>VFQP010001110.1_pt1 | contig 39430 bp, 35 predicted proteins | sample 3512351 | NCBI WGS metagenome assembly VFQP01 (sample SAMN10412372, study PRJNA504923) | tailings metagenome | isolation source: Relicate 1 Philex TSF1 revegetated site | place: Philippines: Tuba, Benguet | collected 2017-08-29
TTCAATTTCTTCAATGAAGGAAATACCAACGATGCGTTTTTAATGGAAATCGACAATCACATTGTGGAAACGAAGATGACCAAATTTGAATCTGCCATCCCGAAAATCAAAGCTGAGGCAGAGAAAGAAGAAGCTGCGCAAAAAATGGATGCCATCAATTTGCTGTACGTTGCTTTTACCCGTCCGCAAGACCGTTTGTACGGAATCAACCTGAAAGGATCACGGAATTCGTTCTACGATAAATTCAACAGTATTTTCCATGAGTTATTCCCGGATGCTTTTGAAGACGGGAAATTGCATTTGAAATTCGGGAAAATTCCGGAAATCAAACATCATTCGAAAGGTCAATCAACGGATTACAGTCCGCAATCGATTCAGAACTTTTTATGGTTCCCAGAAATCAGTATCCAATCGACCAAGGAACAAATCGACGACAGCCTGACAACCGCACAACGGATCGGGAAACAATTCCATTTTATCATGGAGAAATCCCATTCGAAAGAAAGCGCTTTTTCGGCATTAAATACAGGAATCCTGAAAGGCCAGATCGAACAGGAATTTGAAGGTATTTTGACGGAATTGCTTGTTGAAGCGTTCGCCGACCAGAAATTGATGGAGTTGTTCAACAGCGGAAAGCACCTGAATGAGCGCACATTGATTTTTGATTCCAAAACAAAACTCAGACCCGATAAATTAATTGTATCTGAAAACAGTACGCTGGTGATCGATTTCAAAACCGGAGAAAAAAGCGCCAAGCACGAAGAACAGGTTTTGGGTTATCTGAAAGTGCTGAAGGAAATCGGAATGCCGGGTATTGAGGGATATTTGTATTATACAGGCGGTTTGGGATTGGTGGAGGTTTCGGGTGGGAATTTACTGGATTTGTAGTTTTCTGGTTGCAAGTTCGCGATATTGCGAACAGTCCTTTATTTTCAAGGGTTTCCGCGCTTATTTTTTATCCAAAAACATCACTCCTTCCGCAACGCGGACAACCAATGAGTTTTTATCCATATCTTCCACCAGCCAATCAATCTGCGTATTTGTCAGATCGTTTTTGATTTGAATAATGCTTTTTTTCGGCACACGATACGTTCCGTGAACCGTGTCTTGTCCATAAATAACAAAAGGGAGACCGGTTCCCCCGCCATCTCCCCCTGAAAACTCATAGACTTCCGTATGTGTTTCGTAAGAACCATTGTTCTTCAACATCTTTGTATAATTCCACTTCCCTTCTAAACGGTTTTCAACCCGTTGTTTTTTGCAGGCAAGAAGAAAAAAGCATGAACAAACAATCAGAACGTAACGCATCTCAGACAGTCATTATATCTTTCTCTTTTGCATCAATCAAATCATCTACTTTTTTGATAAATGCATTCGTAATGTTCTGAATTTCGTTTTCGGCATCTTTGGACATATCTTCGGAAAGACCATCCGCTTTCAGGCTTTTTACCATATCCAATGCATCTTTGCGGTTGTTTCTAACCCCAACTTTCGCATGTTCACCTTCCGACTTCGCTTTCTTTACCAAATCGCGGCGTCTTTCTTCCGTCAACGGCGGAACCTGGATAATCAATTGCTCTCCGTTATTTTGAGGATTCAAACCAAGGTTCGCATTCATGATTCCTTTTGCGATCTCATTCAACATGTTCTTTTCCCATGCCTGAACGGTAATTGTACGCGCATCCATCGTGTTGATATTCGCAACCTGCTGAATCGGTGTCGGAGAACCATAATAATCCACCATTACTCCCGTCAGCATAGAAGGAGAAGCTTTTCCTGCTCTTACCTTAAGTAATTCGTTCTCCAGGTGATCTAGTGATTTTTGGCTGGATGCCTTGAACTCATCATAAATTAGTTGTAACTCTTCGGTCATAATCTATCTAATTGAATCTTTCTCTATTAATTTCTTACAATTGTTCCTACTTGTTCACCAGCCATCAATCGTTGCAGATTTCCCGGTGTATCCATGTCAAAAACAATGATTGGCAAATCGTTTTCCATGCAAAGCGTGAAAGCCGTCATATCCATCACTTTCAAGCCTCTGCTGTATGCATCTTCAAAAGTGATCACATCAAATTTCGTTGCTGTAGGATCTTTCTCCGGATCTGCCGTATAAATTCCGTCAACACGTGTACCTTTCAAAATAACATCCGCATTGATTTCAATAGCTCTCAATGAAGCAGCAGAATCAGTCGTGAAGTATGGATTCCCGGTTCCTGCACCAAAGATTACCACACGACCTTTTTCCAAATGTCTCACAGCTCTTCTTCTAACATAAGGTTCCGAAATTTCTTTCATCTCGATAGCGGATTGAAGACGCGTCTGAAGACCAGCAGATTCCAATGCCGCCTGAAGCGCCATCGAATTGATCATGGTTGCCAGCATTCCCATGTAATCGCCATGCGTGCGGTCCATTCCACCTTCTTCAGCCTGAACACCACGGAAAATGTTTCCTCCTCCGATCACAATTGCCACTTCAACACCCAAATCGTGGATTTCCTTGATTTGCTTAGCATATTCACTAAGCCGCTGGTTATCAATTCCAAATTGTTTGTCTCCCATGAGAGATTCACCACTTAATTTGAGCAGAATGCGACGGTATTTCATATTTATCGAAAGAAGTTGCGCAAATATAGTGGGAAATCTTTGAAATTTGGAAAACGATTCCAAAATAGTGGTCGATAAATGACTAATTTAGATCAATCAAGTTTGATTTCTATGGCACTCATTACTTTCAAAACATTCGACAATTCGATTGATGCCCACATTCTGAAAATCAAATTGGAAAGTGAGGGCATTACCTGTTTTCTTTTCGACGAAAACATTGTAAGCGTTAATCCACTCTACTCCAACCTGGTAGGCGGAATCAAATTAAAAATCAACGAAGAAGACCTGGAACAGGCAAAAGGAATTTTATCCGAACTGGAACAAACTCCTTATACCACAGAAGACGAACAAGTAATTACCTGTCCGAAGTGTCAGTCCACGCATATTGAATCAGGTCACAAATCCATGAGAAGCGTCGGAGCCGTTATTTCAGCCATTGCTTCCTTTCTCTTTTTCATTTTCCCTGTTTACCGGAAAGATGTTTACAAGTGTAAGGATTGCGGGGCAGAATTCAATTTAAAAAAGTAACCTGGATTTCTACTCGCAATATTCTGAACCACATAGTTCACAGAGAACACATAGTGGATTTACCAAGCCTGCCTTGTTTTCGACACTCGCTGATTTTCAGACTAAATATTCCTATGTTCCTATGATGTCTATGTGGTCAAATAAACCACATAGTTCACGGAGAGCACATAGTTGATTTGTTAAACTTGTTTTTTGTCGAGTATTACACACTGACTTTCAGATCCGATATTCCTATGTCTCTATGTCATCTATGTGGCTAAATTATGTAATGCCCCCCGAAATAAAAAATCCTGCTATTCTTTCGAATAACAGGATCTCTATATTTTCAATTTCCGATGAGGATTAACTCAAAGAGAAACGCTTAAATTCAGTAACAGTCAACCCGTTTTCAGTTGAATTCAAGAACTGCTCAACAGTTACTTTGTTGTCACGGATAAACTCCTGGCTCAACAATGTATTTTCCTTGAAGAATTTCGCCAAACGACCTTGAGCAATTTTCTCAGCCATATCAGCAGGTTTTCCTTCCTGGATTGCCAATTCTTTACCAACTTCAATTTCACGCTCGATTGTACGTGCATCAACTCCGTCTTTGTTCAAAGCGATTGGGTTCATTGCAGCAACCTGCATTGCAACCTGGCGACCAGCTTCAGCAACTGTTTCACCTCCTTTGTTCAAAGCAACCAAAGTTGCCAATTGGTTTCCAGGGTGGTTGTAAGCAACAACAGTGTCACCTTTCACAACAGCGTATCCTGACAAATCCAATTTTTCACCGATAACACCAACTTGTTCAGTAATTTTCTCCTCAACAGTCAATTTATCATCGTATTTCAATCCTTTCAACTCTTCTGCAGTTGCAGGAAGGTTATTCATTGCAATATCAACCAATGATTGAACGAAATTGCGGTAAGTATCGTTTTTAGCAACGAAGTCTGTTTCACAGTTCAACGTTAACAAAACTCCCACTTTGTTATCTGCGCTTGTTTGAGCAAAGATCAAACCTTCAGAAGCTTCGTTCTCACCTCTTTTCGCAGCAACTTTCTGACCTTTTTTACGCAAGATATCAACAGCAGCTTCGAAATCACCGTTTGCTTCTACCAATGCATTTTTACAGTCCATCATACCAGCACCTGTTTGCTGGCGTAATTTGTTTACATCTGACGCAGTAATTGCCATGACTATAAATCGTTTAAAATGTTTGTACAAAAGTATGCCCCGACTATTACGCCAGGGCTACTTTGATATTATTCTTTTGTCTCTTCTACTTTAGCTGCAACTTCTTCTGTTGCCTCTTCTTTGTCTTTAGTTGCAGTCGTTTTGCGATCCTCCAAACCTTCTTTGATTGAACCACAGATTGCATCTAAAATGATTGCAATTGATTTTGTTGCATCGTCATTCGCAGGGATTGGGAAATCTACCAAACGAGGGTCAGAATTCGTATCAACCATTGCAAATGTAGGGATACCCAAACGTTTTGCTTCAGCCAATGCAATGTGCTCTTTCAAGATGTCAACGATGAAAATCGCTGCCGGTTGACGAGTCATATCTGCGATTGAACCGAAAGTTTTTTCCAGTTTGTCACGCTGACGAGTTTTGAATAAACGCTCACGCTTGTTCAAAGTCTCCCAAGTACCGTCCGTTTTCATTTTGTCGATAGACACCATTTTACGGATAGACTTACGTGTTGTTTGGAAATTTGTTAACATACCACCAGACCAACGCTCAGTTACGAATGGCATGTTGATCGCTGAAATTTTATCAGTGATGATTTCTTTTGCCTGCTTTTTAGTAGCTACGAAAAGTACTTTTTTACCCGACTTAGCAATTTGTTTCATTGCCGCACACGCTTGATCAAGATGTGCAATTGTCTTATTAAGGTCAATAATGTGGATACCTTTTTTCTCGTCAAAGATATACGGCGCCATTGCCGGGTTCCATTTTCTTTTCAAGTGTCCGAAGTGAACACCTGCTTCTAATAAACTATCAAAATTTACTTTAGACATAATGTTTTGTTTTAATTGTTTACGTTCCTTAGTAATCAGCTAAACAAAGGGGTCAATAATTTGTAGACTATTGATAATACTTTGTGCTTGGATACTAAACAACCTTCCTCCGCCAGCTGACGGACGAAAATAAAATTCAAATTAACGTTTAGAGAACTGGAATTTCTTACGTGCTTTCGGCTGACCTGGTTTCTTACGCTCAACCATACGAGGGTCACGTGTCATTAAACCTTCTGCTTTCAACAACGTTTTAAAATCAGCAGATACTTCTACCAATGCGCGGGAAATTCCCAAACGAATTGCTTCTGCCTGCCCGTTGATTCCTCCTCCTGCTACGTTTACTTTAATGTCGTACTGACCCAAAGTATCAGTCAAGTTGAACGGCTGCTCAACTTTACCTTGCAAAATAGCTACCGGAAAGAACTCCTTGTAATCACGTTTATTAATTGTCATCTTGCCCGTACCTTTCATCAAGTATACACGAGCAACTGAAGTTTTTCTTCTTCCTAATGCGTTTACTACTTCCATATCCTTTATTTAATAGCGTTTAAATTGATTGCTTCAGGGTTTTGAGCGTCATGTTTGTGATCTGCACCAGCGTAAACTTTTACATTTCCATACAATTGACGACCCAAAGTGTTCTTTGGCAACATCCCTTTAATTGCTTTTTCGATTACACGCTCAGGACTGCGTTGCAATAACTCTTGTGCAGTCAATGAACGTTGTCCTCCCGGATAACCAGTGTATCGAACGTACTCTTTGTTCTCTAATTTCGTACCAGAGAACGACACTTTTGCTGCATTGATAACGATTACGTTATCTCCACAGTCAGCGTGAGGAGTAAAGTTAGGCTTGTGTTTTCCACGTACCAACTTCGCTACCTTACTTGCCAAACGACCAACTGTCTGGCCTTCAGCATCTACTAACAACCACTTCTTATCAGCAGTTTCCTTGTTAGCAGAAACAGTTTTGTAACTTAAAGTATCCACTACCTTTTAATTTTTAAATAAGACAATATCCCCAATTTGGGGGTGCAAAGATAGAAACTCTATTTTTTATTAACAAGGGAATTTTAAATAAATCTGAATATTAATCAATTAGATTCGCTATTCTCATTCATTTTCAGGAAAATCGACCCTTTTTTAATTGAAAAGGGAGAATTGAAAAGGTAAAAACATGAACGGAAACTCCTTTTCAATTTTACATTTTCACTTTTAAATTATTCTTCAGGCAACCTTCCGTTTTTCTATTTTGTATTAGGGAAAACAACAACAGAACAATCATCAACAAAAATACGAAATGAAAGCAATTAAACTGAAACAAATCCTCATTCCGGGTTTGTTGTTTTTCAGCCAACAGACCTTCGCACAGCTCCCCGCAATCGACAGTCTGAAAATCATTCCGGAAACCCCGGTTGCGGGTGATGAAATCAAACTGATCTGTTACGCCACCTTTCCATCAGGTGGTTGTGATTTAATGGATCATTCTATCATCATCCAGGGAAATCAAATCACTGTAACCCTGGAATACATGCCAGGAGCAGCAACTTACATCTGCCACGCTGTTGATACGATCTCACTGGGAAACCTGGAGCCGGACAATTATGTTTTACGCGCCAATGTAACCATTCAGCCCCAGGATGAAATTGTTGATTCCGACACTATTGCGTTCCCGGTAAACACGGCTTTAAACACGTACAACAACGGGAAGATTCCGGGTCTGGCTCTTTATCCTAACCCTTTTAACGACGAAATTCAAATCGAAACAAATACTCTCATCGAAAAGATTGAAATCAGCTCTGTTTCCAGGCTGCAAATCTTCCTGACAAAAGATGGGTTAAATCCAGGGAACATAATTTCTGTCTCCGACCTGGAAAACGGTGTTTACATCCTGGTATTGACTGACAATCAAGGAAACAAACACACCGAACGGATTATTAAAAATTAAAACTCACCATCATGAAAACATCATTTTATTATTCATTGGTTGCGGTTCTGGCACTTGTATTGGTTACTGCCTGTAAAAAAGAAACCGTTACTCCGAAACAAAGCAGTCCATCAACAAGCTCTATTGACGGAAAGTGGAATCTTGTGCGGATTTATGGAGGAATAGCCGGAGTAAATGAAACACATAATTCCGGTGAGATTGAATGGACATTCAACAGTCAAATCCACACACTGACAGTTAACATTACAGCGCCAAACTCCACTTACTATTATTTACCTTCCGGAACGTATAGTTTTCAAGAGATTTCCAATGCAAATCAACATTACCTGGTGATTGACGCCAATGAACTCGGACAATTTACCATTTCAGGGAACCAGATGCACATTGATGAAAACAAGAAATCGGACGGTGAAGGTGCTTGCGGATTTTTTGTAGAACTGGAACGTTAACAAAATCAGCTCAAAGGTTTTTCACCAAAGAGCTTTACTTTTGAAGGAAAGGAGATATCTCGCAAATGCAGTTAATCCGAAAAATCGGGATGGAAGAAAACATAGAAGAGTTTATCAAAGGAGACAAAAAGGCTTTTGACAGGGTGTATGAAAAATATTCCCCTTCTATGTTTGGTATTTGCATGCGTTATGCAAACTGCAAAGACGATGCCCAGGAAATGCTGCAGGAAACATTCATCAAAGTATATGAAAACCGGGAAAAGGTAAATCCGCAACTCACATTGGGTCCCTGGATCAAAACCATTACCATCCGGACGGCAATCAATTTTTTGAAGTCTCAGAAAAAGATAGTTTTAAAAGAAAATGATGATTTTTTCGAAAGTCCGCAGGAATCATTTTTCCGGGAAGACAACCCGAAAGATGAAAAAAGTGTGCTCTTAAAGTTACTGACAGAAATGCCGACAGGTTACCGGACAGTATTTAACCTGTTTGTACTGGATAACCTGACACACAAAGAAATAGCGGATTACCTGGAGATTACGGAAGGCGCTTCAAAATCACAATTGGCCAAGGCAAAAAACTGGATTAAAACGAACCTGGAAAAAAAAAGAACCAATGAAAGAGCTTGATGAAATAGATCAGTTGTTTCAAACAACATTTGAAGGCTTTGAGCTGACTCCGGATCCCTCGGTGAAAGCTCACATTGACCGTGCTCTTGCTTCTAAAAAGAAGCGAAGAAGATTATTATTTATCCTCTTCCCTGCTCTTCTGAGTATTGGTGTCGCTACGACCATTTTTTACTTCCAACCTGCTTCCGTCAAAGGTATTTCACGGCATTCCGAATTAACTCAGAACATTCCTTCTCAGACACACACTACCAAAACCAACAATATTGATAAGCAAAAGGAGACAACTGCAATCTCTTTAGCAAAGCAATCAGAAAAAGCACCATCAATTCACAACCTACACGCTGAAGAAAAGATTTCCGGGCGTAAAAACGCATTATTACGCCCGGGTCTTTCTGGTTTGTCGGGGGAAAATTCACTCATGAGTCTTGATTTACGTTCTGAAAAAAGTTTTCCGGAAAATGGACGTAATTCCGCAATATTACGCCCGACTCAATCAAAAACATCCTTGAATCTTCCAGCAATCACAGATACAGCTTCTCCTCAGATAAACACACTTTCCCCCCAAACCCAATCCAATCCGGAAGAAAACCGGGAACTTGCAAATGCAAGCAAACAAGACAGCACCGGAAGCGATTCTACCAAAACAGAAATTCCTGCAAGAACTCCCGAAACCATCTGTGACCCAATGGATGTTGTTACCAAAAAACCGAATAATTGGTTCTTAGCAGTTATTACCGGTTGGGAAGGCGAAAAGAAAAGAGCTTTCGACACTTTTGATACCACCAACTTCGCTGGAAAACGCAGAGAATTCGCAAGTATTCACAGCTCTTCTTTCTACGGAAGAATTGAGTTGAATCGCGTACTTTCCTACCCACGACTGAACCTGATTGCCGGAGTCGGATTCCGCTCAAGTAAAGTCACACAATATGGTTCGTTATACAAAAGAGACAGTCTCATCAAGCACGAAGGTGTCAGTAGCGCTCCGTCGGATTCCGTTGTTTATTTCATCGACCATCAAACAGGAGCTCAGACCTACCAGGTGAATTCCTTCAGCATTCCTTTGGGATTATCGCTCATGATCCCGTTAAACGATCAATTCCAATTCCGTTTATCCGGTGGAGCCGAGTTCGCTTATGGCTGGATGTCTAAAAGAAAAACACTTCCGGAATTCAGCTCTCCCGATTTCAGACCGTTTGGCATGAATGCCTGGTTACGGCCTGAATTTCATTACACTTTCGGGAAATACAAACTGTTTGGTTTCGGAAGCTTCAACCAGGCAATCAGCCAGCAATTGAAATGGGATTTCACCATTCGCCGGAATCCTGCTTTCGGAGCTGGAATCGGATTATTGATTCAGCTGTAAACACTCCTAAAACTGAATGGTCAGCTGCGTTTCTGCTTTCGGTTCTTCTGATGCAAATTTCGACAGGGACAAGCCGAGTAAACGAATCGGTTTTTCCCAATCGTTTTCCGCTACCAACTCTTCTACAACCGGAAGAATATCCGCAGCGGTCCGCATTTCCTGCTCACGCGTATGCGACCGCGTCATTTGAGTAAAATCGGAAAATTTGATTTTCAAGGTCAGTGTTTTTCCTCCAAGCTGACGTTTTTCCAAACGTGTTTCCAATTCTTCGGCGATGCGTTCCAATTTCTCCAGAACTGCGCGTTTGGAATGCAAATCACTCCCGTAAGTATGTTCTACCGCCAGTGATTTCCGTTCCCTGTTCGGTTTCACTCCGCTATTCTGAATTCCCCGTACAATATTGTAATATTGTTGCCCGGATTTCCCGAAATGCTGCACCAGGAAAACCAGCGATTTTTTCTTGAGATCTTTCCCGTTCCGCACTCCCAGCTCCTTCATCTTCGTTGCCGTTACTTTCCCTATTCCGAAAAAACGGTCGATCGGGAGTTTTTCCAGGAATTCTTCCAACTCGCCCGGAGGAACCGTAAGCTGCCCGTTCGGCTTATTCACATCCGAAGCAATCTTAGCAGTGAACTTATTGATGGAAATTCCTGCGCTGGCCGTCAGTCCCACTTCTTCTTTGATACGTTTCCGGATTTCCTGCGCCAGTAAGGTTGCCGATTTGATTCCCTTTTTGTTGGAAGTCACATCCAGGAATGCTTCATCCAGGGAAAGCGGTTCAACCAAATCCGTGTATTCGTAAAAAATAGCCCGGATCTGAAGGGAAATCTCCTGGTACCGGTCAAAACGGGGGCGCACAAAAATCAAATCCGGGCATAAACGTGCAGCAGTTGCACTCGGCATTGCCGATCTCACGCCGAATTTTCGCGCTTCATAACTCGCAGCTGCAACCACTCCCCGCAACCGGGTTCCTCCAACTGCAATGGGCTTTCCTTTCAACTCAGGATCATCCATTTGTTCAACAGAAGCGTAGAATGCATCCATATCGATGTGAATTATTTTTCGCTCTTCCTGTGGATTCTCCATGCTATTCGTTCCTGAATGAAAACAAAGTTACTTCAGATATAGGATAAAAATCCTACATCCGGGAAGTTGAAAAATAATAAATTTGAGAAAACACAAGCCATGAAAAAACTGACATTCCTGTTTCTATTCATTTCAGCATTCACTTTCTCTCAGAAAATATCGCTTTCTGAGGCAAAACGACTTATTTCCCTTCCCTTGAAATGCGTTCAGAAGGAATATCCGAATAAGTTGGGGCAGGTATTAAATGATGGAACGGATCTGAAAACTCCATCTACACTTCATCCATCTTTTTACGGTTGTTTCGATTGGCATTCTTCCGTTCACGGTCATTGGCTGATTGTGCGACTGCTAAAGGAATACCCGGATTTAGTCAACGACACCATTCTGACTGTTTTAAAAACCAACCTGAGTAAAGCCAACATCACACAGGAAATAGCCTATTTCCATACCAAAAACAATGGTTCTTTCGAACGGACTTATGGCTGGAACTGGCTTTTGAAACTTCAGCTTGAACTCGAAGATTGGAAACATCCGCTCGCAAAAGAATTAAGCGAAAATTTGCAACCACTTTCCGAATTATTCTGTCAGAAATACATCGATTTTCTTCCCAGGCTGAACTATGCCATTCGTTCCGGAGATCACATCAATACGGCTTTCGGATTGACCTTTGCTTACGATTACGCACTTACTCATTCGAATGATTCCCTGAAACAGGTTATTGAAAAACGAGCTTGTGATTTTTATTTCAGCGACAAAAAATACCCCTTACACCTGGAACCAAGCGGTTATGATTTTCTTTCCGGAGGTTTTGAAGAAATCGACATCATGCGCCGGATTCTTTCCAAAGAGGAATTCAAAAAGTGGTTGAAAGGCTTTGCGCCTCAGTTATTCAGTAAGAAATTTGCTTTGGAACCGGGAAAAGTTTCCGATCGGTCGGATGGCCATTTGGTTCATTTGGATGGTTTGAATTTCAGCAGAGCCTGGTGCATTTATGGAATCACGAAAACTTTGCCGGAGCTTTCACACCTGAACGCCATTGCAGATAAACACATTGAAACCTCATTGAAGAACATTGTCGACGGAGATTACATGGGTGAACATTGGCTGGCCAGCTTTGCGTTGTTGGCATTATTAAAATGACTTCAGTATCTCAAGATATCAGGATTTTAAGACTTTAATTCTGTCCTAAAATCCTGATGTCCTGAAGTCTTAATATCCTATTACTTTTTCTTAAACGAATTAATCGCATTCACCGTGAAATCAGAAAGTACCAACGTACCGCTGATTGCTGCACGGTCTGAAAGCAGCTGATCCCAATTTTCTGTTCCTATCCAGAAAACTTTTTTCAATTCAGCCATTGCCTCCGGACTTGATTTTGCCAAAGTGTGTGATAAACGACCGATCTCTTCATCCATCTCGTCTTCGCTGTCAAATACATCTGCGTACAAGCCGTTTTGCATTGCCCACTCAGCCGTTCTCCACTCCGTAGCATTGATTGCCAATTGTGACATAGCAGAAAGTCCCATTTTGCGTTCAACAGCAGGTCCAACTACAAACGGGCCGATACCAACCGCCAATTCAGACAATTTTACTTCTGCAAAACGCGTTGCATAGCAATAATCAACCGCTGAAGCAATTCCAACTCCACCACCGACAGCTTTCCCCTGGATCCGGCCAATGATCAGTTTCGGGCATTTTCTGCATGCATTAATCACTTGTGCAAATCCGGAGAAAAACACTTTTCCGGTATCCAAATCCTGGATAGAAATTAATTCATCAAAACTTGCTCCCGCGCAAAATGCTTTGTCTCCACTGGATCTCAGAATAATCACTTTCACAGCTGAATCTTTTCCTGCTTCTGTAATCGTATCTGCCAGTTTTCTAAGAATTTTACCCGGCAATGAGTTGCTTAGAGGGTGTCCGAACTCAATAGTAGCAATACCGAGTTCATCAACATGCATTTCTACATGTCCTTGATTAATCGCTTCCGACATGGTTTAATTTAACTAGTTATCAAATTTTCTTCGAGGGCGCATTTGGCGTTCGCCAGAACCTGATCCGGAATTAGAACTTCCTCCATCACGGTTGCTATAACCAGAATTTCGATCATTGGAATTACGGTCATTCGAGGTTCTGTCGTTTGATCTGTAAGATCCGCCGCCACCTTGACCTCCTTGTCTTGGTCCGTTGTTATTGAACTTTTTCTGACCTCCGAAACCTCCTGGTTTATTTCCGTACGGCTTGTTTCCATACGCAGGTTTCTTCGGCTTGTCTTCCGGTTTCGGGCGGTTTGCTTTTGGAGATGCAATCTTCACATCCAGCTTTCGACCATTTACTTCAAAGCCGTTCAATGCCTGAATAGCATTGATTGCTTCTTCCGCACTTTCCATTTCGACATAGCCGAAACCTTTTGACTTCTTGGTCTTAGCATCAAACACGACGTGTGCTAAGTGAACTGCACCAAACGCTGAAAACGTTACTTGCAAATCTTCTGATGTAATCTCCCAATCGAGATTTGCGATAAAAATATTTGTCATCTACCTAACTTTAATTTGGACTCGGGTCCGGTCTAATTTACCTAAAAACGTTCCAACGTTTATTCTTTTTATTGTTAAAAATACAGCTCCGGAACATTTTTCTCCGGAGCTGTAATGTTTTTATTCTTTTTATTTCAAAGTAAAGCTGTCAGAACCGATTGCCTGACCGTCACAGAAAATTTTGATTTTGTAATTTCCTTTTACCGGCTCTTCCCCGTTGAAATCGTAGAAAATCGTTACATCAACTGATTTGTTGTTGTACTGAATATCACGTTTCGCAGAGTAAACAAAGTTTCCGTCATTTCCGCTTGCTGTTCCTCCTGAACGACCTTGTAACGTTTTTCCGTCCGGATCAATGATCTGAAGGTAAACTGTTCTGTCTCCAGCAGTTGCAATGGTATTTTCACCGATCGTAAAGCTTGATTTCGCCTGCACACAGTTACGTGCTTTCGTTGTAGGTTCTGTCGTATCGTTCAATTTCATACGCAAACCTGTCGAACTGAATCCGTAAGCAGCCAGTTTCGAACCTTTTTTCACTTGCTCAGCACTTTGTTCTGCCTGATCTTTATAAGTATCGCGCTCTGTTTTCGTTTCAGCCAACTGAGTCGATGTTTCATCCAATTCGGAAGTCAACTTCAGGTTCATCGTGTTTAACTGATCGATCTGCTTCACATAACTGATCATAATCTGGCGAAGAGTTTCGTTTTCACGCTTCAATTTCGCAATCAAAGACGCAGTCACACGACCATTCTTTTTCGCTGTTTCCAACTCGGTCATCAATCCCTGAATCTTGTCTTTCTGAGCATTCAAGCTATCAGATTTGGACGCATCTTTTTTCAAAAGCGCATCATAGGTATCCATCATGTTCGTGAAATCCGACATCAAATCGTTTGTCGTTTCACTTCCAAGGAACGGAGCCATCATTTTGTTCATTTCCTCGATGTCGGCCTGGAGCTCCTGGTTTTTCTTAGTTGCTTCCTTTAAAGCACCATTTTTTGAACTCCACAAATAAGTCATCGTTCCTAACAAAACCACCAACACTACAATCACTGCAGTCAATACCGGTGTCATGTTTTTCTTTGAGCCTGATTCTAATTCTGACATAATCTAAAATTTAAATACAAATATAAAATAGAACTTAAATGAACGATAGGGAATTCATCGAGACAAATAACGTGTTTTTAATTCTACCTATCAATAGGTTTAATGGTATTTTCCGTTAAGAAAATGTAAAAATTTGTTATTTCCGTTGATTTTCAATTTTTCAGCTTCAAAATTCTCCGGGAAGTTCTGAAAGGTAACGGGTCTTTGAAAACGTTTGATTGCATCCCAGCCAACGGATGTAAAGTAGGAATTGAGGCTGCTCGGGAAAGGTCCGCCGTGTTGCTGGGCAAAACTCACTTCCACCCCGGTCGGAACACCATTGAAAATGATTCTTCCCGCTTTCGAACTTAATAAAAACAGTAAATCCGTGGTTTCTTCTTCCGGTTCCGCATACAAACTCATAGTCAACTGGCCTTGCAGCGACGCAACACACGCTTTCAGTTCCGTTTCGTTTTCACAAACGATGATTGTGAGGTATGAACCAAAAATCTCTTCCTGGATTTTCGAATTAGACAAGAAGGTCTTGCCGTCCACTTCCGCCAGGGTCGGTTGAATATAATTTCCTTCAGCTTTACCTTTATAAAGAACGTTCACACATGCAGCATGTTCTTCAACCCGTTCAAAATAACGTTTCGAAATTCCCGGATGCAGCATGCACTGCAAGTCGCTTTGGGCAAAATAATTCCCGATTTCTTCTTTAAAGCGATTAAAATCTGCGGTTTCTTCCACAAACAATAAGCCCGGTGAAGTACAAAATTGTCCGGCATTCAGTAAAACCGAAGCACTGATTTGTTTGGCAATTTGACTTCCGCGCTTTGCCAATGCTTCTTTTGAAAGGACAATCGGGTTGGAACTTCCCATTTCCGCATACAACGAAATTGGCTCCGGACGTTCGTTGATCAGTTTTTGCAAAGCCATTCCACCACCGATACTGCCGGTAAACCCGACTGCTTTTGTACGTGAATCCTGAACCAGCTGTTGCCCGACCGTAAAATCTTCCGCAAGCAAATGCGAAAAAATACCATCCGGCATCTCACATTCCTGTGCGGTTTCTAAAATCAATCGTGCTGAAACGGAACTTGTGTGCGGATGCATGGCATGTGCTTTCACCAAAACCGGGCAGCCCGCAGCAAGTGCTGAAGCCACATCTCCGCCTAATACAGAATAGGCAAAGGGGAAGTTGCTCGCTCCGAAGACCACAACCGGTCCCACAGGAACATTCATTTTTACCAAGGATGGTTTTGGATTGGGAACACGGTCCGGATTCGCGGAATCTATTTTGATTTCCAGTGCATATCCTGTTTCAACCGCTTGCGCATAATATTCAAACTGGAAACAGGAACGATTGAATTCTGTCTCCGCACGATCTCTCGGCAAGGCACTCTCTGCACAAAACCAATGAATGAGTTCTTCCTGATTCTGACGCAATTTCTCTGCAATTGCTTTCAGGAAGAAAACGCGTTTTTCGATGGAAATCCGGCGGTAAATTTCAGCCGCATCTTTTGCTTTTTCCAGCGCTTTATTGACCTCCTCGGAAGTTGCCTGGTGAAAAGCCGTTTCAAACGGTTTATTCGTTGTTGGGTCTATTCCAAAAAAAACATGGTTACCAAGAGCACTTTCCTGATAACCAATGTGATTTTGACCTGAATACCGGTTCATGGCTTACGCCTCCTCTACAGTATAAGAGTAGCTTTCCATGATTTGGTTTGCAAGTAATTTCTTACAAGCCAATTCTACTTTCTCAGTTGCAGCTTCCTTTGAAGGAGCATCTACGAAAAGTCGTACGTGTCTTCCAACACGCACACCTGTAATTTCAGGCAGGCCAATTGTCGGCATACTGTTAGTAACTGCTTTCCCTTGTGGGTCTAACAATGCCTCTAGTGGCATCACATCGATTTCAGCTTTGAATTTCATGCGTTCGATTTTTTTCGAAGAATGTGTTGAATAAATGATAATAACAGGTACAAAAGTACAATAATTGGAATGGACCAAATCAATAAAGTTGAAATAAGTATTCCACAACTTATTAAGAAAATGTATCGAATCTCATTTCCTTTCCATTTAAAAGACTTGAATTTCAAGGCGAACAGCGGCAATTCAGCCACCAATAAAAGCGACATGATCACAATAATCGGGATCAAAACCACCGGTTGAATCAACCACATAATCAGATCGTGTTCCCAACCGATTGTTCCTCCATATTTCGATAACAATAAGGGAAAAGCCATGAAGAAAATCGTATTTGCCGGAGTTGGCAAACCGATAAACGATTCGGACTGACGCGTATCAATATTGAATTTTGCCAGGCGGAACATGGAAAAGAATGGGATAATCAGAGCCGTAAAAGGTAGAAAATCAATGTTCTTCAATTGACTTACTTTATCAAACCAAACGGAAACATAAACCGGTACAACTGATGTATAATCAACAATAAAATCAGAATCAATTACCATATCCGGTGGCCATCTATGTAATAAATCTGGCATACTTTGTTCTGTAATTGAAACAACCAAAACGATAATCATAATTATCCCCGGAGCCAATCCAAACGAAATCATATCCGCCAGGGAATCCAACTGTTTTCCCAGTTCTCCCTGTTGCTTTAAAAGCCGTGCTAAAAAACCGTCGAAAAAATCCAGAACAGCTGCTAAGAAAATGAAATAAGGTGCGATATCAATTCTGCCGGCGAATGCTAAAATGATGGCAAAAATTCCACAAAGCATGTTACTAGCAGTAAATAAATTAGGGATATTGAACATTTTCATCGGGGTAATGAATATTTTGTTGGTCGTATACTATGAAAAGGTGTAAATTTACGCTTCGATTTGATCAATATTACAACCAATTGCACAATTTTTTATAAAAGATGCAGTTAATAGCATTCGTGAGGAACTTAAATACTATGAGATTTTACCTAATTGTTTGCATCTTTTGTTGCACTTTCTTTTCGTTTGGACAAGGTTCCCTAGCTCCGAAATATTCCAATGAATTCTTAGCAATCGGTATTGGTGCAGAGGCACTTGGACTTTCCAACGCGGTTGTTGCTCAAACAAGTGGTGTAAACAGCGGATACTGGAATCCCGCGGGATTGACCAGAACGAATAAATGGCTGGATATCGGCCTGATGCACTCCGAATATTTTGCCGGAATTGCCAAATATGATTATTTGGGCCTCGCACATCAGATTGATGAAAAAAGTGCCGTTGGGCTTTCCGTTATTCGCTTTGCGGTAGATGACATTCCGAACACCACGCAATTGATCGACAACGAAGGAAAAATAGACTACGATAAGATCACCAAGTTTACCGCAGCAGATTACGCCTTTTTATTCTCTTACGCCCGCAAGACAAAAATCCCGGGACTTTCTTTGGGTGGAAATTTCAAAGTAATTTATCGTAAAGTCGGAAGTTTTGCAAAATCCTGGGGATTCGGTTTGGACGCCGGAGCTACTTATGAAAAAAGCGATCGTTTGAAATTCGGAGCGGTTATCCGCGATGTAACTTCCACTTTCAACGCCTGGATTTTCACCCTGGATGATCAAACCAAACAGGTTTTTACATTGACCGGAAACGAAATTCCCCGAAACGGACTGGAATTAACGCTTCCGAGAATCATTTTAGGAACATACTACAAGCAGCCGCTTGGGAAGAAAGGAATTTACGTTTCAGGAGAATTGGACCTGGATATCACAACGGATGGTAAACGAAATACGATTTTGAAAACCAATGTTGTCAGTTTCGATCCGCACTTCGGAATTGCATTCGGTTTCAAAGACCTGGTAACTTTACGGGGAGGAATCTCCAACATGCAGTATATCAAAAACTTCGACGACTCAAAGAAGCTGACCATTCAGCCAAATATCGGGATCGGATTACATATTAAAGCTGTATATTTAGATTATGCTTTTACAGATATCGGTGATGCTTCAACAGCATTGTATTCGCATGTCATTTCTTTAAGACTGGCATTGAACAAACCTAAAAACGCCGCTGTAAAAACAGATGAATAAGAAGAGGAGCCTATGAAAAAACTCTACTTAATACTACTTACACTTATACCTTTCGTTTTTGCGTGGAGTCAGCCATACGGAAATGAGTGGATTGATTTTTCCCAAAAATATTACAGCTTCAAAATCACTCAAAATGGGCTTTACAAAGTTGATTACGCCACATTAAACACGAATAACATCCCTGTTTCGGGAGTGAATCCTGCAAGTTTTCAGATTTTCGGAAAGGATAAGGAAGTTCCTCTTTACATGGTCGACGGAGGTGACAACTCGTTTGATCCCGGAGATTATTTCCTGTTTTACGCATACCGCAATGACGGCTGGCTGGATTCCGTGATGTACCCGAATCCTGCGGTAATGGGTAATCCCGGCTTCAGCTTAATCAGTGATACACTTACTTATTTCTTTTCCTGGAAAAACTCCGGAAACGGTCTTCGTTTCACATTACAGCCGGATCAGAACTATTCCAACTATGCTCCAAGTGCTTTTGTCAGGTCTGAATACCGGACAAATTTTTCCAATACTTATTGCGAAGGTCTTGTTGAAGGCCAGGCATCCGGTTCGATTTATTCCCGCGGAGAAGGTTATGGATATGTAGAACTCAGTGCTGTCTCGAGTAATGCTTCTTCGGATATTTCTATCCCGACACCGGCAGTTTTCACAGGAGCCGGCGCACTTCCTGTAACAGTGGAATGTCGCGTTTCATCCAATTCATACGGAAGTTTCAATAATCCGCTGGGACATAACCACCACCTCAGATTATCTTTCGGAGCAGGAAATTTATTGATCAAAGACACAAGCTTTGTCGGCTATTACCAGGTGAAAACAAACTCAGTTTTTTCAGCTTCTGATCTGACCAACGGAGTAACGAATATTCATCATGAAATCATCGCCGACCTCGATGTTTCCGTCGACCGGCAGGTTTTTACCTATGCAGCTCTTTCTTATCCAAGACTTCCAAGTAGCGGAGGTCAGGGATTCGATCGTTTTTTTGTGCAAAACGGAACACTCAAAAGCCGTGTCGACCTGGCAAATTATACCGGAACGGCTCCTTTAATTCTAAGTTTCGGTTCAGTTCCGCGCTTCGAGATTCCAACTGTTGGCGGCGGACTCGTTCAATTCATTATTCCAAACCATCCGACTAAAAGCGAAACAGAAGTTTTGGTGGTTGATATGAATACCGCTCTGAGTGTGAATTCCATGCAAGCTGTAAACGGATCGGGAACATTCACGGATTTCAGTGCCATGAACCTGGATTCTGCTTTACTCTTTGTTTATCCCCCGGCGCTTGCCAGCGGAACAGATTCTTATGTCAATTACCGCACATCTCTTGCCGGTGGAGGACATAACGTTGTAAAGGCAAATATCGAAGAATTATACCTGCAATTCGGAGGTGGAGTCATCAAACACCCGGTTTCCATCCGCAGATTTGTAAACTTTGTTTACGGGAACAGCACACAAAAACCTGAAGGTTTATTTCTAATCGGGAAAGGGGTTTCCGTTGCTGAAACAAGAAGCAGCCCATCGAGTTATGCTCACTGCCTTGTCCCTCCTCTTGGTTTCCCTGCGAGTGACGTAGCTATTACAGCCGGCTTGACTCCTCAATTCAAATGGACTCCATTGGTTCCAACAGGCCGTATTTCGGTTATGACGAACCTGGAATTGGAAAATTACCTTTCAAAAATTACCCAATACGAAGCACTTCAAAGCAACCTGGGACTGAATTTTGCAGAAACAATGAATTGGCAGAAACAGATTCTGCATTTCGTTGGAGGTTCCGATGCCTTACAGCAAGGCTTGTTTCAAAGCTTCATGAACGGAATGAAGGTCATTGTGGAAGATACCATTTTTGCAGGAAAGGTCACCAATTATTTTAAAACGTCCAGTAATCCGTTAGATCCAAACGTAGTGAGCAGCGTAACTCAAAAAATTGAAGACGGAGTTTCGATCATGAATTTCTTTGGACATGCTGCTGCTTCAAATAACGGTTTCGAGATCAACATTGATGATCCAAGTAACTGGAACAACTCCGGAAAATACCCGATCATCATCGGGAACTCCTGTTACAACGGAAATATTTTCAAAACAGGGACTTCAACTTCTGAAAACTTTGTGAATATTCCCAATGAAGGCGCCATTGCATTTCTTTCCACTATTTCGGTTGGATATGATTCTCCCCTTGCGATTTATTCCACTGAATTGTACCGGGAATTTTCCTACAAAAATTACAACCATACCTTTGGTGATCAGATCAAAAACACAGTCTATCAATTACAACAAATTTACAGCAACTTAGCAATCGGAAGCGTTTATTACGAATCGACCTGTACGCAAATGACACTGCACGGTGATCCGATGATTAAAGTCAACGGTAGCAAGACTCCTGAAATTGATATTCCTGTTTCAGCCATCAAACTATCCCCGAACAATGTCAATTTATCGGTTGACAGCATCGAATTGACATTTACTATCAGAAATCTCGGAGCTTCCATTAAAACTCCGGTTTATGTTGAAATCAGACGCGATTTCCCGGGAAGTAATGTCGACTCGGTTCAATCATTGTTCATTTCACGTTTAAACTACGACACTACTATTACAAAGAAATTCCCGCTTCAGGCAGCGATCAGTGCCGGAGTAAACAGCTTTACGATCACGGCAGATATCCCAAATGTTTACGCGGAGGAGTATGAAGAAATTGACAACAACCGGGCTACGGCCAATTTCTTTCTGAATATCGACGGGATGCTGCCGGTCTGGCCCTATAATTATGCTGTTATTCCTTACGATACCGTAACGGTAAAAGCCAGTACGATCAATCCGATAGCTCCGATGAACACATATTTGTTTGAGCTGGATACAACCGACACTTACAACAGCCCACAATTAAGAAGGTTCTCCGTAACCGGTTTGGGAGGAGTCAAACAGGTCGCTCCTAATCAATGGATATCAGCAACCGGAAGTCCATTCCCTTTGGTTTGTACGGACAGTACTGTTTACTTCTGGAGAGTTTCGGTTGATTCAACAACTCCAAGCTGGTCGGAATATTCATTCCAGTACATTCCGAATAAATGGGGCTGGGGGCAAGATCATTTCTTCCAATTCAAGAACAACTCTTTCTCGGGTATTGACTACAACCGAAATCTGCGGAAACGGGATTTTATTCTGAACGACTGGCATAAGATCGGAATCCAGGTAATGGAGACGGATGATTACTACGGATCCTTGTTTAATTCCTGGAGTATTGATCACAGTATTGTAGACTATGCAACTTGCGGTTACAATCCATACATCTATGTCGCAGTTATTGATAATATTACACTCGCACCATGGAAAACACATTGCCCGGGCTGCGGAAACGGAACTCCTTCCAACAGCAACAATGATCCGTCCATGAATTTTGGCAATCAGAATAACCTTGGAAGTGTCGGTGGTCTTGGATGCAGAGACCGCTTTGAATATTACTTTACATTTAATGAAACAAGTCCTGCATCCATGGCGAACTTCATGAACATGATTCAAAACGGAATTCCCGACAGTAGTTATGTCTTGATGTATTCACCCTTTACAACTTATTTCAGCGCCTGGACAGCTAATAACCCAAGCATCTACACGATGTTTCAAAACCTGGGCTTTCCTTCCGTTAACAGTACTCAACCAGATAAACCATTCGCTCTTTTCTTTAAGAAAGGTACAACTTCCATGAACCAGGTCAAATTCTGGACGGATAGCGAGGTCACAAATGATGTTCCGGCAGGAGTTCCGAAGATAAAAATTGATGTGGATGTTTTAAAACCGGGATATATCGGGGTAGAAAAAACACCTCAGATCGGTCCTGCTTTCAAATGGGAAACATTGTACTGGAGAAGAGACTCCCTGGAATCTCCTTCAACTGACAGCGTCCGTATTTTCATTGAAAAATACGACTTATTCAACGCTCCGGCAGGAATTATTGATACTGTTTTCACTCCAATGGATTCCATTATCAATCTTCAGAATATCGTAGATGCATCCCTGTTTCCACGAATCCGAATCGGGATTACCAACTCGGATAAAACGAACCTGACTCCGGCTCAGATTGATCGCATTCATGTCTTGTATCAGCCTGTTCCCGAAGCCGCAATCGACGGAAGCAACGGATATTATGCTTCTTCCGGAGATACGATTTATGAAGGTCAGGATTTCGCTTTTTCCGTTGATGTAGTTAATGTCAGTCAATTCCCGATGGATTCTCTATTAATCAATTATTGGCTTGATAACCAAAATCACATCCAACATGTTATTCCTTATCCAAGACAGGACTCCCTCCGGGTTCATCAAACGTTACGGGATACGATTCATTTCAGTTCGGTCGGAACCCCGGGATACAATACGCTTTGGATGGAAGTGAATCCATATGTGAATGGTTCTTTGGTTCAGACAGATCAACTGGAGCAATATCACTACAACAATATCTTACAGCTTCCGGTTTTCGTGGTAGCTGATGATAAAAACCCGATCCTGGATGTGACTTTCAACGGAATGCATATTTTGAACGGAGATATTGTGGATCCAACCAGTGAAATCCTCATTACTCTGAAGGACGATAATCCTTACTGGATCATGGATAATATTTCCGACACGACACTTTTCGGGATTTACTTAACGGGTCCGGACGGAGTTCAGAAACGCATTCCATTTATTGATGCCGCCGGAAACACCGTTCTTCAATGGTATCCGGCTACCAGTCAAAATCTGAAATTCAAGATTGTTTATCCGAAAGAATTCCTGCAGGATGGAATGTACCAGCTTTTTGTACAGGGAAGCGACCGTTCGGGAAATATTTCCGGGGATTACGAATACAAAGTAAACTTTGAAGTGATCCGTGAATCTTCTATCACGCAGATGATGAACTATCCGAATCCGTTTTCTACCAGTACGCGTTTTGTATTTACTTTAACCGGCACGGAGGTTCCGGATGATATCATTATACAGATTATGACTGTATCCGGACGCGTGGTGCGGGAAATTACAGAAGATGAACTGGGATTGATCCGTATCGGAAGAAATATCACGGATTATGCCTGGGATGGAAAGGATGAATTCGGAGATCCGTTGGCAAATGGTGTTTATCTCTACCAGGTAAAAGCTAAAATCCAGGGCGAAGATATCAAACACAGGGAATCGGGTGCCGATCAGTACTTCAAAAAGAACTTCGGAAAAATGTATTTAATGCGATAAAAAAAAGCCGGTGAAAATTCCACCGGCTTTTTTATGAATCGTTTCAGTTTTACTCTTCAAATTCTACTTTAAACATCATGTCGCTTTTTTGCTTGATGTATAATTCAATCGCAAACGAATTATCTGTTAAAGGAATCACGCGGTTCAAGGCGTATTGATAAACCGAAATTCCATCTATTTTCCGCAAATCAAAAAGCGGTAAATATTTTCTTTCACCGGTTTTATTGTCTACTCTGTGCGCTGTCACATAATCTCCTCTAACCGGATTTGTAATCTCACCGTCTTCTGTCATGGAAGCATTTCTCACAGGATCCAGGAACAAGGCATACGTGTATTTTTCAGAAACAAACAATCTGAATGATTCCGTTATTGATCTCTTCGGAAACTTCTCCATCCATCCCAATTCACCGTCGCCGTTGATTTTAACAAGAACTACATCTTCGTAGTGATATGTATAAGTTGTTCTCCCTGTTTTCGGATCAGTTGTACTCGTGATATAGAAGATTTCTCCTCCCAAAACAATTCCTCCGTCTTCCAATACCTGGATGTTACGCATTGTCAGGTTCGCCATTGACAACTTCCCATCCACATCTGCTTTTTCCATTTTCTCTTTTCTTTTTTCAGAAATCTTTTTGTATTTCTTAATAAAATCCAATGAGAATTCATAAAACTTCGGAGTACTCAGGTTTCCTTTGTTATCAAGAATCGTAATGAAAGCCCCGTCCGCTCCGTACGATTTAGGCTTGCGGTAATATCCGGCACAAATAATATTTCCCTCTTTATTTTCTTTCATGAAAACACCATCAATCAGGTATTCTCCCAGGTTAAACTCTACTTCATTCAAACCTCCGTCCGAGTTTGCAATCAAAATTGCAAAACTCTGATTATCTGCCGACTCCCTGTTTTTACGCGTAACTTCCTCTTTGTATTTACGGATCAAAAAGTAACCGTTTCCTTCTGAATCTACTGTAAAATCCAGGTTATCCATCAAACTCTCCGTGTAAGGCATTTCATACTCATTCCCCCAAACTTTTTCCATTTTAGAGTCAAAAGCATTCATCCCGATAATGTCGTTATTATTGGAATCGTCTTTCACTTTCGGTTTCTTTCTGTAGCTGACTACCATCATGGAACCATCACTCGAAAGGTCAAAAGAAAAACGCGGTAACGTCATTTTACTCACCACGATTGCACCGAAAGGAATTGAATTTTCCGGGTTCTGCATGGTAAACAACTCCTTTTCCGTTCCAACAAACTCTAAGTTTTCGGTACTCAATTCATGTGCATAAAGCGTCACTCCGTTATCCGGGCTTTTCTTGGACAACATCACATAGAAAACATCGCCCATGCGTTTGATTCCTTCATAGGCAGTTCCTTTTTCAACCGGTAAAACGGAGGTTTTAATTGCTTCCTGGTTCAGATTACTTCCCGAAAATTTCTGTAAAATGAATGTCAGATCACCCTTCATTTTCAGCTTAATGCTCAATACTTCTCCATTTCCAAGGGAATAATAGCTTTTGTCGCGGGAATCTACTACCTGATACGGTTCGCTTTTGATGATTTTGACTTCGGAAGGAAGTGGAATTTCGTCCTGTGCAAGCAGCGAAAAACTTCCCAATAAAAGCAGGAATGTTACATTGATTATTTTCATTTCTTTTTTGTTTTGCACAAATGTAGCAAAACGAAGCTTCTAAAAGAATCTGCAGGAAAATATCGCGGTATCGTCGACCAATTTGCGGTTTCCGCGCCATTCATCCAGCTTGGAAAACACAATATTATTCATGTCTTCCATACTCAACCTGTAGAAATTATGGTAGATTTTTATCAGGCGCTCCAACTCAAAATGGGTGTTTTTTTCGTCTTCCAGCTCCACTACTCCGTCCGTATATAAAATGAGCGTTGTATTGGGTTTCAGCGTCTCTTTCCCGACCTGGATAAAAGGCATTTCATCAAACATTCCCAATCCTACACAACCGATATCCAGGAGTTTTTTCTCTTTTCCGTTGGTAATAATCGGTTGGTTGTGTCCGGCATTGACGTAATCCAATTCCCGGGTTTCCGCATTGTAAACAGCGATGAAAAATGTAATGAATTTCTCACCTTTTGCACTCGTCATTACTTTCTTGTTGAGTTCTTCAATCAGGAACTCCAGGGAGAATTCCTGTATTTGATACACAGTCGAATAAAACGTGCGGATAGTAGCCTGGAAATTGGCCATCAGCATGGCTGCACTGATTCCTTTACCGCTAACATCTGCAATACAGATCACATATTTATTATCTCCAAGCGGAATAAAATCGTAATAATCTCCACCAACTTCATGCCGCGGAATATATTTGGCCGAAATGTCCATCTGCCTGTTTGAAGGCAAATCCGACGGAAAAAGCAGCTTTTGCATTTCAGAAGCAACTTCGAGTTCTTTTTTCAAACGTTCCCGCTTCAGTTCTTCTTTCGCCATGCGTTTGTTCTCAATAGCCATGACCACCATATTGGTCAATGTCTGCAGGAAACGCATATCAGCCAATCGCTCGTGCTTTTTCATTCCGCTTCCCTCAATTCCGGCAATCAGGAGATATGCTAAGGGTTTATCCTTATGGAAAACGGGAACAATGATATCGAACTCATCCAGGATTGCCGAATAACTCGATTCAATCACGGTAATATCACGAAAGCGATAGAGTTCTTTTTCGATGGAAATGTCTTTGACTTTACTCTTCAGCCCTACTTTCAGAAGTGAACTCCAGCCGTTTTCCTTGTTAAAAAGCAAGAAACGATCATAGCCCAATTGTTCACGCATCACAAATTCAAACAAGCGGACAATCTGATCCACACTTTGATTGGTTGCAATCGCACGCGTAAGTTCCAGCAATGAATTAAGGCGAAATTCACCTAATTCAACCTGTGACTCCAAATTCGCTATGCGTGTTTCGACTTCCATGTTTATTTCCCTCCGCTTTCTGTCAGGCGTCGCAAAACTACCAGCTCTTTCATTTTCACTTTTGACTCATCACACGGACTTCCGAAATAAACTTTTCCGCCTTCTAATGATTTGGGAATACCTGATTGAGCCAGAACAACAGCGCCGTCTCCGATTGTTACTCCGGATGCGCAGCCAACCTGCCCCCATAAAGTAACATTGTTCCCAATATTGCAACATCCTGCGATTCCTACCTGGGAGGCAAAAAGACAATTTTTCCCGACGATCGTATCATGACCGATCTGAACCAGGTTGTCGATTTTTGTTCCCTCACCGATTCGCGTAATGGCACTTACACCTGCATCAATTGTAGAACCTGCGCCGATTTCCACATTTTTCTCAATGTAAACAAATCCGCAGCTGTGCATTCTGTCGTAACCTGTAGGTTTCTTTTTGAAATAAAAAGCATAATGCCCGATAACGGCATTTGGCCCGATAATGACATTTTCTTCAATAACGGTTCCGTCTCCGATATAAGCTCCCGGGTGAATCGTCACGTTTTCACCGATAATCACATCGTGACCGATAAAACAATTGGGAGAAAGGTGCGCAGAATCAGCAATCTGACAGTTTTCTCCTGTCATCGACATCTGGGGTCTATACGGTGAAAACTTGCGGGTTAACTTGTTATAATCATCAAATGGTTCCGGGGAAATGATCAGTGCTTTTCCTGCCGGAACATCTACGACTTTATCAATCAGGATAAACGTTGCTGCAGAATTTAATGCTTTATCATAATACTTCGGATGATCGACAAAAACCAGGTCTCCCGGTTCAACCCGATGAATTTCATTAATTCCGGTTACGATCAAAGATTCATCCCCGACAACTTCTCTGCCAAGGAATTGCGCAATTGCGCCAACTGTGTGTATGCTTCCGATTTTCATAGACTTACTCAATATAAAAGTAAGACCTATTTAAGCTCCTTTCTCCGGAAACACAATTACTTATAAAACCGGGATTGTTTACAAGTCCGTTATTTGGACATCCGCAACGCAAATCGAAGCAGAATCAGGGAAACGGTCACGATGATCAGGATAATTGTTTTGGTATTATCCTTCTTCTCCGCTTTCTCATTTTCCGCCTTCATCCGGTTCAAATAATCAGTAACCCGATTTTTTTGCTCGCTATTCAATGGCAAATTACGTTGAATACCTGCAATGCGCTTTCCTGCACGATTATTTGTATCTAAAAAGTACCAGTCGAATAGTTTGAATTGTGCGGTTGTCAAATCCGCATCATTCAACAGGTGGATCATATTGGCAAATCCGGCATGCTGATACATGGCAGACAATTCCACATCGTTCTTTTGGAGAGCTAAAAACTGGTGAAATTCCTGAATGGTTTCCCTACGAATTGCTTGCTGCTGTGTCTCAGAAAACAAAACTACATATGAATACAAGGCACTTACCTTTGTAAGGTCTTGCTGTACAAATGCCAGATGCAATTCCTGCGATAACTTATCCAAATCGTCCTGAGTCAAGGAACTCTTCAGCTCTAAGACTTCAGGCAAATGCTGTATTCCATCCAATGAGATCGACATTTTCGCAGCTGATATATCTGTTTTTATCAGCTGTATCCGATCTAACATTGCTCTAACTCTAGGTGGATGGTTCAGATTCATTCAGGATTAATAGTTCATCAGTTTTTCAAGAGCCGTTTTTACTTTTTCTGCATTCGGAAGTAACTCTGCTTCCAAAATTGAATTCAAAGGAATCGCCGGAGTATCAATTGCACCAACAATTCCAATCGGTGCATCTAAATGTGTAAAGCAATCGCGTTGAATTCTACCCGCCAAACCAAGTGTAAATGAGGCTTCAACAGATTCTTCCGTAACCAAAAGTACTTTCCCGTGCTTCTCAACGGAAATAGCGATAGCTTCCATATCCAATGGGTTGATTGAACGCAGATCCAGGACTTCCACTTGTCCTTCAAATGCTTTTGCAGCTTCCAAAGTCCAGTAAACTCCTCTTCCATATGTTACTACCACACACGATTCTCCTTTTTTAATTGCTGCATCCGAAGCTTCCTGAACGATGCGAGCCTTCCCAATCGGAATCATGTAATTTTCATCCGGTTCAATAGACATTGCTCCTTCCGTTCCCGGAATTTTTGACCAGTAAAGTCCTTTATGCTCCAAAATAACTACCGGATTCGGATCGTAATAAGCTGCTTTCAATAACCCTTTCAAGTCAGCTCCAGTGGAAGGATAAACCACTTTGATTCCACGGATATTTGCCAAAACCGACTCTACACTGGAAGAATGGTAAGGCCCTCCGGAACCGTAAGCCCCAATTGGAACACGAATCACACAACTCACCGGCCATTTTCCGTTTGACAAATAATTCGAACGGGATACTTCTGTGAATAATTGATTCAGTCCCGGCCAGATGTAATCAGCAAACTGTACTTCTACGAATGGTTTCAAACCAACAGCAGACATTCCCACCGTCGACCCGATAATAAATGCTTCCTGGATCGGCGTATTGAATACGCGATCATCTCCAAAAGTTTGTGCCAATGTAGCAGCCTCTCTGAAAACACCTCCCAATCTTCCACCAACATCTTGTCCGTACAGCAAAGCTTCCGGATGTTGAGACATAATCTCACGAACAGCAAACAAGGCACTGTCAACCATCACGGTTTTCTTTTTCCCGGAAGGTTCTCTTTCACCAACCTCTTCCGTAACGGGAGTCGGAGCGAAAATAAAATCAGTAACGCTTGAAGGTGTTGGCTCTTCTGCATTTAAGGCTTTATCGTAATCCGCATCCACTAATTTACGGGCATCGGATTCAATATTGATAATATCCGCTTCACCTTCCAGTTCACGAATAATTTCTTTCAATTTCGGATATGGGTCTCTGGTCGCCGCTTCTTCCAGGTCATCGCGGTACCATTCTTTTCTTACACCTGAAGTATGATGCCCTAAAAGCGGAACTTTTGCATGAATGATAAATGGTCTTCTTTCTCTTCGAACAATTTCAAAAACCTCCTGAACCGTTTGGTAAGACAAATCGAAATCACTTCCATCAATCGTTCGAACTTCAATACCTTTGAACCCTTGCGCATAATGCGTAATATCCTGGGCTCTTGTTTCCGCAGCATTGGCAGAAATATCCCAACCATTATCCTGAACGAGGTATACAATCGGGAATTGTTTCAAAGCAGCCATTTGAAAAGCTTCAGAAACTTCTCCTTCCGTACAGGAAGCATCTCCCAATGAACAAACTACAATCGGATTCTCACCATTGAAATCTTCCGCAAGACCTAATTTCTCTTTGTATTGAATTCCCATCGCAATTCCTGTTGTTGGGATTGCCTGCATTCCTGTTGCGGAAGACTGATGCGGAATTTTAGGCATGTTATCACGATTCAGCGACGGATGCGAATAATAGGTTCTTCCTCCTGAAAACGGGTCATCTTTCTTTGCAAAGACCTGTAGCATTAACTCATATGGAGTCATCCCGATTCCCAAAAGAATACTGTCATCGCGATAATATGGAGAAACCCAATCCTGCGGTTTCAATTGCAAACCAACAGCAAGTTGAATTGCCTCATGCCCTCTGGAAGTTGCATGCACATATTTCGCTGTCACCTCTTTGTTTGCTTCATATTTCTCAGCCAATGTTTTTGCTGTAGCCATCAAACGAAATGCTTTCAACAAAACATCCTTGCTTGTACGAATAGTAGATTCCATGGTCTTTGAAAGAATATCTGACATTTGGAGTATTTTTCCAACAAAGATAAGATTCAAAAAGAAAAGCACGGAATAAATCAGGAATATTCCGTGGCATTTTCTGTGAAATTTTAAAGAATATTATTTCAGAATTGAGAGATATCTTTCCAGACTTTGCCTTTCAATTTCAGCCACAAAACGAATGAATGAATCTTTTTTTCCGGAGGTTTGAACATCATCCAGAGCTTCATAATAAGCGTACCTGGAAGGATTATCACCTTTAATATTTGCAATCACAAGCCCATTTTGCAGCAAAATCATATTCATGATCAAACGGGAGGTTCTTCCGTTACCATCGATGAATGGGTGAATAGTAACCAAGCGTTCATGCATTTCTGCAGCCAATACTACAGGGTGTAATGCCATCCTGTTCCGTTCATACCAGATAAAATAATCTTCCATTTGCTTTTCAACAAGATAAGGAGCAGGAGGCATATGTGCACTTCCTTGTATCATTACCTGAATTCTGCGAAACTTCCCGGCTTCCTCCGGATTTATCCCTCTCAAAATCAGGTTATGAATACTTAATAGTTCTCTTTTCGTGATGATTGCATTTTTTGAAACCAAATCTTTGACATAATGAATTGCTTCTCCATGATTAATTGCTTCCAGGTGCTCCCGCATACTTTTCCCTGAAACGGTAAGACCTTTATTGACAACCAAATCTGTTTCCCGTAATGTCAATGTATTCCCTTCAATGCGATTACTTTCAAAAGTATATTCCAATTCCAAAGCTTCTGTAATCCGGTGATTTTCAAATGAGCGAATAGCATCCAACGCGCGTTTCATTTCATCAATTTCAGCAAGGGTTTTCTCAATGGATAAATCTTCAAATTTTCTCCTCGGACGATAGCTTGCCAATTCTTCCTGAACCATTTCCAAAACCTCATCAGCGAAAACATATTGCCTGACTTCCATCAAAACTTTTTCTTTCAGCCAGGCTTTCATCAATTCATCAAAATCAATGGAAAGAATGTTTGCCAATTCTACAATTTGAGATTCCGTAGGGATTCGTTTGCCATTTTCAAACTTGCTGATCAAGGATTGATCTACTCCAAGTAAGTTTGCCAACTCACGAGAACGCATTCCTTTCTTTTTTCTGGCAGTTTGAATAATATTTTTCATGACTTAATTTTTCATGACTAATTTAGTCATATATCTTTGGTTTTCCAAAAAAAAAGAGGAATTTTCACTCCTCTTTCTTCTTATTTATTATGTTCAATGATATAATCTAAGACTTTCTGTATCAGATGAACTCTGTCTTTTCCAATCACATTGTGCTTATGCATCGGGTAATGGAAAAAATCTACTTGAATTCCCAATTCAATAAATCTTTTCAGCAATGCATCGTTATGTTGAGGCACAACTACATCATCTACCGTACCATGAATTAATAACAAATCACCTTTCAATTTATTTGCATGAGTAAACAAGGAAGCTTCCTCATATCCTTTTTGATTCTCTTCCGGTCGATCCATATAACGTTCTCCATACATTACTTCATAGTACTTCCAATCGGTAACAGGTCCGCCGGCAACCCCCACTTTAAATGTTTCTGCTTGTTTCAACATCAAGGAAGTGGTCATAAATCCACCGAAGGACCAACCATGAACGGCAAATCGGGATGAATCTACATAAGCTAACGATTTCAAATAATCAATTCCTTTCATTTGGTCTTTGATTTCTACCGTCCCCAATTGTCTGTGAATCTGACTTTCAAATGCAAACCCGCGTTCACCTGATCCTCGGTTATCCAATGTAAATACTAAATATCCCTGTTCTGCCATCCAATACATCCATAAATTAGCGCCATCCAACCATGAATTTGTAATCATCTGCGCATGCGGACCTCCGTAAACATAAACCATTACCGGATACTTTTTATTCGGGTCGAAATTACTTGGTTTGATCAATCTTGTATATAACACGGAACCATCGTCCGCTTTAATTTGACCAATATCAGCTGTTCCGATAGCTATGTCTGCCAACTTATTTTTCGCAGTCAATAAGGTTTTTGTGATTTTTCCCGCAATCGTTTTCAATTCCACTTTTCCGGGAACTGCATGAGACGAATAAGAATCAATGAAATAAGTTCCCGTTTCATTAACAGCAATTGAATGTGCCCCTTCTTCCAATGTCAGGCAACGTTGCTTTCCATTCAAATCAACCGCATAATAAAGTGTGTTCAATGCACTTGTTCCCGTTGCAGCAAAAACAACTTCTTTCCCTTTATTAATCGATTGCAGAATTTCTTTTGCTACAAATTTATTTGCTGTCAATTGCTTGATCAGTTTTCCATCGATTGAATAATAATACAGGTTATTAAATCCGTCGCGCTCTGAAATCCAGATGAAGTTGTTCGAGTTTGCCAATGGGAAAAATTCAGGATGTTCCGGTTCGATCCATTTATCATTCTGCTCCTCCAAAATCGTTCTCACAAAATTCCCGGTTTTTGCTTCATACTGATTCAACCACATATGATTCTGCTCACGATTCACTTCTGCAACCAATACGAAACTCTCATCCGGTGTCCAGCTAAGATTTGTCAGGTAGCTATCCTTTGCTCCTTTCGGAGTAATAAAAACTGTTTTTCCGTCAGAAACAGAGTAAATTCCTACCTTAGGCTTCTCTGATCCTTGTCCGGCCATCGGATACTTGATATTCATCAATTCAGCAGGAACTTTCGTGATATCTACCAGCGGATATTCTTTTACATCTGTTTCATCCTTTTGATAAAATGCCAGGTAAGCACCTTTTCCTGACCAAAAAATACCATCTGTGATTCCAAACTCACTTCTGGCGTATGTTTGACCTGAAACAATATTCTTATCCGTATTATTTGTTACCGCAATCTTCTCGCCTTTGGAATTGATAATCCACAAATTATTCTCAACTGTATAAGCAGCACTTCCGGTAGTTGTCTCATATTCCGCACCTGCTCCTTCTTCCGGCACAGAAACCAGTTTGGACCCCGTTTTTGTCTTCAGATTGTAATTGTAATAATTGTTACCATCCGTCAGTAACAATTCATCCGCATTTCGAAATGAAAATCCATAGAAACTATACAATTGCGCTCCTAAAGCAGTATTTGCAGCCTGAATCGTCAAAATTTGTTCCGGTTCCGTTTTTTTGACTGAACCCTGGTACATTACCTGGTAATTATTACTTAGATAAACATAGGAATCTGTTCCCGGAATCCAGGTAAAGGCGTTAAATTGTTCATCTCTGAACGCTCTGTTTTGCTGCAATACAGCATCAGAAAGTGTTAATTGTTTCTTTTGGGCAAACGTAACTGTTCCCGCAATTAAACAGACAAATAGTCCGAAATACTTATTCATAGTTATGATCTTTGAATGAATTTATTGAAAAATGTTTCTAGTGGTAATCCAGCCTGAAAACAACTATCCAGCGTTTCCAGCAAATGGTCCTCCAAAATCAGACCGGAATCGAATTCAGTCATGAAATACCACTGTTTGTTTAAAATATAAGGTTGTTTTTCTGCCGCTTCTTTGAATTCCTTTGGTGCAATTTTATTTCTTTCTCCGCGCACTTCTCCGAAAACATCCACAAAGGTTTTATCAGAAATAAGACTATTAAACTCTTTTTGATTCAAAGCAATTCCTTCCCGAACTGCATACAAATCATCTTTATCGATCTCATAAATTCCACCATAAACACGAACTGCTTCCGGACCAAATTCAAAATAAACTCCATGAATACTTTTGGATTTTTTTCCGTTTGGAGCCACAACCGCCGAACACAATAATTTATAAGGCGTTTTGTCTTTTGAAAAGCGAATATCCCGATTAATCCTGAAAATACAATCGGACGCTTTTAAATCTTTAAAACCCGGATGCGACTTTGCCAGGTAATCGATAAAAGTCTGAACAAAGTCCGCAAAGGGTTTCTTTACTGAGCTTTCATATCGTTTTCTGTTCGAATCAAACCACTCTTTGTGATTGTTTGCAGCTAATTCAATAAAGAAATCAAGATAATCTTTTGTAAAATATGCCATGTCTCAAAGATAATATTTATCCGATTCAAAGACTTGTTGATTTTTACCGATCTTGGCTTATCCGTTTATACAGGCAAATTCAGCAGATTAAATTACATTTGCATCAAACAATTAAAAACATGGCACAAGTCTCCATAGGACATATTGAAGCAGCTATTCAGAAAGTGGATAGTTTAGACGACAACGCATTAGACAGATTATCCGAAGCACAAACAACCGCACAACCGGTTCTTTTGGGTTACATTATGTCTGCAGCACAGGAATACCAGAACGAAGGATTGGAAAGCTTACTGATTTACTACTTTACAGTAGTTTTAGAAGCTTATTCTTTGGCAGGATTACACCCGAAAAGTGTAACCGATGAATTAATCGACGATTTTGAAGAACCATATTTCCAGCTATTGGATGAATACTTCGAAAACGAAGACGAAAGTATCCTGGAAGAATTTTCCGATCAACCGGATCTGGTAAAATTTATGGCTATGGAAATCGGAATGGAAGATGCTGACGGAGTTACTTTGGATGATGAAACGGCAACACAATTGTTCATTGTTATTTTGGCAATGATTTCTCTTCTTTCCAGATCATTAGACTAAATGAAAAGTCCACAGGATATCGTAAATGAAATGATGAATTCGGATGCTTTTTCCAACTGGTTAGGCATCCGGATTCTTGAAATCGAAGCCGGATTCTGTAAACTAGCTATCACCGTTCGGCCCGAAATGTTGAACGGGCACCAAACCGCCCACGGAGGAATCTCCTACTCTGTTTCTGATTCTGCACTCGCTTTTGCCTCCAACAGCCGCGGACAAAAAGCTGTCAGCATCGAAACATCCATCGCGCACATTGCTCCTGTTTTCGCTGGCGATGAACTACTGGTTATCTGCAAAGAAATCAATTGCGGAAAAACAATTGGACGCTATGAATCAATTGTTTATAACCAAAATCAAAAAATTATTGCTAAATTTAACGGAACCGTATTCCGCCACCCTGAACTCTGGTAAGTTCCTTCAAAAAAATTCCACAAATTATTATGCACACATAATAATGTTTTGTATATTCGTATCAAGTGAAAGAATATGCAAAATAAACCCCAATATCTGATCGACTTAGATGTTCGATTAACATGGCACAAAATGTCGCGCATGTATAACCAACGGGCTAACAGTTACGGAATCAGTATGTCTGTTGGCTTCATTCTCCTTCATGTTGACAAAGAAGGAACTCCAAGTACACAATTAGGTCCTCGCATGGGAATGGAACCGACCAGCCTTTCCAGAACTTTAAAAACCATGGAGGAAAAAGGCTTTATCCGCAGAGAGGAAGACAAACTCGACAAACGGATCGTTCGTATTTTCCTGACTGAAGAAGGTTTAAAAGCCCGCTACATTGCCCGCGACGTTGTATTTGAATTCAACAACAAAGTCATTGAGCGCATTCCGAAAGAACACATTGAAATTTTCGAATCTGTTATCAACCAAATCCAGGGAATTATGGATGAGGAAGATTTCGTTTCATCAGAATAAGAGAAGAAAAAGCATTGCTTTCGATAAGAACAAACGTTAGTGCAGTTCAAAACACTGTTTTCTATAACTAATTACCGTGATGACGAAGAAACAGTCACGGCAGAATCAATAAAAAAATCAAATTATGAATAGACACATTAAAAAAGTGGCCATTTTGGGATCAGGGGTTATGGGATCCAGAATTGCCTGTCACTTTGCCAATGTAGGATGTGAGGTATTATTACTTGATATTCTACCCAAAGAACCCAATGATGCTGAAAAGGCAAAAGGATTAACCCTGGAAAGCAAAGCTGTCAGAAACCGTATCGTGAATGAAGCGCTACAGTTTGCTTTGACTTCCAATCCTTCTCCGATTTACAAAAAATCATTTGCTTCCCGCATCCAAACAGGAAACTTTGAGGATGACATGGCAAAAATTGCTGACGTAGATTGGATCATCGAAGTGGTAATCGAACGTTTGGACATCAAACAACAGGTTTTTGCCAATGTTGAAAAGTTCAGAAAACCAGGAACTTTGATTTCAACAAACACTTCCGGAATTCCGATTCATTTAATGCTTGACGGAAGATCCGATGATTTCAAAAAACATTTCGCCGGAACTCACTTCTTCAATCCTCCGAGATATCTTCCTTTACTGGAAATTATTCCAACATCCGAAACCGCACCTGAAATCATTGATTTCTATATGTCTTTCGGGTCGAAAATTCTTGGAAAGAAAACCGTTCTTTGTAAAGACACTCCGGCATTTATCGCAAACAGAGTTGGTGTATTCAGCATCATGGCTTTATTCCATGCGGTCGGAGAAATGGATTTGACGATTGAAGAAGTCGATAAATTAACCGGACCGGTTTTGGGAAGACCAAAGTCTGCCACTTTCCGTACCTGTGACGTTGTTGGTTTGGACACACTCGTTCACGTGGCAAACGGATTGAAAGAAAACTGCCCGGACGACGAAGAAAAAGCATTGTTTGAAGTTCCTGCTTTCGTACAAAAAATGGTCGAGAACAATTGGCTGGGAAGTAAAACCAAACAAGGTTTCTTCAAAAAAGCAGTCGATGCTGAAGGTAAAAAAGTATTCCTTGCATTGAACCTGAAAACACTGGAATACGAACCAAGCAAAAAAGTTTCCTTCCCTACTTTGGAAATGACCAAAGCTATCGACGATCTGGAACAACGCACCAAAATGTTGTTCATGGGAATGGATAAAGCCGGTGAATTTTACCGTAAAACATTCGGCGGCCTGTTTGCTTACGTCACAAATCGTATTCCTGAAATTTCCAATGACCTGTACAAAATTGATGACGCAATCAAAGCTGGATTCGGCTGGGAATTAGGCCCTTTCGAAACATGGGATGTTATCGGATTCAAACAAGGGAAAGAGTTAGCAGAAAAAGCAGGTAAAAAATTACCGGCATGGATTGCTGAAATGGAAGCTGCAGGATTTACCAGCTTCTACAAATCCGAAAACGGAAAACGTTTATATTACAATCAACAAAGCAAAGCATACGAAATCATTCCGGGAACAGAAGAATTGGTTTCTCTGCAGGCTTTGAGAGTTTCCAACAAAGTTTGGGGCAATTCCGACACCACCTTGGTTGATTTGGGAGACGGAATCCTGAACCTGGAATTCCATACCAAAATGAATACAATTGGCGGTGGAGTCATCGAAGGAATCAACAAAGCAATTGATTTGGCTGAAAAAGATTACAAAGGATTGGTTATTTCCAATACCGGAGGAAATTTCTCGGCAGGAGCAAATGTCGGGATGATCTTCATGATGGCCGCAGAACAGGATTACGATGAATTGAATTTCGCGGTGAAATCCTTCCAGGACACGATGATGCGCGTTCGTTACTCGAATATCCCGGTTATCGTAGCTCCTCACAACATGGCACTTGGCGGTGGTTGCGAATTATCCATGCACTCGGACAAAGTAGTTGCCCACGCAGAATTGTACATGGGACTGGTTGAATTTGGTGTCGGATTGATTCCTGGTGGAGGTGGTTCCAAAGAATTCGCCAAAAGATTCTCTGAAGAACTGAAAGACGGGGATATTAAGATCAATCGTCTGCGTGAACGCTTCCTTTCCATCGGACAAGCAAAAGTTTCCACTTCGGCTTACGAAGCATTTGACTTGGGTTATTTGCGTCCGGGAACAGATGAAGTGGTTGTTTCGAGAGAATATCAATTGACGCGCGCAAAAGCTGCCGCTTTGGAACTAGCTGTAAAAGGTTATATCGCACCGAAAAGAGAGAAAAACATTACTGTTTTAGGACAGGAAGGTCTCGGAATTATTTATGTCGGAGCGAACTCTATGAAATCAGGACATTACATGTCGGAGCACGACCAGGTCATTTCTGAAAAGCTTGGCTGGGTGATGTGCGGTGGTGATTTAAGCGAAAACACGATCGTTTCGGAACAATATTTATTGGATCTGGAGCGAAAAGCATTCGTGGAATTATGCCAGCAGCGCAAAACACTTGAGCGATTAGAAAGCTTGGTGAAATCGGGGAAAATTTTGAGGAATTAGAAAGACTAAAGACCTTAGACAACAGACTAAAAGACTTGATGAAGATGTCGAAACATAATTTTAGAAAACTGGAAATTTGGATACAATCAATGGAAGTTGTAAAAGATGTTTACAAGATTATTGCACTATTTCCTATTGAAGAACGATTCGGTCTGAAATCTCAAATGTCTAGATGTGCAGTTTCTGTTCCATCAAACATAGCAGAAGGGAGCAGTCGTAGTTCTATTAAAGAGTTTTCACACTTTTTAGACATTGCCTTAGGCTCAAGTTTTGAACTGGAGACACAGCTAATCATTTCTCAAGAGTTGTTTCAAATCGATAACGAATTAATTATTGAAAAGTGTCAGAATTTACAACGAATGATAACCGGATTCAAGCAAAAAATTAATCATTAAGACAAGGAGACCAGGACAAAAGAAGCTAAATCAAAATCTTTTGTCTTTAGTCTTAAAGTCTCAAATCTTAAAAAAATGAACAAAGCATATATCGTAGCGGGATTCCGCTCAGCAGTAGGAAAATCAGGGAAAGGAGGATTTCGATTCTACCGGCCCGACGATTTAGCGGCACGCGTCATTGAACATTTGGTGGCAAGCGTACCACAAGTAGAAAAAACACGAATCGATGATGTCATCGTAGGGAATGCAACCCCGGAAGCAGAACAGGGACTGAATGTTGGTCGATTGATTTCGCTGATGGGATTGAAAACCGACAAAGTTCCGGGAATGACAGTAAACCGTTACTGTTCATCCGGTTTGGAAACCATCGCAATTGCGCAGGCAAAAATTGAAGCTGGAATGGCAGATTGCATCATTGCCGGCGGAGTTGAATCCATGTCGGTCATGGCGATGGGAGGCTGGAGAATTGTTCCGAATCCGAAAGTTGGAAAAGAAAACCCAACCTGGTATTGGGGAATGGGATTAACCGCAGAAGCAGTTGCAACACAATTCAATGTAAGCCGTGAAGACCAGGATATTTTCGCACTGCATTCGCATGAAAAAGCATTGAAAGCAATTGCTGAAGGAAGATTCAAAGAAGATATCGTTCCGATCGAAGTAGAACACATTTTCCTGGATGAAAACGAAAAACGACAGGTTAAGAACTACATTGTCGACACAGATGAAGGTCCGCGCGCTTCGACTATCGAAGGACTTGCACGATTGAGACCTGTTTTCG
>VFQP010001111.1_pt1 | contig 39360 bp, 67 predicted proteins | sample 3512351 | NCBI WGS metagenome assembly VFQP01 (sample SAMN10412372, study PRJNA504923) | tailings metagenome | isolation source: Relicate 1 Philex TSF1 revegetated site | place: Philippines: Tuba, Benguet | collected 2017-08-29
CACACACACACACACACACACACACACACACACACACACACACACACACACACACCTGCCCCAGTCATATGCAAAACCATGCTGCAGCAGTGCAACGTGCCCAGCAAGCAGAGCAGCAGGTAGCAGCATTACAAGCCACAGTAGTGGCGCTTCAGGCGCGTGTGCATGAGGACCACATGGAGTCCCTGCATCGTTCAGAGGCACTTGCAAGACAACATCAAGCTGAACTGGATTTGCTCAACGCCATGATTGGTGTGTGATGTGTCTGTGTAGTGTATTATTCACTGTTGTATTCCCTTTGCTCATCTTTTGCTTGTGTTGGATGTCCACAATGTGGGAGGGTGCTCATATACACTACCATGTTCATATACACCACCCCCACCCCTCCACCACACAACAAACAGCCGAGGAACGTCGCCAATTAGCAGCATCAGAGCAAGAACTCCTCGAACTCAAAACCATGCTTGTCTGGGGTGAAGCAGATTCCACCACCCCCACCTTTGTGCGCTACCGTGACTTTGAGTGCCTGCAGCAAAAGCTGGGGGACCTGCAACAGCAGCTGCGGCAGGTGATGCAGCAGGGGATTGACCCCCAGGGGCCCCAGGGGCTGGTGGCGAGGGAGTATATACGGTTGCGGGGTCGGGTGTTGGAGCTGCAGCGGGTGATTGAGGTGCTGCTGCTGGTGCTGTGTCATGGGTATGTGAGGAGGGGTAGTACATCATCATGATGATGATGATGGGTGTGCTTTACCACACGGTGGTGGGTGTATATGTACTTGTATGTACACCATAGGCCCTCCTCACAACACATAGGGTCCCCCAGCAGCAGCGCAATACACCGCACTCGTCACAAGATGGCACCCCCCTAGCACACGCCAATTCCTCTTCAGATGCAAGAAAATCCACCTCGCGCCTCACATGGCAACGCAGCGACGACGTTCTCTCCCTGGCGTCGGTGGTGCTCGCCTCCAATGCTGCACAGGGACCCTCGCCGGGCCCCTCGCCTGGTGTGAGAAGCGAGGCGATCCATGCGGGGCTTGCTGCCCTCCAGAGGCAGCTTCAGGAGGCTGAAGAGGCGCTGGATGTCGTGCGCAGGTCCCCCCCCCGACACAGGGGCCCGCTCCGGGGGCCCCGTCAGTCGCGGGAGGTGGCGTCAAGGCAGACGCTGCATGCTCCGGCGGCAGCGCCTGGGCCTGCCCCTGCACGCAGCAGCAGTGGTGGTAAATCCATGCTTGATGAGACGGCCATGTTTGCGAGTCATCCCGGATTGGTGTTTGGGGCGCTGGGGGCACCCCTGCAAGCACCAAAGAAAAATGTTGAGGAGGATGGTGCTGCTGATGGTGGTGATGAAGAGCAAGGAGTGGATGGTGGGGTTGAAACGTATACAAGTCAGGAACAACCAGTGAGTACCACCATCCCTCCTGTGTTGAGTACCACGATGGCAGCAGCAGCCAAGCCTTCTGGTGCAAAACCTCGAGGGAAAAAGGGAAAAGCAAACAAGGCTGCACGTGGTGGGCGTGCAAAGCAACAACAGTACAAGCAACAAGGAGAAGAGGAGGAGCAACAGCAAGGGGTAGCCAAGACGTTGACCATGCGTCCGGTCAACGAATCGGTCAACCCACCACCACCACCTGCTATCGTCACTGCTGCTGTACCATGTCTCCCCGTTGTGATGCACCAGGTGGGTTGGTGGTTTTGTGTATGACATGTTGTGGGGGGATGCTTTGTGCGATTTGTTTTCCATATGTGTGTACAGAATAAAGTGTATATAAAGAGCAGCATACATACAATATGTCACACCACAGGGACGGTTTATGAGCACAGAAGAGCCTACCCGTCGTAGCACAAGTAGCACCAATCCACCCAGTCGGGCACCCTCTGATGTTGGTGGTGATAGTGGTGTTGCTGATGGTATGGTCAAGACAACAGTCAATGATGCTCCAAATCCTGTTGACCAACCAGTGCATGAGGCTGCACCATGTGTTGACCGCATGGTATCGGATCAACCAAGTGAAGAACAACACATAAGTGCAGCGCAACCAGCATTGGAAAACACCATCACCAACAAGAAGAAGAAGAGCAAAAAGAACAACACAATGGTTGAAGATGCTGCAACACAACCAGCAGCACCTGCTTCAACACAACCCACCCCCACACCCACCACCACAATACAACCAGACGCCTCCTCTGCATCCTCACCTGAAGAGTTGCGTGCAAAGGCAGCGACCCTGCGCGCGGGGTGGGGTGTTGTGGGGGGAGCCAACACCGAGTCACTCCCAGCAAGCCCAGCAGGGGGGTTCATGTCGAGCCTACCCAAGGAGGAACAAGAGTATCGTGCCAGTTTGGTGGGTAGTGCGAGGGATAGCATTGACATGGCATACAATACGCACAGTGATGGCGCTTCTGTTGGTATGGGGGATACTACCGGGTAATAAAAACCACACAACACTGATGAAAAGCATGTTGTTGGGCACACACAGGTCGCAAGACGACGCCCAGCAGTCAACGCTACACGGGTGCCATGACCAGCTCCTCTGAGGGCTCAGTGCATGCACAACACCCAGACACGCAGGCTCTCAGGGTAGTGGTGCAGCCCAATGCTGCGGCCGTGGGGGTGCGCGCGAGTGAAGAGTCGGTGAGCAGCGTATGCATGGAGGAGGATTCGCCAACAACAGATGCCATGATGCATACTGTATATGAAGACGAGTGTGCCGTACCAGAGCATACATACGATCCGCTGCGAACATCGCAGGCATTGGGGTTGACAGGGCCTGTGACACTGGAGCGGCTCCAGGATGCAGTGGCAAGCTCCCCCAAGGCAGCCATGGTCGTGCCATCGGGGGAGGACGAGGACATGTGGGAGGATGCACGAAGCGTGGCGACCCTGCGCTCCTGTGGTTCGCTCAACTCCATGCGTAGTGGTTTGTGATGTGGGCGAGCGCCTTGAGGAGAGTAAAAACAAACACTTGCTTCTTTATTTCACCACCACAACAAAACAATAACGATATGACCACGCCAAATCGTCAACGACGTCCACCACCACCGCTACCACCAAGCACGGTGGTGGTGCAAATGCCATCCCAGCATCAGCAGCAGCAGCTGTGGCAATTGGCACCTATGTATCAGTTGGACGCCACTGGTGGGTACAACGTGTTGCAACCGTACGGTTGGCAGCAGATGCCCGCTGGGCAGGGTCAGCCTGCACAACATCAGGGCGCTCTTCGCAACAAGAAAAGGCGAAATAACAAGCGAAGACAGCAGCACAACAATCAAGCAGAAACGGGCGTACCATCTTTATCGTCGCTGCGCAAGGAAAACCGGGCCAAAGCACGCAAGTACTTTGCACAAGGTGTGTGTGCATTGGGGTGATGGGGTGTAGCACCTCAACGTGGTTGTGCCAACACACATGTGGTGCGTCCCTGACACAGGCAAATCACGCTTTAATCCACCTGCGTCTGTGCCACGGACAACACCCCGCACTGCGCCTCGAGCACCAGAAAACACGACGACCTACCTGATCAGCGGTATGTGGGTGTCTTTTGGTGTACACACACAGCAGAGCTGTGTACGCACGCACCACACCACCACAAATAGGGCATGCACACGACAACGACCTGGAGCACCACGTATCAGACGGGGCGGAGGGTGATGGCGGGGATGCCACTGCCATTGACTTTTTCGGCACCAACCAGGGCTTGATCACACGAGCCATGATTTCCGATGACGACGGTGGCAACTCTGCAGACAATGGGGACGATGATGACGATGATACGCATGGGGATGACAAGGAGGGTGTGCATCCTGCACTGCTGGGTGCGCAGCATCTGCCTCGCCATGTAGAAAAGCGCCTTGCAGAGCAGGCATCGCACATTACCCAACTGGAAGACGAAAACCTGAATCTGCGTGAGGTATGCTGAGTGTTGTGGGGCGCTGATGCTCTTCATATTCCTCTTCATACTCCCCCCCCCTAAACACAGCGTATTTTCATTTTGCAGCGGCAGTTGCAGGAGCTACAAGGGGGTGATCAGCCACCATCGTCTGGTGATGAGGCTGGCAGTGCTGGGTAGTGTACTTTGCGTGAATACCATATGTATTGCTGATGCGCCGCTGCCGATATTGCGACACAGCGGTGGTGTATGTACCATAATAAAACAGCGCATTTGTTGGTGGAGCACATCACCATCAAGCTGCATACACTTGGTATGTGGGTACAGAGGTGCATTGCATGTACATGCTCGATGCGTCATTGCACTGCGTCATCACAGCATCCTTGCCGGCGCCGCGGTGGCAGGCGTGCCTCCTCCAGAGCGCGCGTTGTTGTCCTCAATTTTGTGCACGAGTGTGTACCATATGTGATGACAATTTGTACCATGTGTGATGATAGCTGTGGTGGTCAATTTGCGCCATTTTTGCTTTATCAACCTCTACACCTGCAATCAATCAACAACGCTGTCCACTTGCATATTCATCCAGAATTAATTCCACATCATCACTTGCCTGACGTGCAGCGGCCGCCACCAGGCTCGCAATCAGCTGCAATTGTTCGCTAGCACCAAAGCTTTTTTGCGTGCTCGCCCCAGCCTCACGCACACCACAGCGTTTTGGTATTGATTGTAGTTGTTTGCTGTACTCAGAGCCACGTGTATAGGGCTACACGCCCCAGCAATCTGCAAGCATGCCTCCCAAGAAAAAAGACAAGGGAGGCGAGGAAACCCTCACACGTGTTGCCATTGTAAATGCAGACAGGTTTGTTGTGTGAATGATTGTATGGGAGATGAGAGGCGGGTTGCAGCAGCAGCAGGTTTGCATCATTGCTCATCATACCATCAGGTGCAAGCCTAAAAAGTGCAGGCAAGAATGCAAAAAGAGCTGCCCTGTTGTCAAGATTGGTGCGTTGCTGTGGTTGAGGCAATACAGCGGTTGGTACGTGGTGATTATGCACAACGCAATGCACACATTCAACAGGCAAGCTCTGTGTGGAGGTTGTACCCAACTCCAAGATTGCATGGATTTCTGAAGAGTTGTGCATTGGTTGTGGTATCTGCGTCAAGGTAGGGCGTTGTGGTCTTACTTGTGGTGGATGTGGTGGATGCACCATGTTGCCACACATCCGATGCCAATGTGTACACACCGTTCCTTTCGACACACAGAAATGTCCCTTTGATGCCATTATGATCATCAACCTGCCCAAAAACCTGGAAAAGGAAACAACACATCGTTATGGGCCCAACTCTTTCAAGCTGCATCGGTGTGTGTTTGTGTTTGTGTGTTTGTGTGCTGGTGGGATTATGCGATGCACATTATCATGAAACAAAGACGTCATGAGCGTCCTTGTACGTTATACATACATAGCAACATACAACACATCACACAATATACAACACACACAAAGCAACACACCTCTACATATACCACACCATACACACCCCTTGACATGCACACCATACACACACCCCAGGTTGCCGATGCCCCGCCCCGGGCAGGTGTTGGGGCTGGTAGGGACCAATGGTATTGGGAAGAGCACTGCATTGAAAATCTTGGCAGGCAAACTCAAACCCAACTTGGGGCGTTTTGCAGAGGTGTGAGGATTTGGGTGGTGTTTTGGGTGGTGTTTTGGGTGGTGTTTTGTATGTGTCATAGTGCTGTTTTGTATGGGTGTTGTTGTGTATGTTTTCTTGGTGTTTCTGTGTTGCAACACACCCATGCTCTTGTACCACCACCTTTGTTATTGCAGTGTAGTACCACCACCCCTTCCCTTGCATTTCCATATCATCACACACCTCCCCTCTCTTTTCCCACAGAACCCCCCAGACTGGCAGGAAATTCTCACCTATTTTCGTGGTAGTGACTTGCAAAACTACTTCACCCGTGTTTTAGAGGATGACATCAAGGCCATCATCAAGCCGCAATATGTGGATCACATCCCCAAGGCTGTGCGGTAAGTGATGGGGTTGGTGTATGATGATGAGGGCGGTGGTGGTTTTGAGCATGCTGTATGTACTTTTGAGTATGCAGCACATACAATGCATACACATACAATGCACACACATACAATGGACACATACACCACACAACTACACCAATCTCTTTCACACCATCCATCCACCACCATCCTACCACCACCCTATATCCACCCGCATCGCACCACACAACAACAAACCACAACCACTCACCCCCCCCCACTCACAATACAGAGGCAACGTCGACGAGGTCATCACTCAAAAAGACGCCCGGGGTGTCCGTGAGCAGCTTCTAGAACAACTCGACCTCACCCAAGTCCTCGACCGCAACGTCGAACACCTCTCTGGTGGAGAGTTGCAGCGTTTTGCCATTGCCGTGGTCGCTGCACAAATGGCGGATGTGTACATGATCGATGAACCGTCGAGTTACTTGGATGTGAGGCAGCGCCTCAAGGCTGCCCAGGTGATCCGGAACCTTCTCGATCCCAAACGTTATGTCATTGTGGTAGAACACGACTTGTCTGTGTTGGATTACCTGTCGGATTTCATATGCTGCTTGTACGGCAAGCCTGGTGCGTATGGTGTCGTGACGTTGCCGTTTAGTGTGCGAGAGGGGATTAATATCTTTTTGGCGGGGTTTGTTCCGACTGAAAACTTGCGGTTCCGGGAGGAGTCGTTGACGTTCAAGGTGAGTGAGACGGTGGTAGAGGGGGATGAGCAAGAAAAGCGGTTTTTGAGGTACAAGTATCCTCGTATGGTCAAGACGCAGGGGTCCTTTGAATTGACGGTATGTGCTTTGTTTGGGGGTGGGGGTGTTGTTGTTGTTGTTGTTGTGGTGGTGGTGGTGGGGTGAGGGGGCTGTGGACGGTGTATCTATAGAGCGTGTCTGTCACTTGTAGTAGTATGGGGCGTTTACCAATTTCCTGCCTACACCCTGTGGCAGTAGATCAAATGGCTCGCTCCCAATATCACACTCATGGCTGTGGTGGTCGGGGCAGCATGTTGATGTACATGCAGCCCCATATATTTCAGCTACATATTTTGTTATACATACAGCACCATGTATTTCAGCTACAAGTTGTTGTTGTTGTTGTTGTTGTTGTTGTTGTTGTTGTTGTCGTTGTTGTCGTTGTTGTTGTTGTTGTGTATACGTGTTACATGTGTGTATGTGTACATCACCACCTCATCCACCCATCATCTGCAACTTTATTATCACAGCATTAATACATATTTACACATCATACACACACACATGATATACACATACACCATACACACACATGATATACACACACACACACACACGATATACACAACACACTCCACATACACATACACACCATACACACAACACACTCCACATACACATACACACCATACACACACACTCATCATCCGCACACACACTCTGTATACACAACCAATACCTCCCCCCCCCCCAGGTGGATGCAGGTGAATTCACAGACAGTGAAATTGTGGTCATGCTGGGTGAAAATGGTACAGGCAAAACAACCTTTATTCGACTGCTGGCTGGTTTGATTAAGCCAGATGATGAGAGTGTACAGGTTGACTCATTCAATGTCAGTTATAAGCCACAGAAGATTTCACCACGCTTTGATAGCACGGTATGATGTGTTTGAGGTGTTTGAGTTGTTTGTGGTGTTTGTGTGAGGTGTTTGTGTGAGGTGTTTGTGTGAGGTGTGTGATGGGAATGTATTGTTGTATCTGACAATAACAATCAACATGTACTGTACACCAAAATACACACCTCACCCACCCCACCCCTCATGCACCTCACCTCCCACCCCACCCAACAAACCCTGTACCCTGTACACAACACAGGTGCGCAACTTGTTTCACAAGAAGATAAGGGAGAGCTACATGCACCCTCAATTCATCAGTGATGTAATCAAGCCTCTCAACATAGAGGCCCTCATGGACCAAGAGGTGCAAAACCTGTCTGGTGGTATGTAAGGGGATGTGGTGGGGTGGTGAGAGGATTTGTGGTGGTATGTAGGGGATGTGGGGTGGGGTGTGTGGGGTGGGGTGTGGGGCGTTGAAACAGCACACACCACACTGCACACATTTCATACCACCATATACACCTCTATACACACCTACTTACAAACCTCTATGCACACCACCATACACACACCACCATACACACACCTACCCCCCCCCCTTCCTCCTACACAGGTGAGTTGCAGCGTGTGGCAATCACCTTATGCCTGGGTCAACCTGCTGATGTGTACCTCATTGATGAACCATCAGCCTACCTAGACTCTGAACAACGTATCATTGCTGCCAAGGTGTGTGAGTGTTTAAACTTGTGAGTGTGAGTGAGTGAAGAGGGTGTGCGTTTGGTGGAGAATGTGGTTGTGTTGTTGTGCAGTGTTTTTTTTTTTGTCTTATTTATGTGTTGTCATTGCACCGCAGCTGTTGTGCTACATAGACACACCCCACAGACCCACCCACACCCACCCACCCAACCCACAATGTCCACCATCCCTATCATCAGGTCATCAAGCGTTTCATCATGCATGCCAAAAAGACGGCCTTCATTGTGGAGCACGATTTCATCATGGCCACCTACTTGGCTGACCGTGTGGTGGTGTATGAGGGCATTGCATCAAAACAGGCTACGGCAACCACACCCCAGTCACTGCTGACAGGTGTGTTTTGTGAGGATGCATTACCAAATGTGTGTTTGTGACAGCACAGCAGTGCCTGATGGGATGTGCACATGGGTGGTGCGCAAGTATGCCACGTGCAGTACCCCATGCATCAGTACATACACAATTTATGCCCCACACTCATGCACCCCTCTCACAGGAATGAACCTGTTTTTGAAAAACCTCAACATTACATTTCGCCGGGACCCCACCAACTACCGACCACGCATCAACAAGCTGGACAGTACCAAGGATCGGGAGCAAAAGGTGGCAGGCACATTCTACTACTTGGAGGATTAGACGGGGGCTTGTCCAGGGATGTGTGTGTTTTTTGAGTGTGTGTTGTCGGCTTTTGATTTGTTTTGTCTGTTGATCAACATAATTATTCACAGGGCAACCCATTTACATGTGTTGATACTCAGTCTGTCACACAAAACAGCAGCTCCCATTGTGCATCACAGCTCCCATTTGCACACACATCGTTGCCCACACACAAAACTTCGCATCTGTTCTCACAACACCACCTTCCACAAAACACACACCATGCTCATAACAGCATTTCCCTGCGTGCCGTGCGGCAATCAGCCCATCAAAAGGCTTTCGACACGCGTATATGCAGCCAGTTCAACAGCTGAGCGTTCCAATCACTGTCGTCCTGTAGCATTAAGCAGCACTGCAACGTATGAACGCATCCTGCGGTACCCAGACGGCAAGGAACGCAGAATCATCTATCCACGAGCTGACCCAACCGACCCGTGTGAGGAAACTTGTGATACCTGCTTTGACGAAACGTGGGAGGCAGATCATCCTTGGGACATACCGGGTGCCCAAGGCAAGGAAGAAAACGGTGTTGGGGGAACTGCATCAGCCATCACGACAACAGACCCTACCCACGTGCAGACCCCCAAGGTGTGTTTGTCTACAAGGAAAGCATCATGAAAGAGTGTAGATGATCAGCATACATGTACACACAGGTGTCAGAACTCCCAACATCCCCACTCGAGCTCCTACGATACCTGCAGTCGGACGAGTACAAGGCTGCACAAGAGGCCAACTGGCGTGCAGTACGTGACAGCTACGACATCCTGCACGGGTGCCCATGGGTGCTGCCACGACCAATGTACGTATTGGCATGTCGCACAGCAGCAAGCGCAGAGAGGGGGGAGACCTACACACTGCGAACGCGTGTGGGGAAAAAGGATACTGAGAATGAACTCACCAACGTAGTAGGGATGGGTGGGATGGTGGTGTGGTGGTGTGTGAGAGACGAGGAGTTGATGAGGATGTGCAACAACAAGGATGCACAACAAGGATGTACAACAAACACACCCCAATGTACATCCAGGTGCTCAAGCGTACCCGTGCAGATGGCAGCCCACTCATCCGTGTGGAACAAGTGGTGGATGGTGTGGTGGCATTCGAGAATGAAGGAGATGCACAACGATATCAAGAACTGTTGGTGGCTGATGGCGCTGATGAGGTGAGCGTGTGATTGATGTGTGTGTATGGTGTTGAGTGTGCCGCAACAACAAGACAACATATACAAGATAGTCATGTACACCTCCATCATCCCAGGTTGCATTGATGGAATGTGACTCGCATAGGTTGTTTCGCACGGTGGGGGATGTGCGGGGTGTCGTGGTGCTCATCAAGTCTGGTGCCACTGTGCCGCAGCCAGAAATGCTGACCACTTCATTGCGTGGGCAACGGTCACTGGATGACTTGTAGACACGACGACGCATGGTATGCATCGTTACCAATCACATGGCACCCTCGTGCCCTGCTCTGCGCTGCTGCTGCCGCTGCTGCTATCTTAGGCTCTCTGTGTACTCTTCCTTGATGCTGTGGTTGTTGTGTATGCGTCTTGTGTATGCGTCTTGTGACGCTTGACAGATATCAAAGATTTGGGGGCTGGGTTTCCACCATGACACGCTGTTGCAACATGCCCCATTAGTGCTGTTGTTGTTTTGTCTCACACCGCTTGAAATTGTAGGGTCTTGCATGATGTACCATATCGATCAACGATTGTTCTCGTGTGCTGACATATGTCCCACCCCTTGACACCACGCCACTTGCATTGTACCACCCCTCTTCTTTGTTGTACTCGATCAAAACCGACGTTGTTGTGACATGATGTGTAACATTAATAATGCATATGTTTGCTGCAGAAATAACAACAACAAGGTGGTCCTGTGGGAAAGTTGACAGCACACACGTTGTAGATAAACAAGATGGACGATGCTGCGTTTGAGGAGCTCTGTCGTATGGCAGACACCGTGGAAAACGGTCGTGCTGAACAGGAGGTTGCCAAACCACCATCTCTTGACGAGGAGCAAGACGATGGGTTTGGGTTGCTGCTGCAATTGGCATCAGAAGCACAGGACCATGAAGCTCCTCCCCCCAGTCCCCCCAAGCGTCATGCAAAGGCAATAGCCATGCCACCACCAAGCAAAGCATCATCATCACATTCATGTATGTGGTTGTAGACAGGTGATCACTGTGGTACCATGTGTGATCACGTAGGTCATCACCCCCCCAACAGTATTGAGCAACACTGCAAGCAAAGCAACAGAAAAGCCAATTACCGAGGCATATGCTGGCATTCGGGTATGCGGGCATAGCACCAATATGCTGGGATACACCACACTTGCACATCATGTCGACATCCCACCTCCACCCAACCAACACGATTAGGTGCGCAATCCCGTCGTTCCCCTCCCCACGCTCCAAGACAAATTGCAATCTAGTGTGTTTTTCCAATTGAAAGATGTGCGATCTGCAGCAGGTGCAGTGGGGTTGGATGGGCACTGGGCAACGTTGGGTGTGGTGTGTCAGCGTGCACAGCCTCGTGAATCTGATGGTGGCTCTGTGTACAGCATTGCCAAGGTGAGAGAGCGTTGCTGTGTTTGTGGTGTGTGTTTGTTCCTGGTGTGTGTGTGTTTTGTGTGTTGGTGTGTGTAGTTCTCCCCCCCACTCCTTCAAATCGAACACATGACATGATCATCCAACCCCACGCTTTCACAGCTCACAGATTTGCAAGGTACTGTACTGTCCCTCATGCTGTTTGGTCGTGCACATGAATCATTCTACAGAGAACCAGAGGGCATGGTGGTGGCGGTGTTTGATGCCAAACCCAAACGTGGGGGGGTGGGGGGTGGGGGTGGGGGTTTCAGTGTGAGTATTTCCCAGGGAAGACAGCTTATTGTTGTGGGGAGGTGTCCTGATTATGGGACGTGCAAGGCACTTCGCAAGGTGTGGTGTGTGGGGGACGTGGGGGGATGTGGGTATGGGATGTTCGGGTGTGGTATGGGATGTGGGTGCGCGTGGTATGTGCACTTCTTCATGTGCATTGGTGTGTGTGTACAATGTCCCAGAGTCCAACACGCATTCGTCTCAGGATGGTCAACCATGTCGCATGCCGGTCAACACATCCCAATGCCCATATTGCGAGTATCATGTTGCTTCACAGTACAAAGCAATGCAGCTCAAGGTTGCACCACAATTTGCCGACAACAACCTCATCACTGCATATCGACCCGTGGTGAATCGAAGCAATGCCGGGATGATGGGGATGCATTCCGGGATGGGGAATGGGGGGGATGGGCGTCCTGCGCCTCGTGTGCGACGTATGGGGTCACAGGAAATCCGGGATGTAGCACAGCGATGTGGATCTGGGTCCAATGGTGCACGGTCTGTAGTGTGTGTGTAGTGTATGGGTGTGTATTGGCATAGGGAGCACTGTGAGTATAATACAACATGCAACACACACCACACACACCTGTACACACACGCACACGCACAGGTTTTTGCAGTCAGTGGCAGCTCGCCTGGATGCTGAAGCTGCACCACCACCCGCAACCACTACTAATACAAAAACAACAGGACGCACACCAACAGCACAGCACAGCGTGGAGGAATTGGCGGCAAGGGCACGAGCAGTGGAGATTATGCGACAACTAGGTGAGTGTATGTGTGGGTGTGGGTGTATATACAAACAGAGAAGACCTGGGAGATGATGGTGACGCAGTATGTTTGTATAATGTACGACCATGTCTGCACAATACGCATACAAACACATTTCAATGCATAAAATATACAAGAACCAGACCATCACAGGAGGTGTGCGGGGCACCACACAAACAACCCCTGTCCCCACCAACACAACCCCCACCGCCACCGCCACCACACACGCTGCCAAACGCGCACGGCAACACTCCCCACCATGCCATACTGCCCATGCACATCACCCGCCATCAACAACATCAGCACCAACCCCAACCAATCCCACAACATCCAGCTTTGCGGCGGCATTCGGCCCCATAGTGGCAGATGCTTCCAATGCTGATGGAAGCCGGTATGCAGGTCTAGCTGCAGGAGTGGAACAAGCACGTTTGGACTCAGTGATGCAGGGGCTTGTGGAAAAGGATGCAGTGGCGGAAAAGATGTCATCCATCACCACCATGCAGGTTTCGGCATGGCAATGTCACACGTGCAGGTACGGGCCCACATTAAACAACATGAAACACAAAGCGTTGTTGTGAAAACTGTATCTCACACAACGCACAGTCGCATCTCAGAGCGTCGATATCCAGAGTGTCGTGATCACCAAATTACACGCATCACCACCACCAAGCGCTGGTGGACATGCAGCACCTGCAAGTATCACTTTAGCACGGTGGGGAGCAAGTATCCAGCACATGCATGCCGCAAGTGCAAGGATACAGGGGCACGCTTTGTGCGGGCGAACATGTACAAGGGGGGCCCTGCCGATCGTCATGCGCCGGGGGAGAATCTGGTGGCTTCCAGGGACAAGCTGCTTGTGCGTGGTGTGGAGCATGGGTTTTCCTTGAAATGAGACAAGGGAAGTGAGGGAAATGAACAAGGGGAAACCACTGGAGGTGGAGGGGCAACAGAAACCAATTCAACAGGTTGTGTACCACCATTTTCGTAAAGAGTAACGATTTGTGGCGTGCAATACCGTGCAATATAGCGTGCGACCGGCAGAACGCGGCTCTGTGTTGCACAGTTGACTGATCACGTGCCAGCTGTGATCTAGATCCACCTCTTTTTGCACAACGTCGACATCATGCCGCGTCATGTCACCTCCAAAATCGCGTTGCTCCTGTGCTTGTGTTGCGTGGCTATGTGGTCGCGCCTGGCAGCAAGCCAAAACACCACGACCACATGCACATTCAACCTGCAGGGTGTCACACCTGGCGTGGAACAGAGGAGCAGCTTTTCCCTGCACAACGCAGACCTCGTCTGCAATGGCAATGGCAGCCCAATCGAGGTGATAGGGCACCCAGCACTCGATCCGTTTGCGGACAAGTTTGCTGGTGTGCGCTATCGCAAGCGCCCCAACCAGACCCCCACACGTGGGGCCCTGCTCCAGTTTGTGGGACCTGGCACTGTGCTGCTGCGCAACTCGACCGCCACGTTTCTGCGTGTCAACGCAAGCATAGCATTGATACATGTATGATAGTGGGGGTACGACTGTGGTTGAAGTGGAGATCACGGTGGAGATCACAGGGGAGATCACGGTCTGTTTTCGAACACACCATCACGGCAATACCCACACCACCAACAGGTCACCAGTGGTTTGCGAGTGACCATGCGCAACACAGCCATCACCCAAAATAGGGGTGGGTTTCAGACGCCGCTCATGGTGACTGACGGGTCCACCCTCCACATTGAAAACAGGTGGGTCTTGTGTATGGAGGGGAGACCACTCTGGTGTTTTTTAATAATGCATACATGCTGTGTGTGTGTGTAGGTGCACCTGGTACTACTCTATCACAAACAAACATGTATAGGCACCTATAGGCACCCTCATGCTCAGAAAACCATTCTTTACGCAGTTGCATACACAACCATACACTCACATACACTCACATACACTCCCATATACACTAAAACGCACATTCCACACACAGTGTGGTGGTGAACAACACAGTTGCAGGTGCAGGTGCTGCATGGGTACGCAATGGGAGTGTGTTGACCACCAGCAATCAAACAGTACTGAGTGGGAATGGTAATGTGACATCAGGTACCATACCCCAGGTGTGTGGATGACACAGGTGTTGTGGTTGTGGTGGTTGTGGTGGTTGTGGTGGTTGTGATGGTGTTTGAGATGATGAAAAGGCGATAGTGTGCTGCCATTGTGTGCATTTGTCGCACACCCAACCTGTGCACCACCAAAACACATACCCTACCCCCCCCCAAAAAAACCATAGGTGGGTGCATTGCTGCTTGCAGACAATAGTCGCGCCAACCTTACCAACACATCAATTGCCGCAAATGTGGGTAGCATTGCTGGTGCCATCTTCACCACCAACAACTCCACCCTGCTCTTGCAGCAAGTGGAATTCAGTGGCAACACACTACGCAAGGCTTCACCAGGACGAGATGACACGTTGCCCATTGCCAATACGACATTCACCCAGCAGCAGGGCCCATTCAGGGTGGCGGGCATTGTGCTGCTGAATGCAAGCAATGCCATCGTACGCAACACCAACATCTTCAAAAGCGAGATCAAAGATGATGTTGTGAGCAAGGTGGCTGCATCTGCACTGTTTGTGGGTGCTCGATGTACAGCGAGGTTGGATGACATGCGGCTGGAGCTGAACGATGGGGTTGATCACCCAACTATTGGGGTGTCGAGTGCGGGGGGGCAGCTCCAGGGCGGGAATGTGGAATTTGATGCCAACGTACCATTTGATGTGGGCTGTGTGGGTGTCAATGGCACAGAGCCTATTGATGGGGCAGGTGGGGGGCAGCTTGAGGTCAACAAGTGCGGGGGGGTGGTTCAACCAGCTGGGCGTTAAGCAGGTTTTTTATCTTCTGTGGTTTTGTATTGTATGTCACAAAGTACCACGTATTTCGTTTGTATTCAAGCCTTGTGTGTCGGTTATTATTCTGCTGTAAAGCCAAGATCATGGTTGTGGTACGTGCCAGCCATCAATCGCATGTGATTAGCAAAGTCCCTTGCTTTCCCTTTCACACGTGCATCTCTTTCACAGTTGTGTTTGGGACCAGTGTGCGTCCCCCTGCATCTTTTGATACCATTTGTACTTGCCTTTCTGCACCGACACGGATACCTGACATGGGTGAAGAAAGAATGGGTCACGCTGCGATGGTGGGTGTACCAGTTTCGACTGATGTACTACCGGTATGAATGTGAGCTGTTGCTGCGCAGAGCATGCTGTACATTCCTATTGCACAACTGCGTCTTTTACACACACACACACACACACACACACCCTCTCCCCACCCACCAACCCACACACAGGTTGTTTGGCGGTGACAAGCCAGTTCCACCTCCAGGCCTATACCCAGCCACAGCCGCAGGAGGGACAGCAGCAGAGGGAGCGCAGGCAGACAGTGGGACTACTTGCTGTGGGACTGCCAATGGTGGAGGAGCAGCAACAACAAACAAGGGCGAAACCCGGCAGCGGAAACCAACAACAAGGGCATCAACATAGTCTGTCTGCTCATCATTGTAGTGGTGGTCTGCTGCTGTTTGTGGACACAGTATGAAAGAAGACAAAAGACACATTCATGTACGAGTGATCGACAGTATTACACCAGTACTGTTGTTACCATCCAAAAAAATGACAACAGAAAAATCTTACAGTCATAAAGCGTGATGTGTGAAAAACAAACCGGTATCTCAATGTGTAAATCAAATCCGAGCAACAATCACCGCATGCAAGCATGTGGATTTCTTTTTTCTTTGTAAATGAGAAGGAGGTGGCATGAATTGGGCATATTCAGAACACAGACTGTCCCTCAACATGTATGCATATGCCACATGTATGCACCCACCACGCACAACCACACGATACCAGCAACCATGTGTGATGCAGTCGTAGTTGAACAATGCAAACACAACGCTACAGCAGTACAGCAATGCTGATGATAAAAACACAAAGTAGAATGCCCGCAGTGACTGCAGATATATGAAACACACGCACATGCATACTACACCAACATACGCATACTACACAACAGTACCATGCTCAAATACTGTATTGTAATGATGTATTGTCTTGTGTGTACATACAAATAAAACAGACCTAGTATCGTCAGTGCTGCTGCACACACACTGCTATGTATCATGCTCTGCATACATGTGTGTGATATAATTCACGTCCAGCCCTTCTCTCCCCACATCCCTTATCCCTCCCCTACCATCGCCCATATACCTCCCCGTCCATCGTCCCCCTTTCATCTCCCCCTCCGCTTCATCCCCCCCCCCTTTCATTTCCTCCTTAAAACCCGCTCATGGGCCCCAAGATACCTGACCACTTGAGGTACATGATCAACTGCATGATAATCCCTTTGCCCCCCGTCCCCGCCTCCACAATGCATGCAGCCAGGAAGCCCAACATGGCCCATCGGCCGTTGCGCATTTCAATGTCCTTTGCATAGGCCATGTCATCAGCCACTGCACTGAGGGACTCTCGGATTTCGGGTTGGGCATCCAGGGAGAGGGATGTGGCTGATGTGTCACGTGCCTGTGTGAGGGTGGTTGGTGTGTGTGGTGTTTTTTGTGAATTGACATGTGGTGTGTTTATGTATGTGAGTGTCAGAGGGTATGTGTGCAAATAATACTATTAGAGTATGCGCATTGGCTGTGCTACTTATACAACAGTGCATACCCCTTCCCATTCCACACACCTTCATGGCAGCAGCCTCTTGTTGTGCAGCAGCAACATCATCAAAGCCAAACACCTTGTCGTTGTCCTTCAACTCTTGCGCAGTTGCATTAATAGCAGCGACATTGTCAGCAGCCAAAAACGCATCAGCAGGGGTCCCTGCAGCCTTGGCAGCAGCAACAGCAGCCATGTTGTCTGGGGATGTGAAATCCCCCTGCATCTTCATCGCAGCTTGAGTGGAACGAATATTCGCTGCTTCGTCCTTCATGCCAAGAAAAGAGCGATATCGGGCAAGGTCGCGACGGCTGAGCTTGCCTGCACGTGCATCGTTGAGGGTCTTGGCTGTGCCTGCCAGGGTGGCGGCGCTTGCAAGGCCAATGATGATCCACATGAGCTTGGTGTCGGGGGTGGAAAAGCCGATTTGTGCCAATGTGCCCTTGGATGTGATTGCTTCCTCGACGATGGAGGTGATAAAGCCCATCATTGCGAGACGGCCACACCAGAGCTCTGCAAAGGGTCGGAAGCCAAACAAGCCCTCCTCCGTGGGGAGGCCAATGGAGTTGGCAAACTGTAGAGGGGATTGATGGACATGTGCGTTTGCGGTGTAAGAGAACAGCACGTTAAGCAGGGGTGTACTAGGTGAGAGTACATACACCACAGAGCAACATATGGGTGGTTCTAGAAAAGCAGACAAGCAGCAGGTACTGACGGTACCGGATGGTGTGCTGGAAACATACCTGTACAAACCCATCTTGGTTGCCAGTGTTGACAGCTGCACGAACCAGCATAGTTCGGCCTGCAGTAGCCCTGCCAGCGCGACGAGGGAGTGCAGGACGCACGCTTGTACGGGGCGCGCGGAGACTGTGCGTGGATGAGGCATGCATCAGGGCAGTGGGTGCGGTCATGGTGGCGCTCATTGTATTTAATATGTTGCTTTGTGTGGCTAGTTGTGTTGCTCAATTGTTGAGAATATCAAATGTGTCTAGCAAAGAGGACACAATAGAAGAAATACATTCACCAGTTTTCACTCGACTGCCATCATCAGAGAAGCTCGCATTGTTGCCAACCGTGCAGCAGCTTCACAGGCTTCTCGAAACGCTGCGCTCGCCTCTTGTAGGTGTGGGCTGCGCAACAACACTGCTGTTTGCTTGGCGTGGTTGTGTGCTTGCGGGTCGTCATCACTGCTGTGGGTGTTGGGTCATGCTGCTGTGTTTGTTGGGTACGTATGATACCAGCATCTCCAACACACCTGTCATGGTGTTCATCACTATCGGAATCCAATACTGTATCCATGACGCAGCCATACTTGGCAGCAAGCTCGTCAATCACAGTCCCTCCGTGCACGGGGGTGCCTGCATCTGTTTTTGTGGGTGCTTTTAATACAGCTTCTTCTGATACAACTGCATCACCTGCATTGCGCTCTGCATGTGCTCGGTGCGATCTTTCCTGGTACTGCAGTGGGTCTGCTATGCATGTGGAAAAGCAGCCTGTGCGATGGGTGACTGCCAGGGATGCCCTCAAGTGTCTGTCATGCAGGAGTGCATCCTTGTACACAGTTCCACGATCCTGGTATGCATGACGTGCCATGGCCAACCATCCCTGTTGTAGGAGCGTTGATGGTATTGTCAACACACGCCATCATGATGGTGATGCTGGTCATCCACTACCTTGCGTAGTAAAGCTTGCAACTCTTGCAGCTGAGCATGATATTCCTGCCGTGTATTGGATGGGATTGATTGTTGTTGAGGTGGACTGCACAAAACCACCCACAATACCGATGCTGCATCCATCAACGCAACAAACTCATCCTCCTTGACGTTTTCCATCGTACTTTACACTGTTTAACACTACGGCGATAGTATTACACACGATTAAACAATGGAACAGACGTTTTTTGCAGTTTTCTCGAGCGAAAATATGCTGGTGCATGTGCACTGGGCACGCTTGCCTTGGGCGCCCCCCTACCAAACGACAACGTTGCCTGTCCTGCATTGTCATCCGTTGCCCTGTGGTGGCATAGATACAGATGAAGACTATTGACCGACACATCATTTAGGGTGCGGGTATAATGTACATCACACAGAGCATAATCCATACGCCTGCTGTATGCATACACCCAATGCGTACACCCGACACACAGTCAACACAGCCCTGTATACCATGTAACAGGCACTGCTGCATCCTTGAGCAATGTCACTGCAGTGGACCAACTGAAACGCACAAGTGAGGGGAACCCAAACACAGGGTCTATTGAATTTGCCAACCATGCCTTGGTGGGGGCATCTGTGTGTGGGGGGAGGGTGCGGTATGGTGTGTGGGGGGATGCGGTACATGGTGTGGGGGTTTGCAGTATGTAGTGTGTGGGGATGTGGTATCTAGTGTGTGGGGATGCGGTATGTGGTGTATGGTGGCAGTATGTGGTGTATGGTGGCAGTATGTGGTGTGGTGTACTTGTAAACAGGTGGTACCATGTTGAGCTCGTATCATCACATATACAGCACTACACAATACTACTCTTTCCACGCAGTACACAACACACAATACCAAACAACATACGATACCACTCAACACACACCCACACACCACACACCCACACACCTCCTGGGTAGCCAGACCCAAAATTCCTATCAACCTCCAACCCCTGCTCTTCTGGTGTGTAGTGTAGCAAGGCACGATCACGCGTCACTTTGGCTACAATGCTGGCTGCTGACACTATGGGGTACAGTGCATCTGCCTGAGAGTGTATGTCGTTGAGCGTGTGTATGTCATACCAATACGTACACGCCAATACAATATGTGTATGCACACAATCTCCCCAAGGTAGACACACCTTGGGACACACTGTGAAGCGCACGTGTGGGAAGCGACCTGACAACTTGTCTGCATATCGCTCTGCGTCGCCCACCGTGTCAACAAACACCTGTTGAGGAAGAGATGGGTGGGGGAAACACATGATGCTGCTGCTGGGGGATCATGACGATGTCCACTGATGTCCACAGCCATGCACACAACAAGGGGAAGATGCAAAGCCCCACAAGTCACAACAAAGGTTTTCCCTCAACACAAGGATTTCCCTCAACACAAATATCCTCCTCAACACAAATATCCTCCTCAACACAAATATCCTCCTCAACACAAATATCCTTCTCAACACAAATAACCTTCTCAACACAAATATTTCCCTCAGCACATAAATTCCCCTCAACACAAGGATTTCCCTCAACACAAGGATTTCCCTCAACAATGACCAGCAAACATCACAGAAAGGCAACACACATATCAGCCAAACAAACCTCTGTGAGGTGTACCCCACGGTCCAGTGCGCGTTGGATGAGCGCCATGGTGGCATTGGCTGCCATGACGTTGAGACTCACTTGTGCCCTATGTGTGTTTGATTGTGTGTGTGGGGGTGTGTGTGTGTGGGTGGGTTTTGAGTAGCATACGTACCACATATACATGGGGTACACATGGTTTTGGGAATACGTGAAACAGCACAGGGTTGCACACATATCACACACACATACGGGGAGAGCATTTCCGCAGAGATGGTTGCAGCAGACAGGGACTCCACATCATGTGCCAGTGTTGCATCGGCGTTGATCTCCTCAAACAGGGACTCACGCTTGGCTTCTGTCAATGTCTTGGAGTCTGCAAAATCCCTGTGTAAAGGATGTTTACAGGGGGGGTTGAACGTGTGGGATTGGGGGGATGGCGTGCATGTGTGTGATGTGGCCCACTGTGTTTGCACACTGGGTACCTGGTAGCTAGCTGACTTGTACTGGCTGCAGTGGCAATGCAGCATGCATACACCATTGGGCCAAGCACAGGACCACGACCTGCTTCATCTGGGGTTGATGATTATGGTGATCATCGTGCAAGAGCTTTTCATTGCAATTTGTTGCCATTTGTTGCTTTGGAAATGATACCCTACCTATGCCCATGATGCATGGCTCTGCAAACCAAGCAGGTTTGTTTGACATCCTTTAGCAAGATGGATGTGGGGGGGTGCTGTTGATGCTGAGTAAGTGTAGTGGAGGCAAAGTGTGGGCAGTGGGTTGCTCTACTGATGCATCACCAGCTTGGTATGTACACACTACAGAGAGCACCAAAACATGACCGGATCCTCCACAACAAAATTTCATCTCCAAACCCTCTTGTTCATCATTGTTTGTACAAAACTCCTGCACAACAAAACTCACACAACAGCACAACAACACAACAACACAACAACACAATCATGGGCAAAAAGAGAAAGGCTGATGTGGACATGGACCTGGAGCGAGGACTGTACACAAGTTTTGTCGCAGCCGCCAACTCCATCTCGCAGCTGTACACACAAGCCTCTGCACACACACGGCAGACACGTGACGCAGGCGCACGAGCAGCGTTGGTGAGTCGTTTGAACAGCAAATCCCTGGTGCTCGCGTGGTGTTTTGTGTCTTGAGATGAGACCACTATGGGTTGTAGAGGAGACCACTATGGGTTGTGCTGTGGGTGGTGCTGTGGGTAGTGCTGGGTTGTTGTTGTTGTTGTGTCAGTGGACAACACAGCATGTGGGTTTGTCATGCGGTCTGTACCCACACACACAGGAACGTGTATTCAACTGGGCAATGAGAGAGCACGGTGCACAAGGCACCATAACTACAGCATCACTGCTTGAGTTTTTGAGGCAAGAGATACAGGTGCGTGGTGGGTGGCGGGTGGCCATGTGTCTCACAACTGTGCCAACACACTGTATCATGCACATCACAGAATACCGAGAGCCAGACAGAAATACCACTGCAAGCAATACCGTTTCCAGCATGTGTTCCACCACCAACCTACACATCCGGTATGTACCATGGTATGCACAGGAGCACTCCATGCCTTGTGAAGTATGTGTGCATCTTGCCACACACACAACATTCTCAACACGCCCAGGTGTACAGCCAAGCCCAGCCAAGCGCCAAGAGACTGCCTTTCCTCAGCATGGGTTGGAAGGGCAGCCGGGGGCCTTTGGTGGCATGACTGCTGACATGGACGAGTGCAGCGAGAGCATGTGAGAGAGCAATGATTCAACTTTGCTGTGTGTATGTACCAACAGTAGTATCACCTTGCGTGTGATTCAACCATTCATGATATGTTGATGGTGTGTGATGGTGTCGTTTTCTGTGTTTTGTTGTTTTTGGTGCTTTGGTACTGCATTTGCAATATTTGCACAATGCAATATTCCCACACGCACAATGCAGAAGACGTAGCTGCGCAAAGTACAACGCTTCCATCACAGATCCATCTTGTTGCCGTTGTTTGAACAACGACTAAGCAGTCGTTGTTTCGCTCTTCCCATCGTTCCCCAGGAACATGAGGTGGCTAAGTGCGTCGAAAAGTACATCGACAGCATCCGTCATGGCCGTTGAGAGCAAAAACACAATCCATCTTCCAACATACAAAAGCACCAACGACTTTATCAACCGTGTCTGCATCTATCAGGGCAGGTGTGTTGGATTTGTATCCACCACTAACAACTAACAACACAGCCAAGCACCCACAAGCACCCCCCCCCCCCCATCTCCCAGACTCAGCACCGTGTGGCGTTGCGTGTGTCGCAAAACCCACACACCACTCGCCCTCAAACAATACCACAAGCCCCGCATGCAGGCTGTCCATCACGAGCAGGTGGCCAATGAAATAGCAGCACTCAAGGCCTTTGCCAGTGCCTCATTTTCTGGTGTGGTGCACTATTACGGCACCTTTGAAGAGGGTGATTCATTGTTTTTGGTATTGGAACATTGTGATGGTGGCAGTGCATTTGATCGCATGCGCAAGACGTTGCAGGGAGGGGCAGACGAAGCATGGCTTGCTGCCAAGGTGAATGGGGGTCAACATTACCAACAAGATCCACATACAGTCACACATGTGCTTACAGCTACATAGTTCCTCTTGCATGATTCACCACACCACAAACCCCTCAACACACATTCACCCTTGTGGTCATCCCCAGGTGGTGTTGCCGTTGCTCATGACGCTCGACTATGCCCATCGACACCATCTTGTGCATCGTGACATCAAACCCGAGCACTGCCTCTACACCAAGGCTGGTGCGTTTCGACTGGCAGACTGGGGGCTGGCATTGCATTTGGGGCCCAAGGGTGAGCCACAACCCATGCCTGTGGTGGGAACCCTGGATTACCTGGCACCAGAGGTGTGTTGGTGTGTGTGGGTGTGGGTGTGGGGGTGGGGGTGTGGATGGTGCATTGTTGTGTAAGATGGACAATGCGTCTCTTGTCACAAATATGCATGCAGGGTCATGCACACAACCTCATCCACACACACACACACAAAGAAAAAAGAACACCCACCCCCCCACACACACAATTCCCCCCTCTCATTTCTGACATGACTGCACAGGTGGCTGTCATGTCACTCAGACCCGGATCCCTCCCCACCTATGGCCCCAAAGTGGATGTGTGGGCTGTGGGTATTTTGATATGGGAGGCCCTCACAGGCACACCCCCCTTTGCAGTGGAATCACAACAACAAACAGCACATAATATTCAATATGCACCATTGGCTGCGTTTCCGAGGCACATGTCTGCTGCATGTCGCGATTTTGTACTCAAGGTGTGTGGGTGGGTGTGTGGGAGGGTGGGTGTGGGTGTGTTTATAAGTGTGCATTGGTATACATTGGTATGGATGTGTATTTGGATGCACGTATGGATGATGCCACAAACCAGCTTTCATATGGTATACAACACACAACCTCATTCACCCACAAAAGACACCCACATAAACACCCATACATCCACACTCATCATATCCACACTCAGGCACTCTGCAAGCACCCTGACAACCGCCCCTCTGCAGCTGCACTCATACACCACCCATGGCTTCTCCCACACCACCCCCCACATGGCATCACGCGCCCCACCCCACCCCACCACACTCTCACCACCATCGACCCATCTCCATGCATCAACACCCAGGCATGCCTACCCGCCACCACCATCACCCCCATGGGCATCACCCCTCGTGGTCATGTATCAGATGGGTGTGAAGATGCTGCAGAAGACACCATCGCTGCTGTGAGGGGACCCCTGCAGCACCTTGTACAACACGGACATGTGGATGAGTATGATAGTGATAGGAATGATGGGGGATGGGGGAAAGGACACAGTGGTGGGTGTGAGGGACTGTTAAATGATGGTAATGGTGTGGGGCAAGGGGGCGATGGTGGCAAGGGTGGTGGTGGTGGTGGGTGGAAGGGGGGGTTGATGCCTGGTAGGGTGTCGTCCTCCCCCAACATGCTTGCTCGCAACACTGTGACGACACCGCCACCTGTTAAATCCACCTCTCATACACGGTACATATAGGAGGGTGGGATTGAGATGCTGTGGTAGTGTTGTGTGGTGGTGCATACATTGGAATAACACAAGTTTTGTATATTATTTGATGTATACCTCCTCCTCGATACATGTTGTTTCTCCTCCTCCTTTTCCTCCTCCTCAACAAGCCACCACCTGCAACTGACACCTCACCCCACCCTCACCCCACCCTCATCCCCCCACAGCCCCCAAGTGTTGGCACATGTACGACTCTGGACCCATCAACCCAGCAGGGGCGCCTCCCTCCTTACCCTGGAGCATGCAGGGGCATCTCAACCCGGATCCCCACTGACACCACGGAGGACTGCAACATTGTGGGACTCATTTCGGCGGCTGTCGTTGCGATGGAAGGCGGGGGGGAAGGTGCGAGGGGGAGTGAGGAGAGGGGAGGGATGTGCATGCGTGTGTTTATGAGGGCTTCTATGTGTAGGGAATGTATAGAGTAGTGTATGTGATTGCACTTGTGGTGCGCACCTCCATCATTAACATTCACATGGCAGCGTCACATGGTAGCGTCACATGATGGCATCATACATCAATACTATGTGCTTGATGCGCACCCACCCCTCCATTTCCTCTTCCCCCCCACGCACCCCTCTTCCCCTCTTCCATCCACATAACAGGGCTCCCTCTCCCAGTCAGCAGGGGCCTCCCCCCGCAGTCGCCTGGGGAGCAGGCCCCCTTCAAGTGGCAGCACATGCTCCTCCACTGACTATGATCAACGCCTGGGTTCTCATGTGGGTTCTCATGTGATACCCCCACACGCGCATGCTACCACCACTTCTTCCTCCTCCTTTTCACAACCTGTATGCATGGGTGCGGGGGTGGGGGAGGTGGTGGGGGTGCGTCATGCCAGTGCACCGCCAGAGGGGGCAGATGTTGCGATGCTTAGGGGACATGCCATGATCACACCATTACGGGTGCGTTGTGTGTTTGGGGAATGATATACTGTGTGCATGGGATGAGGGAGGTGGGAGGATGATGATATCAGCGCTGTATTTTCTGCAATTGTTGTGTTGTCAGAATTGTAAATCTGACATGGTCATCCTCGCCCCCCACCATCCTCAACTCCGCACCACCCACAGGCGGCCCCTCGCAGTCGTGCCAAGGCCCCCCGCAGCCGGTTTGCTGGGGGTGGTGGTATGGCACCCAGCAGGAGCATAGGAAGCTTGGAGGAAGTTGCCACACCACTGGAACAGCGATTTGATGCTGCTGTGGCTGGGGAAGGATGAGTATACAGATGAAGGTAGAGGAATACATAGTTATAGGTATGTCCGCCCAGGTCAGGAGAAAAGGAGGGGGGAGAAGGGGAAAAGGAGGGGGGGAAAGGAGGGGGGAGAAGGAGGGGGAAAACGCAAGGTCCCCTGCAATGAGGATATCCAGGTTTCATGGTTTTTGCATTACACAAGCACAATGGTGTGTGCGTACATTATGTGAACAAAGTAAACCAACAGTCAACATGGTTAATAAAATCACAGTATTATCAGCACACACACTCATATCTCGCAGACCATCAATCCCATCCCCCCCTTATCTATCCCACCATGATGAGCGCTATCGCCCCCACCAATCACTATCCACGGTACCCTGTGTTCCACCAGGCTGCCCCCCCCACACACCCGACACCTGCTGCTGACGTGGCGCAGGCTGCAACCATTGGTCGATCGGTACACCACCATTATTTGTACTATTCCCACCTCCACTTGCTCCCCCTTGTTGCTGTTGTTGCTGCAAAACAGCAGGCCTCTGTGCAGGGGGTCCCTCGGTGGTGGTTGGGGGCACCCCAAAGCCACCATCGGCGTCTTGTCGCTGGTAGGCTGGTCGTGTGTCCCTTGGCAATTCAAATGCACGAATAGACACTGTCGTAGATGAGGTGTCCTGCTGCTGCTGCATGATTGGCTGTTGAGGTTGTTGAGGTTGTTGAGGGGGTGGTAGCCGGGTCTGTGGCTGTGGTGCGGTTGGCGCACCAGCAGAGGCCCTGTTGCCACGAAAGCGAGGGTCCTGTTGCGGCGCCCTGCCTGCCCCCCGTTGCCCACCTTGCTGCTGCTGTGGTGCTGATGGTGGTGCTGCCTGGGGATACGCAGCAGCCCCTTGGCCCCCTTGTGGATACCCCCCCACCGAAGGGGCCCCTTCTTGCTGCTGCTCCATACGCTGCAATCGGCGGGACCTCCTACTACTCCCCATGCGCCCCCCACTGCCATATCCCCCCACTGCCTCATACTGGCCCCCACCCTGGAGCACCTCCTGTACAGGTCTGCCCGCCAAGGGCCCCTGCGCAGCAGCGGGGGCCCCCGCTTGTTGGAAATCGAGCACCTGCTGGTAGTTTGCCTGCGATGGCTGGGGTAATTGCAATGGTGTCCTAGGTTGCTGTTGTTGAGGTTGTTGTTGAGGTTGTTGCCACCATTGTTGGTTTGAGGGTGTGGGTGGGGAGGGTGGTTGGTAGGCTTGGTTGGGGGCACGTGGGGCGTTGACTGCTGCTGCTGCCATGGGGGGCATTGGTGGATCCTAGGGTGTGTGGCGAATGACAGGTGTGTGGCGAATGACAGGTGTGTGGTGAACGACAGGTGTGTGGGGAAAATGACAGGTGTGGGGATTGTGAGTAGGGAATTGCATATTCACAATATACACACTGTATGCATGATATACAACACACAGCCTGCCCTATACCCACATACACCATCACCACACCCAAACCACACACCCAAACCACACCCAAGCCACACCAAAAGCACACCCATCAAACCCCCCCCCCCCTCTTCCGCACGCACCATGCCCGTTGCTTGTTTATATTGCTCTCCGTACATGGCCTTCCACCTTTGATAGTCATTGACCCATTCATCCATGTAGTCATCAGCAGCCTCTATGCCAGGGTCGGCTGTGAAGAAATTCATCACACTCATGATGGCAGAGTCAATGGTGCCTAGGGGGAGGGGTGGGGTTGGGTGGGGTTGGGGGTGGTTGGGGTTGTGGTGCATGATGTGGTGGATGTAGCGTGTGGGTGTGCATGATGTGTGTCATGGGGTGTGTGTGGGTGCGCATGATGTGGTACAACAATAACAACCGAAACAACCTCCACTCCACATACCTTCTGTTTCCTGTAGTGCCACGTTCTCAGCCCCCGCCCTCACGATCACCTTGTTCACATTTGCCGCCACAATCATCTCCACACCCAAACTGTACGTCTTCACTAAGCTGGCAGGCAGCAATGGAAGGCCAAATGCATCATATTTTATTGCACCTATACTCCCCGTGTCTGGGCTAAACAAGTAATCCCGGATCTTGCCCAAAACCACCCCGGCCTCTGTTTCCACGACTGCGCTGACGAGTTTGCCATACCCGTATTGCTCTCCATAGACTTCATCGTACAGGACAGAGTCATCATGGACCAGCACAACATCGCCTGTGGGTTGTGGGATGGGTATGTTGTTTTGGGATCGTTGTTGTTGTTGTTGTTGTTGTTGTGTTATGGGTGAAGATGTTATTGCTATTTCTGATATAATAGAAATGATTGATATATGCACCCATCAGGGATGCACTGTTCATGTACAAATCATAATACACCCAAATCCAAATGCACCCCGCCACCAAAATCCACACACCAATCTGACGTAAACTGCTCAGTAACAAGTTTGCGCGGGTTTCTGTGGCCAGCTGGGTGGGCTTGAGGTCCATATACACCACCTCGAGTCGTCCTGTATCGACATACATCTGGCTGATATACCCCAAGCTGCGACCAGTCGTGCGGGTCACCACCTGTTTGTTGACAAGCTGAGAACGTCCCAGATACACCGCATCATCTGCTCTCACCGCGGGAGGGACATAGGGTGCTGGAGTGGGTGCTGCAATTGTGCGTTGGAGTGGTGGCTGCTGCTGCTGTGGTGGGTAGGGTGATGGCGTGGTGACAAACTGCTGCTGGGGGGGGGTGTTGCCATAGGCTGGTGGCTGTTGGTAGACCGCCGATGGGCGAATGTGTGTTTGCTTCTTGCAGGGATGCCTTGGGGAGTGGAAACTGTACAGCGATTGGCCTGGTCGGAGGCCGGAATGAGGGAGCTGCATTGCTGTTACAACGTTGTTGGTGCCAACGCTGCACGAACCATCACGAATTGCAACAGGTGTTGTGGGGTGTTGTGGTTTGCAGTTGTATGTTGTGCGTGTGTTATTTGTATGTTATTATGTTTTACGAATGTAGTTTTGGGGTTGAATTGTGTATGATTTTCGTGGTGTTTGGCGGCCTTGGTCAAACAAAAGCGTGTGTTTTCTTGTGTGTATATTTTGATGGCCACCACACAATTACATAACAACCATGACGCAGGACAATACACAGCAACCTGCACAAACATGTGCCACAACACAACCAGGCAATAGTGTGCTTGATGGATGGCATGCTCAATACCAGTTTTTCCTATGGCCACCTCTCGAACCTGTTGTCCACGGCACTGGCCAGGAGGTACGTGTTGGAATGGTATTGAGACGACTGGTATTGAGTGATGAAAGACATGCCGTGATCAGCATCAACTATGCCACACAGGTGTATGTGAAACATCAAGGCAACCAAACAACTGGACGTGCAGTTGTACTAGGTCCACCAGTACACACCAACAGCTTGCCACTAACATGGAGCAACGTCTGGGACAACCCACATGATGCCAGGGACCCAAGGACTCTTGAGAATGAGAACAATGATGACAATAATGAGAACAATAGCGAGAACAATGATGATACCACCAGTGACAATAATGCAGACATAGAGCAGCCATCACATCATATAGCAAAGGCAGCATCTATGCGGTGTCCAGTGCAGTATGTGTGTTGTGGGGTGCGGTACATGACCAACGTACAACGCTTGATATGCAGGTATGCGATTGCACCCGCAAACACACATGCACAAGACCGATATTGCACCCCCCAACACACCCCAAACTCATCATCCACCTCACACCTCCTCTCCCCACACAGATATAGAGTACCAGGAAAGCACAGGGTGGTGGTGTGTCATTCGACACCGCAGTATAGGATACTCGCCAAGACACAAGTGTCATGGGACGATCATGTGGTGGAGTTGGGATCTTCAATGGGTGTGTGTACAGCTATACTTGCAAGTCATGCTGCATCTGTGGTGGGCTTTGAGGTGCTGGAGTGTTGTTATGGGGGATTGTTGTATGTGGGATTGTTGTTTGGGGGAATGTTGTTTGGGGGATTGTTGTTTTGGGGGAGTGCTGGGGAGTGTTGCATCAGGGTATGTGTACCAGTATGTATTGTAGACATGCACAACTCTTATGTGATGTACAACACATGTGTGCATTTCTTACACACCCACCCACCCACATACACACTTGTATATGATGCACAACATGCACTCTCTCTCTCTCTCACACACACACAGATATCGGAAGAGGCAGTGGCACACAGTCGCCACAAATACCCAGGTTTGAAATTTGAACAATTAGATGTGCTGCAGGATGTGAGAACATTGTATAAATATTTAATTGGTGTAAAGGTAGGCGCGTGGGTGGGTGTGCATGTGCATTGTACACGTGTCATACTATCCACACACAAGAATCATTGTACACATGTCATACTATCCACACAAACAAGAATCATGTGACCCTCCCTTTCTCGTGTGCAAATACACACACACCTGCACACCAACCCAACACCCACCCAACACCCACCCAAGCCCACCCACCCACTCCCCCACTCAGGTTGTCTTTGTTGATCTAGGTGGTAATCGTGACCTACTTGCCATTGTGCGATGCCTCATGCTCCTCATTGAACGCACACACCCTGAATTAATCGTCATCAAGTGTGAACGCCTCGCAGCACTGGCGGCAGAACAGTGTGTCAAGCACAGCGTGCACAGCATGAGCAAGGCGCAGGTGAAACAGATGCTGCGACGAACAGTACCACAGGCTGCTGCTGTGGGACAGCAAGGTACACAGCAAGGTACACAGCAAGGTACACAGCAAGGTACACAGCAAGGTGCACAGCAAGGTACACAGCAAGGTACACAGCAAGGTACACAGCAAGGTACACAGCAAGGTGCACAGCAAGGTACACAGCAAGGTACACAGCAAGGTACACAGCAAGGTACACAGCAAGGTACACGGCATCTCAACGCTGACAATCCCCAAGAAACACCCCCAACCACCTACACCCCCGATGTGGACCACATTCTGCCACCACCCACCGCACCATGTACCTGTGAACACAGCTTGGCGTATGCAGGTAACAATGTGCTCAACGCAGCCCACACGCAACGCCTAGCAATGGTGCATGCAGACCCCGCAGTGGCATCTGCGCATGCTGTCCCACCAGCAGGGCTTGTGCCAGACTGTGCAGCGTGGTGGAGGGGTGTCTGGAAACCTCTATCGTGTAGGGCAGGGGATGCAGTGCCCGAAGCTTGGTGGTTGGCAGCAAAGGAGGGTGGGTTTCGGCGTCACCCGCTGCGCTACCCATGGCGCGAGAACGCAGAGGGGGCGCCGATTTGTCGCCTGTACAACTATGGGGGGAAATGTTCAGTGGGGTGTACTTTTGATCATGAGCACTGTCATCATTGTGGGCGCGCAGGGCATCGTGCTGTCGAGTGTGATGTTGTGTGAATGATTCTGTGTGATGGGTGGTTTTTTGCTGTGCACTATTTCGTATTCATCATAAAAAACTCAATTGATACTTTGTATTTTGAGTAACGGATCATTTGATCACGGGCAACGACAGTGTCCACCCACCAGGCAACAAGCAATCATCCATCCCTCAACAGCCACGACGTGTACACAATGGATGCAGCCAAACGTGCAGAACAGGGTTTGGAGATTGCATACGAGATCAGCAAGATTTTGGACACGGGTTTGGACAAGAAGACTTTGGAAATCTTGATTGCTTTGTGTGAAACGGGCGTCAACCCAGAGGCATGCTGGGCCTCTTATGAGGATAGTGTCTGTATAGTGTACATTAACATACACATACACACTATAATGTACACACCCTCTAGGCATTAGCATTGGTTGTTAAGGACATTCGTGCACGAGCAGCTGCAATGCACAACGACACAGCAACCACTCAATAAGCATCCAGCATGTCAGAGCTGTTTGACAGCGGAGGCAGTGATCAATCAGGTGCTGTTGGTCTCACCAAGGCAGACGATGATGTGGTCATCGCCGAGCGTGGGCAGGTGCATCTGCGAGAGCTACTTTCCAAGACCTCCAACCCTGGTGTAGATGTTGCCTTGTTTCAAAAGCGTGCTGGTTTGCCAGAGAGTGAATGCAAGCCCTTGCTTCAACTGGCAGACAAGCTCAAGATCCCACGGTGTGTGTTTGGGATGTGAGATGATGATGATGATGATGATGGTGATGATGCTATGGATTCTTCTCTACCCACGACGACACCCAATCACTGCAGTGATGATGATGTTGCCCAACATGATGTATACTGTTACAAATGGCATGTTGTGTATTGTTGTTGATCATTTTGTGACAGTTGTCAGCTCCTGTCTATTTTCCCCACCCAATGTGTTTTCCCCTGTATCTGTTGTACATGTCCTCTCTACTCATGCAACATTACACTATGTTGCAATTCAATCCCCTGTGAATGTGTATGCACTGCACGTGCAAAGCCCCTGTGTATTGTGCATACACACACACACACACACTCACAAAGCACACACTCACAAAGCACGCACAAAGCACATCCTGCATTTGCCAGTGACAGCACACCATGCAGCAACCATGCCTACTTGATCTACTGATGATGATGAGATGATGATGGGATGATGATGAGACGATGATGAGATGATGATGGGATGATGATGAGACGATGATGAGATGATGATGAGACGATGATGAGATGATGATGAGATGATGATGAGACGATGATGAGACGATGATGAGATGATGATGAGAACAACACCATTCGCTTACCCCTTCCTCACACTCTCCACCCGTATCACACTTGTTGCCCTTTCTACACCCCAGTGCTGAATCACACAAGGCTGTGTATGATGGTGCAAAGCAGCTCTTACTTGCACGCCTGCCTCACATGAATACTGATGCCCTGTTGAGGCTGTTGGATGTGTCCTTTGCGTTCATTGAGGTGAAGGACCTGCAGGATATACCACTCAAGGTATGTGGATGTATACGTGTGTATATGGAGTGGTATATGTATCCTGTATGTGAAGTAGTATACATATGGAGTGGTATATGTATCCTGTATGTGAAGTAGTATATATGTACACGTATATTTGCAGTGGGGTGGTGCGTGGGGTGATTGGTGCGTGGGGTGATGAGGGGTGGGGGGTGATTGGTGAATACACATACAACACCCACCCACACACATACAACACCCACACCCACCCACACAATACCCACACACACCCAGGTCCTCGAGCGCCTCCACCCTGTTCCAGTAGCCTACCTCAAAACACTCGCAGGCCACGGAGACCTCTTCCTAAAGCTACCCTATGATGTACAGCGACAGGTGTGGGAAATGGACCGTAAGCTGCTTCAACAGCACATGTTGCCGTTGTTGAATGGCTACCCCTATGAACCCCTGACGTTGGTGTCATTGTCGGATGTGGATGATACGTTGCCCCTCACGAGGGTGTTTAAACGTGCAGGTGTGTGTTAAGTGTGTGGGTTTGGGTGTGTGGGTGAGGTGTGGTTTTGGGTGTTTGTTGTGGTGTATTCATATGCACACGTGCAAATCATATGCACACACACAATTCATATGCACTCAATTCATATACATACAATACATATATATACAATTCATATGCACAAGTATTTGTCTTCAAATACACAGGTGTGCAGGCCCCCTCTCGACGCTCAAGACGTGATGAGTCAAGTGTCCTCCAGAAACTTGTCAGCATGGTGGGACACAGTCGCCAAGTATACAAGGGATGCCTGGAGCTGGTGTTGGCTCGGTTTGCTGATACCATTGACAGCAGTAGCCCACATATATCCATCAAGGTGGGGGCTGAAAACGACGATCCCTTGCCTGCTTGGCACTACCACCTGTGTGGGTGTGTTGTATGTGTGTTGTGTGTGTGTGTGTTGTTATGCATGTGTGTTGTGTCTGGTGGTGGGAGGGTGTGGTGGGAGGGATGTGGGAGGGGTGTGGGAGGGATGATGGTTGTGTGCATATCAACAGGGTGTTGTTGCTTTGTTGGGTTGACACCACGTATTGTTGGGTTGACACACACGTTTGCATGCACATGCATATACACATACATACATGCACATCCATATACATACATACACATTGACAAACAAACACATACATAGGACGCTGGGTACTGTGCACTGCGTTCACAACTGCTCATGGCCCTGCATGATCGAGGTGCAAATGAATTGTGCAGTGCAGAACGTGTACACAAGCTTGCATGGACCTTGGATGCTGCACACAAGGTGAGGGGCCTTTATGTTATGTGTGTTGCCTGTTGATGCATTGTACACGCCTGTTGGTGTGTTGTGCATACGTTGTTGATGTATAGTTCACATGTTGATGTGTGTCCCTTGTATATGCATGTATGCATGCATGCAAGCAAAAACCCAAGCAGAGATAATTACCACTCGATACGGCCTGTGCATGTGATGTTTCATCATGTGTATGTGCCTTCATGTATCGTTGAGGCAGTCTCTCTGCTATAGCAACACACCCCTGCCCTTTGTATATAATGTATATTATGTACAAGGGGTTGTGGGTGTGTGGTCAGAAGTGCGGCTGAGCTGATGTGTGATGCCCTGTATGGGTGTATGCATGTCCATGATGTTTGGCTGTATGTCTGACCAACAATTATATGTATGAATTGTATACATACAGTGGTTTCAGTATGCACTGTCTGTGTGGTCTGATGGAGTTGTTTCTCACATAACACCAACACTGGCCTCACATAACACCAACACTGTCCGCACATAACACCAACACTGTCTGGGTGGTCTGATAGAATGCTCTCTCTCACACAGCACCAACACTGTCCTCAACATGTTTGACCCCCACCAACATGACCCCCACACAGGATCGTGCCATTGATGATCGCCGCCTGAATGAGCTGCGAGAGTTCTTCCACCCCTTTGACCATACCCATGACCATGCAAGACGCCTGTCAGCAGGAAGAAATGCACGCTACCATGCGGATGGGGATGCTGACTCCGCTGCATGGTCGGGGGTGCCACAGACGGGTGTGGATGACCCGCAGCTGGTGCTGGGGCATGCAGCCATGTGTTTACGCGATCCTCCTGTGATGTATCTCCTGGCACATGCGGTACATTGTTGGTGGTGGTATATTGGTGGTTGATACGCTGGTTGATACGCTAGTTGATAATAAATCAACCCACCTTGTGTTCCTTATACTGCACTATTGCTACTGCATTACCTGTACCAACCAATTCTATACAACCATTACCTGTACAACCATTCCGCAGTACACATGCTTCTTCCTCACCATGTGCTTCTCCCACAATGCACATGCTTCTCCGCCCCCATGTGCTTCTCCCACAATGCACGTGCTTCTCCTCCCTCACAGGCCCTGAGAAACCTGTTGGCGTGTGTCAACCGGGAACAGCTCCCCAGAGATGACCCCAACCTCATCCTCCTCACCCGCATGCTGCAGCTCGCAGTCCAAGCGAAACAGGTGATGCGGGAACGCCTCACCACCTTTCCCATGGTGTCCCCCAAGGTGATGGAGGAGACGTATCCCATCTTGGCGAATTACATTGTGGTGGGGCAACTGAGGGCACTAGGGAAACGAGACGACATTCCCGATTTGAGTATGTTGGGTTGGTTGTGTTGTTGCTTGGTTGTTGTGTTGCTTGGTTGTTGGGTTGTCTCATGTTGCTTTCATGTTGCTCACTTTTGTGTGTGCATGGAAAATAGTGTGTGTACATACGTGCATGGTGGTGGTATTTCAAAGAGACCATCATCACATGAATCATCATCCCATAAACCTCCCCCGATGAAAACCCCAACATACAGGTGGCATCCAGGTGTTGTTGGCATCTGCATGTGAAAAAGAAGACGTAGGCCGCAAAGCAGACGGCGTCCTCGTCACCCAGGTACTCGTACAAACCATGGCACTCGAACGAGCAGCAGCAGGGGACAGCAACGGCATGCACATGCTGCTAGAAGCGCTGTCCAAGTCAAACGACAAGTGGCTCAAAAACGCCGCCCAGGCAGCTGCGTTTGCATGGACTCTTGCAGGACGTCTGCTGCCTATGGTAGAGTCGGGCCGTCTGGGACCCAGCAGTGCCCTGTGGGAGGTTGCGTTTGACCAAATCCTCGTCAAATGTGTTGACTTTGACCCTGATGTGCACCTGCGGGTGTTGACCATGCTCAGGGGGGTGGCGGGGAAGCTGACACGCGAGCAGTTGGGGACGTATTTGCAAAATACGCTGTACAACAGTCGAAAGAGTCGAAAACGTAGCCGCAAGCAAGCCAAGCGTGCTGCTGGCGAGGTGAGTGTGAGGGCGATGTGGTGGGGTGGTGGGGGTGCTTTTTTTTTCCTGTCGATGGTTTTTCTGACCACCTTGTATCCACCCTTCCCCACAAACAACAACAGCATATCGAGTCTGTGGCGTCGTTCCATAGCATTTCATCTGCAGTGACGAGTGGGTTGTCCAAGTCGCTGGGCTTGGTGGACCTGGAGAGTGAGCATGTGGCCCGGGGCCAGCAGCAGCTCAAGGAGGCGTACGAGGCGTTTCGCACAGAGTATGGCCTGGATGAAACCAATGCCAGCTCTCTTATTACCTACTTGAATACAAACTAGGACAAAACCTTGCAACCAAATCCAACCTGTTGTTGTTGACCCTCAACAGCGTGAGTGGTAGCCGCCTCGGCAAATTATAAGACGGCTGCTCCAACATAGTCTGATTGCCAAACCTGTTTGTGTCCTATCATCAGTCAGGGCTTAATACCATTCAGGATGGCGTCGAACAGCGAACTCGCGTGTGTATATGCTTCTTTGATCTTGGCTGACGGCGAGCTGGAAATCTCGGTGAGTGTTGTCTGTTGTCTCACAGGCCTTTGCCTGTACCACAACAGCAGCAGCAACTGAACAGGCATACGCAGCCACTCATCACATGTGTAATACTGTCTCACACGCAGGCCGACAACATCAGCTCGATTGTCAAGGCAGCAGGCGTGGACGTCGAGCCTTACTGGCCCGGCCTCTTTGCCAAGCTCTTTGAGAAGAAGAGTGTGGATGACTTTATCACCAACGTTGGTGCAGGTATGTATGGTGCACCGTATTGATATCGGGGTGCTGCATGTGTACAGCCGTCGGCACTATACAAAACATACCCCACAACAACAGGTGGTGGGGCTGCAGTAGCAGTGGCAGCCGGTGGTGCAGGTGGCGCCGCAGCAGGTGGTGATGCCCCAGCAAAGGAGGAGGCCAAGCCCGAGGAGGAGGAGGAGGATGAGGACATGGGCTTTTCCTTGTTTGACTAGAGCGTTGGAGGATGCGTGTTGCAGTGTGGATGTGTGGTGCTGCGGCGTGAGGATGCGTTGTTGTGTTTTCTCAACCAACCACGTGGCATCGTCATCGCTGCCCCCCATCTTGTGCTGTAACCTGCGCATTCTAAATCGTTGTGCCACAGCATCATCACCATCAAATATACCAGCGTTTCATCATCAAAATTGGGGTGGGGCGCCACCATAAAACGAGGTTGGTTCATACCCGACAGGATCTGACAATCCCAACATGGCAGACACCGTGAATGAAACAAACGCAAACAACCCCACCACTGCACCAATGCCAATGATGGCTGTCACAGGGCGCTTGAACAATGCAAAAAATGGCTTGACTGCAACATATGCCGTGCCCAGCAACACGGTGAAAAAGTACTGTATGTAGCGCAGCACGTTTTGCCAAAAGCCCTCGTTTTCAGCCAAGTCACCCAGTGGCTGTGGGAGGTCTGTGACCATGTCTGTGACCATGTCTGCAGCATGTGCACCACCTGCAGACAGCATGACGAGGGCTGCTGCCAAGCCCATGGCGGCGGGGAGCATGAGCGTCGGTGCATCGCTGTGGAGTGCTTGTGAGAGTGTTTCTGCTGCATGCTTGATCAAGGGTTCCTGGAGAGATGTTGTGTGGGTTTGTGGTGTAGGGTAAGAACATCATGGTGTTTTCATCTTCCATCCCACCTGTTGTTGACCATCGGCATGTCGCTCTGTGCTTGCATGTGTGGCCATGCATCGTACGGGTACACGCGTGGATGCATGTGCAGTAGTGTTTGCCACGATTGTACGGCGGGTAACTCGTGTGTGCGTGCAACTATTCTGTGCAAGCATTGCGTCCATGCTCTGCTGCAACGTTTGAACGTTCATGTTTCACCTGCTGTCGTTGTTCAATAATGCAATGGAGCACGTACAAGGTTGAATGCGTTTCTATGCAGATGATGCATACATCAATCAGGGAAAACAAACAGCAAGCTCCCTACAACAATATTGGTGGGCATGCACTATCAATTGTACACACGACAATGTGTACACCAGTAATGTACACAACACAATCATCATCATCCTACACAGATATCATTGCTACACATCAAATATGCACACACACATCAAATATGCACACTGTTATTCATGTCGGTATTCATACCTATCTTCTATCTCGGTACTCACATCTATCATCACTACACACATACAGGATGCATCTCATCATCATCACTACATACATCACAGCAACAGGGCTGCAACATACATCACAACAGAGGGGCTGCACGTGCTGCTAGGTCTGTTGCAATGGCATGCCGCTGTGCATCAGTAATCACACCTCGGCGAGCAGCATCTTCTAGTACATTGGAAAAAGCACCCATCATGCGTGCTACCAGTGGGCTATCTACCTTGCGCAACATCACTGCTTGGCCCTATTGTTTGTGTGTGTGTGTGTGTGTGTCACTATAGTACTTGGTGGTGCATTGATCATGATGTGTTTGTGCAGTACGCACATCTCTTTCTCTCTCTATGTCTCTCTCTCTCTCTCTCTCTCTCTCCTTCTCTCTCCCTCTCTCAAACACACACTCCCCACACCACACCACCACACACCCTACCTTGAGTGACACTGTCACGGTCGCAGCAGCCTGCAGCCATGGTTCCCCATCCACCTGCATAGGCAGCTCCTCTGATGTCATCACTTGTACCCGGGACCCCTGTGCCAGCCGCACCGCCCTATTCAACCCCACTTGCAGCTGCCCTAGGTGCCACGCCCCATACACACCCACCACCTCTATCAGCCCATCAGACATGTTTTGCAGTCGAGTGACTGAGGCTTTGTTGGTTCGCACAATAAAACCCTTGGTGCCGGTGGAATCGGAGACGGTGCGGGGGAGGCCCCCCGGGGGGGTCCCTTCGAGGAGGGGGGGGTTGTCGGGGCCACTGCTTGTGCCGCTGGTGCTGCGGGTGGATGCGACGTGATGGGCATGGAGATCTGTGTGGGTGGAGGTGGGGGGTATTGAATTTCAAGTGGGTGGAGTACAAGGGTGTGTACAGAGGGTGACAGGTACATGATGCTCTGTGTACATATTGAAACACAAACCAACTCACACAACAGCACACTCAATAACAACACACTCAGCAACACTCACGTAAACACACACGCACGTAAACACACACTCAACAACACACACAACACCAACACACCTGGTGCTGATGCCAATGACCGTCTCAACCCCACCCCCCCCCCCCCCCCCCCCCCCCCCCCCCCCCCCCCCCCCCCC
>VFQP010001112.1_pt1 | contig 39310 bp, 35 predicted proteins | sample 3512351 | NCBI WGS metagenome assembly VFQP01 (sample SAMN10412372, study PRJNA504923) | tailings metagenome | isolation source: Relicate 1 Philex TSF1 revegetated site | place: Philippines: Tuba, Benguet | collected 2017-08-29
GTTCCCCGAAGATGGGAAGATGCGGTTGCCAAGTTCTCGGAAGATACACTTCAGGCTTATGGAATCGTTCCCTGGCATATTTTTGTCATGAAATACCGGCTTCAGAAAGCATTCGAATCCAAGAACATCGACCTGATTCTGAAAAACGCTGCGGAAATCGGTCATTACATCGGAGATGCACACGTTCCTTTGCACACAACGGAAAATTACAACGGACAGCTGACCGGTCAGCGTGGCATTCACGGATTGTGGGAAAGCCGGATCGTGGAACTGAATTCCGAAGACTACGATTACTTCGTCGGAAAAGGAAAATATATCAGCCATGTCCTTGATTTTGCCTGGGAAGCGGTTCAGGCTTCCAATGCAGCAGTGGATTCCGTTTTGAGGATCGAAAAAGAGCTCACAGCAGAATTTCCAAGCGATCAGAAATACACCTACGAAACACGGGGAAACGCGGTTATTCAAACCTATTCCAAGGCTTTCTGCGACGAATACCAGGAACGCATGAACGGCATGGTGGAACGCCGGATGCGCCAGGCAATCATTGCAGTCGGTTCGATCTGGTACACAGCATGGGTGGATGCAGGACAACCCGATTTGTCCAAACTGACTCACAATCCGCCTTCTGCGGAACTTTTAAAAGAATTGGAAGAATTGGAAAATTTGTACCAACACTCCGAGCATAAAGGCACTATTTGTGACTAGTTTCATTACCTTTATACTCAAATAATTCATTTTTATGACAGTAGACACAAACACGGTGGTTTCCTTGCATTACAAGTTGACCAATCACAAAACAGGTGAACACATTGAGGAAACATCTGAAAACCAACCAATGGAGTTCTTGTACGGAGTGGAACGAATCATTCCTGCATTTGAAGTAAATATCCATGGTTTGAAAGCAGGTGACGCGTTTGAATTCTCAATCCCTTCAGCAGAAGCATATGGTGATAAGCATGATGATCACGTAGCAATCATTCCTATCTCCGTATTTTTTGATGAATCCGGAAAAGTAGACGAAACACAAATCAAAGTCGGAGCAATTTTGCCAATGACTGATAACGAAGGAAATCATTTAAGAGGAACCATCCTGGAAATCACTCCGGAGAATGTAACCATGGATTTCAATCATCCATTGGCAGGAACAGATTTATTTTTCCAGGGAACCATTCTTGAAGTTCGCCAGGCAACTGCTGAGGAAATTGCTCACGGGCATTCTCACGGTGCACATGGGCATCATCACTAAACAAAAAATAAGTCCGAAGAGTTCAAAAGTTCAACTTTGAACTCTTCGGACTTTTTCAACATTTTCAAACTTTTCCTATGAATCGCATCTTCATTATTCTATCACTTCTTTCAATCGGAACAACTTCTTCCCTTCGGGCTCAAAACAGTATGTTTGACCTTGGCCTGGAAGGCGGACCGAACCTGAGTACCATGTTAATCAGCAGCAGCATTCCCGGACTTGATTTTGATCCAAATCCGGCAATTTATGGTTCAGGAGGTTTTATTTTTCAATATAACTTCAAGAATTTTCTTTCGCTAAAAAGTGGCTTATCCTATCAACGAAAAGGATACCAGATCAATAATACTTTTTTCTCTGACGTCTCCGGAAACGTAATCGGAACAGGAAAAATCAGTTCACGTTTCGACTACCTGACTTTCCCGGTTTTAGTGAAAGCCAGTTTTGGGAAAAAGGTCAGTTTCTTTGTGAATGCAGGACCTTATGTCGGTTATTTACTGGCAAAAACGGATCGCATGAAAATGAACAAACAGGAAACCATATATAAAGATGATCTGAACTATAGCGGATTTAACCGTTGGGATTTCGGGATTGCAAGCGGAGTCGGAATTGCCATTCCGATCAGAACCTATTGGGTGATTTCTGTTGAAGCACGCAATTATTCCGGTTTAATGGATATTACAAAACCCAGTACGACCAAATGGTTAACAAATACAACCGATTTACGTGTTGGGATTGCTTATAAACTGGGATTTTATAAGGATGAAGAATAAATAAAAACCACCCAAACCATCATGAATCGAAGCTTAAAAATACTTACCCTATTGTTGTTTTTTGCATCAAATTTTGCCCAGGCTCAAAACAGCATGTTTGAATTAGGCCTGGAAGGTGGACCAAATCTGAACACTTTTCGCATCCATAGTTATTCGTATTCAGATGTGCGCCCAAAAATCTACGGATCCGGCGGGCTCATCTTTCAATACAATACCAGGAAAATACTTTCTTTAAAAACGGGTTTTTCCTATCAACGAAAAGGATTTGAAGGAGTTAGCCCTTTACCAGGCGGCACCGGAGTTTATACTGCAAGTTACGATTACATCACCTTACCTCTTTTGGTAAAAGCATCCTTTGGAAAGAAGACACGGCTTTTCATAAACGCCGGTCCTTATTTCGGATTCCTAATGGCAGGAAAGTATGATTTCAAAGCAAACACCCCGGATGGTGTATTTCATAATTCCGGAAGCATCGATCTGAGTAGTTATAAGCAATTTGATTTGGGTATTACAAGCGGAATCGGGGTGGCTGTACCCATTAAGGAAGCGTGGATGATCCACCTGGAAATACGAAACTATTTCGGTTTTGTAAACATTCGAGGACAAGTAAAAGGTGGAACAGAGATTCATACAAACACCACCGATCTGCGTGTTGGATTTGTTTATAAACTAGGATTCTATGAGGAATAATTCAGGTTCACTGAATTCTCCCGTTTTCATCGTTTCATGAGAAAATAACAACTAAATCACACCTAATGTATCGTTTCTTATTTCTAGTATGCTTTATTGCAATTGAAAGCATCACTCCCATTTGGACTCAAAGCAACAAATACAATATTGGTATTGATGCAGGTCCCAATTTGAGTATTATTTTACAAAAAGGGATGAAACAACGGAACACACAACCTATCGTATTAGTTTCCGGAGGTCTCACCTTTCAATACAATTGCAAGAAACTATTTTCGTTCAAAACCGGAATCTCTTATCAACGAAAAGGAGAATTGACCCCTTCTGCTACTCACACCAGCTACTATGGAGAAGAATATAAAACAGGGAGATATACTTCTTATTTAGATTATTTGACCGTTCCATTTTTAGCCAGGTTCACTTTTGGAAAAAAAATCAATTTCTTTGCCACTGTTGGTCCGTATTTTGGCTACCTCTTAAGAGATCGAATTGAAGAATATAATAATGGAAAATATGAGTACTATGAGCCAGATACCTACTTCCAGTATCGATGGGATTTTGGTTTTGCCGGGGGAATCGGAGTTGCCATTCCTATCAAAAAAAGATGGCTTTTTTCATTGGAAGCCTGCAATTACTCAGGGATTCTCAATATCGATCAAAATAGTAAATCTAAAGATTCACACGAATATACCAACACCACGGATCTACGCCTTGGAATCTCATACAAACTCGGATTTCGTTCTGAAAACAAATAATTACTTAACTTTTCCAAATGGAAAAACCGGCATGTTATATTTTATCCGGCTTAGGTGCTGACGAACGGGTTTTTGACAAGATCGATTTCGGAGCTTACAAACCAGTTTTCATTCCCTGGGAATCTGTTGATCCGAAGCAATCCTTCGAATCATACATCAAACAACTTTCCTTACAGGCTCAGGAATCCAAACCGGTTTTAATCGGAATCTCATTCGGAGGAATCGTTGCACAGGAAATGAGTGTCTTGCTGAACAATTGCCCCGTTCTGATTCTTGCAAGCATCAAAACAAGAGCTGAACTTCCGCTTTGGATGAAAGCAGGCGGGAAGATCGGTTTGCAAAAACTCATCCCTGTCAAGAAGCTTTTGAGAAATAAAAAGGGAAATCACTGGTTTTTCGGGACAAAAACAGCAGAAGAACAACGGATTCTAGACCAAATTCTGGCAGATTCAGATCCGGTGTTTACCAAATGGGCCATTCACCAAATCGTTTCCTGGAAAAGAAAAACTCCTGTTGCTTCGAAAGTACTTCACATTCACGGAACGAAAGACCGCATTTTCAATATTCAAAAACTTCATCCGGATTACATCATTGAAGACGGCACACATTTCATGACCGTTTCCAAACACGAAGAACTGAGCTATACGATTCAACAGGCTTTAGACAAACTCTCTATTACAGTTCGAAATGTTTAAAGTCAATTTGAACTATAACATACTGAGCCTGTCGAAGTATGCACTTTTAAATAATTCCAAACCTGTATTAAAATAAAACCTTTTATCACTAAAAAGTGAACTTCAATGCATTTTGTACCGCATCCTGAAAGCATCTTCTTAACTTAGTGAAATAATCGCTCACCATGATACAAGTTTCTAATCTCAGCAAGTCTTTTAGCTTAAACAGACAGCAAAAGAAAGAACTGGGAACCAAGCAGGATTCAGTTCTTGCAGTTGATAATATCAGTTTTGAATGCATGCCGGGCAGGGTCCACGCTCTTCTTGGTCCGAACGGAGCAGGAAAAACAACCACACTCCGCATGTTGTCAACTATCTTCAAACCTTCAAAAGGAAAAATTCTCATCAATCACATCGATGCCGTTGCTGATCCGCAAGAAGCCAGAAAACATATCGGTTTTTTGACAGGTTCGGCTGGTTTGTACGCCCGTCTGACACCCAATGAGCTGATTTCCTATTTCGGGGAATTGTACGGTGTTTCGAAAAATGACATTGAACTGCGCAAAAAACGTTTGTTCGACCTGCTGGACATGCATGATTTCCAGAACAAACGCATCGGGAAACTGAGTACCGGAATGAAGCAAAAAGTTTCCATTTGCAGAACCATGATTCACGATCCGCAGGTAGTTATCTTCGACGAACCGACCAGTGGTTTGGATGTGATTACTGCTGAAAACATCATTCAGTTGATTCGCGATTGTAAAAACCAGGGAAAAACAGTGATTTTTTCAAGTCACATCATGGGAGAAGTGGATTTGTTGTGTGATGATATTACCATTATTCACAAAGGAAAAGTATTGTATAACGATACGATGGAAGCATTCCGTGCCCAACAGCAAGCTCCGAATCTCACCGCAGAATTTATCCGAATTGTTCACGATCAAAAACCTGAATTAGCATGATTTTCACTGTATTTAAAAAGGAATTACGCGACACCTTACGCGATAGAAGAACGGTCATGATGATGATTGTGATCCCGACATTGGTATTTCCGATCATCATGAGTGTTTTCATGTCTATTTCCGCCAGTTTTCAAAAGGAAGCAGCGGAGAAAAAGGTGAAAATCGGTTTGGTGAGTAACCAGGTCGGAAGCCTGGAAGCGGACTTACTGAAAGTTCCTGAAGCTCTTGGTAAAAGAGAGTTTATCCCTTTTACGGACACGCTTTCATTGATCAAAGCGATTCGCTCGGATTCTATCCAGGTTGGAATTTTCATTCCGAACAACGCTGAACAGCTAAAAAAAGAAATGAAGCCTATTTCGGTTGTTGTTTTCCATGACGGAACGGATTTAGGAATGAAAGACCGTGCCGACGCTTACCTTTCCTATATCCAGGAAAACTGGAAGAAACAGCGTTATTCCGAACTGAAAATAGACGAAGCGAAGATTACTCCGTTTGTGATGGCTTATTCCAACGTTGCGTCCAGTAAGGAAATGATCGGGAAACTGGCAGGAGGATTTTTACCTTATTTGTTCATCGCTTTCGGATTCATGGGCTGTATGTTCCCTGCTATCGATTTGTTTACAGGAGAAAAAGAGCGTTCAACCATTGAAACATTATTGACAACGCCGGTTCCGAGATGGAAGATTTTGTTCGGGAAAATGGGAGTTGTAGTACTTTCCGGTTTACTGGCTGCTTCATTCAACCTGTTCGGAATTTATCTGTCGATCGAAGTTTTGAACATTGTGGAAGATCCGGTTGTGCTCCAGGCAATTAAAGACATTTTATCGCCGGCATTCATCGTAATGCTTTATGCTCTTCTTTGTCCGCTGATCATTTTCTTCGCAGGAATCATGATTCCGATTGCTGTCCGGGCGAAAAGTTTTAAGGAAGCCCAGAGTATTATTTCTCCGTTGAATTTGTTGATCATTTTGCCTGCAATGGTCGGATTTTTCCCGGGAGTTGAATTGAATGAAGTGACGGCATTGATCCCGGTAGTGAACATCGTCCTAGCGACTAAGGAACTGATCGCCGGAACACTGGAATGGCATTTGGTCGCGATGGCTTTCGGAGTGATGGTATTGCTTGCAACGGTCGCAATTATGCTTTCTTACCGCAAATTTGAAAACGAGAATAATGTGATTTCATAAATTTATAAACCGCAAAGAAACAAAGGTCGCAAAGGTTATATGTACTCTGCGGCCTTTTTCTATCTGTTCAATAAGAGAATAAACCTAAATTCGTACTGTAAAATCAAAACATGCATTCGATACATCCACATCTGGAACAAGCTGTTCAGGAGGAAATAAAGTACTCTCAACAATTGGTTTCAGAGAACCTGAAAGTTGCACCAAATGAGCTCAGAAAACAGGGTTTGAGTGTTTTTCCTTGTGATGTAAGTGAAATCCGGACGGGAATCAATGGCGATTTTTACCTCCTGGAAACATCGTTTGTCATCAATAATTCGTTTTTCAAACGCGGAGTCAGTGTGTTATTCCATGTGGACAATAAACAATACAAAGCGCGGATTGTTGAATTGAACGCTTATTCTATTTTGCTGTTTTGCAAAGAGGAAATCGAAGGAAATATCCGTGAAAATCCGGTGCGTGTAGATTTCACACCCGATGACAGAACATTGGAATGTATGCAGCTGGGTTTGCGTTTTTTGAAAGAACACAAGCATTTACAGGACTTTGCAAGCGATTTCTCAACGGAGAAAGAGGAAATCGTATTCGTTTCCGAACAACTTAACCTGTCGCAGCAAAAAGCAGTCGGCTCCGTTCTCAGCAAGGATTTAACAACCGTTATTCAAGGTCCTCCGGGAACCGGGAAAACACACACATTGGCTGTTGCAATCGAAGAACTAGTCAAACAGGGAAAGAAAGTACTGATTACTGCGCCAAGTAATACAGCAGTAGATAACTTGTGCAGAAAACTTATTTCGACAAAAATCTCCCTGCTTCGCGTTGGAAACAACGAAAAAGTAGCATCGGATCTTCTTCCCTACACGATTGATTCTTACCTGGAAGCGGGAAAAATGGCACAATACAGTCAGACGCTGAAAAAACAGATTCAAAAAGCAGAACAAACTGCCAACCGGCACATTCGCAATTACACCAAAGAAGCCGCTGACGAAAAACGACAAGCCAGACGCGACCTGCGTGAATTGCAGAAAGAATTGCGCAAACTGGCACAGGATACGGAACAGCAACTCATTGATTCCAGCTCTGTCATTGCGGGAACTCCGGTCGGATTGTTCAATGAACTTTCGAAAAATTCTTCGTTTGATATCGTAATTATGGATGAGGCCGGACAGGCGCTTGCCCCCTTAACCTGGCTGGTAGCCAGTTTCGGAAAAAAACTTGTTTTATGCGGTGATCCACAGCAGCTTCCTCCTGTTGTTCTAAGCGACAAATCCAAAGAACTCGGTTTGACCAAAAGTTTATTGGAAACCGCTTGTGAAATTCACCCACCGATTTTATTGAATGAACAATACCGCATGCCGCCCGAAGTGGTTTCGGTAATCAATCCGTATTTCTACAAAAATCAACTGCAAACCGCTTTGAGTGTTAAACCGGGACAAGTGCAATTTATCGATATGGCCGGTTTCGGAGAAGGCGAAACGGAAAACGAAACCACCGGAAGTTTTGAAAACCGGGATGAATTGAAAATTGTCCGGAAACTACTTGAAACAGAAGCTTTGAATCCGAAAAAGACCATAATCCTGGCTCCATATTCAGCGCAAATCGCAATCCTGCAAAAGGAATTGGGGAACGAATGGAGCGTTTCCACCATTGACGCCATCCAGGGACAGGAAGAAGAAAATGTAGTTATCAGCCTCACCCGTTCCAACCCGGACGGAATTATCGGCTTTTTGAGTGATTACCGCCGAACAAACGTAGCCATTTCAAGGACTCAGAAAAATTGTTACCTCATCGGAGACAGTGCCACTTTGGGAAATGATGATTTTTATGCCGGCTTATTACAGGAAATTGAGCAATATGGAATCTATCGAAGCGCGTGGGAGTTTGACGTTTGATTAGGAATCATTGTTTTTCCTACACCTTTGACTTTCTCAATTAAAATTCCCCAGGTTTAGTGAAATAAGCATTGCCCCGAACAAGAGAATTATAGAATACAAAGCGTCTCCGAAGGAATCCGGACGCCGTTCCATTACAGGTTCCCTGTTAAAAACTCGAATAAAAAGTAAGCGCAGCGGCCACTGAAGGAGTAGAAAAACAAAGGGAAAAACAGCAAGCGCCAACTCATATTTTGAGACATCAAGTAATTCCATTTTGGAAAGCTGATAAACATAAATCAATAATCCCGCCACTAAACCGATGCATTTCAAGTATCTTTTGTAATTCCTCAACAGCTTATAATCCCAAAAGAACCACAGGGAAATTCCAATAAACATGAAAAATGTTACATTTTCAAATGAAACATCCCGGCTAATAGAAGATGGTCTTATGACAAAAAAGTTAAACACATGTACTATTACAATCGCAATAAGCCCCCATTTCAAGCGCTTTTCAATACTTTTTTCATCATCTGAAGTATCTTTCTGCTTTTTTACCGAATTCACTTTCAATACTTCAGGAGTTTCACTAATCACAAAAGAAGGCTCCTGGTATAAACAAACTTCCGAGCTTTCTGTCAGTTTTCCGCCGAAATCCATTTTGTAGCATTGATTATCTTCCGTAACAAGCAGCACATTGTCATACTCGGTATCGATCTTAGGAAGTACAACAAGCAATTTTTTACCGATCAACCTGCTTATGTTTGTTCCTTTTGTGAAACCTTCCACTTTTACGCTGTAATCAATTCCTTCCGGGTAACTGATGTAATTCACCAAAAAATAAAACAGCATGTTGTCCAAGCTTTCATCAGCCTGAATCACATGATTGCCGCGACCATTCTTATAGATTTTAAAAACGGCGTCTGCTTTCAATTGAGACTCATAGGAATCAATCCATTGACGTAAGGCTTTTTTGACATCGGCATAGGAACCACCCCGGACGAACAGGATATTATTCAATTTGGATTCAGGCATGTTTATTCTTTTATCAATGCATCAAAGATCTGAACAATATTCACATAATTCCCTTTTCCTCCTACCGAGTGCTGGAAATTTTAATCGAACAAGTAAAAATCAGAAGTAAAACAAGCTTGATCATACGAACTATAAGATTGAAACAGCTTCCGTGTTACGAAAACACCTGTGCGCTGGCTTTGTAATCAATCACCTTGATCTGAATAAAAACTCCCGGATTGCCGGTATGCTTTTTACCTAATACGAAAGTGGCATCGATTTGTTCGCACAAGGAACGAATCAATTCGAAACCAAGCGTATTGTTATTTTGCCTGTTCGATTCAATTCCCGGACCATTATCGGACAATTCGATCTGCAAAGAATTCCCGACCTGAACCACATGAATAGTTACAATTAATTTCTGTCCAGGTACAGATCCGTGTTTGTACGAATTCGTAATCAATTCATTCATGATCAGGCCAATCGGAACGGCTTTGGAAATCGGAAGAATCAACTCTTTTGAATCCACTTCCAGGATGACATCCGCATCGCCGCCAAATGCATGTTCCACATTCCGGATCAATTCCACCAGGTAATCCATCATGTTCAGGTTTCCTACCCGCGATCCGGAATACATTTGCTGATGAACCAGCGCCATCGAATAGACACGCCCTCTGCAATCTTCCAAAGCATCAATCACTTCCTGTGAATTGGAATTATTCTTCTTGATATTGATCAGACTCGTCACAATATTCAGATTGTTCTTTACCCGGTGGTACAATTCAGCTAAGAGCAATCTTTTTTCTTCGACAACGTTCCGGATTTGCTCTTCCTGCTTAATATTGATCCAGGTAATGACGGTGATTTGCATCAAACCGCAAAAAAAGGCAAAGAGCCCGTTAAAAATCCGAAGAGAATTCAAATGTTCTTCCCGAATTGCATGCGGATAATATTTGTGCCCGAACAAAACCAGGAAACTGATCGCAAGGAAGTAAACAAATCCCCAAACGATCAAATGTTTAAAGAGTTCTTTTCTTCCATAAATCTGCACAATGGAGAGGGTCAACGGAAAAAAATACATCAGCACATTGCTTTCCAATTGCATGTAAAGTGTTGCAATCCCCAGAATATAGACTCCGATTGCGAAAAAAAGATAGGATGCAGCGATATACATTCGAAAACGAATCAAGGCAAAAATTCCCGCTGCCAAGGCTAAAACAACAAAAAAGTGAACGTTAAGCGATTGAAATCCAATGATATTAAAGACGATCAGACAAACGATCACATTGAAACTTCCTATCGTGGTCAGGAAACCTACTTTTTGAACTAATTCTTTCTCCCATTCGAGTACGGTTTCAGGCCATTTTAGTCCTAATTTGTTGCTTATCACGCGATTCTGTTTAGGACGAATATACCAACATTTTTGAAAAAAAATGCCGGATATTCAGATAAGCTGTATACATTTGGGGCAAAATACGATTCATGCCTATTCAAAAGACGATACTGCATTCAGTCTTGCTTGTTACTCTGTTGTTAATCACCGATTTTGCTGATGCACAACCTTTCGCTTTTACTAACCGGAAGCCTTATTCATGGATGATTGGTATCAGCTGGACAACAGTAGAAGATGATGGCCGCGGATTATGTCAGCCTTTTGATGTGAATCAATCCTGGAACTACGAATATTTCCCAACACGTCTTTTTGTCGACAAGTATTTCAAGTATGGACTAAGCGCTGAATTTTCAGGTGCATATGTTACCTACCGTGCAGGAAAGCTCATCAATGATTCAATCAATCGATCAGGAGTATTTTTGGCACTTGATCTCAATTGCAAATACAGTTTTTATCCGCTTATTACTCCAAGATGGCTTGATCCTTATGTTTCATTGGGAATCGGGATGACACAACGAACCGCCATGCCGAATGTAACTTCACTCACAGGAAATGTTGGTTTGGGAGTCAATTTATTTTTCTTCCGTGGTTTAGGATTTCAGATCCAGACTTCCGGAAAGTTTGCTTTCACCGGAGGTACTTTAGGTGGAGGAAATTACCTGCAACACAACCTGGGATTCGTCTATAAATTCGATTCCGGCAACCGTGGAAGCGACAATTTCAATAAGAAGCGTTACAAGTGGACCGGTAAGAAAGTGAAATTCAAAGGCGGAAATAAACGCGGAGGCTAGTTTAGAGACAGGACTTTAAGAGACAAGATAGTCAGACTTTGTCTGAAAAGTCTTGACTCATGACTCTAAAAGTCTTAAAGTCCGATTACCCCTTCAAGCCCATCATCAACAAGTCAATATCTTTGTATTTCAGGTCAAAAACGCGGCCCAGAACTTCGCTCACCAGGATTCCCTTATAGATATAAACTCCTGAACGGAATCCGTGATCGTTGCGAATCAAATCCAGGCAACCTCCGGAATCTCCCATATTCATGAGGATCGGTGAAAAGATGTTCGACAAGGCAAAAGATGCCGTGCGCGGAACTCTTGAAGCAATATTGGGAACGCAGTAATGAACAACTCCATGTTTTACGAAGGTCGGATTGTTGTGGTTTGTCACACGTGACGTTTCAAAACAACCGCCCTGGTCAATACTCACATCTACGATCACAGAGCCTTCCTTCATATTTTCGACCATCTCTTCGGAAACCACACACGGTGTTTTTCCCAATGGCGAACGGATCGCACCGATTACCACATCTGCACGCATGATTGATTTTGCAAGAACTTTCGGCTGCAATACGGAAGTATAAATGCGCGATCCCAGATCATTCTGAAGACGTCTCAAACGCGATAAACTATTGTCGAAAACCTTTACGGATGCTCCTAATCCCATTGCGGCGCGGGTTGCAAATTCACCGACTGTTCCAGCTCCCAAAACAACTACTTCTGTTGGTTGAACACCCGCAATTCCTCCAAGCATAATTCCTTTTCCTTCGTTAAACGAAGACAGTAATTCACCGGCGATCAATATAGAAGTTGTTCCTGCAATTTCTCCCATCGTACGAACTACCGGAAAAACTCCCTGTTCATCACGAATGTAGTCCCAGGCAATGGCGGTTACTTTCTTGTCGATTAATTTCTGAAGAATGCTTTTAGGCTGAATGCTCAACTGCAATGCGGAGATCAGGGTTTGATTTCCTGTCAGTAAATCGACTTCTTCTTCTGAAGTCGGTGTAACTTTCAGAATAATATCACATTCAAAAATTTCTTTATTGGAAGAACACAATTGAGCTCCTGCTTCAGAATATTCCCGGTCGCTGAATTTACTGGATTCACCGGCTCCACGCTCAACGCGGACATCATGACCATTTGCTACTAAAAATGAAACTGCCTCGGGAACCAATGCCACTCTTCGCTCCTGGAAACTTTGCTCTTTTGGAATACCAATCAACAAGCGACCTTTTTTCTTCGCAATTTCAAGCATTTCTTCCATTGGAAGAATGTTTCCTTCTTTCAACAGTTGTTTCAGTAATTCTGGGTCCTTTACCATAATTCGCGTCCGATTTTAGCCAAACGAAGATACGAAAAATCTGGATTGGAAAGTTGGGTGATTCAGATGTTGTTAAAGAATTTTAGAGCTTTCGACCGAAACAGAAGATAATTTTGCAAATTCCCCAAAACCCCATTTCCCAATATTGGGACGAGTCTGAAAATCAAACTGTTACACAGAAAAAAATAATCCAGCTCCAACCACCTAAGTCTCAATCGATTTGCACCAACCGCTCACCTCCTTCTGTTACCAAAATCTTCACCGTCATCAAATCATCCGGAAGTAACGGCTCGATAAGCTCCGCCCATTCTATCAGGCAATACGCTCCGGAATAAAGCATTTCCTCTATCCCAGCATCCAGAGCTTCTTCTACCGAATTCAAACGGTAAACATCAAAATGCAACACTTCTCCGTAATAAGCTGATTCATACGAATTCACCAACGAATAAGTTGGTGAACCTTCCGGATGTTCAATTCCCATTGCACGCAAAATAGCCGTGATGAGCGTGGTTTTCCCCGAACCCATTTCGGCGTAAAATGCAAGTACTTTTCTATTTCCCAGTTGGTCGAGTATTTCTTTCGCTACAAAAGGAATGTCTTCTAAACTATGCGCTATTAATTCTTTCACTTCGACTGCAAAATTACAAACGGAATCAACAATTCCTCCATAGAAATACCTCCGTGCTGGAACGTATCATTGTAATAATTCACAAAATGATTGTAATTGTTCGGATAAACGAAATAATCCTGTTCTCTCGTAAACACAAATTCAGCAGATAAACTCGACTTCGGAAGCCCTACTTTATCAGGATGTTTTATCGTGAAGACCTCTTTGTCTTTGTAGCTTAAGTTTCGACCTGTTTTGTAACGCAGGTTGGTGTTCGTAGAGCGATCTCCTACAATTTTCACCGGATTTGTCACACGGACAGTTCCATGATCCGTTGTTACAACAACCTTCCCTCCTTTTTCGGCAATTTTCTTAAACATTTCCTGCAACGGAGAATGTTCAAACCAGGAAACAGTCAGAGAACGGTATGCCGCTTCATCAGCAGCCAATTCTTTGATCATATCCATTTCAGTCCGCGCATGTGAAAGCATGTCGACAAAATTGTAGACGATTGCATTCAATTGATTATCCCAAAGCGTATGAAACTGATCCACCAGGCGTTTTCCGGCATCAAGGTTCGTGATTTTATTATAAGACCACTTCACATTTTTCCCGTTTCGTTTCAGGTTTCCTTCCAGGAGTGTCGCTTCGTGCATGTTTTTTCCGCCTTCATCTTCTTCATTCAGCCAATGATTCGGAAAGCGTTTTTCAATTTCAGAAGGCATTAATCCTGCAAACAGTGCATTACGTGCATAATGTGTTGCTGTCGGCAAAATCGAATACACCATTTCCTCTTTTTCAATGGTGAAATAATTCGAGATAATCGGTTTCAAAACCTGCCACTGATCGTAGCGCAAATTATCGATAACGATGAGGAAAATCCGTTCATTCAGCAAAGGAAAAACCTGCTCTTTCAGCAAATGATGCACCATATCCGGCGCTTCTTCCTGTCCGTTGAACCAATCTTCGTAGTTATTCTCAATAAAGCGGCAGAACAAATCGTTCGCTTCCTTGCGTTGTGCATTCAGGATTTCACGCATTCCCTGGTCTTCGATTCCTCTGAATTCCAAATCCCAATATGTGAGTTTTTTGAAAACATCTTTCCATTCTTCCGCGTCCAAACGGCCATTCAGCTGCATTCCCAACTGGCGGAATTCCTGCTGGTAGTTCGAATTCGTTTTCTGAGAAACGAGTTTTCGGTGATCCAGGTTTTTCTTCAGACATAAAAGCAGCTGATTCGGATTCACCGGTTTGATCAGGTAATCCGCAATTTTACTACCAATCGCTTCTTCCATAATGGATTCTTCTTCGCTTTTGGTAATCATCACAACCGGTGTCATCGGCGTAATTTCCTTGATTCGCGCCAATGTTTCCAAACCGGAGATTCCGGGCATATTTTCGTCCAAAAAAACAATATCATAGTTGTTTTCCTGGCATTTTTCAACGGCTTCACTTCCGTTATTGATGAGTTCAACACTGTATCCTTTTGACTCTAAAAAAAGTACATGCGGTTTCAGGAACTCCATTTCGTCGTCTGCCCACAGAATCTTTGCTTGCATATCCTAAAGATTAATTAGCTTTGATATTTGATTTATAAAGGTATTCAATTGCGCACAAACACACATCGAAATAATAAAAAGAAAATCATCAACGACCCCGTTTATGGTTTTATTTCAATTCCCGACGAATTTATTTTCGATTTGGTGGAACATCCGTTTTTCCAACGATTGAGAAGAATCAAGCAGCTCGGAATGACACACATGGTTTATCCCGGAGCTTTACATACACGTTTCCATCATGCAATCGGTGCGATGCACCTGATGACACAGGCTGTTTCGGTGATCCGCAAAAAAGGACATACGATTACCCACGAGGAAGAACGCGCCGTATTGGTTGCAATTTTATTACACGACATCGGTCACGGACCATTCAGTCATGCATTGGAATATGATATTGTCAAAAACGTAAGCCACGAGCAGATTTCCTATTATTTCATCCAGGCTTTGAAACTGGATTTCCCGGAAAATTCGGATGATCTGGAACGCGCTTTGATGATTTTTGCCAATAAGTATCACAAAAAATTCCTGTATCAGCTGGTTTCCAGCCAGCTCGATATGGATCGACTGGATTACCTGACACGGGATAGCTTTTTCACAGGGGTTTCAGAAGGGATTGTGGGAACGGAACGCATCATCGAGATGTTGAATGTGCATAACGATCAGCTCGTAATTGACGAAAAGGGAATTTACAGCATTGAGAAATTCCTCGTTGCACGAAGAGTCATGTATTGGCAGGTTTACCTTCACAAAACGGTTGTTTCCGGGGAGTTCATGCTGATCAATATTTTACGAAGAGCCAAAAAACTGATCCGCGACGGTGAAAAACTGTTCGGAAGCCCGGCTTTACTGTTTTTCATGGAACGCGATATTCAGAAAGTGGATTTTGAGACCAATCCGGAAATCTTAAAAACGTTTGCCCAATTGGACGATTTCGATGTGATGGGAGCCGTAAAAGTATGGCAGACACATTCCGATAAGGTCTTGTCTATTCTTTCCACCAGTTTGGTAAACAGGCATCTTCACAAAGTTGAAATTGCCAAAGAACCCTTTAGTCCGGACCGTATTTTGATGGAAAAGGAATTGGTTCGCACGCAATATCAATTGAATGATGAAGAAATCGATTATTTCGTTTACTCCGAATTGCTTTCCAATAATGCATACAGCCAGGTGAAACAAACCATTAACCTCTTATTGAAAGGCGGTGAAACGGTAGATGTTTCGAAAGCTTCCGATAACCTGAATATTTCTGCATTGGCACATCCTGTGGAGAAATATTGTTTGTGTTACCCGGTGAAACACTAAAAACATCGCTGAATGTTTCAGTAATGAGTATGAACGTCTGTCAAATCGAGTGAAACGCGAAGAATGAGTGTTTCGTATCGGGATTGACAGACACGCAATTTATTTGAAATCTGGCGGGAAATGACCATTTTTACTGAACAAAATCCAATTTAAAATCAACGCATGAGACTTCTATTATTTGTAACTGTTTTTCTTTCAGGCTTTTCCTTCGCCCAACAGGATTCCTTGTTCCTGGCAAAGATCGAGCGCATTCAATCCAAAGTTCTGAATGAAGAGCGGATTCTGAATATTTATGTTCCGGAAAGTTATCATGCGGATTCAGCAAAAACCTATCCCGTAATTTATGTATTGGATGGTTCTTCCAATGAGGATTTCATTCATATCACCGGAATTGTGCAATTTTTGGTGATGAGCCAGCAAATGACGCCGAGTATTGTTGTCGGAATTGCGAATATCGACCGCAAACGCGATTTTACGTTTCCAACAACGATTGCAAAAGACAAAGAGGATTTCCCAACGACCGGGCATTCTGAAGCTTTTATCCGCTTCCTGGAAACAGAATGCATTCCTTTTGTACAGAATTACTATAAGACGAATGATCAGCGCACCATCGTCGGTCAATCTTTGGGTGGGCTTTTAGCAAGCGAGATTTTACTTAAAAAAACCGCTTTGTTTCAGAAATATGTCATCGTGAGTCCAAGTCTTTGGTGGAATAATGAATCGCTGCTGAACCAATTCAAAGAAAAATCCAATCGTTACAAAGAATTGGGAACGAAAGTTTTTCTGACGGTCGGGAAAGAACACCCGATAATGGTAAAAGATGCCAAAACCATGGCGAAATACCTGAAATATCAGTTCGATGAAAAGAAAATCAATTTCCAGGAACTTAAAAAAGAAGATCACGCAACCATTCTTCATGCGGCAGCTTTCGAAGGTCTGAAATGGCTGGAGAAAGAGAAATAACAGCGAATCATTTCATCACTTAATCTCACCTTCCATGTTCATAAAAAGCAATGATTTAAACGGAAAACGGCTTATCAATAACGGAATGTTGTTTCTGCTCCTGATCTCTATTTTTGCTTGCGGAAATCCGGAAAAGAGTGAACCCGTTAAAGAAAAAAAGAAAACGGTTCGGAAGGAAAAAGAACCCGATTCTATTCCGGAAAAGAAGGCATTCGATATTCTCCGGTTCCTGGTACTTGAAGAGGCAAAAAGTGAAAAAGGGGCAAAAGTTGATTTCAAAGATTATTCGGTTTCATTTAAAAACGATGGTGATCGATATCAAGTCAACTTTAGCCAAATTGCAGCTGAAGATTTCAACAAGGATGGTTTGACCGATTATATTGTCTGGAGAAATTCAGAGGGAATGCTCGGGGGAAGCGGAAATACAAACAGTTCCATTTTTTACCTGCTGATGGATCAGAAGGATCGCATTGCGCAGCGACATGAAATTCTGACCTACGCTCCTTTTTCGTACAACATATTAGACAATATTGATTACAAAAACGGGAAATTAAAAGCAACAGCAACGCAAAATTTCAGAACTTATATGCCCGAAGACGGGGGCGAATTGCAATCCACCGATTTATCGTTTGTTTACAAAGACGGGAATGTTTACGAAGAAAGTTACCTGTCGGATTGCGAACTGGCAAAGTGGAAAAACAAACGCCTGTTTAAAGGAAATTCGGAAGTGAGCAGAAGCATTGACATGCACAATTATACCGAAACCGTCTTTGAAAAATACACATCCGGTGAGTTTGAAGTTTCGGCGGAATATTCAGGATGCGACAATTTAACTCTTATCCTGGAAAGAAGCTTCTCATATCGCGGCAAAGACCCCAAATTCCTCTCCGAAAAAAGAAATAGCTTCCTGGAATTTCTAAAAAAGAACACCATTCTCTCAAAAGAACTCGAAGCCATTCAGAAGTATTGCCTTGAAAATGAAGCGCCGGAAAAAATGACAGAAGCCGGAAATGTGTCTTTCCTATTTCAAACAAACCAGGAAAAAGGAAAAGTGACCTTCCGTTTGATCATCGAACAGGAGAAAAACCCGAACCAAAGCGAAAACTGGGAAATTACTACAAGACGCTAGAATTTTAAGACTAAAAAACCTTGAGAGGCCAGAGTCAGGACTTGTTTGTTTCATTTAATCAAGTCTTGACTCCTGGCTCTTGATTCCATTACCCCTTCCTGAAAATCGCGTCCTAATATCTAAATAAAAAAAATCGTTTATTTACAAAAAATTAAAGCTTATGATGATTGTATGGATTATTCTCGGGGCACTTGTAGGAATCATTGCCCTTGTATTGATTATTGCGGCTTTCAGCAAGAAAGATTTTGCCGTTGAGCGCACCACCACAGTCAGCAAACCACTACCTGAAACGTATGATTTCCTGACTTCGCTGCAAAAGCAGGATCAATGGAGCAAATGGACGCAGCTGGATCCGAATATGAAAAAAACGTATATCGGAACGGACAAAACCGTTGGATTCATTTCCCGTTGGGAAAGCCAGCACAAACAAGTCGGAGAAGGTGAACAGGAAATCAAGAAACTGGTTCCGAACGAGCGCATTGAAAACGAACTGCGTTTCATGAAACCGATGAAAAGCGTTGCCAATGCTTACTTTACCGTAAAAGAAGCCGGAGAAAATCAAACGACGGTTGCCTGGGGATTCACCAGCACAACTCCGTGGCCGTTTAATGCTTTCATGCTGTTTTTCAACATGGAAAATGCCGTTGGAAAGGATTTCGAAGAAGGATTGTCGAATATGAAGAACATGATTGAAGCGGAATAGACATCTCAGAGGCAAGATTTTAAGAGTCAGGACTTGATTAGACAAGATCAGTCCTGTCTCTTCCCTCTCAATTATTGCTTGATAAGCAGCTTTTGCATCGAAACCCCATCTTTAATCAGTTTCCCGAAATAAACACGGATTCAAGGGCCATTACGCTAAGAATCGTTACAAACAAAGAAATGAAGCGAAAAAAGCATTTGCTGTTTGAGTCCGATCTGCCTAAGCGGATGGACGAGTTTTAAATGCTTTCGCGAAATGCCCTGTAGTTTGTAGATTCTTTAGTATAGGCCTAGACCTTTTTGGCTCTACCTTTTTACGGCAATGGTAAAAAGGTAGAAAGTATTATTGCTTGATAAGCAGCTTTTGCATCGAAACCCCATCTTTAATCAGTTTCCCGAAATAAACACGGATTCAAGGGCCATTACGCTAAGAATCGTTACAAACAAAGAAATGAAGCGAAAAAAGCATTTGCTGTTTGAGTCCGATCTGCCTAAGCGGATGGACGAGTTTTAAATGCTTTCGCGAAATGCCCTGTAGTTTGTAGATTCTTTAGTATAGGCCTAGACCTTTTTGGCTCTACCTTTTTACGGCAATGGTAAAAAGGTAGAAAGTATTATTGCTTGATAAGCAGCTTTTGCATCGAAACCCCATCTTTAATCAGTTTCCCGAAATAAATCCCACTCTTCAAATTCTCAAGAGAAACCATCGCCTGCTCTGTATTCGAAAAATCAATGATTTGTGTTTGAACCACCTCTCCGGAAACACTCAAAATCTGAAATTCCACCATTCCCAATGATTTCGCACTTTTGAATTGAATCGTCACATGGTCGTTTACAGGATTCGGGAAGAAGCTGAATTCCGTGTCAGCAAACAATTCTTCCAATGAAGTTGTCTCCGACTGGATGCTTACCTGGAGATTAACCGTACATCCGTTTTGATCCGTGATTACACACGTGTAAGTTCCCGCACACAAATTGCTTGCTGAAGAAGTTGTCTGATTTTGCGGATCATTCCATTGGTAAGTATATGGAGGAACTCCGCCGCTTGCAACCACAAAAGCCTGCCCGTTGCACGTTCCGTTATCCAACCCCGGAAAGGAAGCTCCCTGCAATTGTGGAACAGATTTCACTTCAAAGCAAACCACATCACTCACCCCGTTGTTATCCGTAACGGTCACACAGTAACTTCCACCTTGCAGGTTGTTTGCAGTAGCTGTTGTTTGAGAACCCGCATTTGCATCCCAGAGATACGTGTAGGGAGCCTGACCTAAATTCGCTTGAACAGTGACACTTGTCCCTCCTGCAGAGCAAGCTCCGCCTGAAAAATTCAAACTCAGATTTAGTCCGAAATTGGTTGGAATCGTGTAAATCATATCCAGTTTAACCGGCAAGTGATCAGCTGCATAATACAAGGCTCTCACAACTGAATCCGGGTATTGGGAATTTCCGCCAGTAATGATGCTTTGATTGTAATGACTTCCGTCATTTCCAACTGCTTTGTAGGAATTCGCGGCATATTGCAGGGAATTCGCTCCATTCATTACGTTTTGAGAAACGATGATGTGATCAAAGCGATCATCCAAACCTCCTGTAATTCCGCAATCCGTAGAACCGCTGGTGCGTGGTGATTGAGTGTGCAAAGATGCGAATGTACCGTTCGAAGTCCAGTTTCCAGGAGCATTCAATGGATCTTTCAGAAAGTTCGTTCCTCCGCTCACCAGGTTTTGGTAACACGCTTCAGAACTTCTGTATGTATTCAAATCACCGCAAACAAACAAATGTCTTCCCTGCGGTCTCGCATTGAGAATAGTTCGCAATGTCGCCGTTTGCTGTGCACGGTCATTCTGATCTGCAGAAGCGCTTCCGGCTTTCAAATGACACATAAATACTTCGATGAAACAAGTGTCGTGATGTTGTGCTAATGTATTGTCATTGACATATAAAATGTAATGATTGATATCTCTCGGAGCTGTTTGAATGACGCGTTGTTCCTTCAAAGTCAGTTTTGCAGAATTATAGAAAAGCATGTTCTGCAAATCACCGCCAAAAGAGTTTGCAACCCACGCTGCACGTTGGTAATGTGCTGTTCCGAATACATTCAGCGAGCGATTCAGAATACTGTCGCAGCCTGCAGCAGTTTGAATCTCACAACCAACAAAAATATCGGGTTTCAGGTATTGCATGATCTTGCGCAACGTATCCGACCGGTTCGGAAGATTCACATTTCCCGCTCCGCAATCATTACGCCCATTAGGGAAATTCAACAAGTTGTAGGATACAATACGCACGGGAACTGTTTGTGCAAAAGTCGACTGAAGACTTCCTAAAAACAGGCTCACTAAAATCAAAACGACCACTTTCATGTCGCAAAATTACGACGGAAAAATGCCGAAACCCAAGAATAAGTTGAGTAAACCGATTTAGCACAAACTCACTCCAAGTAATCTTCAGACAAACAGTATGTATCAGGGCTTTTTCAAGTTTTCGTTTTACCGGTTTATTTTTTCTTCAATCAGAAAAATTCCCTTGCTCGTAAATAGATAAACACTATTTTGTGACCTGATCGCACTAAAATGCAATTCAAATACCAAGATTTGGAATTAATATCAAACATTACCGGAAACTGGGATATTTACCGTTTTAAGGATCATGGATCTTCAAATTACTTTATTCTGCGAATTCCCAAAAACCGATCTTCTTGTACTATCGATTCGTATGTGAAAACACATTCTTTAATTAAGAGCTTAAACATTCCTACCCTTAAAGTCGTTGAAAAGTATGAACATAACGGTAAAAAGGGAGTTAAGACGGAGGACATCAACTGCCAAAAGGATAAAATCTATGTATCCTATAATAGTTTATACAGTGATTCCGAAATGTTAATGCATGAACTAAGAAAAAGTACTCTTGGAATTGAAGAAGTGAAAGTCTCATCTGAATACGAAGAATTCAGGTATCGAAACAGGATTGACGAAATCTCGAATTTTGATGATTTTATCTATAAAACAGAACAGGACCTGGGATTTGTCTCTCAAAAAAAAATTGTGATTGATTTTGATTCTTATTTTTTCGGGACAGAAAGAAATTCAAAAGAATCCCTGATTGATTACAAAATCATTGATTTAGATCTCATTCGTATGGAAAGAAATTCCACAATTCAGTGGGTTCTTGATCAAAATATCTCAGAATTCAGAAGAGCAATTGAAGGCTTTATCCGGTATTTTATTTCAGAAGCCAAGCAATCAAAATATCTTGAAAAACTTAATACCATTCTTGCCAATCGCTGAATCAGAAAGCTACATCTTTTATCAGCAGCATTTGCACAACTCTGTAAATAATGCAACGGTGCAAAGAACGCTGCGTTTTGAACCTGTATGAAAACTGTAACATTATTCGGTTTTCTTCATTTTAGAACTGCTTGAAAATGAAATCTAACGGTATACTTTGCATGAAATTCTTTTTTTCCCTTCTCATTATTTGCTTTTGTCGCACCGGAATTTCACAAAACATTCCATGGTTTTTGAACGCGCCGGTTTTCAAGGAGTGGGTAATTCAAAACGAGGTTCGCTGTCTGAAATACGAAACTCCTGTCCCTGTCGGAGAAGAAATAAAACGTTACGGGTATTATGAATCATTTGATTCAAAAGCCCCTGAATACCGATACGAAATAACCGACTACCCTATAGACAGAGTTGTGCATGAATTTTACTTCGACAAAGCAGGGCTTCTAGATTCGTTTGCATCAAAGGTTCTGACTATTCAATTTGTTGTTAATGATTCAAGTTATCAGTATCCATCCGCGATTTTACAGGCCGGAAGCATTCCACGAAAATCCTCTCAATTTGATCAAAATAAGCTTAGCCCCTATCAAAGCAAAACGGTTCTAAAGGATTTCAAGACCATTTTTATGGAATGTTTCATCGGTCCTGACGGTACTGTTTGGTATGATTCTTTCCATTCTTCACGCTTACTGGAGCCAAAAGACAAATACATTTACCGCTTGCTTCAGACTGTTGATTTTGAAAATGGAAAACCAGTGGAAGCATTGAACGTTTTGTATACCGGCGATTCCTGGACCGCATTTTATCAACAGGCAAAAATAGAAATGATCGGTGATTCCCTGGAAGTACTTCGAAGACATCAAACGGTTCACAATCCGGATACTTTTGAAGAATATTGTAAGTTGAATGACAAAGACAGCGTGTTTGTTGAAGACAACTATTACAAGATTAATCCAAAAGCCGGGTTGAAAGAATACCGCCAAAAAATAAACGGCAAGTTTCAAACTTCCTGGAGCATCCGCGAAAAATCAACGGCTTCCGGACGAATAGTTTATTACGAGAACTTTCCTTTTTATGCTGACTTTCAATCCTTTTTTAATCCGGGTTGCGAACTCCTGCAATTTTCAAATAAACCGGACAGTTATCCATACGGACCTGATCTTCCCGGCTTTTATTCCTTGGATTGGCAAAACGGCCGCCCCGGAAACAATCTTGAATTGGTTGAGAAAATGAGGGGAGGAAAAGTCACTCAATCAAAAGTTTATAAAATATATCAGAACAAAAAAATACTGGTTTATGAGGATGTAAAAACTGCAAACGGAGTCAAAAGACTCTCCGGATCAAATAACAAATGGTTTCACGATGAAATTGATTTTCAAATCATTGACAACGAGTTACGGGTTTTATATAGTCAGAGAAATAATCACATCAACAGAACAGATACAACACTTTGGCTTTGGACAAACGGAGATCAATTAAATTATGTAGATTTTTTAGACAAGCATGATCCCGTTTACCGGTTACAGATCGTGAAATGGTAATTTCCCATTCAAACAAATCTCCCGTATATCAACCGCTGAATCATAAACCTGAACCTTTTATCAGAAGTGCTGTGTACAACTCCGTAAACATGCATACCTTGCCGTCAGTTACCGAATCCATTCAATATTCAGAAGATGAAAGCAATTGTTTACCACACTTACGGAGCGCCCGAAGTATTGCAATTCCGGGAAATCGAAAAACCGGTTCCTAAAGGAAATGAAGTTCTCGTAAAAGTACACGCGTCAACCGTTACATCCGGAACTATCTGGATACGAAAGGGTGAATTTCCCGGGTCGCGTTTGTTCACGTTTCTTCTGCGGCTCATGTATGGTTTCAAACAACCTCAAAAACAGGTGATCGGTTTCGAATTTTCGGGAATCATCGAATCAGTTGGGGCAAATGTGAGCAATTTCAAAAAAGGTGATCCTGTTTACGGAACAACTACCGACCTGAAGCAGGGAGCTTATGCAGAGTACGTCTGTATTCCGGAAAGCTGGAAACAAGGTGTCATTACCCGCAAACCGGATTCCCTAAGTTTTGAAGAAGCTGCAGCACTTCCGATCGGTGCTATGACTGCGTACCATATTTTAAGGAAAAGAAATATTCAGCAAGGAGCTAAAGTTCTTGTTTACGGAGCCTCGGGAAGCGTTGGTTCGTATGCCGTTCAACTGGCGAAATTCCGCGGGGCACAGGTCACTGCTGTGTGCAGTGCTCCCAACCGGGAATTCGTTCAATTATTGGGAGCTGATGAAGTTGTTGATTACCGGACGAATGATTTATCACAATTCACCGGGCAATTTGACCTCGTTTTTGATGCTGTCGGGAAATTACCGTCTTCCAGAGGAAAAGCCTTACTGAAGCAAGGTGGGAAATGGTGTTCTGTTAAATCCATCACTTCTGAAAAAACGAGCTACCTGGACGAATTCCATCAAATGATCTCGGATGGAAAGTTAAAGCCGATGATTGACCGTATTTATCCTTTGGAAGATATCGTAGAAGCACATCGCTATGTAGAATCCGGGCGGAAAAGAGGAAATGTGGTGATTTTGATCGGTGAAAGTTAACTTTAAGCACAATTAATTGATTATGCAGGAAGAACTTCATCCCTGGAACTGGTTTGCTCCTGAAAACAGCAAAGCGTTGATCATCGGAACGTTCCCGACTGCCCGGAAAAACTGGTCTTTTGATTTCTTCTACCCCAATAAAGCCAACCTGTTCTGGAAGGTCATTGCACAAATCCTGGATACGGAATTGTATTATATGAGCGGAAATCCGGCAACGGAAGAACGAAAAATTTTGTTGCGAAACCTGAATCTCGCGTTAACGGATATGGGAAAACACATTATCCGTTTCGAAAACAGTTCGCTGGACGAAAACCTCCGGGTGGTCGAATACATGAACATCTTTCAAATCCTGGACGAAAATCCGACCATTGAAAAACTCATTTTCACCAGCAGTTCGGGGAAAGTCAGTGCAGTCAAATGGTTCACGGAATTCCTGGAAATCCAGGGAATCAAACACCGTTTTCCAACAGGAAAGAAACCCATCCGCAGTTCGATCGACTATCGCGGAAGAAACATTCAGCTGGTGATCCTCTACTCTCCTTCTCCAAGAGCTGCCAACCGGATTTCGTTTGAAGAACTGGTGAAACTGTACAAAAAGGAAATTGTCTTTTGAAAACTTCAGGCACGTCTGCCCAATCTTAAGTCATCTCATGCCGCGTCGAGTACGAAGCGTATCGAGACGGACATGAGCAACCTGGGCGAAAAATCGGTAATTTAGCCTTCAATCAAACGGCCATGCAAAAAATCATTTTTAGTATCATTCTACTGCTTATTTACGCTTGCTCCGAACCTTCTCCGAAAAAAGATTCGATGAAAGCTGAAATTCCGGAACAAAAGCAAAATCCTGTTGAGAACAAAGAAGAAGAACCTGAGCTAATCGTTCACGCAAGTAAATTCCGTATTCTTCCAATCGATCAAAGTTCAGAAGATCAGTCTTTAAAGTTTTTCGTTTCCAAACTCCGGAAAATTGTCCGGCAAAAAAATCTGAATGAATTTATTTCCTGTTTAGACACCGGAATCGTATCCAGCTATGGTGGAGGTGAATATGGAATTCCAACCTTTAAAACAACATGGGGATTGAATAAAAATCCACAGAAATCAGGAATTTGGAAACTTTTAGGCAGATACATTTCGATGGGTGGAGCCTGGGACGACGCCAAAAAGGAGAGATTTTGTTTTCCCTATATGCAATCCAATTTAATCTACAGTCAATTAAACCTTGATTTGGATTGTTATTTCATGGTTACTTGTATGGAATCCCAAGTCATCATTTATAAAGAAGCGGATCTTCACTCAAAAAAAATCGGGTTATTATCTTACGAAATTGTTAATGCGACAAAGGTTTCCGGGGAATTCACTCAAATAGAAACTGTTGATAAGACAATTTCAGGTTATGTCCTGACCAAACAACTTTTCAGATGTTCAAATGGTCATCCTGTTTTGGAGAAAATAAACGATGAATGGAAAATCATTAGTTTTGCTCCTTATGATTAAGAATAAATCACAAACCAATTCATCAAAATCAAAAAAGTCTGTCGGGTCATTCATCGGCTTATCGATCCCTTATCTCCTGTTGATGTTATGGGAAATCGATATTTTCAGACAAACTTTTATCTCATTCCTCATTCCACTCACTATTTTCATCGCCGGAGGTTTGATTCTCTTCTTCCTGTTGAGAACCAAAATTCCGTACTACAAACAAAGACAACAAACTTTCGGAACTTTTTGGCTGGCTCTTCACGGAACCGTTTTATTCGGAGGAATTACGATGTTTCTTTTCATGGCTCTGAATTTTTATATTCCGGGGCCGGGCAGTAAAACTGAAACATTGAACCTGAAAGTCATTAAATCCGGAAGATTCGGAGGAAAAGGCCCTAAAAAACCTTATCTAATTGTTGATTACAATGGATTTGAAAAACAATTGGTGTTTCCGGAGCACACCAATACAGAGAACAACGGTTTCCTACAGGTTTCTTTGATCAAAGGTTTGTTTGGCTTTCCAGTAGTTCAGGAAATGAATCCTTAAAAACTGTATCTTAACGAACAAAAAATAATGGATTCTAAAGAATCTGCAAGAAACAAACACCATGCATTTCGAATCACACACCAGAAACAACATCCAGATCGCAGAAGTCCTTTCTGACAAAACGCTTATTCAAACGGCGGAAGACGGGCTGGATTTATTGGGAAACCTGTATTACCAGGGTTTTGACCGGATTATCGTTTATAGTAAGAACATTACCCCGGATTTCTTCGATCTGAAAAACGGGCTGGCAGGGGAAATTCTTCAGAAGTTCTCCAATTACCGCATCCGCCTGGCTATCGTAGGCGATTTCAGTTCCTACACTTCCAAAAGCATCACCGATTTCATCTTCGAAAGCAACAACGGAAAACAGGTCAATTTCCTGAACTCCGTAGAAGAAGCTTTAGAGAAATTAGCACTGAATTAATGACTCATCATGGCAAAAGAAATTAAATATATCGAGTTAAAATCAGGATTTTCAAGCGACGGTCCCGCATGGATTGCAGAAGTTGAATTTTCTAAATCCGGCCAAACCGTTTATTTCAATGATATGGCTTTGAAAAAACTAAAAATCCCGGGAGCAGGTTCCAATCATTTCGATATTGAAACAGGTGAAGAATATTGGATTTCAGGTGTAAAACGCAACGGCCAGGACAGGCATTGGGCTGGTGGTGGAAAAATTTTGCTGGATGAAGAAATTATTTCGGATTACCTCCAATTGGTAGACTTTACAATCATCAGTGAAAAACACTTTGAATTAATCCAGCTGAATAAAGATTTCGATAAAAGCCGTTTTAACGAACTGGAAAATTCGAAGATTGAAAAACTGGAAGTTACCCATTACACACAATGGTACTGGGACAAAAATCGCAGAAAACTGGTTTGCCAGTAATCAAAAGATGCAGGAACTGATTCTAAAAACCGAACGCCTGATTATCCGGCCTGTATCCGGAAAAGATCTCAGCGATGTGCATCAATTGCAGTCGTTGCCGGAAATTACCCGGTTCAACACGGCGGATATTCCAAAAGATATTCAGGAAACAGAGCTGGTTCTTTCAGGCTGGATTACCGATCCGAACCATTTGGTCTTTGCAATCGAAACAGCTGATGCGAATAAATTCATCGGGTTGATCGGGATTAAATTGGGCAAAGAAAAATACCGTAACGCTGAAATCTGGTTCAAAATCTATTCGGAATTCTGGAATAAAGGTTTTACCACCGAAGCGGTTAAACGAATCATCCGTTTCGGATTTGAAGAACTCAATCTTCACCGCATAGAAGCAGGTTGTGCCGTCGAAAATGCAGGATCTATCCGCGTTATGGAGAAAGTCGGAATGTTTCGTGAAGCACACACCCGGAAAGCCTTACCGCTTCAATCCGGTTGGTCGGACGGATACGATTATGCGATCCTGGATACGGATCATTGGCTGTGATTTATGTTGAATTTCGTAAAATGTCGGAACAAATCTCCTGAAACAACTCTGAACCCCGTTTTTACATTCCTCTTTCTTGTCCTGATTTTGTTTGCTTGCGGCGAACAGGAAAACAAACCGAATCACAAAACTGTTCCGGCTATTCAGCAGCCGGCAGAAGAAGAAAAAGAGCTTTCATACCGGGAATTTCAACCCGACACCGCTTCGGGAATTTCATTGAAAGGCTTTGACATCGAAGCTTCCTATCACATCAATTCCCTATATTTTCTTAGCGGAAACTACGAATATCCGGACGGCAAAATAGTTTATCCGAATACTGAAACCGATTTCGGTAACAGGTTATTGGTCCTGGACAAAGAACACAATATCCGTTTTCAATCAAAAGGAGCCGGGGATGTGTATTTATTCGAACCGCATTTTTACAAAAACGCTCAAAGCAACAAAATTTATATCGTTTGCCAGGCAGCTTTTGAATACTATTGCGGTGGGGACGTTTTCTTGCTTGAGAAGCAAAAAATCAAACACCTTGGAACCATCGATATTTCCGGTAAAGACATGGAAACCAATTTGATTGATATCCTTCAGATTCATGAAAACAAGAAGGAAACCGTTTTCTCCTTTGATACAGATTCATTGATCTTCAACCCGGGAGGCGAAAAAGAAGCGTTGATTAAAAACAAGAACCTGCGTTACCTTTACGACGGGAAGACATTTGAGTTTGTTGAATAATTCAAATTCTCAGCCACTTTCTTTTTAACGCGAAGATGCAAAGAGCGCAAAGCTTAGACAAAACCCTTTGCTACCTCCTTTTCTTTGCGTTTAATTAACCACATAGAACACATCAGTTCACATAGTATTTAGATTAGAGTTGTCAAAAAGTAGGTTTCCAACAAAATCATCTGCGCTCTACGTTCGACTGAGCTCACACCGATACCGATTGCTATTGGTACTGCGGGAGGCAATAAAATGGTTTAGTCCTTTGTAATCTCCGCTCCTGTGCATTTCAAAAAACAATTGTAATCACCCCTAATCTGTGTGAAATTCATTCCTGAGACCCCCTCAACCTTTTTTTTCAGGAAGAATTCCTCCAGGTTTTATACTTTTAGATGGATTCAAAAAGATCATCACTATGAAACAAATCATTATCCTTTTACTGACAACTACTTGCCTCCTTTCTGCTACCGCACAAACCAAAGAGAAAAAACCGGATTATGCCAAAAGACTGGCCGGAATTGAAAAAGAATTGGAAAAAGTACTTGCCGATCAAAAAGCGGTAGGGTTTTCAGTAGCTGTTGTCTACAAAGACAAAGTGCTTATGAGTAAAGGATTTGGTTACCGCGACCTGGAAAACAAAAAGCCGGTTACGCCGAATACCCTTTTTGCAATCGGTTCATCGAGTAAAGCCTTTACTTCTGCCGTACTCGGTCAGCTTGAAAAAGAAGGGAAACTGAAATTGGATGATCTTGCGACCAAACATTTGCCGCAGTTAAGTTTCAAATACGATTACATGAATACCGGGATCACGATCCGCGATATGATGTGTCACCGCACCGGTCTTTCCCGTTTCGATTATTCCTGGTATTTATTCAACACCGCAAACAGAGACAGCCTGATTGAACGCGTGAAATACATGGAACCGAATAAAAAACTGCGTGAAAAATGGCAGTACAATAACTGGATGTTCCTGGCACAGGGAATGATCGCTGAAAAAATAACGGAGAAAACCTGGGAGCAGAATATCCGGGAACGTTTCTTTACACCTTTAAAGATGGCGCATAGCAATACGGATATCAACCTCGTCAAAAAAGATACGGATGCTTCTCTTCCTTATTCTTTTGACGGGAAAATGAATATCAAAAAGGTGAATTACTACAACATTAACGGAATGGGGCCGGCAGGAAGTATTAATTCCTGTTCAAACGATATGGCAAACTGGATTTCTACCTGGATAATGGGAGGAAAATTCAACGACCAGGAAATCATTCCTGCAGCTTACCTGAGAGAAGCTTCCAGTTCTCAAATGGTGGTTGACGACGGGCGTCCGGAGGCACATTCTGATATTCAATTCAGCACTTACGGATTCGGATGGTTCATGAAATCCTACCGTGGACATTACCTGGTGGAACACGGAGGAAACATCGATGGATTCTCGGCAAATGTGGCATTCTACCCAAGCGATTCTATCGGAATTGTGGTATTGGTAAACCAAAACGGTTCCTCCGTTCCGGGAATTGTTCGTAATATGATTTCAGACAAGTTGTTTGCCCTGGCTCCGATTCCATGGAATGCCGATGCTAAAAAAGAACTGGATGAAATGACAAAAGCAGTCGCTGAAATGGCGAAAAACACGGATTCACTCCAGGTTAAAAATACCAAACCTTCCCATCCGTTGAAAGATTATGCCGGGTATTATTCCAATCCTGCTTTTGGTGATTTCACCCTTGTTTTTAAAAATGATACGCTGAAAACAACACTTGGTGGAGAGACAGTGTGGTTGAAACACTATCATTACGATGTATTTTCCTTAGAATCAGCTGAAAACAGTGAAATCCCGGAGGACGATTCGAAATTCCTGGTCAATTTTGCCACTGCAAATAATGGAAAAATTGAAAGTGCTTCCATGGAATTGGGGGAACCGGAAAAAAGCTCTGTGTTTGAGCGCAGTAATCCGAAAATAGAAATCTCCGGCGACGAATTGGCAAAATACATCGGTGACTATGACTTACAGGGGCAAGTGATCAAGATTTACCAGAAAGGGAAAACTTTGATGCTTTTCGTTCCCGGACAACCGGATTACGAAACCGTGTCTGTTGGAAACGACAGCTTCGATTTTGTGATCGTGAAAGGATACAGCCTGAAATTTACCGTTGAAAACGGAAAAGCAACAACCCTTACGATCATGCAGCCAAACGGAAACTTTACGGCTAAACGCAAATAAAAGCGGATGATTCGCATTGTATTACTGAACATATTCATTTTCCTGTGCGGAAATCATTGGATTTCTGCGCAGGAAAATACGCCTCAACAAAAAGATCATTTCCGTCTCTGAAACCAATGAGAATGAGCAAATCATTCCGGGATACAAACGGTATGTTTTTAACGGACACTATTTTGAACCGCAAGTAGTTAAAACTAAAAAGAAGCATCAAAATACACAGTGAAACCCGTTTCACACATTTTTTAATTGGCAGAAAAGTCTTTTATTCCTACTTTTCAACTATTAATTTTACCACTTTTAACTGATACAACAATGACAAAAGAAATTTGGCTCAATTTACCTGTCAGGGATGTAGAAGCATCCAAAGCTTTCTTCACAGCGATCGGATTTACACTCAAACCGGAACAATCTGCTCCGGGAGAAAGAGCTTGTTTTCAGGTAGGAAAAACAATCGTCATGCTGTTTGCTGATTCCATTTTCAAACACATCAATGGTGGTTTAGGAATGAATGACACACAAAACACGGCTCAAATGCTCATTTCCTTTGATGCGGAAAGCAAAGCAGAGATTGACGAACTAGCGCAAAAAGTGAAACAAGCCGGCGGGAATGTCTTCTCAGAACCGGCAGAAAACCAGGGCTGGATGTACGGATTTGCCTTTGCTGATCCGGATGGTCACCGCTGGAACGGATTATACATGGATTTTTCGAAATTAAACGCTTAAATTTCCTATTGGAATCATCACCGTTTGAACAACGTATTTTAAACCAATTATCATTACAATATAGATGATGAACACACAAATAAGTCAAATACAAAAAAGCCTGGAAGCGGTTCGTTCCGAAGTTGTGAACCACCCGAGTTATCCTGCAATTCAATCCATTGAGGATATCCGGGTATTCATGGAACACCACATTTACGCCGTTTGGGATTTCATGTCACTTCTCAAAGCTTTGCAAAACCAACTGACCTGTACGCAAGTTCCCTGGTTTCCGGTTGGATCTGCGGAAGTCCGTTACCTCATCAATGAAATTGTTTGTGGCGAAGAATCGGATCTGGCTTCGGAAGAAGACGTGAAAAACGGCGAAGGAATCCGTAAAAGTCACTTCGAATTGTACCTGGAAGCCATGGCACAAACCGGTGCTTCAAGAGCTGGTATTGATTCCCTGTTCCACGAAATTCAACAAGGAAAATCTGTCGAACAGGCAATTGATGCGGTAACTATTCCGGAAGCCGCCAAACGCTTTTTACGCTTTACTTTTGAAGTGATTGCAACAAATAAACCGCATATTATTGCAGCTGTTTTCACCTTCGGAAGAGAAGATCTGATCCCGAATATGTTCCACAACATTGTGAGTGACCTGAATGTAAAATTCCCGACTCAGCTTGCTACATTCAAGTTTTACCTCGACAGGCACATTGAAGTAGACGGCGATCATCACAGTCATTTAGCCTTGCAAATGGTAAGTGAATTGTGCGGAAACGATCCTGTGAAATGGGAAGAAGCCGGGCGTTATTCTGTAAAATCACTGGAAATGCGAAAACAACTCTGGGACGGTGTGATGGAAACGATTCAAAAACACCAGACAGTATAAAATTAAAAAGACTCCACCGGGTATTCCAGTGGAGTCTTTTTTTGAAAATGTCCTATTGCAGGATAATTCTGACGCGAGCAGTATTTCCTTTTTGATCCCGGAAATAGAGCAGGTAACATCCTTTGTTTAACTCCTTCATACTGATCTCCGTCTCCGGGGAAACCAACAAACCGCTTTGAACCTCAGCACCTAAACTGTTATAAATCCGGTAATTCGTTTCCGATTGAAGTCCTTTAACGGACAACATTCCATTTGTCGGATTCGGATAAACATTCAAATCCGGCAACGATCCGGCTGCATCTACTCCTAAACCGGTAATGCTTACACTTGTACAGAATTGATGTGATCCACAGCCATTATAGGCAGTTGCACAGACAGTATATGTTCCCGACATTCCATAAGTGTATTCAATCGTATTCCCGGTCATAGAAGCTCCATTTCCCAATGACCAGACAACACTATCCGCATTAGCTGAACCGGTATAGGTAAAATCAACCGTTAGTCCTGAGGCAGCATGATTAAACGCAGCTACCGGAGCAGGGCAAGTACAATCGGATGATCCCAGTTTAGCAATGTATCCGTCCGTATTCCCATCCTGTTTCGTATGTGTAAATCCGGCAATTGTGATATTACCGCTAAATTCACCTCCCAGGTAGAAATTCCCCCGATGATCGCAAATCAGTGCTGTAACATATTCATCAACACCCTGGTCGCTGTAAAGCGTATCAATTCGGATCATATTACCGGTCGCTGCATCAAATTTGGCTACGAAATCATTATAATACTGATTGTTTACTCCGAGATTGATTCCACCCCATTCGAAATTACCACCGGCATATTCTCCTGCAAGTGCTACCGTATCGTTGGAACAAATCACCACTCTTCCTGCATTGTCTGTATTTCCGGAGGCATTATTGGCGTAAAGCACCGTTCCAGACGAATTGAACTTAACCAAAATCGGGAAGCCCCAAACACCCATCGTGTTATTGAAACTATAAGCTCCGAAACCATCTCCCGTTCCGCCGTTAAAATCATTATAGGAATACCCGGTTACATACACATTCCCAAAATGATCTACCGCCGGCTTGCCGTTCAGAGCTGTCGGAATTGAATTATTATTACTTTTTTGCACCCAAAGCACATTTCCCGTACTACTGAAACACGCCAGGAAATTACCGCCGGTAATCGCATTCGGACCAAACGAAATCGTATAAGGATCATAACGGATTCCGTTCCAGTAATAGTGCATACTTACCGGATCATACATCATGTAAAAACCGTATGGGCTTATTCCCGCAGTAGCCGGACGGGTGACATCAAAATGCAGACCTCCGATAAAATTGCCGTTTTTATCATATTTAAGTGCGTAAATATTCTCGTCAGGGGGAAACGTTGCGGTAAAAGCTCCATTGGCATAACTACCCGCTTCGAGTATACACATCACGTGTGCATTCCCGTTTTTTTCAACTGTCAGGTTAAATCCCGCAGTTGGAGTAACGGTTGAAATATTGTCCGGTTCGGGCATGCGCTGCCACAAAAAGTTACCGGTTGTATCGTATTTCAACAACATCAATTTCTTCAACGTAGGCGGTAAAGTATCATCGTCATCAATGTAAATACTGCTTGCATTCCCGCTTCCGATATGTGCCAAAATATATACTCCGCCCAATGTATCTGTTCCCAAACCGAAACCGGCATCCGGAGAAGTGGTTCCGATGACTTTTGTCCAGCGATAACTCCCGTCGCAACGAAAACTGGTAATTCCGATATCCGTAGAGCCATTTACTGCTATCACATGGTCATCTACATTAGCCTGGCTGCCTACGGCCCAAAGCACATAGGTATTTCCATGATTATCAACAGCTATTTCCTTGGTCCGGTTCTGGGCCCGCTTGCCCCACTGCCATTGCTGTGTTTGCGCAGAAAGAGTCACTAGAGAAAGGAAAAAGAGAGTAGATAGTAAGTATTTCTTCATAAGCATTTATTTATGTCCGACCTAAAAAAACCGGCCTGTTTATCAATAGCTTAAAATGATGCCGGCTCAATCTTTTTCATAACGGTCAAAACATAAAACCAAAGCCTTAAAGCATTCTTTATTAACCACATAATCAATATTTGTTACTCATTTAACAAGTGATTGAATGATCGTTTCGCTTCAATGTTAGTTCGAGTATCCCGCAATGCGTTCTCGATACTCAGCCAAAGGCTGATACTCGAACGGGGTATGCGGGATGTATCGAGAACACATTGAAACAGCGTTTACTTCTCTCAAAAACGAAAAAGGCTGACAGTAATTTGTCAGCCTTTCGTTTAAACCTATTCTACGTTTTTCATTTCCACTTTCGGTGGTATCAATCGATAGATAATCGGTGTTACCACTCTTGAAAGCAGAGTCGAACTGATCAATCCTCCGATCAATACAATCGCCAAAGGCGAAATTAAAGGGTTGGTAGAGATGGCTATTGGTATCAAACCTCCGATTGCCGTGAGTGATGTCAGCACGATCGGCAAGAATCTTACTTCTCCGGCTTCCCGGATTGCTTCATCCAGTGTTCGTCCTTCCTCCCGCAACTGATTGGTAAAATCTACGAGCAAAATCGAGTTTTTCACTTCGATTCCCGCCAATGCAATCAAACCGATTACCGCCACGAAGGAAAGTGAATTTCCGGTCATCCACAAAGCAATGACTGCTCCTACAATTCCCAACGGAATAACCGAAAGAACAATCAAAGTACTTTTAAACGTTTTGAAGAGCAGGATCAACACGGCAACGAACAGGAAGACCGTAATCGTAATGATTGTATTAAAGCCTCCGAATGATTCGTTGCGCGATTCAAATTCTCCGCCCATCACATAAGAATATCCGTCTGGTAGTTTTTGCTGATCCATTTTTGCAATGACTTCTTTGATCAGGTTATCCACCAAAACACCTTTTTGTGCAAATGCACTCACCGAAACTGTCCGGATCTTGTTGTAGTGATTGATAAACAAAGGTGAACTTTCCAACTGAAGCGTCGCAATCTGTGAAAGCAAAATAGCTCTTCCCTGCTGATTATTGATGTACAACTGGTTGAAAACGTCCAACGTAGCACGTTCGCCCTTGTGCGTTGTCAGGAGCATGGAAAATTCGTCGTTGTTTTCATCCGAAAAAGTTCCCAGGTCCACACCGGCAATCGCCAAACGAACCGTTCTGTCGATATCGACTGTATTTACTCCAAGTGCCCGTGCTTTTTCTTTTGAAATCACGAGTTTGAAATCGGATTTCAGGTTGCTCACCGGGTTGTTGACATACATCGTTCCGGGAGTTTCCTTCAGTAATTTTTCGACCTGCTGACTCAATTTTCGCAGCGTATCCAGGTTATCACCTGAAAGGCGCACTTCAACAGGTGCTACCATCGGCGGACCTTGTTCAAAGTTTTTTACCTCGATTTTTGCTCCCGGGTATTCGTTGAAAATAGCACGTAAATGATCCGAAATTTCCTGCTTCTTCTCTACTCCGGTATGTTTTTCCAACTGCACAAAGATCTGCGCAAAATCCGTGCGTTCATTTTCCTGCGCTACGTTGTAATAAACCGGCGGATTTCCTTTTCCGACGTTCGATGCAAAATATTTGATTTCCGGAATCTTCGCCAGTTCTTTCTCTACATATTTCGTGATCTCATTCGTATGTTCCAGGTTCGTTTGTAAAGGTGCAACCACATTTACCATGAATTGCGGTTTTTCCGATGCCGGAAACAAACTGAAACCAATTACCGGGAACAAGGCCAATGATCCGCCGAAAATTCCCAAAGCAACCATTAATGTAATTACGGGACGTTTCAATGCTTTATCCAACAAAACCGAATACGTTCCTGAAATTGCTTTTTGAAGTGCACGCAGGAAAATATTTCCGTCATGCTGCCCTTGATGCTGCTTCAACAAACGGCTTGACAAGAATGGAATAATCGTCAAAGAAACCACCATCGAAGCCAAAACGCTCGCAATCACCGCCATCGGAAGGCTTCGGATAAAATCTCCGGCAACTTCCGGAAGAAACACCAAGGGTAAAAAGGCAATGATCAACGTAACCGTACATCCTACTACCGAAAGTCCGATCTGCTTGGTCGCCATCAAAGTTGCATCCATTCTGGAATAACCTTCACGCAGCCAGCGTTCGATGTTTTCAACGACCACGATACTATCGTCAACCAATAACCCGAGTGCCACAACCAACCCGACAATGCTCAGCTGGTTGATGTTGTATCCCATCACATTCAGCAATACCAAACCAATTGCCAAGGAAAGCGGAATCGAAATCATTACGACCAATGAAGCGCGTCCTCCCAAAGGAAGTAAGGTAATTGCTACCAGTAAAATCGCAATCAGGAAATCAACTCCCAAACCTCCCAAACGGCTATTTACATTGTCGCCCTGATCGAAGTGATTCACCATGTCGATATTGGAAGGAACTTTTGAATCAAATTCGTCCAGAACCTGCTGGTATTTTTCCTGTGTTTTCGAAATATTGAAACCTTCTTTCTGTGCTGCCGACACAAAAACACAGCGATGTCCGTTCAAGCGCGTAATGTGTTTCGTTTCCGAAAAATCGTAGTACACATCCGCCACATCTTTCAACGGAATGGTTTTTCCTTCGGAAGCATAAATAATCGTGTTGGCGATTTCTTCCAGGGAAACGTAATTCCCACTCGTTTTAACGTTCAGTGATTTCGTCCCGACATTGATACTTCCGCCGGGAATATTGGCAATTTCACTTTGCAGGGTTCCGACAACTGCATTCAAAGGAATATGCAGCTGGGCCAATTTATCTGTTCTCAGATCAATGCGTACCTGCTCATCGGAAAGTCCGTGGATTTTCACATTTTTCAGTTCCGGTAATTTCTCCAGTTCTTCCTGCAAATCTTCGGCTACTTTCTTCAGACTTTTCCGCGATGCGTTCTCGCTGATCAAAGCAGTCTGAATCACATTCACATCGGAAGCCACCAGTTTTTTCACTTCAATGCTCAGAATCTCATCTGGAAGTTCGGAACGCATTCCGTTAACTTCCCGCGTCAGTTCCTGGAATTTTTCATCCACATCCGATTCGTACTTGTATTCGACCTGCATAATCGCCACACCATCTTTGATCTGTGTTTTGATCCGTTTGATATTTTCCAGGCTGTAGATTTGCTTTTCCAATGGCTTCACCACCAATTCTTCCATATCAGAAGGACTTGTTCCCGGATACACTACAATTACTGGGAACATCGGGGAATTGGTTGTCGGATCCTCGCTCCGAGGCATCGTCAGAAGGGTGTTGACTCCCAATGCGATCGCCATGATAAACAACACCAGTGTGAACTGGTAATTGCGTACTGCGTATGTTGCTATTTTCATCGTCGGGAAGTTATTTTGCAGAAATGGTTGATTCCTCGTTCAGATAAGGTCCGCCGGAAACAACGACGTATTTATATCCTTCCAAACCTTCCGATACTTCGACGACATTCTGATCCAGGTTTTCCACTTTCACAGCCACTTTTTTCACTGTTTTCTGATCATTCGAAATAAACACAAATCCTTCATCCGCATTTCCGTCCAATAAGGCTTCGTACGGAATTTTCCAGTTCTCGGAAGTTTGAGAAAGATGGATAGTCGCCTTTCCAAAAACACCGCTTGCCAGACCTGCCGGCAGTTTTCCGATCAATTCCAATTCCACGGTAAACGTCCCGCTGTACGGATCAATACTTTCCGATTTACGGGAAACCTTGGCCTGTACTTTTTGGTTTTTGAAAACATCTGCTTCAATTTCTGCAGCATCTCCAATTTGAATCTGGCTCCATTGACTGTCGCTCACACCCACTTTCAGTTTGAAGGAGTTCGATCCTGCACCATTTGTCTGGAAAACCGGGGTTCCGCTTCCCACCAATTGACCTTGATTTGCCAATTTGCGCAAAATAAATCCGTTTGATACTGCCCGGATTTCCGAATATTTCAGGTTGAATAAAGCAGATTGGAGCTGCTCTTCTGCCACATCAAAGGCCGTTTGGGCATTCTGCATCTGTTCCAATGTTGCAAATCCTTCTTTTTGCAGGTTTTTAGCCCGTTCCAAATCGCGTTTTGCCTTTTCCAGTCCCAATTTTGCCTGACTGACAGTTGCTTTCACCAAAGTCAGATCAAGTGTTGCCAATAATTGTCCTTTGCTGACTTTATCTCCTTCTTTGACATATAATTTCTGGATAATGCCACCTGAAAGAAAGGACAAATACGTTTCATCATCAGTAGTGAACTGCCCGGAAACATGGATTTCCTCACTGGAATTCATTGCTTTTAAGGATTCCAGTTTTACAGGAATCACTTCCACTTTGGGAATTTCATTCGTAGCTTTTTCTTTCGAGCCGCATGAGGCCAAAAACAAAGAAAGCGCTATTCCGGATGCTATTATTTTTTTCATATTCGAATAGTTTAATGATTGATATTCAATGGATATGTTGCTGCTGCCCGCTCGAGTTCAGCCAAGGAACTCAAGTAGTTTTGATAT
>VFQP010001113.1_pt1 | contig 39241 bp, 35 predicted proteins | sample 3512351 | NCBI WGS metagenome assembly VFQP01 (sample SAMN10412372, study PRJNA504923) | tailings metagenome | isolation source: Relicate 1 Philex TSF1 revegetated site | place: Philippines: Tuba, Benguet | collected 2017-08-29
AAGTAAAAAGTAAAAAGTAAAAAGTAAAAAGTAAAAAGTAAAAAGTAAAAAGTAATTTTTTTATAATTATTCTTTCTCTTTCTGAACGGTCATTTTTTACGTTTTACTTTTGAATTTTTACTTCTCCCCTACCCTCAAACAATCAAATTTCAACAATATGAAACGAGTTGTCGTTACCGGCGTCGGTGCGCTCACCCCGCTTGGTAACACGGGCAATGATTTCTGGAGTGCGCTTTTAAAAGGTGTCAGCGGAGCTGCAGCCATCACACATTTTGATACGACGAAATTCAAAACAAAATTTGCCTGTGAACTGAAGGATTTTGATCCGCTCAACTTTATAGAAAAATCCGAGGCGCGCCGCTATGATGCATTCACACAGTATGCACTTATTGCGGTAGAAGAAGCGCGTGTCAATGCCTTAATAGATTTTGACAAGCTGAACAAAAACAGGATTGGTGTGATCTGGGGTTCCGGAAATGGAGGGATCAACACTTTTCAGCAACAGGTAACCGAGTTTGCGCTGGGTGACGGAACGCCAAGGTTCAGTCCGTTTTTTATCCCGAAAATGATCGCAGACATCGCTTCCGGCGTGATCTCTATCCGTTATGGACTGCGTGGTATCAATTTTACGACCATCTCTGCCTGTGCAACATCAAATACAGCGATTATCGATGCAATGAATTATATCCGCTGGAATAAAGCGGATATGATCATTACAGGAGGTTCCGAAGCACCGATCAATGAAAGCTCCGTCGGTGGATTCAACGCAGCGAAGGCACTTTCTACAAGAAATGATTCTCCAGAAACTGCCTCCCGTCCGTTTGACGTTGACCGAGACGGTTTCGTAATGGGTGAAGGCGCAGGTGCGCTGATCCTGGAAAGTCTTGATCACGCATTGGCCCGCAACGCTCCCATTCTCGCCGAAATCGTTGGAGGCGGAATGGCAGCGGATGCTTATCATCTCACCAACACCCACCCTGAGGGAGAAGGCGCTTATCTCGGCATGCTGGCTGCCCTCGATGATGCGGGTCTGCAGCCATCCGATATCGATTATCTCAATGCACATGCTACATCCACTTCGGTGGGAGATGCAAGCGAGTTGATTGCAGCCAGACGGGTTTTTGGCGAAAACAGCAGCTTGAATATCAGCGCTACCAAATCCATGACAGGTCACCTTCTCGGCGCAGCCGGCGCTATAGAAGCCATCACCTCGGTAAAAGCTGTTCAGGAAAACAAAATTCCGCCAACCATCAACGTCCAAAACCCCGATCCGGCTTTTAAAGACATTTTTGATCTGACGCTTGGAAAAATGGTGGAAAAAGAAGTGAACTATGCGATGAATAATACGTTTGGCTTTGGAGGGCATATCGCCACAACGATTTTTCGGAAATATGATCCGCAATCGTTCCCGGGGGGAGTTAAAAGGTTGTTTAGGGGGCCAGGGGCTTAAGTTGCATGATAGAATAGCTTAATCGCCCCGAAATTAGTATTTGCCAACGTTGCGGCGTTAATCAGGAGGCTGATATTCGACCATCGGCCATCGATCATCGAACATCGAACCTGCGTTTGCGTAATTCCCCGTTTTCGAATAACTTCGCGCATCATTTATGCACCGACGCTTCAGGCTGAAATTGCATTCATTAAAAATAATTAAGAATTATGGCATACGATGTAGTTGTTCTCGGTAGTGGTCCAGGCGGTTACGTGGCGGCTATCCGGGCTTCCCAGTTAGGATTTAAGGTAGCAATCATTGAAAAAGAAAGCCTTGGGGGCATCTGCCTTAACTGGGGTTGTATTCCGACCAAAGCCTTGCTGAAAAGCGCTCAGGTTGTGAACGATATCAAACACGCAGAATCTTACGGTATCGAAGCCACTGGTACTCCGAAATTCGACGCGATCATCAAACGCAGCCGTGGTGTAGCAGACAAAATGAGCAAAGGCGTTCAGTTCCTGATGAAGAAGAACAAGATCGACGTGATCATGGGCTTCGGTAAACTCGTTGCAAAAGGTAAAATCGAAGTTGCGGATAAAGACGGTAAAAAAACAACCGTTGAAGGAAAACATATCATCATTGCTACCGGCGGACGCAGCCGTGAACTCCCTGCGCTGAAACAGGATGGTAAAAAGATCATCGGCTATCGCGAAGGTATGTCTCTCCCTACTCAGCCAAAAAGCATGATCGTTGTCGGCAGCGGTGCGATCGGTGTTGAATTTGGTTATTTCTACAACAGCATCGGTACGAAAGTAACGATCGTGGAATTCCTCCCGCGCGTAGTGCCTGTTGAAGACGAAGACGTATCTAAAGAACTCGAGAAGAACTTTAAAAAACAAGGCATCGAGATCCTCACCAATAGCGAAGTAACTTCTGTTGATACATCCGGCAACGGCGTTAAAGCAAAAGTGAAAACCGCAAATGGTGAAGTAACACTCGAAGCAGATATCTTGCTGAGCGCAGTTGGTGTTGTTGCCAATATCGAAGGCATCGGTCTCGAAGAACTTGGTATCAAAACCGATAAAGGCCGTATCACTGTCGACAAAAACTACCAGACAAGTGTTCCTGGTGTTTATGCGATCGGTGATTGCGTACCTGGTCAGGCTCTCGCGCACGTTGCATCTAAAGAAGCCATCATCTGCGTTGAAGCAATTGGTCACGGAGAAAAGAAATACAATCATCAGCCTGAAGCTCTTGATTACAACAACGTACCGGGCTGTACCTACTGCTACCCGGAGATCGCTTCTGTAGGCTTTACAGAAAAACAAGCGAAGGATGCAGGCTACGAGATCAAAGTTGGTAAATTCCCTCTCAGCGCATCTGGTAAAGCATCTGCTGCCGGCCACGCTGAAGGCTTTATCAAAGTGATCTTCGACGCTAAGTATGGTGAATGGCTGGGTACACACGCGATCGGTTACAACGTAACAGAGATCATCGCTCAAACCGTTACAGCTCGTAAACTCGAAACAACACATCACGAAGTACTCAATAGCATTCACCCTCACCCAACCATCAGCGAAAGCGTTAAAGACGCTATCGAAGTTGCTTACGGTGAAGCGATACATCTCTAGGCTAAGAGGAGAAAAGAGGTGAAGGAGGAAAAGAGGTTTTAGAGAAAATCTTTACAGATCTGAAAGGCTGCAAATATTTGCAGCCTTTTTTTTATAGCTGCTTTTCTATCTTTCCACCCTTTTTTTCTCTCAGCCCAAAATAATGGTTGTTTATGAATGAAAAGGCTGCGATATTCGCAGCCTTTTTAGCTTTATTGCCTCTTATTTCTATTTCGAATGAATAGGAAACTATGAAGTAATTTTAAACCAAACTCTTTTTACTCATTACCCTCTTTTTACTCTTAGCTTTATGCGGCCAACAGAAGATCTATATCGTTACCAGGGATTAAGAAGAAAATTAGTGGATGTTGTGGCATCGAAGGGAATTACCAATGAAAAAGTATTGCAGGTCATTGGGAAGATTCCGAGACACTTTTTTCTTGATTCGGCATTTGGAGAGGAAGCGTATGCAGACAAGGCGTTTCCTATTGGTGAGGGACAAACTATTTCACAACCTTATACAGTAGCTTACCAGACACAGCTGCTCGAGCTGCAGCCTTTTATGAAAGTGCTGGAGATCGGCACAGGTAGTGCTTACCAGGCGGTGGTGCTTGCGGAAATGGGCGTGCAGGTGTATACGATCGAACGTCAGAAGAAACTCTTTGATATGAATAAAGAGTTTCCGTTGCTGAAAAAATATCCTGCTATCAAATTCTTTTATGGTGATGGTTACCAGGGTTTGCCGACCTATGGGCCGTTTGACCGCGTGATCATTACCGCTGCAGCACCAGAGATCCCGGAAAAACTCATTCAGCAATTAAAAATTGGTGGCATGATGGTTATACCTGTTGGTGCCGGTGATGTTCAACGAATGATGCGTATTACCAAATTGGAGAATGGAGCGTTGAAAGAAGAAGTGTTCGATAACTTCTCTTTTGTGCCAATGCTGGGAGGTAAGAACCAGTAATGTTCTCCTTACCGCCTTACCCTCTTACCGGTTTGTTTTTACCGGTAAGAGGGTAAGACGGTAAGAGATCTTGTTTTTTGTAAGTATCTTTTTTACCTGAGATTCTCTAAGTTCTTTCCTTACTCTTTTGAAGCTGTATCCATCTCTCGCTTTTACCAAGAATTTTTGAAGCTTCTTTGTTCTTTCCAACTTTATGTAAAGTGATCCTTGTTGTGATCGATTGGATCACATCTTCAATTTGCTTGAGGTCATACCCCGATTCGATCGCTTGTTGCAATGCAGAAAGCAGTCCCTGTTCATCATACCATTTATCGGCATCATTTCCGGTCTGATTTACAGGCAATGATTCCAGCCAGGGCATGTCCCCTAATGTGATCGGCCCTTTCCCGGAATACTTCATGCAAACGTTATGGAGTATGTTCTTTAATTGCCTGATATTTCCGGGATAATCTTTTTGAGTGAGTAAGTCATACACTTCTTTTTCCACAACAGGGGCATGTTTGTTGAAATGCTTTGCAAGACAGAAATCAATGATCGCCGGGATGTCTTCTCTCCGCTGATTCAATGATGGTAATTTAATGGAGGTTGTATCGATACGGTCAAGCAGATCTGAACGGAAATCTCCATCCGCCGCACATTGATAAAGATCTTTGTTGGTGGCGGCAATAAGCCTGAACTCAGATCTTCGCCAGTTATTACTGCCAACTCTTTTATATGTTCCTTCCTGTATCACACGGAGAAATTCTGCCTGCAGATTTAACGGCAGTTCAACGATCTCATCCATAAAGAATGTACCGTTGTTTGCGAGTGCAATTGCTCCGTCACGTGCATTTTCCGCTCCGGTGAATGCGCCTTTTTCATGACCAAACAATTCGCTTCCCGATAATTCTTTTTTGATAGTAGTGCAATCGAGTATGATCAGTCCTCCTTTGCGTTCGCGCGTATCAAGTTCATGAATGATAGAAGCGATCTGTTCTTTACCCACTCCCCTTTCTCCAAGCAATAAGAGATTGTTTTTTGAGAAGAAGGAAACCTCAATCACCTGCCGGAGCATTTGTATGGTAGGGAGGCTATGTCCTGCGATACGGGAGGTGATCACAGGTGATTGAAGTAGCCCATCGATCGTGATCCATCGTGTTAGTCTTGCTGTTACCGCATCATATATATTGTGAAGCAATGAAGATTCAAAAAAATAATCAGCACCATATCTTAATATACGCACTTTGCTGTCTGTATCAAAAGTATTACTATCGAGATTTAATATGCAAACGTGATGTCCTTTTCCTTTTATCTGCAGCTGGAGAAATGATATTGCTTCTTCATAATCGGTCATCGAGTGAAGAAGAATAACACCTGTCCGAAGGCGTACTGCCGGTGACCATTTCTCTGTCAGCAATCCTTCTTTATCCCATGCGTTCACTATACGACTCATAGCTGCCTGCCCGCATGACGCGCAGGCATACAACCACACTTTTGAAGTTCTTATTTGTGTATTTAAAGGCATAGTTAGCAACTGCTGCCAATCAACCTTAGCCTGACTTTCTGTGATTACCCGGGAGATATAGGATAATAAATGTAGAGCAATTATTCACTGAAAACAAACGTAGTTCCCGCAATGAATTTTTTTTCGCTATCAACTAATCGCTTTGAGTTAGTTGGCGAAAAAAAATTCGGAATAAGTGCGTTTTTCATTGGTTTTGGCACATGGCACATCGTTTGGCCCTGTTGACGCGAAGACATTTTTAACTATTAAAACTTATACTATGCACAACACAGACCGAACAACAGGCGAAATGGGGTATGAATTCAATAATGAATATGCCAATGAGTTCAGCAATGAATTTGAATTGAATGAACTCAGTCCGGAATTTGAAGCAGCATTCGAAACAAACCAGGAATACTCCGGAGAGTTCCAGGGAGAATACCAGGGTGAGTATGCAGGAGAAATGAATGGAGAAGTGTTTCATGAAACAATGGAGATGGAACTTGCTTCAGAGCTTTTGAATGTATCAAATGAACAGGAAATGGAACAGTTTCTTGGTAAGCTTATCAAGAGAGCGGCAGGTGCTGTCGGCAAATTTGCGAGATCATCTGCAGGAAGAGCTATTGGTGGCTTTTTAAAATCTGCTGCAAAGAGAGCTTTACCCTGGGCTGGTCGTGCATTGGGGACTGCGCTTGGCGGACCAATCGGAGGCATGATCGGTGGTAAGCTGGCCGGCGCTGCATCCAATCTTTTTGAGTTGGAACTTGAAGGCTTGAGTAATGAAGACCGTGAGTTCGAAATGGCGCGTGCTTATGTACGTTTTGCCGGCGATGCTGTTCGTCGCGCATCAAGAAATCCTGCATACAGATATAATCCGCGTATGGCAGTGAGAAGCGCAGTGGTTGGTTCAGCACGCAGATATGCGCCAGGGTTTCTTCGCCGCAGACCACGCAGATGGAATCGTACCGGCGGTGGATATCAGTCCACTCCATCTGTCCAGGACTATGGTAATAATGGCACCAATGGCAGTAATGGCGGTGGATCCGGAACATGGTATCGCGAAGGCAACCAGATCATTTTAACCCTCTGACATGAGCCGCAGCATTTTTGAAACGCAGTTCCTGGTCAACGAAGCCGAGTCGCTTATCAGCCGGTTGTCAGACATCAAGCCATTTGCGATGAATATTCCGATGGTGCTTGCTGCAACGATCTCTGATGAAGCGATGCGCGGCATCACCGAACTATTGATCCGTGGCTATCGTGAACTGCGCCATAAAGTAACTGATTATATCAGGTGGATCAAAGAGCCCGGCACCAATCACATTGATCCGGAAGAAGCGCAGGCACGCTATGCTATCCTCAAATTGCGTTTTAATGCACTGCTTGATCAGCTCGATATTTTTGCCGATGTGCTGGCACAACGCGGTGAACATGACACCGGGGTATGGGTGGCTGGTCTTGATGCGCTGGCAGCCGATGCGGTCAAACTTGAACGGGATTTCTACAATCCACCTCCCCTGATCTGTTTCCTGGAGCGTGGTCATGGTGCTGCGATCCGTCGAGCACGTACCCGTCTTCCTGGTGGTGATCTGAACCCTGTGGCCGTAATACAGGTGCCACGTGAACGCATGATCGGCAGTGGTATTGCTGCATCGCTGATACATGAAGTAGGCCATCAGGGAGCTGCATTGCTTGATCTTGTTGCATCACTTCGTGAACAGATAAAGGATGCACAGCAACGAAGTTATTTCAAAATTCCATGGGATTGCTATTACAGATGGATCTCCGAGATCATTGCTGATTTCTGGGCCATGGCGCATCTTGGTATCGGCGCAACACTTGGATTGATCAGTGTGGTCAGTCTGCCAAAGTATTTCATCTTCCGGATGAACCTGGATGACCCGCATCCATTTCCCTGGATCAGGGTAAAGTTGAGTCTGGCTTTTGGTAAAGTGATGTATCCGCATCCACAATGGAGCAGGTATGAACAACTTTGGGAAAGAATGTATCCACGTACTTCTGCAAGTGCGCAAACGCGTCTTTTGCTGGAACATCTTGAATATACAATGCCCGATTTTGTGCAGCTGGTCATCAATCATCGGTCACCCAAATTTCCAGGATGCCGTTTGGTAGACATATTCCCATTCAGATCCCGTCAGCCTGCGCAATTACAGCACCTGTATAATACCTGGAAGTTTTCTCCGGAAGAGATCAGTAAAGCGCCTCCTTCCCTGCTCTTTGCCGTTGTTGGCCAGGCAAGGGCTGATGCAACGATTCCACCCGAAAAAGAAAGTCAGTGGCTTAAACGGTGGCTGAACAACTGGGCATTCCTCAGCGCGGAAAACCGTTCAAAACGCGAGTTGCCCAGAGTGTACCGCGAATTAAAACAATTGGTTAATAATTAAACAGGCATTTTATGAGAAGAATAAACAGGGTTGCAAATTATTTTGAATACTCCAATGAGCACCCGTCATTTAAAGTCAGGGCTTTTAATGACGATAATAAGCAGGTTCGCCTGATGATCAGCGAACGGGATAGTCTGCAGTTTGATCTCTATTTTATTCACGTTAATTCAACTCCTCAACAAGTAACTTATCTGCTTCGGCAGGATGTGAATACCGAGACGAGTTTTAATATCATCCGTTTGACCGATGGCGTATACGCCTGTTCAATATATGGTATACGACGCACGGATGGAGGTAATTTTGACCTGCAGATATTTGACACCGCAGATGCATTTGACAGTATTGAAGACCTGGATGATCTGTTCAACACGTCTTCTTCTGAAAATGGATCATTCCCTTATGAGAGGGCTTTACTGGGGCAGTTTGATTTTGATTGCGGTTCAGAAGATGAATTCACCAAAGTCAGAATGGAACGTGCGGGTTTGACGCAAACCGATGATGAAGAATTCTGGAAAGCGATCAAGAAACATCAGCTGAATTTCAAACAGTATTTTCAGTTTATTAATCACGCTATGTACCGGCCTTCATCGAAGTTCAATTCAATTGATCCGCGTAATACATCGCCAGCTTACATCAATGCAGAAAGACGCAGCAACGTTTTTGTCGGGATCAACGAATACCAGATGCTGAAAATGGGAACCGAATTCTATATGCTGAAATTGTCTGCCCTCGATGAAAACCAGGTCACGCAATACATGCCGGACAGGCTTCCTTACTTCGAACATCTGTCAGATACATATGAATCCGCTGATGCTGAATATCCGGATACGCCTATCGCAAACCGGATCAAACAAACAAGATTTAAAACACCATTTTTTATCGAACTGATCTGGAGTTATTGGATGGAACAGGGCATGTTGATGCAAACGATGAACCTGATCAATCTCCGTTTTCAGAATATGAGTATCGGCAATGGTGTGGCCAATCAGCTGGCAAGATTTGATCTTAGTCCGCTTCGCCCGCTAAGTCATCTTCTCTGGGGTTTTATACAGGATGAACAGCATCGCTTGTCGCTTCCAAGACGCGTACAGGAATACGATCACGAATATGGTCTTACCCTCCCCGGTCGGGCTGCGCAGGCTTATGCACCAGCAGATAGCCGGTCGAAATTCCTGGAAGCATTTCACAACCTTCTTACCACGGCTTCTATTTATTACAAAGAAGCAGACGATACCACACGGATCGCAGACGCGTTCCCTGTGTTGAACTGCCTGAAGGAAGTTCACCTTTTGCTCGCTGAAGGAAATCATAACGCGTATGGTAATCTCACCTGGACGGCCCGGCATGAAATGATGATGACGCAATATCTGATCGCGCGCGATGAAACAAGAGTATTTCTTGGCGGCAGACCAATGGTGCCTTATCCGGAAGAATGGATGGACCGTGTAGATACCATGCGTTCTATGATGGGTTGGGGCGGCACGAGTATCACTTACTTCTATGACCTGGCGATACACGGGGAGAAATTGCTGTTGTCTGTCCGTTATGGCGACTGGAGTGATGCGAACATGCCTGCTGTAAATGCAGCCAACTGGGCGCTTTCATTCCGTGATAGTGTTCAGAAATATATGCATGGCTATCGCACTGTAACGGGTGCAGACCTTTCCGCAGACGCCGCTGTAGGCGGTAGCGCAATGCGCAGCCTCCAACCATCTCTGCTGATACAAAGACGTGTACAGGAAGAACGCAGCAGAATTCAACGCCGCGCTTGATCGGATCGCCGGACACGCGTATGGTTCCCGCAGATACGCAGATTGATTCAATCAGTCCGACACTTATCTGCGGATTTGCACATCGATCTGCGGTCATCTGCGGGAAACTACGCCCAAGCCATCAACAGAGCTCTTTAAAAGGGCACCGGCAAACTTGCATAGCTGATTTTTATTTATTTCTTAAAATACTTACCATGTTACAGAAGCTGATCCACTGGTGTGCTTCGCTGATAAGCACTCGAAGACGCCATAATAAGAAAAGATCTGAACAGCGTACCGGAAAACTTATTCATTTGTATCCAGCGCGTACAACAAAGCAATGTATTGTCGTACGGCTGTATTGATACATTCCTCAATTATTAAAACAAACAATATGCGAACAGTACTGGATGAAATAATGAAGGAATCAGCCGGACTGAACGGTTGCGCAAATGGGAATTGCAGTTGTTATAATTGCCAGCATACAAACAAACAACAGGAACTTGAAATGATACAGGAGCAGTTGTTTGAACTTGAACTGAATCTGGAACAGGAAGAAGAGCTTGAGCTTAGCAAGATCTTCGCCCGTGCCCGCGATCTGATCAAGAAAGGATATAACAAAGCCAAACCCGTCATCGTTGCAGCTGATATTATCAGGCGACTGGTCACACCGCAGGTGATTCCTGATCAACCTCCTCCCCGCCCGGTGCCTGCCGATGTAGCAAGGTATTACGAAGAAGAACGTCAACGGAAAGCCCAGGCTGATATACAACAGGCGCAGATCGATCGCCGCCGCCGGATGACGCAAAAGCCGGATAAAGAAAGCAGCGTGATGCAGGAAATACTGGGAGAGATCGGCATTTGAAAAGAACTGCCTGATGCAAGATACAATGCTTCCTGTTATACTTTCTTGCCGTCCTTACGCCTCCCGCTAAAAAATAAAACAGGTAAGGTGGTAGGAACGGCAAGAAAGCATGTTTATTGAACTATCAATTCATCACAGCATCTAATTTATTAGTATGATCATCGACTGTCATTGTCATGCCGGAAAAGGCGATGGATTTACTGGTCCCTGGGATACAGACGCGCCGCTGCGTGTTTTTCTCCAGCGTTCCGCTGAGGCAGGTATCGAAAAAACCGTCATCTTCCCAGCATTTAACTCCGATTATTATGTGGCGAATATGGCAGTCGCTAAAATGGTAAAAGCATCTGGTGGAAGATTAATGGGTTTTGCATTTGTACATGCAGAACGCGATAAAGGCCGTGTGCTTCGCATGGTGCAACAGCTCGTGCAACAGTATGGATTTTGCGGAATGAAAGTACATCGCCATGATGCGCGGATCTCCCGTGAGATCTGTGAAGTGGCCGCAAGACTGAACATTCCTGTTCTTTATGATGTGCTCGGTGACATTGGAAGCATTCCTTTGTTTGCTTCGCAATATCCGCAGGTTAATTTTATCATCCCGCATTTAGGCAGTTACGCCGATGACTGGAAGTTGCAATCAGCTTTTATTGATCAACTGGTGAAGTTCAGAAATATCTATACAGATTCCTCCGCTGTAAAACGTTTTGACCTGCTGGAAGAAGCTTATAAACGTGCAGGTGCTTCCAAAATATTATTCGGAACCGATGGCCCCTGGCATCATCCTTTACTCGAGCTGGAAAAAATAAAGGCGCTTAATGCGGTTCCAAAAGAAGAAAGCCTGATGATGGGAGGCAACTTTTTACGCCTCACAGAACCAGCATTGCATAGTTTCAAAGTTCATAGGCCTGATAGTTTAAAGGTTTAATAGTTTAACAGTTTTTCCCATAACAGTACAACTATCAAACTATTAAACCTTTAAACTTTGAAACTACCTGTTCTATGACGATAACTTCATATCCGCGATGATCGCTTTGATCTTATCATCCAGTTTTTTATTCACTTTGTCAAAGTCGGCGGCCTTGGTCAGCTCTTCTTTTACACTAAAGTAAAATTTGATCTTTGGTTCGGTGCCGCTTGGCCTTGCAGAAATGATGCTGCCATCTGCTGTAATGAATTGCAGTACGTTTGATTTTGGCAGTTCTATTTTCCACTCCTTGCCTGTTTGCAGGTTGGTACCTTTTTGCAGATCATAATCGAGGAGTTCCACTACATCAGATCCATTGATCACTTTTGGCGGATTGGCTCGATAGCTCTCCATCATTGCTGCGATCTGCTGCTGACCATCCATTCCCTTTTTGGTGATAGAGATCAGGTCTTCTTTATAGAACCCATATTGCACATACAGATCAACAAGCTTCTGGAACAGCGTTCTCCCTTTTTCTTTTTCGTAGGCCGCCATTTCGCAAAGCAATGCAACTGCGCTGACCGCATCTTTATCGCGGATCTTATCACCGATCATCAGGCCAAAACTTTCTTCACCACCGATCACGTAATTCTCTTTTCCTTCTTTCAGACGGATCATTTCAGCTATCCATTTAAAGCCGGTCAGTACGCGGTAACAAGCCACACCATTACCTTTTGCAAGCCCATCAGCCATGCCGGTAGTAACGATGGTGGTGATGATCATATCGTTTGGTTGCGCGATGCCCTTTGTTTTACGCGCTTCCAGCACATAGTTGAAAGCGAGTACAGCAGTTTGGTTACCATTCATCAGTACCCAGTTGCCGTCATTGTCTTTTACGCCTATACCAACACGGTCAGCATCCGGATCTGTTCCCAAAAGAATATCTGCATCCAGTTCTTTTGCTTTTTTCAAACCGATGCTCATCGTTTCTTTCTCTTCCGGGTTTGGATAAACAACGGTAGGAAAGTTTCCATCGGGTTCGCTTTGTTCATCAACGATGTTGATGTTCGTAAAGCCGAAGGCCTTTAATACATCAGGAACAAGCTTGATACCTGTACCATGGATCGGCGTGTAAACGATCTTCAGGTCGTGCTGTTTGGCGATCACTTCAGGATATACACTAAGTCCTTTCACCATCTTGATATACGCCTCGTCAAGATCTTTACCGATCAGGGTGATATTACTTTCACCGCCGCTCCATTTTACATCATCCACTGAAGCGATCTTTTCCACTTCTTTGATCACATTCTTATCGTGTGGCGGAACAAGCTGACCACCATCAACCCAGTATGCTTTATAGCCATTATATTCTTTCGGGTTGTGGGAAGCAGTGCAAACCACACCACCTTTGCATTGCAGGTGTCGGATGGCGAATGATAACTCAGGTGTCGGACGAAGACTTTCAAACAGGAATACCTTTAATCCATTTGCCGCAAAAACATTTGCGGTTGTTTCTGCAAAAAAACGGCTATTGTTCCGGCTGTCGTGAGCGATTGCTACACGCACTTCTTCACCCGGAAAAGATGCTTTCAGATAGTTTGCATATCCCTGCGTGGCCATACCGACCGTGTATTTGTTCATACGGTTGGTTCCAACGCCCATGATACCGCGTAATCCTCCCGTGCCAAACTCCAGGTTGCGGTAAAATGAATCTGCCAGATCACCGGAATTGGATGCTTGTAATTTCTTGATCTCTTCTTTCGTGGCTGCGTCAAAATTTCCCTGCAACCATGTGTCTACTTTCTGCTGAATGGCAGTGTCCATAGTGTAAGTTTAATGTGATTGATTTGGGGCCTGAAGTTATTGATTTTTAGCTAAGAGTTAAAATGAGAAAAATAGGGTTTGTTTTTGGGGTAGGCTTATTTTTGAGGTATGGAAATGTTGACAGGATCCGGACCGGTAATCAGGCTGGGTAAGCTGGAGGACGGGACGAGGGAAACAAAAGCCAGAAACGGACATAGCGCAAAGCTTATCTGCGGGTTGGTTTTGGTGATGTTTTGTGTTGGTGTTTTTGCGCAGGATACTACGGGTGTTGGGCTGGATTCCTCAGTTTCGTTTAACAGGAAAAAGCGGATCTCCTGGGTTGCTGCAGCAAATGCAGGATTTTACGCTGGTTCGCTGACAGCGCTTAACGCTGCCTGGTATAAGGGGTATGAGCGAAGCGGTTTTCATACGTTTGATGACAGTCGTGAATGGCTTCAGTTGGATAAAGCCGGGCATGCATGGACGGCTTATACAACAGGAAAATATCTGACCAATATGTGGGAATGGGCAGGGCTTCCGCATAAGAAAGCTGTGTGGGTTGGCGGGCTGAGCGGGGCTGCTTACCTTACAGTGATTGAATTTTTAGATGCCTATTCTGCCGAATGGGGCTGGAGCTGGAGTGATATTGGTGCAAATATGTTCGGGTCTACCCTTTTTATAGGCCAGGAACTGATGTGGAATGAGCAAAGAATTCAGTTGAAATTTTCTTTTCACCCTTCCAGTTATAAAGATCCTATGCTGGAATCCCGGGCGGATAACCTCTTCGGAAAGCCCTGGTATGAAAGAATGCTGAAGGATTATAATGCGCAGACCTATTGGCTGAGTGCCAACCTGAAATCATTTTTCAAACAAAGCAATCTCCCTGAATGGCTGAATGTAGCAGCTGGTTATGGTGGCGATGGAATGTTTGGGGGTTTTGAGAATAGCTGGACGGATAATAATGGCAATGTTGTATCGAGATATGATATTCCCAGGAAACGTCAGTTTTATATTGCGCCGGATATTGATTTTACCAAGATCAAAACGAGGAGTAAGTTCTTGCGTACGACGTTTTCATTGCTGAATGCTTTCAAATGTCCGGCACCGGCGTTGATGCTGGATAGTAAGGGGAAATTGAAGGCGTATGCTTTATATTTTTAGGCTTCTATTAAATAAAATGGCGTAGTTCCCGCGGATCTCGCAGATTTACCTTTGCTATAGATGAAATTATCAGCACACCGGGAATCTCTTCTGTTTAGGGGTGCAGAAAACGCAGATTAATCTCTGGTTTAATGAATTTATCAGCGTTGTCAATTGTAAAACAGAAGCTGCGCAGGAGCCAGCTTCTTGGGAAGGAATGATAAAATCTGGGAAATTAGCGGGAACCTACGCTAATCGATCCTGAGATTTGTAATTAACGTGATAGAACTCACGTCAGATACGCTCCCAGCACCCTCTTCTCATTCACTTCCACAAAAATATGCTCCTGCAAAGTTGTCGACAGGCTCACGCCCACATAATCCGGCCGTACCGGGAATGAATTATGACTTCTTTCCACCAGTACCAACGTCTGTATTTTCCGGGGGTGATAATCGAGGAACGGTTTTAATGCATACAGCAAAGTCTTCCCGCTGTTGGCCACATCGTCAACAATAATGATCACTTTGCCGTTGAAATCTGCCTGGCGATCCAGTTTGATCTCCTTTGGCGCACGTTTATCAAGCTTTATGCTGAATAATTCGGTTTTGATCTCCGGAGCGAATTCACCGATCAGTTCCTGGATATTCCGGGCAAGTACGCTCCCGCTTTCTTCGATGCCGGCGATGATCAGTTCCTTCTCATCCGCATTATTTTCCAGTATTTCGAGCGCCATTCGGCGAAGTTTCTTTTCGGCAACCGATTGATCGAGTATATAGTTCTTTGCAGCCACGTATTTTCATGTTTTATGCCACGTAAAATTGCCATGAGGATAACAATCTGTGACAAAGACGGTTAAAACTGTATTACAAGCCGTAAATTAGCACTTGTAATTGATTGCTATGCAAATTGCACAACAAATTTTATTTATCCTTATCAGCGGAGCTGCGATTTTCTTTTTCAGTAAGAATGCGAAGCAGATCTTCCGCAATATCCGTCTGGGCCGAGATGAAGTGATCAATGATCAGCCGGGTCGTCGCTGGAAAAATGTATTGCTGCTGGCCTTTGGCCAGAAGAAAATGTTCCGCAATCCAACGGTGGCGGTGCTGCATTTTTTTGTATATGCGGGATTCGTGATCATTAATCTCGAAGTTCTGGAAATTGTTCTTGATGGTATCTTTGGTACGCATCGTCTTTTTGCGGCACCATTGGGCGGATTGTACACCTTTCTGATCAATTCCTTTGAGGTGCTTGCAGTGCTGGTGATCGTTGCGTGTGCGATATTCCTGATCCGCCGGAACGTCATCAAGCTTCGCCGTTTTATCAGTAAAGATCTTGACGGATGGCCAAGAAGTGATGCGAATTATATCCTTGTGACAGAGATCATCCTGATGACCCTGTTCCTCACGATGAATGCAAGTGATACAATATTGCAAAGTCGTGGCGTTGGTCATTATGCCGATCATCCAACGGGTAATTTCCTGTTTTCCCAACTGCTCCACCCGTTGCTGAATGGTGTAAGCAGTGGTGGTCTTGAAACCATCGAACGGATCTGCTGGTGGTTGCATATTGTCGGGATTTTTGCATTCCTGAATTATTTGCCTTATTCAAAACATCTTCATATCATTCTTGCATTCCCCAATGCCTATTTTGCAAAACTGCAGCCAATGGGCAAGATGGATAATATGACCGCGATCCAGAATGAAGTATTATATGCCATGCAGCCTGAATTGGCGCCGACCGGAGGTGATGCTGAACCTCCAAAGAAGTTTGGCGCAAAGGATGTGACTGATCTAAGTTGGAAAAATCTTCTGGATGCATATAGTTGTACTGAATGCGGGCGCTGTTCCGCTGCCTGTCCGGCGAACATCACCGGTAAAGCCTTATCTCCAAGAAAGATCATGATGGATACGCGTGACCGGGCGGAAGATGTGGGCAAGATCCTCAATGCGAATAAAGGGGAGTTCAAAGATGATGGCAAAAGCCTGCTTCATGATTATATTACCGTGGAAGAACTAAGAGCCTGCACAACCTGTAATGCCTGTGTTCAGGAATGTCCTGTGAGCATCAATCCGCTTGATATCATCCTGCAACTCCGCCGCTATCTCGTAATGGAAGAAAGTAACTCTCCACAGGAATGGACGACCATGTTTGGCAACGTGGAAAATAACTTTGCTCCCTGGAAAGTTTCTCCGGATGATAGGGATAAATGGGCTGCTGAATTGGAAGGATAGGCAAGTTTAAAGGTTTAATGGTTCAATAGTTAAGGGATCAACTTTTAAACCGTTAAACTATTAAACTTTTAAACAAGTACTGACATCCCTTTGTAACGCTGTGTTTATGCACGAACTTCTCTTAGAGAATATCAAACAAAAGATTGCTTTTTCAGCAAAAGAAGAAGAGTTGCTGAAATCTTTTTTCATCCCCAAAAAGCTTCGCAAAAAGCAATTTCTTTTACAGGAAGGAGAAGTGTGTTTGTATGCCGCGTTCGTAGAAAAAGGGTTGCTTCGCTCCTATACCATAGATAAAAAGGGCAACGAGCATATCCTTCAATTTGCCATGGAGAACTGGTGGATCTCGGATCTGTTCAGCTTTTACAGTGGAGAACCTTCTATCTATATGATCGAAGCAATGGAAGATGCTGAATTGCTGCTGATCAAAAAAGACAGGTATGAAGACCTGCTTGAAGCCATTCCTTCCATGGAGAGATATTTCCGTCTTTTATTACAGAACAATCTTATAGCCACACAACGCCGGCTCAACGATAAGCTGAGCTTATCCGCAGAAGAACTTTATCTGAAACTGATTGAAACCTGCGATAGTATTCCTCAACGTGTTCCGCAACACATGATCGCTTCCTTTCTTGGTATCACCAGGGAAACCCTCAGCCGTATCCGCAAGCAGCTTTCTTCTGCGCATAAAAAGTGACATTTGTCACATTCATTAGTTATCATAGATCATTGGTGATCCACCTCGAGCCCGCTTAACTTTGTGATTGTAAATTTCTGAAGGGACGCAGTAGTGTAGATATAACAGTCTTGCGTAATGTTCCCGCAGATTTACGCAGATCAATGCGCAGCTACGCAGATGATCTTCGTGAGACTGTTATCTGCGGATCTGCGGGTTTCAGATCTGCGAAATCTGCGGGAACCTTACGCCGGTCGCTCTTGAATCTGACGGTTATGTCGGTATGAGGTCGGCCCGTCGTCCAAAAAAACTATGGCAACACAACAAACAATAGCAATAATTGGTGCAATGGAAGAAGCTGCACAATCAGCCATCGATGCATTGTCCGGAAGTGGATACCGGTTGCTTCTTTTTTGTAAAGAAAATGAGCTGTCCAGACTTTCCGCCATTGCTGCTGGTAAGCAGTTTGACGGAACCGATGTTGAATGGATGAGCTGCCCTGTTGAAGCAAGCTGGGAGGCAGATATAATTCTGTTATCCGTTCCGGCCGGTGAAATGGCTGATGTTGCATTGGCCATCCGTGAAGTGGCGATAGGAAAACCTGTGGTGGATATACGAAACAGTGAAGGAGCGCTGAATACATTGAAAGAGCTTCTCCCCTATTCCTCTGTCGATAGTCAAAACGCAGATTCAATTTCTACCTATATAAAAAGCATTTCTTAATAAGCAATAAATATACAAACATGAAAATAGCATTGATCGGAGCATCGGGTTTTGTTGGTTCACATATTCTTGAGGAATTGGTTTCCCGCGGACATGAGGTGACTACGATCACCCGTCACCCTGAAAAAGTGAAGTCGGATAGTTCTTTGGTGAACAATGTGAAAGGAGATGTATTGAATGTAGAAGAGTTAACGGGCATTCTGAAAGGGCATGACGTGGTGATCAGTTCTTATAATCCCGGTTGGACAAATCCGAATATCTACGAGGATTTCCTGGAGGGTGCAAAGGCCATTCAACAGGCAGTGAAAGCATCAGGAGTGAAACGTTATATTGTGATCGGCGGTGCCGGAAGCCTGTTTGTTGCTCCGGGAGTTCAGCTTGTGGATACTCCACAGTTCCCTGCTGAATGGAAACCAGGCGCATTAGCAGCTCGTGAATACTATAACATCATTCAGAAAGAACAGGATCTTGACTGGACATTCCTCAGCCCGGCTATCGAAATGCACCAGGGCACAGCTGGTACACGCAAAGGAGTTTACCGCACAGGAAAAGACAATCCGGTATTTGATGAAAACGGAAGAAGTGTGATCTCAGTGGAAGATCTTTCTATCGCCATCGTTGATGAAGCAGAGAAAGGAGCACATAAGAAAGAACGATTTACTGTCGCCTGGTAAACCTTTTCTTTTCACTTGATCGCTCAATCAATATTTATGAACAGGCGTCACTTTATAACGGGAGTTGCAGCTATGAGTACACTAGCAGGATTAAAGAAATTTACAGATGAGCTTTCGCGGGAAGACCAGCGGATGCCCGTACTTTTTATGGGGCATGGTTCTCCGATGAATGGCATCGAGAATAATGAATTCAGCCTGAAATGGGAAACGATGGGAAAGGAATTACCTGTACCGCGCGCGATCCTTGTGATCTCGGCTCACTGGCTTACAAAAGGAACGCATGTAACAGCCATGGATCACCCTTCAACGATCCATGATTTTGGTGGATTTCCGCAGGAATTGTTTGATGTGCAATATCCGGTGCCAGGAGACCCTTCGCTGGCCGCTGAAACAAAAGCGCTGATACAAACAACGAATGTGGGATTGAATCACGACTGGGGGCTTGATCATGGTGCGTGGTCTGTTGTAAAACGAATGTACCCTGAAGCAAAGATCCCGGTGATACAACTGAGTATTGATTATGGCCAGCCAGCCCCTTATCATTATGAACTGGCGAAGCAATTAGCCTCTTTGCGTAATAAAGGTGTATTGATCATTGGTAGTGGTAATATCATCCATAACCTGAGAATGGTGGCATGGGACAAGATGAATGTGCCGAACTATGGATACGACTGGGCTGTTGAGTTGCATGAACTGTTCAATCAGAAATTATTGAATGGAGATCATCAGGCATTGATCAATTATGAAAAGCTTGGCGCTGCCGCTAGACTGGCCATTCCGACACCGGATCATTATTATCCGTTGATGTATGTGCTGGGCTTGCAGGATAAGAAAGATGAAGTTTCGTTGTTCAATGATAAACTGGTGGCGGGTTCGTTGAATATGACTTCAGTAAAATTGGGATAAGCTGATTGGCGTAAGGTTCCCGCAGATAAACGCATATAGGCGCGCAGATTCGCAGATATTTGCCTGCTATCAGATGCAGATCTGCGTATCTGCGTCTTGATCAGCGTTTATCTGCGGGAACCTTACGCCAGTATCGAAGACGAAGGGCCTATCTTAATAAGATTGCCCGGCCGGGATGACACAATTTGAAGCAGGTAACATAATCGATTAGTTAGCTATTGCTTCGCCGGTAGATCTTCCGGATGATTATCCAACTGATGAGCCGCATCTTTCTTGCGCCACATCTTCCAGACCTGTATTAAGGCCGTAAGCGTGAAGATCCCTCCTATTATCCAGTTCAGCACATGCTGGTTATTATTGATCTTGCTGGCGATCAGCAAGCCTCCAAAGATAAAGATGCAGTTACCCGCCAGCGTGCCGAGCCCGATACCAATGATATAAATGTTATAATGATCCTGCCTTGGCAATAATATCTTCTTTGTAAACAGAACCGTGCTCCATCCAAACCAGAATGGGATCTGTACAGGATTTACGGCACTCATCACCAATCCCAATACAAACCTCGGTAGTGTGCTGCTGAGAATAACATTCTTCTCTACTTTCGGATGCGCAGCTGCATAGAAGCTGGATATGGCGAGCGCAAGTACAATGATCAGCGTTACCCATTCAAGGATACGAAAGATCTTTTCCTGTTTGCGTACCCAATCCATTGCTACCAGCGATAATCTTACATACACGATCTCAACCAGCAACGAGCCACAGGAAAACAACAGTGCATACGTCACTCCGTCAGAGATCGCGATCTGCATCGCTGCGATATTCAATGTGCCTAAGGGTAATGATCCAAGAAAACTAACCAGCATGCCTGTGAAGAAAATGCGGACTAAAGGATGCATGCGACGCTGATTTTAGGATGAGTTTGATTTCGATAAGGAAAATGCCGGATAAAGTTAAGGTTTCTCTTTTCGCAGGAAAGCCGTTAATCATATTTCTCCAGCATCTTGAAATGTTTGCGCGCCTGTTTCAGAAATGCAGAACCGCGTTTGAATGACCAATAAGGAGTGCCATGTTTGTGATTATACCGGCTGATCCGGTAAAGCGCTTTCCAGTGTCGAAGAATTTCTGCATAAGCCTGCCACACGCTCATATTGCAATCGTAAATATGATTAGGCTCCGCACCGCAGCCGTTGAACTCTATGATCTGGAAATTCTTCCCGGCTTTCAGGTCTTCGATGGAAGCTGTCTTTATATCATAACGGCCATAATAGAATTTACCGTTGTAATGGCTGAGCTCGTCAAATACGTTGCGAAGGCTTTCATTGATCTCATTATGGAGATTGATGAAATGAGCGCCCCGGTTGTGATTTCCTGCGTATGACAGATAAAAGACCTCACCTTTGGGAATAATACGCTGGAACCGATGTCCGTGACGGTGTTCCATTTCTTCCATCCGGAAACGCGCGCGCGGATGATTTTCGATCAGCGTTTTGAGGGTTGAAACACCATCCCCCTGTACCTGCAGTAACTCTTTTTCGATGAATCCGCTGACAACTCCTTTCTGCTGATCAGGATACCGATAATAGAACACGCTTACTTCAACCGGGTAAGTGATCATATCCTGGATGATGTATTCAACCGGGATCCGGTCGTGGTACTTGATCAGCTGCTCTTCATTTTCGATCTTCCGGAAGAGGATCCCTTTCATGCCGACATCCGGTTTGACGATGAACGGGAATTTAAAACCGGCTTCAGCAATTTTCTTTCTTACTTCCGTAAAAGGCAGGTCATGCAAAACATAGATCGTACGGGGAACAAGATGCGGCGGCAGCTGGTCGTACATTTCCTTTTTTCCTTCGCCTTCAAAACCGCCGAATGTGATGGTTGGATTGGATGAACTGAAAAACCACATCGACCTGCTGCGAAGGCAATACCAGAACCATACAGGTCCTATAGGTGCGTAAAGCGCATAGAATGGCCACAGCTCCCAGTTAAACAGTTTCTCAAAAAATTTCTTTATTCGCATGCAGGGCTGCAAAAATAAAACAAACAGCATCACTTTCTTATGATTTGTCTTTAGATTTGAACAAATTTGACCTATGAGCGTTCCCACGGTTGCTGAATTATTCGCTAATGGAGAAAGTCCCGAGATACTTTTCTGGGTGGGTTGTGCCGGTAGCATCGACCAGCGCGCCCAAAAAATCACCAAAGCTTTTGTCACCATACTTGAAAAGATCGGTATCCGCTATGCTATTCTTGGAAAAGAAGAAATGTGTACCGGGGATCCTGTTCGCCGGGCGGGGAATGAATTCATGTTCCAGATGATGGCTTACCAGAATATCCAAATCTTGAATAATTATGGTATTAAAAAAATAGTTACTGCATGTCCTCATTGTTTTAATACACTGAAAAACGAATACCCTGAACTCGGAGGCACTTATGACGTGATCCACCACAGTACTTTTCTGCAGCAATTGATCGACGAAGGAAAGATCACCATGAAGGACGGCGGCACTTTTAAAGGAAAAAAGATCACCTATCATGACAGCTGTTATCTCGGCCGGGCCAATAACATTTACGAGGCTCCGCGCAAGGTGCTGGAGGCTCTCGATGCCGAACTCGTGGAAATGAAACGTTGCCGTAGCAAAGGTCTTTGCTGTGGTGCCGGCGGCGCTCAGATGTTCAAAGAAGAAGAGAACGGTTCAATCCGCATCAACATAGAAAGAGGAAATGAAGCGATCGAGACCGGTGCTTCCGTGATCGCAGCAGCCTGTCCATTCTGTAATACCATGATGACTGACGGCGTGAAGCTGGCGGAGAAAGAGGAAAGTGTGCAGGTGTTGGATATTGCGGAACTCGTGGCGGCATCAATGGCGTGAGAGAGACCGCGGACGACGGACCGCAGACGGTCGTTTTGGAAAGATTATTCAAAAAAACATCCAGGTTTCTGTACTTTTCTTGTAAGTAAGTTTTCACACATTCATCGCGCCTGGTAAAAGCAATCAAGATATTGCCGGAAGAAAGACTGGTACCGCGGTCTGCTCTGTCCGCCGTAGCGAACCAAAGGAGGGCGGTCTATGGTCTATGGTCCTCTCTCTCACCACGCATACTCCGACAGCGCCTCATGCACTTCAATCGCTTCCCTCAGTTTCCCTTTCGGAATAGGAATATAGATCACGGGCAGTCGCTTTGATTGCCGGCTAGCCAGCTCATAAGTGATCTCCATGATATTGAAACGGCCGGTGTCACGTATATTGACGCGGCGAAGCCTTCGCTGGTCGTCCCGGAACGGACGGACTCGGTCGCCGATCCATACCTTATAATTCGTAATCGAAATTTCTGGTATATGTTTCATTTTGAGCTGGAGTACTCTCCATGCAAAATGTTTCCATATTCCCCGCCGGAAATAACCCCAGCGCCTGAACTTTTTCCACTCTTCGGCAGAATACGTCCAGTGAACAAGCAATACCTTCTGTTGTGTGTTAGTATCCATTACTAAAATTCCGACGTAAATTAGCGGGATGAACCTTGAATACAAATACCTTCTTGACGGTAGTTTTGATCCGGATTCCCGCATATGGATCTATCAATCCAGCCGTATTTTTACGATAAGTGAGGCGCTTGACGTGGAAGATCGCCTGAATTCATTTGCCGCCAACTGGAAGAGCCATGGTACACCGGTTAAAGGTGCAGGCTATCTTTTCTTTGGTCAATTCCTGATCCTGATGGCCGATGAAACAGCCCATGGCGTAAGCGGATGCAGTACCGACGGCTCGGTGCGTTTTGTAAAAGAGATCGAACAGGAATTTAAAGTGAACCTGTTTGACCGCACAATGCTCTCTTTTGTTGTAAAAGATAAGATCCAGCAATTACCTCTTGCCCAACTCGGATATGCTTTTGAAAACGGCTTCCTCGACGCAGATAGCCTTTACTTCAATAATACAGTGCAAACAAAACGTGAACTGGAAGAAAAATGGATTATTCCGGTGAAAGATAGCTGGCTGGCGAAAAGAATTCCGGTGGTTTAGGGAGGACCGCCCTCCTTCGCTTCGCTAAGGCGGACGGAGCAGACCACCCTCCTTCGCTTCGCTAAGGCGGACGGAGCAGACCGCAGACGGTCGTTTCAAATTGACAAATTCTCATTGAATGAATGGAGACTTGCCCAGTTCATATTGACGGGTTCGTTTGAAAGTCTGATACCGCGGTCCGCGGTCTACTTCCCTTTCACATTCTTCAGCGGATTAGGCTTCGGAGGCTTGTTGAGGTTATAACCCAAACTCACCCTGAAGTTTCTTGTAGTGGTCGTATTATAGCTTTCAAGATTGAAGTTGGGCCCGTATGTAAATGTCCGGTTCCGTTGCTGTGTAAACGGATCGATCAAATTCAGTGTTACCGTTAATCTCTTATCGAAGAATTTCTTTTGCACTCCTGTATTCATACTCCAGTTCCATCTTGCAAATCCCTGCGGATTGGCGAACCTGTTTACAGTGAATCCCGCGGTGAAATTCAGGATATCCTTTGGCGTGAATGTCGAGCTGATATTGGAAGTAAATGAACCTCCGTTGCGATAACGGTTTACTGTGCGATCGAATAAACTATACTCGTTGAATGTATAGCTGGCGCTTACATTAGTGCGCCATTTGCGCGCTACGGTAAGTCCACCCCAGGTACTCAACTCGTATTCTTTTCTTCCGTTGATATTTTCCCAGGAGATCTGCGTTTTGCCATCGGGTAATAATGTTCTTACGCGGCTGTATATATCTTTCACGATATTATATCCCAGGCCGATATTAACAAAGTAGACGGGTGTTGATCTGCCTAAAACCACATCAAAATTATCGGCAGTGGAAGCACGCAGCTTTTCATTACCGAAACGAATATTATATGGATCAGAAAAGTCGATCGTTGGATTTAATTCGTTGATGCCTGGGCGGCGAATACTTCTTCTCCAGGACCCCGTAAGGCTAAGCTGGTTATCCCATCGCTTGCTGATATTGGCAAACGGAAGCCAGGTCCAGTAGCTGTTCTTCGCATCCCGTTGCGCTTTGTAGAGCTCAAACCAGATCGATGTTTTTTCTGCTGAAACACCCGCCGTGACATTGAATAATTTTCCAAGATTCTGGCGTAAGCTTGCCCTGAAATTATTTACCGACTGATGGAACCTGAAATTATTGCTTAATGCATCAAGCGGCGCAAGGCTGCCATCCTGTTTTTTGAGATAACTCGCATCAACGATCACGAGATTATTGACGTTGGTATAAAAGGTTCCAAGAGACAGAAAAGTTTTCTGGGCAATGATCGGGCGGTCATAATTTATCCGGATATTATAACCGGTATTACGACCTGTGTTTAATTGCTGTTGTGTTGAATCAATGCCGTTTGGTGTATGATCCGGGTAAAAGAATTGCTGATAGAAACTCCGGTTACTGTTATTCAGTGAACGGTTGGCATCGGCGATCACGCGCAATTGTTCTCCCGCGCGTTTTGTACGCATCAGGTAAGAAACACTGAACGACGCGTTGTACGTCTCTCCCCTGCTGCGGATCTCTCTTTCACTCAACCGGTAGGTTTCATCAAAGCGGTTGATATTTCTGTATTGAGTCTGGCTGTTGTTATTAAAATCACTTGAATTGAATTGCACAACAGCATTCAACGATTGCAGTTTACTGATATCATAGTCGAGACTCGCCCTGAAATTCGGACGTATACTCTGATTGGTGTTACTGCTTTTCGTATTGAAATAATTAGACGAGTCGGTGTAAATATTATTCCGGATGGAATAACCACTTCCAACAAAACGGTTAAACGCCGCGCCTCCGTTGATGTTCAGCGCGAGCCCCTGTTTGCGATAGCTGAAGCTTCCGTTTGTGCTGGCCTCTCCTCTCGAACCTCCCGAAATGCTGACCCTGCCGCTTTTTCCGACCCTGCCTTTTCTTGTAATGATATTGATCACACCACCCTGTTCATTGGCATACTGGGGCGGAGGGTTGGTCATCACTTCGATCTTTTCAATGGCACTTCCCGGCATAGATTCAAGCAGGTCCTGCAATTGCTGCATACTAAGCTGAACCGGTTTGTCATCGATCATGATCATCGGTTCCTTTCCCCTTACAGAGATCTTTCCATCACCGTCTTTTGTAACCAGTGGCACGCTTGTGAGCAGGTCGCTGGCATTGCTGCCCGCGCTCAACGGAGATTCAGCCGCATTAAAAGTGATGTTTCCATCCTTTGACTCGATCAACGGTTTTTCGGAATAAACCACAACGGTCTGGAGGTTCTCAGAGGATTTCGCTCGGAGAAGAAGATCAGGCAGGTTGAAGTCTGACCTCTCCGCTCTAACATTAATACTGTCGATCAGCAATGGCTGAAAACCGACATAACTGATACGAAGCTGGTAAACGTCAAAAGGCAGATTGCGGAAGGTAAAACTTCCATCAGTTGCGGAAAGTGAATTGAACCGGATCAGGCTATCCCTTGAGGAGATCAGTTCAACGCTGGCATTGTCGACTGGCTTGTTACGTTCGTCCATAACATTCCCGGATAGCAAACCCCTGTCGCCCTGGCCATATACGGCCAGGCCCGCCAGGAGGCCGATAAAAATTGCAAGTATTCTCAACGTGGTGATGATTCGGTTTGGTTAAAGCCTGGTTATGAATGCCGTTAGATTAAACATTGCCAATCAGAACCTTTGCTCTCCTTCGACTGTTTAATCCTGGAACTGGTTGCATCTGCGCTGCTTATGATCTATATAATCTACCGGTGTTAGATGTTTTGCTGAAAAATTTCCTGTGGCTTAGAAAATTTTCAGCTATGCTGACATACTGTCATATTAGCGGTCTTTTCTTATATTTGCCGGGTATTTAGGTTGTTAATGTCTGATAGTTGTTCGATGGCCATTGGCCGGTTAGTGAAAATTGTCAGCCTATTATAATCTCAGTTAAAGAGTTTTTCTGGTGGAGGTCGGCAATCTGCCATCTGCCATCGATAGGAATGGGAACAGACTCAGTTTTAAAAGACTCAACGAAAACAACACAATAGAATGTTTGATTTGGTAACAGATTCAATTTCAAGACCTGAAGAAGGGAAAACGCAGGATGAGACCCGGCAGGGAGAAGCTTATGCCCCGTTTGCCAATGACCCGAATTTATACAAGAAAAGATTTTATATCGAAAGCTATGGCTGCCAGATGAATTTCGCCGATAGCGAGATCGTCGCCTCCATTTTGAACCAGGAAGGTTTTGGCGCTACGCGGAATGTGGAAGAAGCCGACCTGATCTTTATCAATACCTGTTCTATCCGCGAAAAAGCGGAACAGACGGTACGCAAACGCCTTACTGAGTTCCGCAAACTAAAGGAAAAGAAGAGAGGCATGCTGATCGGTGTACTTGGTTGCATGGCTGAACGTCTGAAATCAAAATTCCTGGAAGAAGAGAAACTGGTTGATATGGTGGTTGGCCCGGACGCCTACCGCACGCTTCCGGGGCTTGTAGAGGAAGCCGGAACCGGTCAGAAAGCGATCAATGTGTTGCTGAGCCGTGATGAAACGTATGCCGATATCTCTCCTGTTCGTCTCGACAGCAACGGTGTTTCAGCATTCGTAAGCATCATGCGTGGTTGTAATAACATGTGTTCCTTTTGCGTCGTGCCATTTACCCGTGGGCGCGAACGCAGTCGCGATACAAACAGTATCGTTGCCGAATGCCGTGATCTGTTTGAACGAGGTTACCGGGAAGTGACTTTGCTGGGCCAGAATGTAGACAGCTATTACTATAACGACGAAAATGCCGGTGTACAGATCACGTTTGGCAAATTGCTGGAAGAAGTGGCGCTCATCTCTCCCCTCCTCCGTGTGCGTTTTTCCACTTCGCATCCTAAAGATATTACGGACGAAGTATTGCATACGATGGCGAAATACGAGAACATCTGCCGCTATATACATCTTCCTGTTCAAAGCGGTTCTACCCGTGTGTTGCAATTGATGAACAGAACTTATACCCGTGAATGGTATATGGCAAAAGTGGATCGTATCCGAGAGATCATGCCTGACTGCGGGATCAGTTCCGATATCATTGCAGGATTTTGCACCGAAGAAGAAACTGATCACCAGGATACGCTGAGTATTATGGAATACAGTAAGTACGATTACAGCTATATGTTCTTTTACAGTGAACGCCCCGGTACGCTCGCCCAGCGCCGTTATAAAGATGATATTCCCGAAGACGTAAAGAAAAGACGTCTCCAGGAGATCGTTGATATGCAATACAGGCTTTCTCTTGAAAGTAATCTGCGGGATGTTGGTAAGACATATAAAGTGCTGATCGAAGGACCAAGCAAACGCAGTGAGATCCATTGGATGGCCCGTAACTCGCAGAACAAAGTGATCATCTTCCCTATGGAATCATATGATCTTAAACCGGGAGATTATGCAATGGTGCATATAAGCGAGGCCAATAAAGCGACATTGCTGGGAAAGATCACGGAAGTATTATAACACAGCAGACCCGGTCTGTTTAAAATATTTAGATTGTATAAGTAAACGAAGAACCTTAAAACTAAAGAATGGATATTCAATCAATAAAAAACCGTTTCGGCATCATCGGTAATTCGCCGGCGCTCAACTATGCTTTGCAGGTTGCTGCACAGGTGGCGAATACTGATCTTACCGTGCTGATCAACGGTGAAAGCGGTGTTGGTAAGGAAGCATTTTCGATCATCATTCATACTTTATCCAACCGTAAACACAATCCCTTTATTGCAGTGAACTGTGGTGCGATACCGGAGGGAACGATCGATTCAGAATTGTTCGGTCACGAAAAAGGATCCTTCACCGGTGCGGTTGACAGCCGTAAAGGTTATTTCGAAACGGTGAACGGAGGAACGATCTTTCTCGACGAGATCGGTGAAATGCCATTGGGTACCCAAGCCCGTTTGCTTCGCGTACTTGAAGCCGGCGAATACATCCGGGTGGGTTCGTCCAAAGTGCAGAAAACCGATGTACGCGTGATCGCTGCAACCAATAAAGATCTGTTGCAATTAGTGCAACAGGGAAAATTCCGGGAAGACCTTTATTATCGTTTGAGCACTGTTCCTATCCGCGTTCCTGCTTTGCACGACCGGAAAGAAGACATTCACCTGCTGTTCCGCAAGTTTGCCGCAGACTTTGCTGACAAATACAAAACAGCATCTGTACAGCTCGACGAGGAAGCGAAAACGCTGTTAATTAATTACCCCTGGCCCGGTAATGTGCGCGAATTGAAGAATATTGCAGAGCAGATCTCGGTACTGTCTGTCGATAAGAACATTACGGCAAAAGAGCTCAGCCGTTTCTTGCAACCTTATTCGAATAATCGTTTGCCTGCTGTTACGTCGGGCAATACGGGCGGTATTGGCAATGGCCAGGACTTTGCAAATGAACGCGAGATCCTGTACAAGCTGTTTTTTGATATGAAGAAAGACGTAACAGAATTAAAACGTCTCTTCCTGGAAGTATTACAGAATCCATCAATGGCTTCTAAAGATCCTTCCTTCCTGAATGATCTGAAAGAGCTGAAGACGAATGACAGCATCCAGCCGTTCTTTGTACAGCCATCGGCCATGCAAGGTAACACCGGTGTACAACCGGTACTGGTTCATAACAATGCCAGCACAGCTGTACATGATGATATCCATGAGCATGAAGAAGTAGAAGAAAGTCTTAACATCATGGATAAAGAAAAAGAACTGATCATAAAAGCGCTGAAAAAACACAAAAGCAAACGTAAAGACGCAGCACTTGATCTTGGCATCAGCGAACGAACACTCTATCGAAAACTCAAGGAATACGACATCGACGAATAAACCGGAATAACGCATTTTCTTTTATGCTCAGCAAACGATCAACAAAATTTTTTCTCTCCGCCGGCTTCCTCGCACTGCTTGCACTGGCATTCAGCAGCATTCAGCTTACAGGTTGCGGCGTGTATAAGTTCAATGACATCAACGTTCCGGATTCAGTCAAAACAATCCGGATCGCACCGTTTGAGAACAGGGCTACTTATGTAAACCCGCAACTGGCGCAATCCCTCGCCGATCGTCTTCGTCAGAAGATCGTTGGTCAGACCCGCTTACGTCAGACCAACAATACCAATGCTGACTGGGAGATCTCCGCAACGATCACCAGCTATGCCTTCAGCACATCCGGTATCTCGCAGGGCCGTGAAGCGACCAACCGCCTTACTGTTGGTGTACACATCGTTCGCATAGCCACCAAAAGCGGTGACTCCAAAGAATACGATGTGTCACGCAACTTCGAGTTCAATGCCTCTCTCTCTATTCAGCAGGCAGAGAATCAACTTCGGGATGAGATGATACGGGGGGTGACGGATGATATTTTTAACCGCCTCTTCTCCGACTGGTAGCGCGAATCATTCGTGTATTCGTGTATATTCGCGAAAAGTTTTATTGAATGGAGGCAATCACTCAACTCACACATGCACTGACCGGAAAAGAAAAGCTGCAGGATTGCAGCGAATCTGAACTACGGAAGATGGTGCGCCTCTATCCTTTCTTTGGACCCGCACAGTTATTGCTGGCGAGAAAAACAAAAGACGATCAGCATGAAGAAGCAAAGGAGATAGAAGCGAATGCTTCTTTGTTTGTGCCAAATGCACTTTGGTTTGACCGCCTGATGAGCGGAGAGGCAGAAGAGGTTGTTGCCGGCCATTCAATTACAGAAACACATGAAACTGTATTGGAAATACCGGCTACGACCGAAGAAGTAATCGGGCAAGCTGGCACTTTTGTAGAAAAACAAACGGAAGAAACGGCTGAAGCCGTATTCCCTGAAGAAACAGTGATGGAAGAGCCAGCTACAGAAGAAGAAGTGATAGAACAGGTACATGAAGTTTCCGAAACAGAGGTGAGGGATGATGTTGAAACGGTCAATGATAGTATCCTGGAAGAACCAGTTATAGAGGAAGAAGTAGTTGAACAGGTGTTTCAATCACCGGTTAAAGAAGAGCAGGATCTGGGAGAAGATCTCTCCGCTGACGCGCAAGAATCGACTACCGTAAAAGATATCGTGAAGGAGAAGATGCCTGAGCTGGAAGGTCTGCCTCCTATTCCTTCCTTCAAGATCGAGCCTCTTGAGGCCGGCAAGATGGAACTGAGTTTCGAGCCATATCATACAGTTGATTATTTTGCCTCCCAGGGCATCCGGTTCAAGGACGAAGAAAAGCCGAGGGACAGGCTGAGCCTGCAGCTGAAAAGCTTTACCGAGTGGCTGAAAACGCTTAAAAAAACGCCTGACGCAGAGATCGCAGTTGGCGCAACCCGCCAGGAAGAGAAAAAAGTGGAGCAAATGGCCCAGGTATCGATTGCAGATCCGGCTGTTGTGACAGAAGCTATGGCCGAAGTATGGGAGAAACAAGGCAATACAATAAAAGCGATTGAGTTATACGAAAAATTAAGTTTGCTTGATCCAGACAAAAACGCTTATTTTGCGTCCAAAATCGAACATTTAAAGCAATTGTGACATGTCAATCTTATTCGTGATCCTGATTATTCTGGCTTCAGTCGTACTGGCGCTTTTCGTTTTGATCCAAAACCCAAAAGGTGGTGGTCTGGCGGGAAACATCGCTGGTTTCAGCAACCAGTTGATGGGTGTAAAACAAACAACAGACGTACTGGAAAAAGGAACCTGGATCTTCGCTGGCGTAATCGGCGTTCTTTGCCTGATCTCAGCCCTCTTTATCAGAGGCGGCGGTGGTGATGGTCTGCCAAACAGCATCGATAAAGCAACAGGCGCTCCGGCTCCTGCAGGCCCACAGCAAGCTCCAGCTAACAGCACTCCTTTCCAGACAGCACCAACAGGCGATAGCGTTCCTAAGTAAGGTATCGTACCATAATATTTAAAACCCTGTCTGAAAAGACAGGGTTTTTTGTTTAATTTGTCCGCAACTATGAAAAAGAAAATACTTCTTATTGCTGCCGGTATTATTCTCCTGCTTGTTGTCTTTTTCGGATGGACATTCTTTGGCCCTACCGTTCATTCTCCTGAAAACAAATATCTCTATGTCCGGACTGGTTCCAGCTATAATGACGTCACCGATAGCCTGGTAAAAAACAAGATCATCGGAAGCACAACCTGGTTTGGCATCGCCGCAAAAATGGCCGGCTATACCACCATAAAACCCGGTCGTTACGAGATCTCAAGCGGGATGAGTTTGCTCGGGCTTGTACGTAAATTGAAAAATGGAACACAAAGCCCCGTCAGTATTGTCATTACCAAATTCCGGACACGTGAGGTGCTTGCTGGCCGTCTTGGCCGCGCACTTGAATGCGATTCAACAGATATACTCGCGTTTATGAACAATCCGGATTCCCTGAAACAATTCGGGCTTGATACCAACAACGTCATGGTAATGGCGATGCCGCTTACATATGAAATGAAATGGAATACCACTCCCTCAAGGATCTTCCGCGAATTTCATACCGCATGGAAAACATTCTGGACAAATGAACGCAAACAAAAAGCAGATAGTCTCGGATTAACACCAGCGCAGGTGTCAACCCTCGCTTCGATCATTGATGAAGAAACCAATGCCGCGTCGGACAGGCCGAATATTGCCAGCGTTTATCTTAACCGTCTCAGAACAGGCATGCCGTTGCAAGCCGATCCGACAGTGAAATTTGCCATGCGGAACTTTGCGCTGAAACGTATATATGAGAAACAACTGCTGACGCAATCACCTTATAATACATATGTAAATAAGGGGCTGCCCCCCGGTCCTATCTGCACACCGGCAGAACATACAATTGATGCCGTGCTGAATGCACCGAGAACGGATTACATCTACTTTGTGGCGAGCTCGGCTTTTGACGGCACACATGTGTTCACCAGTAACTATAAAGATCACATGGCCTATGCTCGTCTTTATCAAAAGGAATTGAATAACCGAAATGTGAAATAGCCGACATGAAAATTATCACCCGGTTTAAAAGAGAGCTGATCACCTCAGAGCCTGCCAGTTTCCTGGTGCGGAAAAGCAAGAAGATAATCCTTCCCGGCTTTCAGGGAATCCCCCTGTTTGATGTGGTCCGTTTTTTCAGGGAACAGATGAAAAAGACCGGCTTTACAGAAAGAGCTTCTGCTATTGCCTTCAACTTCACAATGGCCATTCCTCCCGCGGTGATCTTTTTGTTTACACTGATCCCCTATCTGCCGATATCAAAGGAATTCATTTTTCAGATGTTCTCTCTTATCCGGGATGTCGTACCGGGTGAAAAGAACAATCATGGGCTGATCACTTTTCTTTCAGACATTCTGAATAAACCGCGTACAGGGTTGCTTTCTACCGGTTTTATTTTAGCTCTGTTCTTCTCTTCCAATGCAGTCATGGGTATCATGCGTTCATTTGATAAAAACTATGTTGGTTTCAAAAAAAGAAAAGGCCTGAACCAACGGAGTATGGCGCTGCGGCTCACTTTCATCCTGTTTATTCTGTTCTTTATCACGATCATTCTGCTGATCATGCAGGGCGCGGTATTACGATGGCTGGGTATCACCAATGAAATAGTGATCTCGTTGATCCATAATCTGCGCTGGGTGTTTATCGTAGCGATGTTCTTCTTCTCTATCTCGTTCATTTACCGTTATGCGCCGGCTGTTCATAAAAGATGGCGCCTGATCAACCCGGGATCCATTCTCGCGGCGTTCCTGATGATCGTTTTCACAGCGGGATTTTCTTACTGGGTCAGCAACTTTTCCAATTACAATGAACTATACGGGTCCATTAGTACCGTATTGATCCTGATGCTGTTGATCTACTTTAATTCATTGGTATTGCTTGTGGGGTTTGAGCTGAATGTGAGCATAAATTCACTGAAATATGAAGTGGATGAAAGGAATAAAAATCCTGCGGTTGCGAATGGACGCGAATGATGCCTGATCGCAACGGGCTGCTTTAATGAGCACCATATGATAATTTGGGATACATTTACTAATCCAAAATATTCAATCACTAAAATCAAGCTAGTATGAAAAAGATCCTTATGGCGGCACTGCCCGTAGCTGCAATGGCCATTATGGCTTTTAAATCAATTTCAGATCCGCTTCCGATAGGCTCTACCCTTCCTTCTGCTGAGGCAAAGATGAAAGATATTTCTGGTAAGGAAGTCTCCTTCAAAGATGCTATGAAAAAGAATGGCCTGCTGGTAATGTTCAGCTGTAATACCTGTCCTGTTGTAAAAAAATACCAGGCAAGAACTCTTGAAGCGGCTAAACTTGCGGCAAGCAAAAATATTGGCGTGATCCTGCTGAATCCCAATGAAGCAACCCGTGGTGATGGTGATTCTTATGAAGATATGCAGGCTTATGCGAAAGAACAGGGATACGATTTCAGTTACGTGGTAGATAAGAACTCTGCGATGGCTGATGCCTTTGGTGCAACACGTACCCCGGAGGTCTTCCTCTTTGATAAAAGTAACAAACTGGTTTACCACGGCGCTATCGACGATAATGCGAATGCAGCCGACCAGGTTGGCCGCAAACACCTTGACATTGCGATCAATGAACTGGTGAATGGTAAATCAATCGAAACCCCAACCACCAAATCGGTAGGCTGTACGATCAAACGGACCAAATAAAGTACTTCTTATAAAATCGGCGGACTCAGTCCGCCGATTTTTTTTATGAAGTTTTATGGATTTCTTTTCTCCCGGCATCCAAATGTTTACCAACACATCAATTCTACACCCAAAATCAAGCTTATGTTATCCAACGTCGGTATCAATCGCTTTATCATTCTTGGTTTTATGGTAATGGTAGGCTTTGCCATGGCCAAAAGTATTCAATCCGGAAGTTACCTGGGGTTCGCGCTCTGCGTCACCAGCCTCGGCGCAGCCGTTTATTTCTTATACCTGCTGGCAAAGATGAAGCGGGAAATGGAAGCTGAAGAAAATAGATGATCTTATTGGGGTAGGTTGCTGAATGTACACCCGGAGTTGATGTCTGATGGTCGAAAGAATAGTCAACGTTTCTGACCATCGAACATCCCTCTTCGCTCTCTCTACCGCAGCATAGCCATGATTTCTTTTTCCAGTTCTTCTTCTGAAAATTCTTTTTCGAAGAAACTGCGGTAGTTCTTCTTCTGATTGAGGAATAAGGTGGCAGGAATCGCTCCCGACCATTTAGGATCTACTTTGGGACAGAAATAGTCCGCATTCGTTTCGTCGAGCCAAACGGCGGTATTTTGTATTTTTCTTTTGGCGATAAAGCTGTCGACCTTTGCCGGGTAATCGTCCTGCATATCAAGCGAAACAAAAACAAGCTTCACTCCTTTGTCTTTATACCTTGCAGCCAGCTTTTCAAATGCCGGCATCTCAGCAATGCATGGCATGCAATAGGTTGCCCAGAAATTAACGATCATCGGCGTTTTACTTTCCGTGATCATTTTTTCCAGCTCAGTTATCTTAATGCTTTTTGTGCTTTGAGCATGGGCGAATATCACTGTGTTCATACAAATAACGAAAAGCAGCAAGCAATGTCTTACACGCATGGGTTTGTTTTGTTTTCTATGACTTAAGATCAATTACCGGCAGTTCTGAACCCTTGCCGTCTTAACGGTTATTTTTCACCAGCAGAAAGACGGAAAGAAGTCGTTTATAGTTGTCAGGCGTCCTCTTCAGATTCATCAGCTTTTTTCTTCCATCCTTTCCATTCTTCCATGAGCTGGTCAAATTGTTCGTTGCCCATTCTTCGCTGATCGTAAAAACCTGCTTCATTTTTTTGTCTGAATGCTTCGTATAACGTTACGGCGCAAGCCACGCTTATATTGAGGGATTGTATAATTCCTACCTGCGGAATGATAAAATTGCCATCAGCAACAGCCCGCATTTCATCGCTCACACCACTGTGCTCATTACCAAAAACGAGCGCAATGCTTTCTGTAAAATCGATACGATGTAGACTTACAGCGTCACTGCTGAGGTGGGTTGTTAAGATCCGCTTGTACCGGGCACGTAAGTGTGCTACACACTCATCAAGGTTCTCAAACTGATGAACCGTTAGCCATTTCGCGGCGCTTGATGAACTCTTGCTCCCCCATTTTTTATGGCGTGGAATACGGGTGTTCAGAATATAGACATCCTGCACGCCAACCGCATCACAGGTGCGCATAACAGCGGAAATGTTGTGAGGATCGAATACATTTTCCAGCACGATCGTAATATCCGGCTGCCGGTGTGAGAGAACGGATTCCAGTTTCGCTTTTCTTTCAGGAGTCATCCGGCGAAATTACGGGTTTGGAACGATGGTTGTTGATAAGGAAAAGCCTTAGGATTTGAGCCTTTGATAGTTTGATGGCCGATGACGGATGTCGGATGGCCGAAGGCAATCTTGTGTTTACAGCTAATATTGCTATCGATGGAACTTATCGTCACAGGCCGGCGATGGTATTCCGGCCATCCGCCATCAGACTACAGGCGTGGATCTCCGTCCTCAAACCGGGAATTCTACTAAAATTCCACGCTGAGAGACATTGATCCTAAACGATTTGCGATAGTTTTTTTATCTTGCTCTTATATCAAGCCAATTTTGCTATGAAAAGGATTATCAGAAAGGTTTTAAAAATTACAGGTATTGTTTTATTGGTGCTGATCGCAGCGGCGTTCATTATCCCAATCGTATTTAAAAAACAAATCACCAACCTGGTCAAGAAAGAGATCAATAACAACCTTACGGCCAGTGTCGATTTTAAAGACGTTAGTATTTCTTTGTTCAGACATTTTCCCAAAGTGTCGATCGGGCTGGAAAATCTTTCCGTTGTTGGTTCAAACGAATTCGCTGGAGATACGCTTGTTTCCGCAGCGAACATCGATGTATCTGCCAATCTCATCAGCGTGATCAAAGGAAAGGATATCCAGGTTTCCGGGATCTTCCTTGAATCTCCCAGGATCCATGCACTCGTTACGAAAGAAGGAAAAGCTAACTGGGATATAACCAAACCATCTTCCGATACAACATCCTCTTCAGATACATCCGCATCAGCCTTTAAAATGAGCCTGAGCCGGTATGAGATCAATAATGGCTATATCTATTATGAAGATAAAACGGCGGATATGAGTGCCGAGATCAAAGGATTGAATCACTCCGGCAGCGGTGATTTTACACAGGATGTATTTACGCTATCGACCCAAACAAAAGCTGATGGAGTAACCTTCACTTATGCAGGTATTCCCTATCTCGCACAAACACAAACGGGTGTTGGTGCAGATATCGAAATAGATAACAAAACCAGCAAGTACGCTTTCAAAACAGATGATATCAATCTGAACAATTTGAAACTTTCCGCCAATGGGTTTTTTCAGTTGGTGAATGACAGCACCTATAACATGGATATCAACTTCAAATCTCCTTCCAATGATTTCAAGGATATCCTGTCGATGATCCCCGCTGTATACAAAAATGATTTCGATAAGATCAAAACCACCGGTAGCGCCGCTTTCAATGGTTTTGTAAAAGGAACATACAGCCCGGTGCAGTTGCCTGCTTATGATGTAAACCTGGAGATAAAAGATGGTTTTTTCCAGTATCCAGATCTTCCCAAACCGGTAAAAAATATCCAGATCGCATTACAGGCAAGTAATAAAGATGGTCAGCTGGATAACACGGTGATCAATCTTTCAAAAGGACATCTGGAAATGGGAAATGATCCGTTTGATATAAAATTCATTTTCAAAAACCCGATGACCGTACAATACATTGATGCGGTTGCCAAGGGTAAACTTGATCTTTCCCAGGTAACACAGTTTGTAAAACTGGAGGGAAATACCAAGCTCGCAGGGTTGATCGGCGCGGATATTTTTGCCAAAGGCTCTATGGCTGCATTGCAGGCACAGCAAGGCGATTTCAGTGCGGGTGGGTTTCTTGATATTCAAAAGCTGTTCTATTCTTCCGATGCATTCCCACAACCCATCCAGAATGGCAATATGAAGATTCAGGTTGCGAATTCCGGAGGTATTGCCGATAATACAGAAGTAAACATCAGTTCGGGCCACGTTGAAGTTGGAAAAGATCCGATCGATTTTACCCTGAACCTGAAAAAGCCAATGTCTTCCATCGACTTTAACGGCACCGCAAAAGGTAGCTTCAATCTTGATAATGTGAAGCAATTTGTACAGTTTGAGCAAGGCACATCTGTAACCGGTTTGCTTGATGCCGCACTTAGTTTTGCCGGCAACAAAACGGCCATTGATAAGGGTGAATATGATAAGATCAATCTTTCCGGTACAACCAATCTGAACAAATTTAAATATGTGTCGAAAGAATACCCGGGAGGCGTATCGATCACCAGCACACAGCTGAACTTTAATCCAAAGACCGTTTCACTGGCGAATATGTCGGGTTCTTACCTCAATTCAAATTTTACAGCAAGCGGCGTGTTGAATAACCTGATCGGTTATGCGCTGAAGAATGAGCCATTGCAGGGAACGATCAACGTGGGAGTTGATAAGATGAACCTGAATGAATGGATGGGCACTACCGCCACCACAGCAACGACAGAAGCCGCACCGGCGACTGCCACAACAGAACCTTTCCTTGTTCCCGGCGGACTTGATCTCACCCTGAATGCGAAAGCAGGACAGGTTACCTATGACAATGTAAATTATAATAATATCAATGGTACGATAGCTCTTGCAGACGAAACAGTGAAACTGCAGAATGTTTCAGCGAATGCTCTTGATGGCCAAATGACCTTCAACGGCTCTTATTCAACAAAAATGAATAAGAAAGACCCCGCGATTGCGCTGAGCTACGATGTGAAGGATATAGACATTCAGAAAGCATTCACTTCTTTTGTTACGGTGAAACAACTGATGCCGATCGGCCAGTTTCTTGCAGGTAAACTGAGCTCGCAACTTTCTGTAACGGGAAGTCTTGGCGGCAATATGATGCCACAGTTAAACAGTCTTACCGGTAAAGGAAACCTGCTTCTGCTTGAGGGGGCGTTGAAGAAATTTGCACCATTGGAAAAGATCGCGAATACATTACAGATCTCCGAGCTGCAATCGATCACCTTGAAAGATATCAAAAACTCCATTGAGTTTGCCAATGGTAAAGTGCTGGTAAAGCCATTTACCATTAAAGTAAAAGATATTGAAATGCAGATCGGCGGTACACATTCATTTGATCAGTCGATTGATTATATCGTAGCAATGAAAGTGCCGCGGAAGTATCTCGGTACACAGGGTAATAACCTGATCAACGGACTGGTTACACAGGCCAATAGCAAAGGGCTGGATATAAAGATGAGTGAACTTATTGATCTGAATATAAAAATGGGAGGCAGCATTACCAATCCTTCTATCAAAACAGATCTGAAGCAGGTGGCAGGCGATGCTGTAGCGGATCTCAAACAACAGGCCCAGGATTTCGCACAGGAAAAGATCGACAGTGCGAAACAAACTTTGAAGGACACGATCACAGCAGTAAAAAATCAGGTGGTAAATGATCTGAAAGAAGACCTGAAAAACAAACTGCTGGGAAACAAGGATAGCACTCAGAAATCAACAAATCTTGACAGTACGAAAAAGAACGCGGAGAAGACGATCAAGAATACATTGAATAACCTGTTGAAGAAAAAGAAAGAGGAGAATAAGGAATAAAAACAGGTTGTGAATTTGTCAATAAAAAAGAGG
>VFQP010001114.1_pt1 | contig 39229 bp, 41 predicted proteins | sample 3512351 | NCBI WGS metagenome assembly VFQP01 (sample SAMN10412372, study PRJNA504923) | tailings metagenome | isolation source: Relicate 1 Philex TSF1 revegetated site | place: Philippines: Tuba, Benguet | collected 2017-08-29
CTCAAGGCCGCCGCGCTGAACGCCCGCCTGAGCGCCGAGAAAATCGACGTCACGCTGACCCCGCGCCCCGAATACAAAGGCAGCATCCACCCGATCAGCCAGACGATCGAGGAAATGATCACCATTTTCGCCGATATGGGCTTCAGCGTAGCCGAAGGGCCGGAGATCGAAGACGATTTTCACAACTTCACCGCCCTCAACTTCCCGCCCGAACATCCGGCGCGCCAGATGCACGATACGTTCTATCTGCCCGATGCGCCAGGCAAGACAGGCGATGCGGCGAAGCGCCTGCTGCGCACGCATACATCGACCGTGCAGGTGCATGTGATGCAAACGCAAAAGCCGCCGATCCGCGTGATCATCCCCGGCCGCACGTTCCGCTCCGACTATGACATGACGCACACGCCGATGTTCCATCAGATGGAAGGCCTGCTGATCGACAAGGCATCGCATATGGGCCACCTGAAAGGATGCCTGATCGAGTTTTGCAAACGCTTTTTCGAAGTCGACGACCTGCCCACGCGTTTCCGCCCCAGCTTCTTCCCCTTCACCGAACCGTCGGCCGAAATGGATATCGGCTGCAGCCGCGACAAGGGCGAACTGAAAATTGGCGCGGGTTCCAGCTGGCTGGAAATTCTGGGCTGCGGCATGGTGCATCCGAACGTGCTGAAAAATTGCGGCATCGACCCGAACGAATATCAGGGCTTTGCTTTTGGCATGGGGATCGAACGCGTGGCGATGTTGAAATACGGCATCCCCGACCTGCGCACATTCTTTGAATCGGACTTGCGCTGGCTGAAGCATTACGGCTTTGGCCCCATGGAACAGCCCAACAAGGCCTTGGGCTGATCCGCAACCGCCGCCGACACATTTAGACAGAGAATACAGACATGAAATTCACCCTCTCCTGGCTTAAAGACTTCATCGACACGCCCGCGACGCTGAGCGAGATCACCGACAAGCTGACCGCGATCGGCCTTGAGGTCGAAGGCATCGACAACCCCGCCGAAACGCTGAAAGGCTTCGTGGTCGGCCATGTCGTCACCGCCGCAAAACACCCCGATGCCGACAAACTGCAATGCCTTGTGGTGGATACCGGCAAGGAAAAACTGAACGTCGTGTGCGGCGCGCCCAACGCGCGCGCTGGCATGAAGGGCGTCTTCGCCCCCGTCGGCAGCTATATCCCCGGCAGCGACATCACACTGAAAAAAGGCATGATCCGCGGCCAGGAATCAAACGGGATGATGTGTTCGGAGCGAGAACTGCTGCTCTCCGACGAACACAACGGCATTATCGAACTGCCCGATACGGCCGCCGTGGGCAGCGATGCGGCAGCGGCGCTGGGGCTCGACGATCCTGTCATCGAGATCAACCTCACGCCCAACCGCGGCGATTGCGCCAGCGTTTATGGTATCGCGCGCGATCTGGCGGCGGCGGGTCTTGGCACGCTGCGTCCGCTGGCGATCCCCGCCTTGGTGCCGACGTTTGAAAACCCGGTCAAGGTCACGATTGCCGATACCAAAGCCTGCCCGCTGTTCATCGGCCGTTATATTCGCGGCGTCAAAAACGGCGCCTCGCCGGAATGGCTGCAAAAGCGCCTGGCGGCGATTGGCCAAAATCCGATTTCAGCGCTGGTCGATATCACCAATTACCTGACCATTTCGCTCAACCGTCCGCTGCATGTATTTGACGCCGACAAGCTGAAAGGCGGCATCCACGTCCGCCCTGCAAAAGCGGGCGAAACGCTGGCCGCGCTGAACGATAAAACCTATACCCTGCAAGACGGCATGACCGCCGTTTGCGACGACAATGGCGTACAGGGACTTGGCGGCATCATGGGCGGCACACCGTCGTCGGTCACCGATGCCACCGTCAATGTGTATCTGGAAGTCGCCCTGTTCGACGCCACGCGCACCGCCATGACCGGCCAGAAACTGCAAATCGACAGTGATGCGCGTTACCGGTTCGAACGCGGCATCGACCCTGCTTTCGCGCATGACGGCGCCGCCATCGCCACGCAGATGATCCTTGATCTTTGCGGCGGCGAGGTCAGCGACCTGTCGGTGGCGGGTGCCGCCCCCGATACGCAGCGCGTGATCGCCTATGCCCCCGAACGCCTGAAGCTGCTGGGCGGGATGGATCTGCCGGAGGAACGTCAGAAATCGATCCTGACCGCGCTTGGCTTTGAAGTCGCCGAAGCGGGCAAGACATGGAATGTCAAAACGCCCAGCTGGCGCAGCGACGTGGATGGCGCCGCCGATATCGTGGAAGAAATCCTGCGTATCGAAGGCTACGACAATATCCCGACCGTTTACGTGCGCCCTGCCGCCGACGAAAAAATCCAGCCCCTGTCGCCGCTTGCCAAACGGGGCACGATTGCACGCCGCACGCTGGCAGGCCGCGGTATGAGCGAGACGATCACCTGGTCGTTCCTGGACGAGGCATCGGCAGACCTGTTCGGCGTCAACCGCCAGCAAAACAAAGCCGCCCTGACCCTGACCAACCCGATCAGCGTTGAATTGTCGGTCATGCGCCCATCCATCTTGCCGAACCTGATCGCGGCGGCCGGCCGCAACGCCGACCGGGGCATCGACAACGCTGCGCTGTTTGAAATCGGCAATTGCTATTGGTCGACCGACGCGGCGGGACAAGTCCTGACTGCATCAGGCCTGCGCAGCGGCGATGCACGGCCGCGCCATTGGTCGGGCGCCGCGCGCAAGGTCGATGCCTATGACGCCAAAGCCGACGCACTGGCCGTGCTGGAAGCTTGCGGCGTCAACGTCGCCAATGTGCAGATTTCGGCCGACGCGCCGGAGTGGTATCACCCGGGCCGTTCGGGCGCGCTGCGTCTGGGCCCCACGGTGCTGGCTTGGTTTGGTGAAATCCACCCCGCCATTTTGTCGGCCATGAAACGAGACGAGGCTTATGCAGGCTTCGAGATTTTCCTGCCCGGCCTGCCGCAAGCGAAGAAAAAGGGTTCGCAAAAAGAGCTTCTGCGCCCGTCGCCCTTCCAGCCCGTCAGCCGCGATTTCGCCTTTATCGTGGATGAAACGGTCGAAGCCGAAAAACTGCTGCGCGCCGTGCGCGGAGCGGAGAAAAAGCTGATCAGCCATGCCGAGATTTTCGACGTATACCAAGGCAAAGGCGTCGAGCCGGGCAAAAAATCCATCGCCCTCGCCGTTCTGCTGCAACCGCAAGACAAAACCCTGACGGACGAGGAAATCACCGCCGCCAGCCAGAAAATTGTCGAAGCCGTGACGGCACAAACCGGCGGCACGTTGCGCGGATAAATTGCCGCAAGACGCCCACGAAAAAAGGCGCCCGTCAAAGGGCGCCTTTTTTGTCTGAACGATCGCATTATCTTCCGGGGGATGTGGTGTGATCGTCAATTTCATCCTTGATCTCTTCGGATGCTTCTTCGGCGGAATCTGCAATGTCATTGGCGGTGCGTTCAATCGCATTGCCAATACGTTGTGCCGGGGTCTCTTCTTTACGGTCGTAAACAAGCAGACCCACGATAAGGGTCAAAACCAATATGATAACTACTAAAATGCCAGTATTTTGCATGATTGCCTCCTTTTTATTCTTCGTGAAGTGCCAACGTCACTGTCCGCTGATTGGTTCCACGCTGGCGTTTAACGTCTTGTAATTCCTTCTTCTTCCAGCAGGTCTTTTTTCGACAGCTTGCCCACGGCCGTCTTCGGCAGGGGCATGTCGCGAATCACGATTTTCCGGGGCATTTCGATGGGCGATAGCTTGTCTTTCAAAAACGCCTTCAGGGTTTCGGCACTGACCGCCTCGCCAGCGCGCAGCTTGATCCATGCCTGCACGGCTTCACCGCGCAATTTATCGGGCACGCCGGCGACGATACATTCTTCGACCGCGGGGTGTGTATAGATCACCTCTTCGACGTGGCGCGGATAGACGTTAAAACCACCGACAATCGCCATGTCTTTGACGCGGTCGACCAGATAGACGAAACCATCGGCATCCATATACCCGACGTCGCCCGTGTGCAGCTTGCCGCCGCGAATAACGCCTGCGGTTTCGACATCGCGCTTGTAATAACCCTTCATCATTTGCGGGCCGCGCAGCACAACCTCGCCCTTTTCCTTGGGCGGCAATACTGTTTTGCCGTCTTCGAGGCTGACGATCTCCACCACCGTGCCGGGGATTGGCAGGCCGATAGATCCGCTGCGTGCTTTTTTGCTGTGCGGATTGCACGTGGCGACGGGGGAAAATTCGGTGAGGCCATACCCTTCGGCCACCAGACGCGCGCGCGTGCGCTCTTCGAATATGCGCTTCACGTCGGCGGGCAGCGGCGCGCCGCCCGACAGGCAGAACTTGAAACAGCTGAAATCATGATCCGCCACGCGGCCGTCGTTGGCGAGGGCGATATACATCGTGGGTACGCCCGCCATATAGGCGGGTTTATAATCGCGGATCAGCCCCAAGACTTCGTTGACGCCGAATTGCGGCAGCAGCAGCATCTGCATGCCCTTCATCAGCGGCATATTCATGGCGACCGTCATGGCGAAAACATGAAACAGCGGCAGGACGACGACCATGCTGTCGTGTCCTTCTTCGGCTGTGTGATACCAATGGCTCATTTGCAGGGCATTGGCATAGAGATTTTTATGCGTCAGCATCGCGCCCTTGGGCGTGCCGGTGGTGCCGCCCGTATATTGCAAAACGGCGATATCGTTTTCGGCGTCGACGGCGACAGGCTTGGGCAGGTCGCCCACGCTTTGCAGCGCGGCGAAGGAGACCATGCCCTCTTGCAAATCAGGCATCGGCTGCGCAGCGCGCAGATCGGCCGCGGCCGGACAAACGATGATTTTTTTCAGGCGCGTTTTATGCATCAGTCCCGCCGCCTTGTCCATCAGCGCGGCAAGGTCCAGCGTGACCAGGTAATCCGTTTCGCTGTCTTCGATTTGCGCCTGTAAATCGCGTTCGGTATAGACCGGGTTATAATTCACCACCGCCGCGCCCGCTTTCAGAATGGCGAAATACATCACCACGCCCGCCGCGCTGTTGGGCATGAACAAGCCAACCTTGTCCCCCGCGCGCACACCCAGCGCCTGCAGCCCAGCCGCCGTGCTGCCGTGCTGCCGGCCAGTGCGGCCAGCGATGCGTAATCGTACACCACCTGCGGCGTGCGCAGCGCGGGGCGATCCGGCCACTTGGCGGCGCTGTCGTCGAGCAGGCGATAAAGCGGCACATGCGGCACGTTGAGCGACGTTGGCACCCCCTCGGCATAATTTTTAATCCACGGCATATCCTGACCTTGTTCAGATAGATCGCGGGTAGCATCTATGCGCAGGGCGGTCGTCATTGCTCATCGTCCTTTTTAAAAATGTCCGGGAGATAGAATTATTTACGCTCGATACCCTCTTCGGCCAGCAGGTCCTTGCGCGACAGTTTACCGACAGCCGTTTTCGGCAGCGGTTTGTCGCGCAGGATGATCTTGCGCGGCATTTCGATCGGGGAAATTTTGTCTTGCAGGAAGGCTTTCAGTTCATCTTCGGTCACGGTGGCGCCTGCGGCGGGTTTGACCCATGCCCAGACGGTTTCGCCACGTTCGGGGTCGGGCACGCCGGCCACGATGCACTCCTCGACCGATTTGTGCAGATAGATGGCCTCCTCGACAATGCGGGGATAGACGTTATAGCCGCGCACGATGATCAGGTCTTTGATACGGTCGACCAGGAACAAATACCCTTCGTGGTCGATGTATCCAACATCGCCCGTGTGCAGGCGTCCGTTTTTGATGACGTCGGCCGTCGCCTCGGGCTTGTTGTAATAGCCTTTCATCACTTGCGGGCCGCTGATGCAAACCTCGCCTTTTTCACCGACAGGCAAAACGCCGCCGGTTTCGCGGCAAATGATTTCGATTACCGTGCCCGGCACGGGCATGCCGACCGAGCCCGCCTTGCGTTTGCCGATGGCGGGGTTGAAACTGGCGCCCGGCGATGTTTCGGTGAGGCCATATCCTTCGGCCAGCGCCTGCGAATGTGTTTTTTCCTCGAACAGGCGCTTGACGTCCAGCGGCAGCGGCGCGCCGCCTGAAATGCAGAATTTCAGGCACGAAAAATCATACACCCCGACGTCCGGCGCATTCGCAATCGCATTGAAAATGGCAGGCACGGCAGGGAACAACGTGGGTTTGTGCTTGCGGATCGCCTTGAGCACCTCGGCCAGATCGAATTTCGGCTGCAAGATGATTTTGGTGCCGGCCTGGATAGAACAGTTCATGACCACCGTCATGGCAAAGACATGGAACAGCGGCAGCACGCCCAGAATGGTTTCCTTGCCGGGTTCGATGGTTTTGACCCATTTCAGGATCTGCTCCATATTCGCGTACAAATTCGCATGCGTCAGCATCGCGCCTTTCGGGATACCTGTGGTACCGCCGGTATATTGCAGCACGGCGACGTCTTCTTCGGGGTCGATCGACGCCAGATCGAACTTGCCGTCATTGTCGACGACATCGGCATAGGGGATATGACGGTCATCCCACGTCACATCGGCGATGTCTTTCGCCTTGACCAGCGGGAAAAACATGTTTTTGGGAAACGGCAGCGCGGCGGCAAAGGGGCAGATGATTACCTTTTTCAACCGCGAGTAATGCAGCGCGTGATTCATTTTATCGCATAGCATTTTCAGGTTCACCGTCACCATGATGTCGGTTTCGCTGTCGTCAATCTGCCCGACCAGTTCGCGGTCGACATACAGCGGGTTGTAATTCACAACCGTGCCGCCGGCCTTGAGCACGCCGAAATAAAACATGATGGAATACGGCGTGTTGGGCAGGAACAACCCGACCTTGACGCCTTTTTTGACGCCCAGTTTTTGCAAACCCGCCGCCACACGGTCGACCTGCGCCGCCATTTGCTTGTACGTCCAGCGCTTGCCCATGAAATCGCAGAGCGTTTTATCGGCAAAAGTCTGCGCCGCCTGATCGAGCACATGGAACAGCGGTTTTTTGTGGATCGGCATTTTCCACGAAATGCCCTCCGGATAAAATTTTTCCCAAACCCATTGCGTGCCGTCGAACAAAGGAACCGGCGCGGGAGAAGAAGAAGCGGTCGTGGTATCGGACATAGAATTCATCGCCTGTGCTGACTGTGACATGTAGAAACCTGCAAACGTATAAAAGAATAAATGAAAATATGCAGATAGTATAAGAGCTTTGCGCGCCAAGCCCAAGACCGGCGCGCATAAAATATTCTTCTGACGTTATGGCATGATGCGGCGCGGCATAGCGCCCGGACGTTTACAGCTTCGGCACGCGCGGTTTGCTGGCGCGGTGAAAGGCGATGATATTCGCACGGCGGTAAGCATCAAGCGTATCCGCCCCCAGTTTTTCAATGACACGGTCAATGACCACCTGCGCACGCTTGGACGGTTTTTGCTGGGGCTGCATAAAGCCCGTGTTATGTCCGTTCTGATACGGAAAGGGAAAGGCATATTGCGCAGCGGTGACATCAAATACCTCACCCGCCCCGCGTTTGCCGCCTTTGGGTCCGCGAATCCACCAATGGGTTTCGCGGGCAAAATAGCCACCGGCGTTCTTCTCGGCATCGGCGCGCGCGGCGCCATAGATCATGCGGCCGTCTTGCATAACCGTGTAGCCGCATACAACCGGCATAAAGCCCGCCGCCTTGCCGCCTGCAAGATGATAAAACGCTTCGGATGCCACGGCGCAATGCCCCGTTTCGACCGGATCGGACGGCGACAGCCCCGCGCGGTACTGTGCGGTCAGCAGGTCAGGCGTCAGCGCGTCTATAATCGCGCGTTTGATCTCGGCAAATCCGGTCATGCGTCGGCCACAGGTTTTGATTTTGGATTATTTATCCATAAAACGCAGAGCACGCCGAGTCAACCCGCAGACATGGTAATAATCTTGCGAAGTCCGGCACGAGTCCTGCCCGCCATCACACGGCAATTTGCAAAATATCCTTGGGGTAAGCCCCCATCGCCAGATCGTGGATGGTCTGCGGCAGCAGCGCGGGGAAGATCAGCTCGGTGCTGGCCGCGACGGCGGCGGGCGGCCACCAGCGGGTATCGGCCACAAATTTGCGTTCGATCTGGGTGTGGTTTTCGGTAGAAATATCCGTCGCGGCTGTATGCGCGATGAAATATTTTTCATCGACATGCAACATGCCGCCGTAGAAAACCAGATCTACCTTGCGGTGAAAAACTTGCGGGCCGATCGTGATGTCGGTGTGGCCTGTCTCTTCGAAAATTTCCCGGCGCAGGGCGTCCATGATGTCTTCGCCGTCATCAATACCGCCGCCGACGGTGCCCCAGTAATCGCTGTTCAGCGGCTGCTGGCCGACGGCATGAATATTCGGATCGTTCCGGTATTTGAAAAGAAGCACCTCGCCCGCCGGATTGAACAGCAATGCACGTACGGTGTAGCGTGTTTTCTTTTGCATGACGCCCTCTCTTTCGCTTCAGCATACGCTTTGCGCGGGTAAAAGAAAAGGCCGGCACCGGATTGCTCCGGCCGCCGGCCATAAAGTGGGTAGTGGGGTTAAGAGTGGGATAGTACAAAGTAAAGTCGCGTGGAGGTAACGCCGCAAGGCGGGACCGTTCGTGTCTCCTTAGAACGGCATGACGGCGTCGATGAATTGCTGGCCATAGCGCGGCTGCTGGATTTCGGTGACCTGACCGCGGCCGCCGTAGGAAATCCGCGCTTCGGCGATTTTTTCATACGAGATGGAGTTGTTGTTGAGGATGTCTTCGGGACGGATCACGCCATCCAGCAGCAGTTCGCGCAGTTCATAGTTGACGCGCACTTCCTGCTGGCCGCGGATGATGAAGTTGCCGTTCGGCAGAACCTGCGTGATCATGGCGGCAAGCTTCAGCTTGATCTCTTCCTCGCGCTCGATCTTGCCGTCGCCGGTGGATGTCGAGTTGGACGTCATGCCGACCAGATTGCTGGGATCGACCCCGCCGGGCAGCACTTTGCCCAGATAACCTTCAAAGCCGAGGACGTGCGGCACGCCCGTTTGTTCGGTACCGCGGCGCTGGCGTTCGGTTTTGTTTTTCATGTCCGCCTCGTCCTGGATATCGATATAAACGGTCAGGATATCGCCGACTTTATGCGCGCGCTGGTCTTTGAAAAAGGTCTGGCGGCCCGGTTGCCACAGCGAATTGGCATTGGTGTTGACATCAGGCGCGGAGGGCATCGGCAGCTTGATCAGCTCGGGATTGTTCGCACTGTTGTGCGCGGTTTGAATGCCGCTCATGGCGGGGGGTTTGCCGATGTTCGACACGCGCTCGCTCATGCCGCAGGCAGAGAGCATCAAAAGCGAGGTCAACGACAGGGCAACCGTCAGCGATCGGTAGAGGGGGATGGATGGTTTCATGGCAAAAATCTCCTACAAAGCAGTACACACATCAGGGGTACTTGCATCAATCGTGCCAGTTTTAACTTTTTATTGTTTTCAGTATCTTAGCTGCCCAGTGCGCGCACCGTAACCGCCTGCATACCGGTCACTTCGGCATCCAGCACTTGGCGGGATGACATATTCATGACCTTGACCAGCGCACCTGCCGCGCCGTTTTCCAGCGCCTTGGCCTGCGTTGTCAGATGGATGGCGCCGTTTTGCAGGGTCACGGTTACCGTGTCGCCTTTTTTCACCATCATGGGCTGCACGATATCACCCGCCGACAGGGGGCGCAGGGCGGGCAGATTGCGGCGCGGCGACTGGCCGGCCAGTTGCGCGGCGTCGATAATGGTATTGGCGGCCACGTCGCCCGCGCGCATATCAACCCAGGTGATGTCGCTGCGGGTCAGCACGTCCCCCGCGCGGCGGGGCTGCGCAAGGACAGGCACAGACGTCAGCAGGTACAGCTGGCCACTGACATCGCGGCGGGTTTTACCGGCCACCAGCGTGGCGCGGAAAGAACCGCGGGACAGGTCATAGCGCAGGTCTTCGACCTCCAGCGCCGCCACTTCGTGCGGGGGGATGTAAAGGCTGCTGGCGCGGCTGTCAAACGCGGTTTCGAATTTCTGGCCGGGCAGCGCGGCGGCCAGTTTGTCTTGCAGCGCCGCTTCGATCTGATAGCGGTCGATTTCCTGCGCATCGCGGCGGATGACGGTTTTATCCATGCCGCTTTGGGGTTTCCAGCCAAAGCCGAAAGCATCGGAAATACGCGTCAAATCATGCGCGGACAGCGTCATTTCGGCGCCCAGCGCGGGGGCCGGCGCCAGCACATGGTCGGCATGGCGGCTAACGCCGTCGAAGACGTCGCCGACGGTGATGACATCGTTCGTGACAATGCTTTCGGCGCGCGGCTGAATATCGCCCGCCCATGCCTTGCCGACCAGCACCACCGTCAGCAAAAGCGCCATAAACAGGCTTTTGCCATCGGGTGTCGCGGTTTGAATAACTGCGGTGGTCTTTTCCTTGGTGATTTTCATGTCCGGTCTCCCAACCCTTGATGAAATTAATTTTCCCGTCCCTTTAGTCCCGAACCGCCGTTAGCGGAGGTTCGAGATCGTCGAGAGCATCTCGTCGCCCGTCTGGATGATCTTGGAGTTCATTTCATACGCGCGCTGCGCCTGAATGAGCGAGGTGATTTCCTGCACGATATTCACGTTCGATGTTTCAAGCGCACCCTGTTCGATCTGGCCGTAGCCCGGCTCGCCCGGGTTGCTGACAACCGCCGTACCCGATGCTTCGGTTTCCATCAGAATGTTGTTACCGACGGCTTCAAGACCGGCATCGTTGGCGAAACTTGCCAGCTGCAGCTGGCCCACGTTGGTCAGCGCGGTCTGGTTTTGCAGCTTCACCAGCACTTCACCGGACGCGTTGATCGTCACATCCACCGCATCGGGCGGAATGGTGATGCCGGGCTGTACGTCATAGCCTTCGGACGTGACCAGTTGGCCGTCCTGGTCCAGCTGGAACGAACCGTCGCGGGTATAGCCCGTCTCGCCGCTCGGCAGGGTAATCATGAAATACCCCTCGCCTTTGATGGCGGTATCAAAGGGGTTGCCGGTCATTTGCAGCGCGCCCTGTTCGTTGATGCGGTAGACAGAACCGGCCTTCACGCCCAGACCCTGCTGGATACCTGCGGGAACCGTCGTGCCCTGATCGGACGAAGACGCGCCGGGGCGCACTTTGGTCTGATACAACAGATCCTGGAATTCCGCGCGCTGGCGTTTGAAGCCGGTCGTCGTCATGTTGGCGATGTTGTTGGAGATCACGTCGACGTTCAGCTGCTGTGCAAGCATCCCGGTGGCGCCGATATCGAGGGTCAAAGACATGGTAAACTCCTTCTTTCTATCTCTTGAATCTTAGACTTGCGTCAGTTTTTGAATGGCTGTGCGGATACGTTCGTGGTCGTTTTGCAGCATGCGCTGGGTCGCCTGATAGCTGCGCAAAACCTCGATCATCCGGTTCATTTCCACGACGGGGTTGACGTTCGAATTCTCGGTAAAGCCTTGAACGATGCGGACATTGCCGACCGGCACTTCGGCCTGGCCATTGGCGTTGAACAGGTTTTCACCCGTGCGCACCATGTTCTGCTCGTTATCGAAGTTCACGACCTTGAAGCGGCCGATGGTGCCGGCCTCGCTGGTGATTTCGCCGTCTTCGGTGATGCGAACCTGCGTGGCGTCGGCCTGCACCTGAATGGTTTCGTTGTTTTCGTTCATGACCGGATAGCCGTTTTTATTGACCAGCTGGCGGTCGGCATTGAGCGTGAAGGCGCCATCACGCGTGTAGCGCAGGCCGCCCGGCGTCTGCACTGCGAAATAACCGCGTTCCTGCAGGGCGACGTCAAATTCGTTATGCGTCTGCGTCAGCGAACCGACTGCCAGATTGCGATAGCTGCCGCTGTTGTTCGCCTGACGCACGATATCGCCGCCGCGCGGCTGGCTGATATATTCGCTGAACAGCGTTTGCTGCGCGCGGTAGCCCGGTGTGGACATGTTGGCCAGGTTGTTGGCCGTCATGTTCATCTGCTGCTGCAGCGAGAGCTGCTGTGATAGTCCGATGTATGAAATGTTTTCCATGTACATCCACCTCTTGTTCTTGTGCCGCCGTCTGCCGCGTTTGGTTGTGGTTGCGGTCTTGCCGGCGTCTTAACCCGCCTTTGTCATTGCAGAAACCGTGCCAGAATGAATTTTTGTTTAAAATCAAAAGGATAAATAGAAGCCCACGGGGCAGCTCCGCCCTTCGCCAGCCGCGCCGCCGCGCCGCAGCATCGGGCGGGGGCAGTTTTTGCCGGGATATTTCACCCAGCCCCTTGAATAACCGCAATTTTAGAAAAACTGATTATTTAGGAAACGCGCACGGCAGCTGATAAAATGAACTGACAGGGGTTTTAAATCGTGGCACGATATGTGCAGGGTTTTGAGGAGTTTATGCGCGGTCTTTCATTCGGACGGCAGCGCTTTTCATAAGGTAGGGGAAAGATGGCGAGCGACAGCAAAGATGACGTCTCTCTCGCGGCGGCAGGCGAAGGCCTTGGCGCGGCAGAGGAAGGCCGTTTCAGCGCCAAGAAAATCGTAATGTTCGTGCTTTTGCCGCTGGCCGTGCTGGGCGGCGGCGGTGCGGCGGCGTACAAGATGGGCTATCTGAACCACATTCTGCCCGGCCATGAACTGAAATGCGAAGAGGTAAAGGAAGGCGACGAGAACTATGCCGCGTGCCTTGAAAAAGCCAGCAAGGCCGCCGAAGGCCCCGGCGTCTTTATCGACGTGCCGCCGATTGTGGTGAACCTGAGCTCGACATCGCGCCAGCAGCGCTTTTTGCAAATCAAGCTGAAGGTGGAGCTGGAAAAAGCCGAAGACCAAAAAATGTTCGAAGTGGTCATGCCGCGGGTGGTGGACCAGTTCCAGACGTATCTGCGCGAATTGCGTCTCGACGACCTGCGCGGGTCGTCGGGCATGTACCGCATGAAAATCGAACTGCTGAACCGCGTACGCGCCGCCACGCCAGAAGTGAAGGTGCGCGACGTCCTCTTTCAGGAGATGCTTGTCCAATGACGGAAACGACCGAAAAGACACGCGTACCCAATCCGCAGGATATGCCCGCGGAGCAGGAAGGCCGCATCCTCGATCAGGATGAAATCGACAGCCTGCTGGGGTTTGGCGACGATGCCGGCAACAGCAGCAAAACCGGCATCATGGAGCTGATCAACTCGGCGCTCGTCAACTACGAGCGCCTGCCAATGCTGGACGTGGTCTTCGACCGTCTGGTGCGCCTGATGTCCACCTCCTTGCGCAACCTGACGTCGGATAACGTCGAGGTCAGCCTCGACCATATCTCGTCCGTCCGCTTCGGCGATTATCTCAATTCCATCCCCCTGCCCGCGATGCTGAGCATTTTCAAGGCGGAGGAATGGGATGACCGCGGCATGATGGTTGTCGATAGCGCCCTGATCTATTCCATCGTCGATGTTTTGCTCGGCGGCCGCCGCGGCACATCGGCGCTGCGCGTCGAAGGCCGCCCTTATACGACCATCGAAACCAAATTGATCGAGCGCATGGTGCATGTCGTGCTCAATGACCTGTCCGCCGCGTTCGACCCGCTATCGCCCGTATCGTTCCGGATGGAGCGCATCGAAACCAACCCGCGCTTTGCGACCATCACCCAAAGCAACAACGCAGGCGTGCTGGCGCGCCTGCGCATCGACATGGGCGACCGCAGCGGCCGGATCGAGATCATGATCCCCTACGCCACGCTGGAGCCGGTGCGCGAAGTACTGCTGCAGATGTTCATGGGTGAAAAATTCGGCCGCGACAGCATTTGGGAAACCCACCTGACGCGCGAGCTTTTCCAGACCGACGTGCATCTGTCGGCCATTCTTGGGGAAACCAGCGTACCGCTGAACGATATTCTGAACTGGCAGGTCGGCTCGACCGTGGTGCTGAACACCCGCCCCGACGACCTGATTGAAATGCGTGTCGGCCAGCACCCGATGTTCATGGCCAAGATCGGCCAGAAACAGGGACAGATCGCCGCCAGCATCGAGGAGTATATCGAGCCGAAGCAGGAGGAGGAATAACCCCATGCCGTCGCTCGGCCTTATATTAGACATCGTCCTTTTGGGCGCGCTGGGCGCGGTGATGCACCGTGCGTGGATTTTATCCAAGCAGTTCGAGCGCACCCGCGCCGACCGCGCCGCGTTCGAACAATTGATATCGGCGCTCAACATCGCCGCCGGCCGTGCCGAAGAGGCGATTGACGGCCTGAAAGAGGCCGTGCAATCCGCAGGCGACGGATTGCAATCGAAAGTCAACGGCGCGCGCGCGCTGCAGGCCGAACTGGAAATCATGCTGCAGGCCGGCGACAGCCTGGCGGAACGTCTGCAAACCCTGGCCGAGAAAAGCCGCAGCAGCCATACACCCGCCGAAGCGCCCGCAAAACCGGCAGAGCCCGTACAGGCGCCCGCCGCCACCGCGCCGCGCACGCGCGCTGAAAAAGAACTGCTGGATGCCCTGCGCGATAAAACCAAACCCGCGCACGACAGATAAGGGGAAAGGTCATGAAAAATTTCCTCAAGAAATTACCGGTCAATATCTTCAGCATCCTGATGGCGGTGCTGGCGATTGTGTTTGCCGGCCGTGCGGTTGATATCGCGATGTATGGCAGCAAGTCGCCCGCCTTCCCGTCGGCCATGGCGCAAAAGCAGGTCAACGAAGAACCGCCGCCGCTGTCGCAATCCGACATCGAAAACGCCGTGCGCGAAACCGCGCGCGCCGCCGCGGGCCTGGCCGATATCCCCGCCCAGACAACCGCGCCCATGCCTGCCGCCACGGCCGAAGCCCCCAAACCCGCACCGAGCGCCGCGGATGACCCGTCGCTCGACCCCGACCAGCGCATTTTCAGCCCGGCTGAAATTCAGGTGCTGCAATCGCTGGCGCGCCGCCGCGAGGAAATTGAAAAGCGCGAGCAAAAGCTGGCCGCGCAGGAAGCTTTGCTGAAAGCCGCCGAACAGGAAGTCGACCGCAAGATCGCCGAGCTGAACAAACTGCGCGGCGAACTGGAAGCGCTTTTGGGAAAACAGCAAACGATGGAGGAAGAGCGCATCCTCTCTCTCGTCAAAATCTACGAGAATATGAAGCCCAAGGAAGCCGCCGCCATTTTCAATACGCTGGATATGGATGTGCTGCTGGCCGTCATTGGTAAAATGTCGGAACGTCGCAGCTCGCCCATCATCGCCAACATGCAGACCGACCGCGCGCGTCTGGTGACCATCCGTCTGGCCGAACAGCGCAAACTGCCCGAAGACACAAAAGCCACCCCAGCCGCAGGCCCGCGTTAATGACCAAACGCCCCGCATATCCACGCTATCTGGTGCCGCGCAGCCTTTTGCTGCCTGCGGCGTTGGCGGTGTTTTTATGCGTGCAGACCCCTGTTGCCGCCTGGGCGGAAACCGTCGGCGTGCGTTTGGGCGCGCACAAAGAATATACGCGCGTGGTGATCGATTTCGAGCGACTGGTCGGCTATAAAGTCGACAACGCCGATGGCACTGTCACCGTCACGTTCGATGCCGATGCGACGCTGTCGCCACAGGACCGCAGCGCAGGGCTTGTCAGCGGCCTGACCACGGGCAAGACGGGAGCCAAGGGCACGACGCTGAAAATCAACGTCCCCAAAGGCGCCAGTATCAAGCACTACCGCCTGATGCGTAAAATTGTGGTCGATATCTTCCCCGCCGCCGCGCAGGCCGAAAAGCCACCGGCGAAAACGCCGGAGAAGCCGCCAGAAAAAACGTCAGCACAAGCGGCGGAGAAACCCGCTGCCACAATCGCCGATAAAGCGCCGGCTGCGGCAGCGCCGCCCGCAGAAAAACCGCCGGTGCAAACAGCGGCTGCGCCAGAGCCCGCCGAAGCGCCTGCGGACGCAGCGGTGCACCCCCCCGCACCCGAGCTTATCCTGCCCCCCGTCAGCCTGGGTTTAACGCCCCCAGCCACCGCACCCGCGCCCACGGTGCCGGCTGTTCCTCAACTCGCGGCGCAATTGCCGCAAGACGTAATCGTCGACGAAACCGTCGCGGCCGACGAAGAACCGCCACCGCCACCGCCGGAGACGCAGCGCACGACGCTCAGCTTTTCCAGCATTGCGCCATTGCAAATGGCGGTCTTCACGCGCGACAGCAAGCTTTGGATCGTCAGCGAAGGATCGACCGGCAGCGCGCAAAGCCCTGCCGCGAGCGGCCCCCTCGCCAAACTGATGGGCGCGCCCGAGGTCATGCGCTTTGCGGGCGGCATCGCCTATCGCTATAACCTGCCGCCGGAAACATTCGTGGGTGTCGATAAAACCAATATGACATGGCAAGTCACGCTGGGCCCCATTCCGCAGCAGGCGCCGGGCAGAGAAGTCGTTCACGTCGAATTCGATAACACCAGCGGCGAAGCCAAATTGCTGGCCGCGCTGAAAGGCAACGGCAAACTGCTGACGCTGCAAGACCCTGACGCAGGCGACACGCTGCAAGTCGTCGCGGTTTCGCTGCCGAGCGAGCGCATCGACCAGGGCCGCCGCTTCAGCGATGTCGAGGTCATGCCGGCCTTTGCCGGTATGGTCGTGCGTCCGCTGGCCGACGGAGTGCGGGTGACGCGCATCAACGATTATGTATTGGTGACCGCGCCCGACGGCATTCGCGCCACGCCCGATGCAGGCCCCGTCATGCTGAGCGGCGATATACGCACGATGGAGGGTGAATACGCCCGCCTGTTCGATTTCCCCAACTGGCGTCAGGGCGGCATCGCGTATTTGTCGCGCAACCGCCGCGCGCTTGAACAACGTGCCGCCGCCGCGCCCAACGACGATATCCGCAACGAAGCGATCATGAACCTGGCGCTTCTTTACTTCGCCAATAACTTCGGTCAGGAAACGCTGGGCGTTTTGCGCCTGCTGGAGCAGCGCAACCCCGCGCTGGCGCGCAATGCCAACTTCATCGCGCTGCGCGGCGCCGCCGCCGCCATGGCAGGACATTATCAGGACGCGCTGCAAGACCTGTCGCACCCCGCCATACAGCAGCACCCCGAAGTGAACCTGTGGATCGGCTATGCCGCCGCCGCGACAGAGCAATGGCGCATGGCCAACCGCTCTTTCCCGTCCGACAACAGCCTGCTGATCGAATACCCCCCCAATATCGCCACGCCCTTCACCATTTATATGGCCGAAAGCGCGCTGCGACTGGGCCGCACCGATACCGCCACCAAGCTGCTGGATACGCTTGATATGTGGAGCAGTGACATGGATACGCATCACCGCGCCGCCATCGCGTATCTAAAAGGCGAAGTGTCGCGGCAGGAAGGCCGCAAAGCCGAAGCGATCCGCATCTGGCAACCCGTCGCGAACGGCATTGATCGCCTGTATCACGCCAAGGCCAGCCTGGCGCTGACCAATCTGGAGCTTGCCGAAGGCAACATCAAGCCCAAGGAAGCGATCGACCGTCTCGACAGCCTGCGCTTTGCCTGGCGCGGCGACGGGCTTGAGGTGCAGATCATGCACAACCTCGGCCTTCTCAAAGTGCAAAACGGGCAATATCTCGATGGCCTTGCCGACATGCGTACGGCCATGACGCTGGCCGATACGCTGCTGGACGACACCGACGTCATCCGCGCGGATATGAGCCGCGTGGTATCGGATATTTTCATCGGCCGCCAGGCCGAAAGCATCTCGCCGCTGGAGGCGATTTCAATCCATAGCGCCTATGGCAGCCTGCTGCCGACAGGGGCAGAGGGCGCGGCCGCCACGCTCAACTTCGCCGATTTCCTGATCCGCGTGGATCTGCTGGAAAAAGCGGCGGAGCTGATCAACAGCCAGCTGACCGCCGGCTCGGTACCGCCTGAAAAAGTCCCTGCGCTGGGCGCGAAACTGGCCGCGATTTATTTGCTGGACGGCCGCCCGCCGGAGGCCATATCCGCTCTTCAGCGTAGCACGCGCAGCGAGACCGAGCCCAAGCTGGAACAGGAACGCCAGATGATGCGCGCCCGCGCCCTGTCGCAGCTGAACCGGACCGACGAAGCGATTACCGCGCTGGCAGGCTATACCACTGGCGATGCGCAGCGGCTGAAGGCGGACGTGCTGTGGCGCGCGCGCCGCTGGGTTCCTGCCGCGCAGGCCATTGAAACGATGCTGCCCACGCCGGCGCCCAGCCCGCTGCCACCGGAAATCGCCGAGATGGTGGTGAATGCCGCCGTCGCCTATAAACTGGGCGGTGACAGTGCGGGGCTGGAAAGCCTGCGCCGCCGCTTTGGCGACGCGATTACATCGACCCCGCAGGCAAACGCCTTTGGCGTTATCACGCGCGACGGCGGACAAGCGACATTGGGCGATCGTGAAACGATTTTGAAAATCGCGGGCGAAGTCGACATGTTCAAAGGCTTCCTGAAAAGCTATCAATCCATGCCCGACGCCAAGGGAAGCGGTGGTTAAGTACCGTCCCCCTTTGTTATTTCCAAGCAGAATCAAATACAGCGCGGCTTTTCTTGACATAATTTCAAGACGGGCATAGACTTTTTTACTCATACGAGTCCGATCCCGCGCGGTGTATCCGCCCCGGCGCCGGCCAGTTTGGCCGCCCACGCCCTGTCATTCGGGAAGACATCGTTTCCATCTATAACCGTTAGACAAGTCAGGTGCTTTCATGACCGATACCCGTTCTGTTTCTTCTGCCGCCACCCGCGATTTCGATGCCGCCGCGCAGCCGTCTTTTGACAGCCTTGCGCAAAAAATCGACGTCGCCACCAGCGGCAGCGAACGCTGGACGGCATCGCGCCAGCTGGCGCAAATCGGCAAGGCAGACGGCCTGCAAAGCATCAGCACAGCCACCACGCTGACCGCCGCCGGATTGCGCGAACAGGACGCAGGCCTGCGTTACATGACCGCCAACCTGCTGCGCGATATCGGCACGGCGCAGCCCGCCGCCGCGCAAATTGCTGCCGATGGCATCGCCGCGCTGAACGCCAATGAAAAAGACGCCTATGCCCGCCGCAGCATGGAACTGGCCCTGGTCGATCTGGCGCGCGCGCAGCCGCAAACCATACAAACCGCCGCGGGTGCCATTGCCAAAGGCCTTGCGCACGGCGCCGACGCGCTGACGCGCAGCCTGCAGGCCGGCCAATTGAGCGAACTGGTTGCAGCGCAGCCCGCCGCCGCCGCAGGCGTGATCGACCTTGTCACCAACGCCTTCAAAGACGAGCGCGAAAAGCTGGCGGCACACCATCTGGCGCGCACGCTGGTCGCGCTGACATCCGATGACGCGCTGCGCCCGCGTGTCATCCATACCCTGATGAACGCGCTGACGACCGAGCCAAGCACCGCCCAGCCGCTTGAAAAAAGCTTCGCCGCCGCGCATGCCCTGCATATCATCAGCGCGGACCACCCCAAGGAAGTCGCAGCCGCGATGGCCGACCGCCTGAACAACAGCCAGCTGGGAAGCAATGGCCGCCGCCTCTGCATCCTCGGTCTTGGTTACGCCGCCGACGCAGACAAGGAATGCGCCGCCCTGGCCGCGCCCGCCCTGCTGAAAGCAATGAGCGCCGAACCGGACGCCCTGCATCGCCGTCATATCGTCGATGGCGTCATGAAATCCGTGCACAACGGTTTTTCCAGTCAGGACGCAGGCAAGGCGCTCTTTGCCCACCTGTCTGCCAAGTCGGGCGACGGGATGCTGGAAAGCGACCGCGAAACCCGCGACAAGATCAGCAGCGCGCTGCGCCGCCTGAACCACAAAACGCCTGCCGCGCCCATGAGCATTCCTGCGCCTAAATAAACAGGCATCTTAAACAAAAAACCCGCGCATCATACGGCGCGGGTTTTTTTGTTGGTGAAATCCTGTTCGCCATCAGGGCACGGCGGGCGTATGCGTGATTTGCGCGGGGACGTGGCTGGCGATACTGGCAGCGGGTGCAGCGGCGGCGGCATCCTTGCGCGCGATTTCTTCGGCGTGCAGTTTTTCCAGCTCTTTTTCAAGGCGGGCGCATTTACGGCTTTCCTGCCAATAGCGGAAACGCGCCTTCTGGTGGAGCGTCCACACAAATAGCGCGCCCAGAAAAAAGCCGCCCCCCAAAAGACCCAGCGCAACCTGCCAGAGCGGCAGGCTCAGCGAGAACGTCTTGTCATCGGGCAGCAGGTAAAGCGTGACCGCATCGCCATTCGACAACACGACCAGAACCGCGAACAACGTCAGCGGCAGCGTAATCAAAAGGGTAAGATACTGCATGGAGGGAACTCCCTGCGTTTAGCGGCGGACGGCAGTCATTGCCACGCGTGGCCGAGGATCAGTTGAAATCGTCGTCGCCGGTGCTGTCGGATGCGATACCGTTCAGACGCTCGTGCATTTTTTTGCCGATCTTGAAGAACGGAACGCGTTTGTTGTCGACCTGTACGGTTTCGCCGGTGCGGGGGTTGCGGCCCACGCGCGCCTTGCGCTGTTTAACCGAGAAAGCGCCGAAGCCACGCAATTCAACGCGCGCACCGGATGCGAGTGCCTTGGTGATCTCTTCGAAAATCGTATCGACGATCTGCTCCGCGTGGCTCTGGTAGAGGTGCGGATTCAGTTCGGCGAGTTTGAGAATCAATTCTGACTTTGTCATGGCGGCCTCAATGTTCCTTAACAGAGACTCCGGGCAAGGTTTTCCGGCGTTTTTCAGTATTTCAAGAGCTTACAAGATCAAGGTTGCCAAGTTTCATTTCTGGCGTCAAGGAAAAAACCTTTGAAATCAAATGAATAAAAGGTTAATGCGGCAAAATGCCCCCTCTCTTGCGTCAAAATGCCTTTAAAACCGCCATTTTTGCAATTTTCAAACCGGCAAAATAAAAGTGGAAATCCCGCAAAAACAACCCCTTGATACGCTATTTATTATCCATAATAACAAACAAAACAAGGGGGAGCCGTACAGGGAGCGCAGAGTAGTCATCCGGGAGGCGCGAATCTCCCCCCTCTCCGCCACGGCGGGCGAAAAGAGTTAGAGACCGAAGCGGCGGTTGGCGGGGGACGACGTTTTCGCGCGGGCATGGCGCGGCGCGCGCGCTTCTTCATCCCGTTTTTGCGCGGCCGCTTCGAATGTTTTGGCAAGGCTTGGATAAATGCACAGCAGCGGATGTTTCGGTGATGTGCGGCGCAGAGCATCCAGATGTTGTGCCTGCACTTCGCCGCAGCGTTCCTGCACGCGTGCGGCTGCAATATCGAGCGTTTCGACATCCATCATCACGGCCTTTATGGCCTTTTTGTCGCCCAGTTTGTGATCGTCCAACATGCGTTTCAGCAAGGCGGTAGGGGCATAACCTGTGAGAACGGTTGTCAGCAAGGCCATGGTGCCGGTGATCGGCTCTATCAGCAAAAGACCGGCAACCAAGGGCGTGTTCATGCCAAAGGCCGTCCAAAATCTTTTGCCGTCCGCAGATCTGAGAGCGTGCGCAAGGGTCGCCTCGCGCGCCTTCTGTACACGTTCTTCGGCTTCTTTCAATTGGAGGAAATGGTCGGCAATGCCGCGTGCATCGGGCTCCACCCCCATCATTTGCTCGGCATAATCCAGCGCCTCGCGCCGCATCTGGGCGAGTTTTTGTTCGGGCGTCGGTTTTTTGCCGCGGCGTGCGGACATGGAAGATGCGCTTTCGTTTGGTGGCTGATGAGATTGTTCTAAATATTGCTGCCCGTTATGTCAACCCATGCTGCAGCGCGGGAAATATTTGAACATTTTGCGGATTGATTGCGACATTTTATTTTTATACGCTAATCACGGATTGCTTAAGTAAGCGCAGGTACTCAGACCGCAGCCTTTAACCACAGGAATGCCGGAATGACCGCATACGCCCTCGCCCGCCGCAACGTCCCGTACCGAACGCCCCACCGCACGGCGCAGCCGCCGCGTGGATCGCTGATGAAACGCTTCGCCAAGGCCGCCGCCAAAGTCGCCGTGACATTGCTGGCCGCCGCGTCCCTCGCCTATGGCGGATACCTGACCGCAAATTACGCCGGACAAGGCGCACCGCTGACCGCCAATGAAACCGCGATGGTCGAAAGCGTTTTCGGCGACGAAGTCGATGCGTCCAAAATGCGCAAACATTTCCGCGAAACATCGTGGGCATACCGCCTCGCGCCCAAAAGCGTTGCGGGCATGGTGCTGCCGCCGCTCAGCCATATCGATTTTTACGGGGAGCGTGCGCGCAGCGACGATTACGCCAAAGACAATCCGCGCATGGCAAACCTGTTCATGCACGAGGCCACCCACGTCTGGCAAAACCAGAACTGGCGCTGGAGCTTGCATCACCTCGACAAGGTGCGTCTCTATGACTACAAGCTGGTTGAAAATGCACGGTTTGATTCATTCGCGCTTGAACAAAAAGCGCAGATGATCGGCGATTACGTGCAAATCTGGCTGCATCCCCAAGGCAAAGTCCAAAGCGGCCAGACGGCCAGCGCCGATGACATCCTGCTGCGTGACGTCGTCGAAAGCAGATTCCCCCGCGCACGCGAAAGCCGCCTTGCCCTGCCCGCCCCAGCGAAAGCTGCCCCCGCGCAGCCCAAGATGCCGAACAGTTGAGATCAGAACAGATAGTTTGAATAGACGATGCGCAGCGATTTATCGTCTGCAATGCTGACGGGCGTGATGATATCCAGATCGCCGATGATCGCCATGCAGGCCTGCGCGCTCGCGGCCTGCCCGCCGCTGCAGCGCGGATGACGCGACCAGCGCTCGCCAATTAATTTTTGCACCGGCGCCGATGTCAGGTGCAGATCGTCCAGTTTTTGCACATGGCCCAGCTTGACGCCCGCGGCGGCAAAAGCATCATGCACCAGTTCGCTGCAATAAAACTGGTCATGCCCGGGGGCAAAGAAAATATCATAAGGCTTGCCGAAATGCTGCGCGCTCCACGCCGCCGCGCGCTCCACCTGCGCGGGTTTCATGTCCGGCAGGCGCATGATCTTCAAGCGGCCGCCAACACCTTCGTCCACCCAGTCGGCGAAGGGGATTTTACGCGTGGTCGCGTTCGCTTCGATCACGAAAATATCGTCGCCTTCCAGGTGCACAAAACCGACATGCGTCAGCCAGCTGCGCGTGGCCAGCCCCACCGCCAGCGACTGGCGCGACGGGCTGGTATTGAACACGATGTCGCCATCGCGCAAATCGGGCAGGCGCGTGATATCGACCCACGACCATTTCAGCCACAGCGCAAACACGGCCGGCAGCGCCACAAAAAACAAAACCGCCGCCCAGAAAAGATTCCGGCGGCGGATTTTGTTTTGTACGTCTTCGGTCGTCACGACGTGGCGACGATTAATAATTCGGCTTGATTTTTTTGACCGGCAGATCGGCGGCGATCGGCTCGTCGTCGATCATTTCGATCATGCCGTTTTCGGTCATCGAGAAGCGCGCGGCGAACAGCGCGTTTCCGTACAGCACCATCGCGCTGGCTTCGAACGCGCCATCGGGCGTTTTGCCCTCGAACGCGGCGGGGCGCACGGCGTCTTCGATCACTTTGCGCATACCCGGCTCCAGCTTGGTCTGGTCAATCGCGGGGTGGTTGACGTCTTCGACGATCAGGAACGGGCCTTCGTCGCCATGCACGAAATAGCAGAAGAAGCGCAGGTAATCGATGACGTTCGCTTCGACAACCTTGATCGGGTCGGCTTCGTTCGCATCATGGATGGGCGCGGAAGAACCGTCGAGCAGGAACATGCGGCCCTGCTTCGCCAGAAACCAGAACGGGCCGGTACCGGCGGGCCATGCGGTGTCGTCCACACGAACAAGACCGATGGTGGTATAAAACGGCAATTGGCACCAACCGACGGTCGCCGTCGCGGCGGAAGCGTTATGCGTACCCTGAATGGGGTTCACGAGCTTCAGGAAGGGCTCGAGCGGCGCGCCTTCGACTTTTTGCCAGTTATACTGATCGAACATATTTTTCTGCCTTTCCAGAAACTGTCTTCGGAATCCGACCCGATGTTGTCATGTCTTGGGACGGATTGCAAGCAGCTTTGATATCAAGGGTTTGAAATCAAAGATCTATTAAGATTTCCGCGCGTTTCACGCCGCCGCCTTGAGATTGCCGAACAGGCGGTCAAGGAAGTGTTCGCATTTCAGCAGCTGTTCCTGCGCGATAAATTCGTTGGGTTTATGCGCCTGCGCGATCGAGCCGGGGCCGCAAACCACCGTGGGCACGCCCTTGTGCTGGAAGATGCCCGCTTCGGTCGCGAAGCTGACCTTGGCCGCTTCGTTCGCGCCCGTCAGCTGCAAAACCAGATCGACCATCGGGTGGTCGTTGGCAATATCGAATGCCTGCACGCGGGCGGCGGATTTAAATTCGAATCCCGTTTTGGGATCGATGTCTTTCATCCGCGGCTCCAGCGTTTTGAATGCGTACTGACGGATTTCCTCGGCCAGCGATTCCGGATCGACCTCGGGGATATTACGGATCTCGAACGAAAAATTGCAGCGGTTCGGCACGATGTTCAGCGCCGTGCCGCCCTGCATGACGCCGGTGTGCAGCGTGGTGAAGGGCGGGTCAAACGCCTTGTTAAACGGGCCTTCGCTTTGCATGCGGCGCGCAACCGATTTGATATAGGCCACCAGCTCCGCCCCCGCCTCGACCGCGTTCACAGCGTAAGGCGCGAGAGAGGAGTGGGATTCTTTGCCATGCACCGTGCAGTCGAAATCGCAGATGCCTTTGTGGCCCGTAATGGGTTTCATCAGCGTGGGTTCGCCCACCACGCAAAGCTTGGGCTTCACCGGCAATGATGCGATGGTATCGGCAAGGCTATGCGCACCGAGGCAGCCAAGCTCTTCATCATACGAAAACGCGAAATGCACGGGGGCATCCAGCTTGCCTGCCTGCTGGCGCGCGACGATGTCGGGCACCTTGGCCAGCGCCACGGCGATGAAGCCTTTCATGTCGCAGGTGCCGCGCGCATACAAAAGACCGTCATGTTCGCGCAGCGCGAAAGGATCGCTGTCCCATGCCTGCCCCTCGACCGGTACCACGTCGGTATGGCCGGACAGCACCACGCCCGCACGATCGGCGGGACCGATCACGGCATGGAGGTTGGCCTTGTTTTTGGTATCGTCGTGGATGAGCGTCGATTGGACGCCATAGCCTTCCAGATAGCCCTGCACCCAGTGGATCAGTTCGAGATTTGATTTGGTGCTGATGGTGTCAAAGCCGACCAATTGGGCGAGCATTTGCTGGCTGGTGAAGGTGGCGTTGGTCATGCACGAAACTCCCCTGCGAATTTGATGGGCTAATGTAGCACATAAAATTCTTTGTAACGTATTGTTTTTTATGTGTGTTTCGTCCCCACTCCCTTGCGTCTTCATTCCCATAATTAGGTTGACATAGAGCGGCACGGATGCTAAAACTGTGGGGCAAAAAACAATTCAAAAACAAAGAAATACGATTCCCCGCGCCGAGGAGCTGTGACCATGACCGATTTTCGCGATTCAGGCCTTCCCAATAACCCGACGATCTTCAAGGCCTTCTCGACCTACCGCGACAACATGGAAGACCTGCCGCCCGACGTGCGCGAAGATGAAGCCCCGCTGAAAGTCGCGCGCCTGATCGGCCAGTACACGAACGACAATAACGGCGTGATGCTGGCGCTGCTCGGCCTGATGCCGCAAACCACCTGGGGCGTGATTAAGAAGCGTTTTGGCGAAGAGATCGCCGACCAGCTGGCCGAAAGCCGTCTGCATGTCGCAACCGGCTATGCCTATCTGGCCGAAGCCAGCCCCGCCGTGAAACAGCTGACCATGGCGGGCGCCATCGTCGCGTTTGACCGCGTCGAAAAATCCGCCGAAGACATGGCCGACGCCGTGCGCACGATTAAACTCAGCGGCGCGGCGCCCCTCGGCTTCACCGCGCCGACCGTGCTGATGCCTGATACTTATGCCAAGATCGGCCGCGCGACCGAAGGCACATCGGGCGCGCCGCAGCTGGAAGCGCTGTACCAGCAACGCTTCGAGAGCATGAAATACGCGCAGGCGACGATGATCGCGGAAATGGCCGAAGTGGGCATTTTCATCCAGGGCATGCACCCCGGCCAGGCGCCCGCCGAAATCCGCTATCCGTCATTCGAAGACACCGGCCTGATGGACACGCCCAAAATTCGCACCGCGTACGAGGCATTGACACAGCACACGCGCGTGCAGCCCGAAGATTTCGAAGGTGCCCTGTCGGTTGGAAAAATCCTCAGCACCGTGTCGCCGACCAAAAACCCGACATCCATCGCCGCCGCGCTGATCGACGTCGGCATCCGCGAAATGAACCCCTATGACATGCATTTCCTGTCCAAAAAGCTGGATTGGGATGTGACGGAGCTTTTGAACACTGTCAGCGTCTACACCGCCGACCGCGCCCAGACGGTTTTGGCCGCGCCCGTCGAATTCCGCCAGATCGCCGTGGCCAATGCCGTGGCCGTCATGGACGACGCACGCAAAGGCGGCGAAGAATTTTTGCGGCTGATGGAAGAACACCCCGATTACCCCAAAGGCGCCATCATGCAAAACATGCTGTCGCTGAAACGCGTCAGCATCATGTCGCAGCAGGTATTCGGCCCCGCCGTCGGCACCACCGATATGCCGGAGCTGGATCGTTTGTTCGGCGACAAGCTGAAAGCGCTGAACGCGTTTATCGAACAGAACATGCCCGAAAACAAAGCCCCCGCGCCGAAACCGAGCGAGCGCAAGCCCAAGAAACCCGAAAACGACGGGCCCAAGCCGTAAACAAAAAAGGGAAGTGATTAAAGCTTCATCAGACGCTTGCGGTCGCTGGCGCAGCTGATGGTTGCGCCCATGATGGCATCGGGTACATCGAACGTGCGTTTGATGCCGAATTGCAGGTCATCTTCCAGCGCATACAGACTGCCGCACAAAATACGTTCGTCCGGCGCGCCCGTACGCACGGGGCAGAACAGCATTTTTTGTCCGGCTCTGTCGTAGAGACCTTGAAACGCCGCGCTATGCCCCCCGCGCTTGGATCTTAAGATTACATTCACGCGTTCGCCATCACGCAGGGTAAAGCTGGCGTCACTGAAATCATGCCAGCCATTGCTATCAAAATGCGCCGCGCCATGGCCGGCCAGACAGCTGACGGGCGCACCCGTCGTGGCTGCGGGCGCGGGCGCGGCGGTGGTGCCAGCGTTATAGGTATGATCGGCGCCCTGCGTCGCCCAAAGGTTCGCCGGCAGGTGCATCGCTTCGCAGGCAGACAGAAAAAGCATGCAGGCCAGCGGCGCCCACAAACGGCGCAAAACACGCGGCGGCGCAAGCGCCTGGATGGATGCAGCATATTTCATGGTTGTCATTTACCCCTGATCCATATTTTAATAGCAACTGACTCGCCCTGCCAAGCGTTTTACGACTGCCGCAAAGCTTGCCGGCGCTTCTGTAATGCCATTCCGTAAAAGCGCCGCGGCTCCACGGCGGTAGAAAGATGATAAGCCCGTGTTTTTCAAAAGAGCAACCCTGTTCACCTGTTTCGGATTCAAGGTCAAGGCCGATCTCAGCTGGGTCTTTCTCTCGGCTTTGATTTACTGGATGCTGGGCACGCATACCTTTCCGAACCAGATGCCGGGGCTGGGCGAAGATATCTATCCGCTGATGTCTATATCCGCGCTGGCGCTGCTGATGGTTTCCATCATCGCGCACGAAGTCGCGCATGCCATCATCGCCGAACATTATCAAATGCCGATCGAAAGCATCACACTGTTTGTCTTCGGCGGCGTCGCCGAAATGAAAGGCGACCCCAGCCATCCCAAAGGCGAATTTCTGATGGCGCTGGCAGGCCCTGCCATGAGCGCGCTGCTGGCCGGTCTTTTCTACGGCGCGCATCATACATATTTAATGTACGCCGAGCCGGATGCCATATCGGAGGTTCTGCATTTCGTCGGCTTGCTGAACCTGCTGATCGCGCTGTTCAATATCATCCCCGCGTTTCCGCTCGATGGCGGGCGGGCGCTGCGCGCGGTGATCTGGAAGTATAAAAACAATCTGGTGCTGGCAACGCGCATCGCATCCAGCCTGGGCGCGGTTTTCGCCTATGCGCTGCTGGGCTTGGCCGTTTGGCAGATCCTGAAGCACAACGACGTCATGGGCGGCATGTGGACAGGCATCATGGCGCTGTTTTTGCACGCGGCCGGCGGATACAACGTGCGCCAGACCGAAAGCCGCACGCTGCTGGGCAGCGAAAAAGTCGCACGTTTTCTGCATAACCAGATCATCACCATCACCCCTGACCTGACGATCAACGAGCTGGTCGATCAATACGTGTACAAGCATTATCAGAAAGCGTTTCCCGTCGTCGATAACGGCAAGCTGGTGGGCGTGATCACGCTGCAGGCGCTGCTATCGCTCGACCGCCACAAATGGCACTGGCTGCATGTGGCCAGCGTGATGGAGCATCCCTCCAGCGACAATACCGTCGCGCTGGATGCCAGCGCTTACGATGCGCTTGATAAAATGCAAAGCCTTGGCAAGGAAATGCTGATGGTGACCAGCGAGGGACGTTTCATGGGCGCGATCAGTTTCCGCGATGTCGCTGCGTTCTTGTCGATCACGCTGAAAATCGACCACAACAAACCCGTCACCGAAAGCCGCGGGGCGTAACCGCGTAACCGCGTAAACAGCGCACAGGAATGATCAGAGCGGGTTGCGCAGCTTGCCCGCGCCCGGTTTAATGGCCGCAGGCTTCATCGCAGACGGCTTTCCCCCAGATCGCGGAGCCGCGGCAACCTGCGTGGCGCCCGTCTTGGGCGGCTGCAAACCTTTTTTGGTGGTCTTGCTGGTCGGGTACATATCTTCGCGCATTTTTTGCATCTCGCGCGCCATCTGCGTGAAGGCTTCGGTCAGGCGGCGATTGCTTTCCAGCAATTCACGCTGGCCGCCGCGCAGGGATTTCACTTCGTCGCGCAACGCGCGGATTTCGCGCTGGTGGCTATCGACGGCGTCGGCCGATTTCTTGACATTCCGAATGACATCGTTCTTGTCGTAGTAGCTCCATTCGCTCATTTCACGGCTCCTTTTTCAAGGGCTTGCGTTTTACGGCGGGGCGAGGCCAGCTTGGGCTTTTTCAAGCTGGGCTTCAGGTCCTCCCGCAGGGCGCGCAGCTCGCGCGTCATGTCATCCAGCGAGTCGGCGACACGGTTGAACGCCTTGGCCAGTTCGGCATTGCCCTTCTCGTCCTGCTCTTTGAACAGCCGCAGCAATTTATGCGTGGTGTCATCGCCACTGCGCACAGCCGCGAGAATCTCGCGGACGACTTTCAGGTGTGTGCTGTCCATAGGCATGGGCGAATCCGTTTCGGGCGTGGGGTGATCTTTTATGAATTAACACCGCGCGGCGCAATATGTCAATCAAAACGGGCGGCGAGCGATATACTCCATAACAGCTTTGATTTATCAGCGTTTTGGCGGGCATACGGCCGCCAGCCCCAGACAGAGCCAGCCGAAAATAAAGCAGCCGCCACCCCAAGGCACAAACGCCCCCAGCGCGTCGAAACCTGCCAGATGCCGTGCATAGATCAATCCGCAAAACAGCACCATGCCAAGGACAAGCAATGTGCCCGCCGCAGCCAATAGGCGCCCGCCGCCGGACACCTGCGCCCAGATGCCCACGCCCAGCAGTGCCAGCGCATGCACCATCTGGTAATGCACCGCCGACTGCAAACTGGCGCGCGCCGCCTCGCGCGCGTCATCCGGCGTCATAAACGTCAGGCCGTGGCTGATATAGGCGCCCAGCGCAACACCCGACGCGCCCGCGATGGCGGCCAGAACAATCCAGATTTTGGCGGCGGCTGTTTCCATGCGCAAAATCAGGTCGCGGCTTTGCGCTCGCTCGCCCCGCCATGTGCGGCGGACCATGCGGCGGGGGCGGAGAGGAATTTTTCAACCTCTGCCAGCACCTGGGGCGCGAAGCTTTCGCGGCGGCGCGCTTCGGCCAGCACATCGCGCCATGTGCAAAGCGCATGCAGCGACAAACCCGCATCGCCCATAATCTGCGCGCTTTCGGGATAAATGCCATAGAAGAAAACAGAGAATACATCGGTCACTTCGGCGCCCGCTTCGCGCAGGGCTTCGGCGAAGGATACCTTGCTCGCGCCATCTGTTGCCAGGTCTTCGACCAGCAGCACGCGTGCGCCTTCGGGGAAGCTGCCTTCGATACGCGCGTTGCGGCCAAAACCCTTGGGCTTTTTGCGGACGTACAACATCGGTTTGGACAATGTTTCAGACAGCCACGCGGCATAGGAAATGCCCGCCGTTTCACCACCCGCGATATAATCGATTTTGGATACGTCCAGAGCGGCCGACAGCTGCGCGGTCGCCAGCGCGATGATCTCGCGCCGCGCCTGCAGATAAGAAATCACCTTGCGGCAATCGATATACACGGGACTGGCCCAGCCCGATGTGAAAATATACGGCGTGGCCGCGTTGAAATGCACCGCCCCGATATCCAGCAAAAGAGAGGCGACCCGTGCGGCGGATGCGTCACGGTCGAAAGAAGATGCGGTCATGTGAAGATCTCCGAAGGGGATGCTTAATCGAAAAGACTATGTTTGTTGGGACGCTTGGCGCCGAAAATCCAGAAATTGCGCAAAAGCAGCCCGACCGTGAAGAACATGATTTCGATGCCCAGGCAAGCCGCCAGCGTAATGGGCAGGAAATACTCCGCCCGGCCTTCCGGCGACAGGTCGCTGAAAATGTAAATGGCCGCGCCCAGGCAAACCATGCCGCACATGCCGACAATGGTCCAGTTAAATACCTTCAGCTGGCGTTCATTGACGTATCTGGGCTGGAAAGAGAAAAACGCCCACAGCACAAAAGCCCCGAGCATGCCGAGCAGGAAAATCAATGCGCCGATCATGGTTGCTGCCTCCTTGGACGAAAAACGCGCAAAGCGTCCCCTCTCAGGGGCGCTGGCGGCACGTCTCTTCTTTTAACGGTTTTGACGGCGGTAGGCAACCCGCGCGGCGATATCTCAGGCGACCTGGGATTCCATGAAATCCAGCGCATGAATGTCATCGACCACTTTTTGAAAACGGCGGCGCATTTCGGGTGCCAGCGGGGCAAATTCTGTTGCGACGCCGCGTTTCATGGCCCGTACCACGCGCGCCGGCTGGCGGATGGTGATGGTTTCATGCGGCAGGCGGAAACGGATCTGCATGTCCAGTTTCTGGCCGACGTTCGGCGCGGCTTCGGCATCAAAGCACAAACCGCCCATGCTCCAGTCACGGATGCTATAGGCGTGGCCGTTGATTTCGACCTCGGCTTGTACGGCGGTTTTACGGATATCGTGGCGTACATGACGGCGACGCCATTCGGCTGCTCCGTTCATGGAGCCGTCGCCCAGTCCGAGTATGTTCAGGAGACGATCAATCATGGTGTCCCTCCTTCCTTCTCTTGGTATCAGTTTCTAGGTTTTAATGGCCGAAAGTCAAGTTTTGGCGCTCTTATCCTTCGTCATAATGTTGAACACACGTTAAAAAGTTTCAGTATTTCAAAATTATGGATAATAATATGCCGCGCCCGTCCTTTCGCGCCGGTTTTGCATGTATATTTAAGACGCCAAAAGCTGCGTTTTCCTTGACTCCGGACAAGGCTTACCGCTATAACGCTCTCCATAAAGCAACCCTTCGGGGCTGCGGCGGTAGACTGGCTCGTATTTGGCTGCCTCGCCTATCGCTCAACATTCTTTGAAAGGAAAACAAAATGCCAAAGATGAAGACCCACTCGGGCGCCAAGAAGCGTTTCAGTGTGACGCGCCGCGGTAAAGTACAAGCCCGCGCCGCCGCTAAACGCCACCTGATGACCAACAAATCCAAGAAAATGAAACGCGATGGCCGTGCGACGCTGATTATGGCGGACATGGATGCGAAGATCATTCTCGACAACTTCCTGCCCTATGAGCGCAGCAAAAAGCGCAAGACGCGCCAGCAGCTGAAAAAGCAAATGCAGCTCAATGCAAAAAATAAAGCGAAGAAGGAGGCTGCATAATGGCTCGCGTTAAAGGTGGTACATCCTCCATCAACCGTCACAAAAAAGTTCTGAAACTGGCAAAAGGCTATCGTGGCCGCAGCAGCAAATGCTTCCGGATTGCCCTGCAACGTCTCGAAAAAGCGCTGCAGTACGCATATCGCGACCGCCGCGCCAAAAAAGCCGAGTTCCGCGGCCTGTGGATCCAGCGTATCAACGCCGGCGCACGCCTGAACGGCCTGACCTATTCCAAAATGATGGGCGGCCTGAAACTCGCCGGCATCACGCTGGACCGCAAAGTCCTTGCTGACATCGCTGTACGCGATCCGGCCGGTTTTGCCAGCATCGCCGAACAGGCAAAAGCTGCTCTGTCCAAAAAAGCCGCTTAATCGCGCTTTTTGATAACAGATAAAAAACCGCGAATGGTTGACGCCATTCGCGGTTTTCTTTTGCGTGCGGAAAATGCTAAACATGGTGAACGTTTTCACACGGATGTCCCATGGCCAAAGCCCAACGCCTTTATGTCTGCCAGACCTGCGGCGCCACCCATAACAAATGGGCGGGCAAGTGCGAGGCCTGCGGCGAATGGAACAGCATCGTCGAGGAAATATCCGAAGCCCGCCCGCCGCAAGGCCTCAGCCGCGGCAAGGGCAAAGTCATCGAATTTTCAGCGCTGTCCGGCGCATCCGAAGCCGCGCCGCGCCGCGTATCGGGTATTCGCGAATTTGACCGCGTGACGGGCGGCGGGCTTGTGCCCGGCTCTGCCGTGCTGATCGGCGGCGACCCCGGCATCGGCAAGTCGACGCTGCTGTTGCAGGTCATGGCCAAATTGTCGGCGCACGGGCGCTGCGCCTATGTATCGGGCGAGGAAGCGATCGATCAGGTGCGCATGCGCGCGCGCCGCCTCGGCTGCGACAATACGCCTGTAGCGCTGGCCGCCGCGACCAATGTGCGCGACATCATCGAAACGCTGGAGCGTGAAAAAATCGACGTCATCGTGATCGATTCCATCCAGACCATGTATCTGGACAATCTTGACAGCGCGCCCGGCACGGTTGCGCAGGTACGTGCGAGCGCGCAGGAACTCATCCGCACCGCAAAAAAACGCGGCACATCCGTGCTGCTGGTCGGCCACGTGACCAAAGAAGGGCAAATTGCCGGCCCCCGCGTGCTGGAGCACATGGTCGATACGGTGCTTTATTTCGAAGGCGACCGCGGCCATACTTTCCGCATTTTGCGCGCGGTCAAAAACCGTTTTGGCGCGACCGACGAAATCGGCGTGTTTGAAATGGCCGAACAGGGATTGGCCGAGGTTGAAAATCCCTCTGCCCTTTTCCTTGCGCAGCGGCAGGAACAAATTTCAGGCAGCGCCGTCGTCGCCGGTATGGAAGGCACACGCCCCGTACTGGTCGAGGCACAAGCCCTCGTCGCCCCGTCGCCCCTTGGCACGCCGCGCCGCGCGGTGATCGGCTGGGACAGCGGACGCCTGTCGATGGTGCTGGCCGTGCTGGAGGCGCGCTGTGGGGTGCAGATCGGCCCCAATGACGTATATCTGAACATCGCAGGCGGCCTGCGCGTGACAGAGCCTGCGGCCGATCTGGCCGTGGCCGTTGCGCTGATCAGTTCACTGTCGGGCGTGCCCGTGCCCGCCGATATGGTGATCTTTGGCGAGATCGGCCTGTCTGGCGAAGTGCGCAACGTCGGCCAGGCCGACCACCGTTTGAAAGAAGCGGCGAAGCTCGGCTTCCGCCATGCCCTCATCCCCGCGACCGGCGGCAAGCCGCCGTTGAAGCCCGAAGGCATGAAGCTGACGCAGATCCGGCACCTGAAAGACATGCTACCCCTGTTTACGGAGGACTAAACCACCATGACCCCGATTATGCTCGATACAGCGGTCATTATTGTTATTTTGCTGTCGGTCATTGCCGCATTCTTCCGCGGTTTTGTCAAAGAGATGCTGACCATTGTCAACATCATCGGCGCGGCGGCGGCGGCGTGGTATCTGGGCGGCCAGTTCGCCCCCGCATTCCAGAAATGGATGGGCGCGGGCGAGCCCGTGGCAGACGGCGAAAAAGCACGCAAAGTCTTCGGCCTTGTACCGCCCGAAGTCATGGGCACGTTCCTGTCTTATTTTGTCGTGTTCTTTATCGCGCTGATCATTCTGGCGCTGGCGGGCATGGCGATTTCCAGCAGCGTAAAGGCGATGGGTCTTGGCCCGCTCGACAAGGCGCTCGGCATGGTGTTTGGCGCGCTGCGCGGTTTTCTGCTGGTGCTGCTGGTCTATATGCCCTTCGCGTATTTCATGCCGCCCGCCAAATCGGATTATCCGGCCTGGGTCGAGGAATCCATCAGCTTCAGCGTGCTTGATTCGTCCTATAACTGGCTGAAGAAATATTTTGGCGAAGACGACAACAGCAACGCCGTCCGCGACGACGAAGATGACGAGCCGCGCGGCCCCATCTCCGGCCGTCTCAAGAAAATGGGCGATGACCTGATGCGCGACCGCGAAACGCGCGAGCGCCTGCAGGATCTGAAAGAGAACGCGCACGAAACATATGAAGACGTCAGCGACGAAATCCGGAACGAAATCCTGACGGACGAGGAAAACCACGCCAGACCATGAGCGCGCGCAAAGGCACATCATCCAGAACCGGTAAAAAAGACAGCGGCGGCAAAAGCCGCCTGCGTAAGATTTTGCTGATTCTGGCGATTCTGGTACTTGGTGCGGGGGCGGCTATCGGTTTTACCGAACGCACCGACCTGCCCGCCGCGTACCGGAACCATGACAGCGTTATTTTGGTTTATAATAAGCGCGACAGTCTGATCGATGCTGTACGCACGAAATTTAAAACCGAAAAGCCGCTGTCGGGCGATTTGTTCAAACATACCAAAGAGCCGATCAACGTACGTCCCGCCGCGCAAAAGCCCGAACAGGGATACAACCGTAAAGACCGCGCCCAGATGCAAGACCTGATCCGCGAAGAAGGAGAAACACCATGACCATGCAAAAAAGACTCGATGGCCGCCTGGCACTGGTAACCGGCGCATCGCGCGGTCTGGGCGCCGCCGTGGCCGAAGCCTATGCCCGCGAAGGGGCGCATGTCATTCTGCTGGCCCGCACGCAGGGCGCGCTCGAAGAAGTCGATGACCGCATTCAGGCCGCAGGCGGCACGGCCACGCTGCTGCCATTCGACCTGATGGAGCACAAGAAAATTCCGGCCCTGGCCGGCGCCATTGCCGAGCGTTTCGGCAAGCTGGATATTCTGACCGCCTGCGCCGGCACGCTGGGCGCGCTGTCGCCCGTCGCCATGTCGGATGCGAAAATTTACGACGAAGTCTTCCGCGTCAATTTCATGGCGAACGTGCACCTGCTGCGTAACCTCGACAGCCTGTTGCGCGGGTCGATCGCGGGTCGTGCGATTTTCGTCACCGACCATACCCTCGATAACCACAGCCCGTTCTGGAGCGCCTATCGGGCCAGCAAGGCGGCACTGGAAGCCATGGCATCGACCTATGCGCAAGAAGTTTCGTTCAGCCCCTTGCGCGTCAATATCGTCAATCCGGGCCGCCTGCGCACGAGCCTGCGCGCATCCGCTTTCCCGGGTGAAGACGCATCGACGCTGACCGCGCCCGAAGACGTCACCGAAATCTTCATCCGCCTTGCGGCCGAAGACTGCACGGATACGGGGCGCATCGTCGCCGCCGCATAAAACCCGAAAGACGCGAAAGCCGGATGAACATTCCCAACCCCCACCTGCACGGATCGAGCAAAAAACGGCAGGTGGAATTGCGTCTGAAACGCATGGCGACCGCCGCCAGCATGTCGGTTGCGACGATTTTGATCATCACCAAAGTGACCGCATTTTTCATGACCAATTCGGTCAGCCTGCTGTCGTCTCTGATGGATTCGTTTTTCGACCTGCTGGCGTCGCTGGTAACATTGCTGGGCGTGATCCACGCCGCCAGCCCCGCCGACGAAGACCACAGATACGGCCATGGCAAGCTGGAGGCGCTGGCGGCGCTGGCGCAATCCGTATTCGTGTTCGGATCATCCATGTTTCTGCTGGTTGAATCCGGCCGCCGGTTCATGACGCCGGAGGCAGTGAAAGAGGCCGAGGTCGGCATCGGCGTCATGCTGTTGTCGGTTATTTTGACAGCCTGCCTGATTACGTTTCAGAAATATGTGGTGCGCAAAACAAAATCGGTCGCCATTTCCGCCGACCGCCTGCATTACACCGGCGATCTGCTGATCAACGCCGCTGTCATTGCCGCGCTGATCCTGTCGCAATATACGGGCTGGACATATTTTGACCCGATCTTCGCCGTCATCATTGCGTGCGTATTGCTGCGGGGTGCCTGGAGCATATTGATTTCATCCGCCGACATCCTGATGGATAAAGAACTGCCCGAAGAAGACCGCCAGAAAATCGAGCAGATTGCCACGTCGCACCCGCATGTCGAATCCATACACGACCTGCGCACGCGCAGCACCGGCAATGTGGTCTTTATCGAATTTCACGTGGAGCTGGACGGCGACATGCCGCTGCGCCGCGCGCATGATATCACCGAAGAGCTCGAGAAAAAGCTCTACACCGCCTTCCCCAAATCGGAAATCCTGATGCATCAGGAACCGGCGGGCATTGACGACCACAGGCTTGACGATGTGATCGCAACGCCGGAAGGCGCGAAGTAGCCCCCCAAAAAAACGTTATACCGGCGCGGGGCGGAATGACACAGCGGACAGAAAACCCTGAAGCGTTTAATCCGCGTACGGGTTGCGGCTGGTTTTGATGATCAAACGCACCGGCGTTGCGGGCATATTGAAATCGCGGCGCATGCCGTTGATCAGATAACGTTCATGCGTTTCCGGATAATCATCGGGGCGCGACACCCAAAGGGCGAAGGTCGGGGGGCGCGCCTTGATTTGCGTGATGTAGCGCAGGCGGTTCTGGCGGCCATTGACCAGCGGCGCGGGGTTTTGCGCTTCCATGCCGCGCAGCCATCGGTTCAGCTTGCCGGTGCCGATACGGTGATTCCAGAGGTTATAAACATCCAGAATGCCCTGCATCAGCTTATCGATGCGTTTGCCGTTAATGGCCGAAATCGTCACGACCGGAATATCGCGCACCTGCGACAGCGATGTCGACAGCTGGTGGCGGATTTCATCCAGCGTGTGTTCTTTGTCCTGCACCAGATCCCATTTATTGACAGCGATGATCAGGGCGCGGCCTTCGTCGATGATGTGACCGGCGATGGTCAGGTCCTGCTTTTCAAACAGCGTTTCGCCGTCGATGACCATGACAACCACCTGCGCAAGACGGATAGCGCGCAGCGTATCATCAACCGCCATGCGTTCTATATGGTTGACCACGCGTGCCTTGCGGCGCAGGCCGGCGGTATCGACCAGACGCAGGTTGCGCCCGCCGAATTCCCAATCCACATGCACGGCGTCGCGCGTGATGCCCGCTTCGGGTCCTGTCATCGAACGCTCTTCGCCCAGAATGGCGTTCAGCAGCGTCGATTTGCCCACGTTGGGGCGGCCGGCGATGGCGATTTTGATAGGCTTGCTCAGGTCTTCTTCGGGCGCTTCTTCGTCGCCGAAACCGGTTTCGTCGCCTTCGTGATATTTCTGGAACAAAACCTCGATGTCTTCTTCGCCGTCATCCGGGCTTTCCCCGCGCGCAAGGGCGGCGGCCGCCGCGGCGGCTTCTGCGGCTTCCACCTTGGGGCGGATCAGTTCGTACAGGTCGTTCATGCCAAGGCCGTGTTCGGCGGAAATGGCAATCGGCTCGCCGAGGCCCAGTTCATAGGCTTCGTACATGCCGTCCAGCGCGTTTTTGCTTTCGCATTTATTGACGACCAGCGCCGTGGGCATGTTCTGCTTGCGCAGCCAGTCGGCGAAATGACGGTCCATCGGCGTGATGCCGGTGCGCGCATCGACGACCAGCAGCGCCATGTCGGCACGCGCCAGCGCGCGTTCGGTCTGCTGGCGCATGCGCCCCTCGATGGACAGATCGAAGCTTTCTTCGAGACCCGCCGTATCGATCACGCGGAATTGCAGCCCCATCAGGTTCGCATCCGCTTCGCGCCAGTCGCGCGTCAGGCCGGGCGTATCATGCACCAGCGCGAGCTTTTTACCCGCCAGCCTGTTGAACAGCGTCGATTTTCCCACGTTGGGGCGGCCGATGATGGCAAGAGAGAAAGTCATATCGAAGCGTGTCCGTTTCTGTTGTCAGCGCCACGCGCTGAGATCGCCGTTTTGCGACAGGATAACCATGGTGCCGCCCGCCACCACGGCCGGCAGCATCGTTGCGCCGGGCAGACGGTGCGTGGCGATCGTGTCGCCGTTCAGCGGGCTCAGCTCCAGCATGTCGCGGTTGCTGCCCGTCACGATCAGGCGGTCACCCGCCAGAACGGGACCCGACCATACGACAGGCTCGGTGTGTTTTTTATCTTCCCAGCGCGGCAGGTCAACGACCCAGCGCACTTCGCCCGTGCCGCGTTTAATGGCGGTGATCTGCTGATCGGTCGTGATCAGGTAAACCGTATCGCCCGCAGCCCAGGGCATTTCGGCGCTGCCGATTTCACGCTGCCAGCGGCGCTGCCCCGTCACCTGATCCAGCGCGACCATGCGGCCGCTGTAGCTGACGGCGAAAACCATGCCGCGATCAATCACGGGCAGGCCGCGCACATCGGCAATGGCCGACAGCGAGCCGCCCCGGCGAATGGCCGACAGGTTATCCTGCCATACGACCTGGCCGTTTTCGGGGCGCAGGCCATAAAGCTCGCCCGACGACAGCGGCAGAACCACCAGCGTCTCGTCCGCCGCGACAGAAGCCGAGCCCAACAGGTTCGTCGCTTCGCTGACGCCCGTATATTGCCAGAGCAATTTGCCCTCGGCCGTTTCATACACCATCAGGCGGTTATCCAGCGTCACCAGATACACGCGGCCATCCATCACCGTGGGCGCGGTGCGCGCCGGCGCAGGCAGAACCGCGCGCCAGATCTGGCCGCCGGTTGCGGGGTCGACCGCCATCAAATGTTTGTAGCCGGCCGTGACGTAAAGCTTGCCTTCGTGCCAGGCCAGGCCGCCGCCCACGGCGCCGCTGCGGCCTTCGCCGCGCGGCACCATCGATTCACGCCACAGGCGTTTGCCGTTTTGAATGTCAAACGCGCTGAGGTTGCCGCCGGTATCCAGCGTATAGACGCGGTCTTCGGCAATCACGGGGACAGCCGTCAGGGGCGTGCGTTTATCGCCGCCATCGCCGATGGATACTTCCCCTTC
>VFQP010001115.1_pt1 | contig 39228 bp, 34 predicted proteins | sample 3512351 | NCBI WGS metagenome assembly VFQP01 (sample SAMN10412372, study PRJNA504923) | tailings metagenome | isolation source: Relicate 1 Philex TSF1 revegetated site | place: Philippines: Tuba, Benguet | collected 2017-08-29
TTCTTACAAACTTTAGATTAAGTTAAAGCAAATTATTACTGATAGCAGCAAAATGCTCAGGCTATTCCAGGTATGGCTGGTAGGACTTTCCCGCATGGAAAATGAAGAAAGCCCTATCATTCATTCACCTCCCCCAACTTTTGATCTTGATCTAAGAAATCCTCAATTGCCTGGAAAACTCTACCGTCATCGACCACAACTCTCCAAAACCGATCATTGATCACCACTGCCTTCAACGGCTTCCATCAGCGTAATAGCCTCTTTAGCCGCTTTTACATCATGTACACGGAGAATATGGGCTCCATTCATAAGGGCTATTGTATTCAGCACTGTAGTGCCGTTCAGGGCTTCTTCAGCTGTTATGCCCAGGGTTTTGTAGACAGTTCCTTTTCGTGACAAACCGATCAGCATTGGCAACTTAAGCGCTGACAGGGCTTTCATGTGATGCAACAGTTCGAAATTGTGCGGGATCGTTTTGCCAAAGCCAAATCCGGGATCGAGTATGATGTCGTTTATCCCGGCTTTTCTCAGGTGGGCGATCTTCTCTATAAAGAAGTCAAGGACTTCAAGTGTTACATTTTTATAAACCGGCGACTCTTGCATGGTTTGTGGCCTTCCCTGCATATGCATAAGCACGTAAGGAACTTTTAAGGCAGCTGCCGAAGGGATCATTGCTGCATCTAGCTGCCCGGCACTGATATCGTTGATAATGGATGCTCCCGCTGCAACGGCTTCCTGCGCCACTTTCGCATAGTAGGTGTCGATTGACAGTATTGCCTCCGGAAAACGGGTGTGAATGGCGGCAATTCCATCTATTGTCCGGCTCAACTCTTCCTCCTGCGATACAGGTTCACTTCCCGGCCGGGTGCTTTGGCCGCCGATATCGAGCATACGGGCACCTTCTGTAAGCATGCTTTCCGCCTGGCGAAGCATGGCCTCACTCGAGCTGTGACGGCTCGCTGAGAAAAATGAATCGGGCGTAGCATTGATAATACCCATTACTACCGGCTTATCAATCTCTAATAATCTTCCTTTACAATTCAGGGTAAACATTAAAATACGATTCGTTATTTTTGAAGCTAAAGATAAACAGAGTACGGCGATCAGCGCTAAGGAAACATTATCGCAGCACGTTTGTACCCGATTCAACAAAAACTATGGCATCAACAAACGAACAATACGACGAGGTAATCACTGGCTGCAGGGATATTTTTTTGAAGAAGACAAAGGATTATGGCACGGCCTGGCGCGTATTGCGGACGATCTCTATTGTCGACCAGCTTTTCATCAAGGCTCAGCGGATCCGTACCATCCAGGAAAAAAAGCAGCAAAAGATCGCCGATGATATCAGCGGAGAATTTAAAGGTATCGTTAACTACGCCGTGATCGGGCTTATTCAGCTTGAGTTAAAGCCTGATGCTCCGGAAGAATTAGGCGTGGAAAAAGTGTCTGAGTTATACAGTAAGCATATCGCCGATACAAAGAAACTAATGCAGGATAAAAATCATGATTACGGCGAAGCCTGGAGAAGTATGAGCCAGGAAAGCTTTGTTGATCTGATACTGATGAAGCTACTACGCATTAAACAGATCCTGGCAAATGATGGTAAAACCCTGATCAGTGAAGGGGTGGATGCCAATTATCACGATATAATCAATTACTCTGTATTCGCGCTGATCCTTTCGTCAGAAGGAAAACATTAAACGCAGCCTTTGTCAGATTTCACCGGATCATGTCTATAAAAATCAAACTATGAAATTGCTGATCAATATTATTCGTGTAGTCGTCGGATTGTTATTCATATTCTCAGGCCTGATCAAGGCAAATGATCCGCTTGGACTGAGCTATAAGATGCAGGAGTTTTTTGAACTCTGGGGTATGGAGCAGTTCAACAGTCATACACTTTGGCTTTCTGTTGTAATGATCGCGTTTGAGATCATCGCTGGTATTGCATTGCTGCTTGGCTGGAGAATGAAACTGTTCATGTGGCTCTTGCTTCTGCTGATAGTATTCTTCACTTTCCTTACAGGATATGCTTATCTGTCGGGTAAATTCAAGAACTGCGGATGTTTCGGCGACTGTATTCCTATTACTCCGCTTACATCTTTCCTGAAAGATGTGATACTGACCGTGCTGATACTTTTATTGTTCAGGTTTCGTGATCAAATCAAACCGGTTTTCAGTAACAAAATAAACATTGCCTTGATGGTACTGGGGACCATCTTTAGTTTTGGTGTACAGTGGTATATGCTGAACTATCTTCCAATGTTCGATTGCCTGGCTTATAAGAAAGGCAACAACATAAAGGAGAAAATGAAGATGCCGGAAGGAGCCATTACCGATAGTTTTGCGATCCGTTTTGTTTATCAGAAAGATGGAAAGGATTTTGAATTCGCGCCGGAGCAATTGCCGGAAGATCTGGGAAGCTATACGTATAAAAGCCGTGAAGATAAATTGGTAAGAAAAGGAAATGCAGAACCGCCGATCAAAGGCTTTACGCTTTCGGGTGTTACAGATGCTGATTCAACCGATATCGTGTTAGAGCAGCCACAGGCCATCTTGTTATTTGCAGAAGATTTTTCAACACCTGTAACGGAATGGAAGGATGATTTCGAGAAACTGTACGCGGCCGCAAAAGCGAAGAACATTCCTGTGTATGCGATCACCGGTCGTTCCGAAGAAGCAAAACGCCAGTTTGCCACTACGGCTTTCAATGATATACAGATCTTCACGTGTGATAATACAGCCATCCGGACTGCATCGCGTACCAATCCTTCGGTTTATCTTCTTAAAAAAGGAACCATCGAAGACAAGCAGAGTTATAAACGGATGGAGAAGATCACTGCCGCGATCCGGTAAATAGCAATTGTAAACAAGAAATAATAATAACCGATGCTGCGATATATCGCCAAAAAAATACTGTACGGTGTACTCGTGCTTATTGGCGTGGTGGTATTGGTATTCTTTTTATTCCAGGGATTTGGTGATCCGAGCCGTTTGGTAATGGGGCAGTCAGGTGATGCAGCCACCCAGGCCAATATCCGTAAAGAGCTCTATCTCGATCAGCCAAAATGGAAGCAATTTGTTTATTATCTCAATGATGTTTCGCCTGTTGCCATTCATAGCAAGGAAGACATTGAGAAGAAAAAGTTGAAAGGCTTTTTTATCGGAGGTGAAACGAAGCTGGCCTTCAAAGTTCCGTATCTGCGCAAATCTTATCAGACAAAAAGAAATGTGGGGGATATGTTGCTGCAGGCATTGCCGGGCACTTTGTTGCTGGCCGTGGCGGCAATGCTGATCGCTGTGGTGATCGGTATTCCCCTGGGAGTGCTTGCTGCGGTAAAGCAAAATACATGGCTGGATACTTCTGCGATATTTACGAGTATTGTCGGCATATCCGCGCCATCTTTTTTCATGGGAATTATACTCGCTTATATTTTTGGATTTGTGCTTACTGACTGGACCGGCCTGCATATCTCCGGGAGCTGGTTTGATATTGACCCTGTGACCGGAGCAAAAAAACTCACGCTTGCCAACCTTATTCTTCCTGCGATTACATTAGGAATACGACCGCTGGCGATCATTACACAGCTAACGCGGAGCTCAATGCTGGATGTGCTCGATCAGGATTTTGTCCGCACCGCTTATGCGAAAGGATTGAGCCGCCGTAAGGTTGTTTGGAAGCATGCTTTGCGTAATGCGCTGAATCCAGTTATTACAGCTATCACCGGCTGGTTCGCAGAATTGCTGGCGGGAGCGTTCTTTGTGGAATATATTTTCGGATGGCAGGGGATAGGAAAGATGACGGTGGATGCACTGGAAAAACTGGACTATCCTGTTGTAATGGGGTCGGTACTGATTGCTGCGGGATTTTTTATACTGGTGAATATCCTGGCCGATGTGCTGTATGGAGTGGTGGATCCGAGGGTGAGAAAAGTGTAAATGTTTAAAAGTTTAATGGTTTAAGGTTTAAATGTTTGAAGTTGTAAACTATTAAACTTTTGAACGTTACTGTATGATTACTTCTTTGATCACTCTTTGTCCAAGCGCTTCGTTTACGCGCTGAATGATCTTTTCTTTCTGATATTTCAGTTCCTGTTTTAGTGGTGCGACGTTGGTAGTAATAATCAGTTTGTCTCCGAAGATCTGGAGCTTATCTGTGTAACGGGCGACAGTTTTTCCCATGATCTTTTCCCAGACTTCATCAATCTGTAAAGCCTGTATATCGCCTTTGATCCTGCTTTGATTCAGGAATTGCTGCATGGCTGATTTGAAAGAATATTCGCCCATGGGGCAAAGCTAAGAGTATAAAAGAGAAAAAAGAGAAAAAGCGGAGATTGAATCTCCTGGATTGTAACGTGTGATATTGACTTGTTGCGTCAGAGCTCAATCATACCAAAGTTGACACCTAGTTTTTCGAGCTGGAGGGTGAGGCGTTCTTTGTTGGTGTCGGTAATAAAAACCTGTCCTTCGTTCTTGATACAAACTTTTTCAAGGAGGTTGGCGATCCGTTCTTCATCGAGTTTTTCAAATACATCATCAAGCAGCAGGAGGGGAGGGAAATGTTTTTCCTGCTGGAGAACGTCCATTTCTGCCAGTTTTAACGCAAAGAGCAGGCTTTTGCGTTGTCCCTGTGAGGCGATGTTTTTGAAAAGCATTTTACCCATGTTGATCTCGATATCGTCTCGGTGCGGGCCGGTGGCGGTGCGTTGGGAAAGCAGGTCTTTCTGCCGTGTAGCCTGGAGCAGTTCACGGAAATCGGCGCGGAGCAGTTCGCTTTCATAAAAAAGGTGCAGTTCCTCCTGTTGCCGGGCAATATCGAGATAGGCATGTTTGACGGCAGGAAGAAAGGATACAAGAAATTCTTTCCGCTTATTGAAAACATATTCCCCGGAGGGGATCAGTTGCTGATCGAGCACGTCAAGCAGTGAGAGGTCTTTATGGCCGGTTTCGGCAAATGACTTCAGCAAGGAGTTGCGTTGCTGTAAAACCTTGGTATAAACGATAAGGTGCTGGAGATAGCCGGCATCCATCTGGGACAAAAGTGAGTCGAGGAATTTTCGTCTTTCATCGCTGCTTCCGGTGATCAGCGTGGCGTCATCAGGAGCGATAACAACGCAGGGGTACCGGCCGATATGTTGAGAAAATTTTTCATATGGCTGACTGTTGATCAGAAATTCTTTTTTACCGTTTTCGCGGAGAACACATACCGCTTTTTCGGGCTTATCCTGCAACACGAATTGTCCTTCTATCCGGAATCCGGCCTTTCCCTGTTGAACGCTGGTCGCGTCCTGCCGGCTGAAATAGCTTTTGGTAAAGCAGAGGTAATGGATGGCATCCAGGAAGTTGGTTTTGCCGATCCCGTTAAGTCCGCAAATGCCGATCACCCGTTCCGGAACCTTGAAAATCCGGTCGGTATAATTTTTAAATTGCAGTAAGGCAAGGGATTCGATCCGAAGCATGGGGGTGCAAGATAGGAAATTGGAAGGGTTGTGAGAGCGGGCACTGTAGGCCGTAGCCTGGAGTTGGTGGGGAAAGTTGTGTAAGCGGGAGGAGTTGGCAGGCATAAAGATCGGAAAGTCCACCTGCGCCAAGGCTTCGGCGGACGGAGCCTTGGCGCAAAAGGCCTCAGCGCGCCGTACAAAACTGGCTCCGAAAACTTTAGATGAAATTCAACCAACTTTCCCTTATTTTTGCCTCCCGTAAAAAAGAGCTAAAAAACCCAAATCTGTAATCGGTGGCATCAAAATTTTCCAAAGAAACCTACCTCTACTGGTATGAGCTGATGCAGCTTATCCGCCAGTTCGAATTGATAGCAGAAGAAAAGTACAAAATGGAAGGTAAGATCCGTGGCTTTTTCCACGCCTATATCGGGCAGGAAGCTATTGCTGCCGGATGTATGACCGCTACAAAACCTGAGGATAAGTTCATTACAGCTTACCGCGACCACGGTTTGGCAATCGCCAAAGGTGTTTCGGTTGACAGCTGTATGGCTGAGCTTTATGGCAAGGCAACAGGTTGTGCGAAAGGCAAGGGGGGAAGTATGCACTTCTTCGGCAAAAAAGAAAACTTCTTCGGTGGACACGGTATCGTGGGTGCGCAGATCGGTACTGGTACCGGGCTTGCATTTGCTGAAAAATATAACGGTACAGATAACGTGGTGCTCTGCTATTTCGGTGACGGAGCTGCCCGCCAGGGTATCCTGCACGAAAGCTTCAACCTTGCTATGCTCTGGAAGCTTCCGGTGATCTATATCTGCGAGAACAACAACTACGCGATGGGAACCTCTGTTGAAAGAACTTCCAATGTGGTCGATATCTACAAACTGGCTGACGGTTATGAAATGCCGGCTGACCAGCTGGATGGTATGCATCCTGAAACTGTACACGAAGGCGTTGCCCGTGCCGTGAAAAGGGCGCGCGAAGGCGGCGGTCCTACTTTACTTGAAATTAAAACATATCGCTATAAAGGTCACTCAATCAGCGATCCACAGAAGTACCGCACAAAAGAAGAAGTGGATGAATACAAAGCAAAAGATCCGATCTCGCTTGTTCGCGACGTGATCCTGAGCAATAAATTCGCTGCAGAAAAAGACCTTGATGCGATCGATAAAAGGGTGAACGATATCGTAGACGCCTCAGTTAAATTCGCTGAAGAAAGCCCATGGCCGGATGATAGCGAAGTGCTGAAAGATATCTATGTTGATCAGAATTACCCGTTCATCGTTGACTAATACCAACTCAAAAGTAAAAAGTCAAAAGTCAAAAATTAGTCGCTTCTCTTAGAGAAGTCATTTACTGACTGGAGAGTCTTATTTTTACTTTTGCATTTTTACTTTTTAATTTGAAAAAAACAAGCAGATAAAATGTCAGACAAGATTCAGGCAACAGGTGTTGAACAAAGTGAAGTGGCTGTTGCCAAAGCACAAGATTTCTGGACAAAAAACAGCAAACTGATCCTCGGAGTTGGAACTGGTTTGTTAGTGGCTGTTGCCGGCTTCTGGGCATACAAACATTTCGTTGTTGCTCCTAAAGAGCAAAAAGCCGTTGAGGCGATGTTCAAAGCAGAGGATTACTTCCGCATGGATTCTGCTTCAAAAGCGCTTAATGGCGATGGTCAGTATCCCGGGTTTTTGAAAGTGATCAGCGAGTATGGCGGCACAAAAGCGGCTAACCTTGCTCATTACTACGCAGGAAGCTGCTATGTGAAACTGGATGACAATCAAAATGCGGTTAAGTATCTGAAGGATTTCAGTACAGACGCAAAACAGATCCAGCAACGCGCGTATAAATTGCTCGGCGATGCTTATGCTGATCTCGGTCAGAGCAAAGAGGCGCTGGATTACTATAAAAAAGCTGCCCGTCATTTTGAAGAAGATCAAACTGCATCCGCTGAAGCGCTGTTCATGGCTGCTTACCTGGCTGGTAGTGTGATCAAAGATCAGAAAGAAGCGATCGCTTTATTTACTGAACTGAAACAGAAATTCCCGCTCACTCAACAGGGATTTGAAGCTGATAAATACCTGGCTACACTGGGTCAATATAATGTAAACTGATTATGGCTGATATAGCAAACAGTAAATTATTACATACAGATACAGGCATTCTTCCAATGGAGAATGCCTGTATCGTTTTGGTGAAAACCGAGTGGAATGCTGCGATCATTGACGAGCTGGAGCGTGGCTGTGTAAGGGTGCTGGAGCAGCACAAGGTGGGGGCAGTAGTGGTGCTTACAGTCCCGGGGGCTGTTGAGATCCCGTTTGCCATAAAGCAATTCTGGGAAAGAACAACCGGCCCCAAACCCGCAGCGTTTATAGCGCTTGGTTGCGTGATCAAAGGCGATACGCCTCATTTTGAATATGTATGCCAATCGGTAACCGATGGTGTAACACAGCTGAATCTTCAGCTTCCCGCACCAACGATATTCGGCGTACTGACCGTGAATACTGATGAGCAGGCGCAGGAGCGCATTGGTGGAAAACATGGTCACAAAGGTGAAGAGGCGGGAATCACTGCGCTGAAAATGATTTCATTGCTGCGCTCCATTAAATAATTGGTTTGATAAGTGTGTTGGTATGAACGTACAGATTTTTGTTCCCTGTTTTGTTGATCAGCTTTTTCCCGACACCGCTTTTAATATGGTGAAAGTGTTGGAGAAAGCCGGGTGTATGGTAACTTATAATGCCTCGCAGACATGTTGTGGTCAGCCGGCGTTCAATGCAGGTTTCTGGGACGAAGCAAAATCGGTCTGCACAAAATTTCTTAAGGACTTCCAGGGCACGGACTACATTGTAGCACCGAGTGCAAGTTGCGTAGGTTTTGTCAGGAATTATTATTCAAAGCTGTTTGGCAACTCCTCCCTTCATCATGAAGTGACGGATGTAGGGAAGCGGCTTTTTGAGTTTTCTGAATTCCTGGTGCAGGTTTTAAAAGTGGAAGATGTTGGTGCTGTCCTCAATGGCCGGGCAACGTATCACGATAGTTGTGCCGGTCTGCGGGAATGCAAGATCAAAACTGAACCACGCCAGCTCCTTCAGCGTGTACAGGGCCTGGAGTTGACAGAGATGAAAGATGTTGAAACCTGTTGTGGTTTTGGTGGCACTTTCGCCGTGAAATTTGAACCTATTTCCATCGGTATGGCCGAACAGAAAGTTGAAAATGCTGTAGCCACCGACGCACAATATCTCATTTCCACCGATCTTTCCTGCCTGATGCATTTGCAGGGCTACATCAAACATAAGGGTTACCCGATTCAGGCATTGCATTTGGCGGATGTGCTGGCAAATGGATGGTAGGTTGGTTGTCCGTTCACCGTTCACCGTTTACAGTTGTCCGGAGAACGGCTTACAAGAGAATTGAATTTTCGTATAGAAATAAAAGCGAAGGGCTTTTGTCTTTGACAAAAGCTCTTCGCTTTTATTTCTTCGCGGACAACGGACAACGGACAACGGACAACGGACAACGGACAACGGACAACGGACAACGGACAACGGACAACGAAAATGGCCGGTCCCCACTCAGAGAATCCGGCCTGGTTTGCCCTGAATCAAATCTTTAAATGGCGGGCAGCCATCGATCTTATAGGGAACGGATCAAGATATCATTTCTGAATAACTACTTACGTAAAAGATCAAACCCCGGATTGCCGGGGAATGATCTTTTTTTTTGAGTACGTATAGTTGCCGATTGATGAGTGATTACGGCATTAAAACGTGGTCGATCACCTGGATCACGCCATTGCTTTGATATACATCTTTGATGGTGATGGAGGCCGTTGAGCCTTTTTCATCTTTTACCCAGTATTTGCCATCTTTTTTCATTACCCACAGTTTGCCACCCTGAACGGTTTTCAGTTCGGCAGTTCCGTTGCCGGCTTTGATCCATTTGTCCAGCTCTTTGCTGTCCAGTTTGCCTGCTACAACGTGATAGGTAAGAATAGTGGTGAGTTTGTCTTTGTTCTCAGGCTTAACAAGCGATTCAACTGTTCCTTTTGGAAGCATGTCAAACGCCGCGTTAGTTGGGGCAAATACAGTGAATGGTCCTTTCCCCTGCAATGTTTCAACAAGACCAGCAGCTTTAACAGCAGCAACAAGTGTGGTGTGATCTTTTGAGTTTACTGCGTTCTCAACAATGTTTTTTGAGGGATACATCGGCGCTCCGCCAACTTCCACTGTTTTTTGTGCGTAAGAAGTATTCAGTAAGAATAAGGCTGCCATTACGAGGCCCAGTGTTCTGATCTTTTTCATAATAATTGATTGAATAGATGTAGTTAATATTGTTGTTGAAATTTGTCGTCCAACAGACATTGATAGTTACGGGGAATGGTTTCAATCCGGATTGATTTATTCAAATGATTTTTTTTATTGAACTTCTGCTAAATTTGAAATCCATAAAAGCATTAAAAACGTATGGCACATTGGCTGATCAAATCGGAACCGTTTAAATATTCATGGGAGCAGTTCGAAAAAGACAAACAGACTTTCTGGGATGGCGTGCGTAATTATGCTGCCAGGAATAACCTGAAAGCGATGAAGAAAGGAGACCTTGCTTTCTTTTATCACAGCAATGAAGGGCTGGAGATCGTAGGGATCGCTAAAGTAGTGAAAGAAGCATACCAGGATCCTACAACACCGGAAGAGGCATGGGTGGCAGTTGATTTCGCTCCGCATAAAAAGTTAAAGAAACCTGTTAGTCTGGCGGATATAAAAGGAACGAAGGAACTGTTGGATATGGCATTGGTAAAGCTGGGAAGATTATCCGTTCAGCCTGTTACAGACAAAGAGTGGAAGATTGTAATGGAGATGGCTGGTGAGAAGGTATAAAGATTTTTTCTATAAGCAACAAAGGCTGCAGATCATCTGCAGCCTTTGTTGTTTATAATCCTATTTCTTATGATAGTTCTCACTGACCCATGCTGTAAGCTTTCCATCCTGATCAGCTGCCACAGCTTTTTGAAGTGTTTTATTTTTCTTAACATCTCCGCCGAGTGCATAAGTTCTTAATACACTTTTTATACCGGCTTCATATCCTTTCAGGTGGTCTTTGGGGTGATTATTTTCTAAAGACCAGCGGGCATAGCCAGCCATGAATACAATAATGAGGTCTGGGTTTTTATCGGTCAGTTTTACGATAACAGGCTGAAGTTCTAGCGATACTGTAGGGCTTCCGGTGATCCATTTCATAACAAACGCATTTACGTTTACCCGCTTTCCCGGCAGGGTGCCGATCTGGTTTGATTCAAGCCATTTGGAAGCGTCGATCATATGCTGTTCATAATTGGCATAGTCTTCTTTTGCTTCAAGTTTTGCATCAACAGGGGGTTCAAAGTCCTGCCCTTTTGCATAACAACCGAACAGCACAATAAACAGGCATGTAAGGAATGGCGAGTACTTCATTTGTGGTTGGATTGGTTGAAAGAAATATACAAACTGAAATACAATTACACAAGTCGCATTCTTGTATTTTAAAAAAAGATAAAAATGACGGGTTACTTTTTGATCATTGGGTAAAAGTTTCGTGATAGAATGGTCAGGCATCTTTCTTTTTTAAATTAATTTTCCGGAAATATTTTTCAGGTGGGTAATAAAAGAAAAAATCTGGTGGTGTTGTCAGGTGCGGGTATCAGTGCTGAAAGTGGTTTGAGAACTTTTCGTGACAGCGATGGTTTGTGGGAGGGGTATGATGTGACTGAAGTGGCTACGCCACGTGCGTGGCGTCGTAATCCGCAACTGGTGCTTGACTTTTATAATATGCGTCGCAGAGATGTGGCGGAGGCAAAACCCAATGCAGCACATATCGGCCTGGCTGCGCTCGAAAAGGATTTTAATGTGACGATCATAACACAGAATATCGATGACCTTCATGAGCGCGGAGGGTCGACCCGCGTAATGCATTTGCATGGCGAGATATTCAGGATGAGAAGTGAATACGATGACCAGGTACTTTACGAAATCCGTGGCGATATGAAGCTGGGGGATTTGGATGATCATGGACATCAGTTGCGACCGGCGATCGTATGGTTTGAAGAGCCTGTACCAATGATCGAACTGGCAATCCCCGTTGTTCACACAGCAGATATTTTTGTTGTGATTGGAACCTCTCTCGTTGTGTATCCTGCAGCAGGGTTATTGCATTATGTAGATCCTGCCACACCGAAGTTTATAGTCGATAAACGTATTCCCTCTACCTCACACATGGAGAATCTTTTTTTGATCGAGAAACCGGCCACCGAAGGCATTGAAGAGTTGACTAAAGTGTTGCAAAACATAGGTTGACAACTTTAGGCTTTCGGTAACAGCAGGGGGCTTAATATTGCGGCGGATATGATAACATTGAGCAAGCTATTTTCACTGTCAGCGGCCGTTCTGCTGACCCAAACGCTGGTAGCCCAGCAGGTAACCCCATTTGAGCAGATCCGCCGGTATGTATCGGCAAAAGCTCCCGGAAAAACGGATTCTGCGTACTACAATTTCTTTAAGACGTTCAAGCCGGGTGAGGTGAACTACCTGCGACCGATCTACGAGGCGATAGGGTGGGACAACCGGGTAAAGAAAACCTATGGCGAAAAGAGTTTCAATGATATTTTTAGTCAGCAACTCGCGATGGTTGCCGATTACCGGATGGCTGAGTCATATGCCAACAAAAACCTGGATACTTTACCACCCGATGGACGCACGTTCATTCAACAACAGGTAAAGCAGATCAGGGATCTGCAGTCGATCAATGCTGCCACATACATTGTTGGCCGTGCGCTTGACGCCAAAGTTGTAATGATCAATGAAGCGCATGATAAGCCCTTGCACCGGGCATTTATTTACAGCCTTCTCGAGCCATTGTATCAGCAGGGATATCGTTACCTCGCAATGGAGATGCTCAATAATTTTGGAAATGATTCTGTAAAAAAAGTTGATTACCGAACAGGGTATTATGCGCAGGAGCCTGTTGCCGGTGAATTGATCAGGAAGGCGCTGGCTCTCGGTTTTACACTGGTGCCTTATGAAGATACTGCGGGAACACGTCATTCTGCTAATGTCCGGGACTCTGTCCAGGCTGCAAATATTTACAGAATCATTCAGAAGGATCCGTCTGCGAAAATATTAGTTCATGCAGGATATGGCCATATTTCTGAAGCTTCATTGGGTGGGGAAATAATTCCTTTAGGGCTTGCTTTTAAAACGCAAACCGGCATTGATCCATTAACAGTAAACCAGACAAATTTTACGGAAGGAAGTACAACTGATTTCGGTCGTTTATATCACAAAGAGTTGATGCAAAAGATTTCTATCACTGAGCCTGTTGTTTTACTAAAAGGCCGTAAACTTTATACGTTGATAGAGCAGGAAGGTTATGATATTTATGTTGTGCATCCTTCCACGGTGTACAAAAATAACCGGCCTTCATGGCTCTCCTTTAATGGAGAAAGAAAGGAAGTGTCTGTATCTCCGCAGGAAAGAAATCTTTTTATGGTACAGGCATATTATGAAGATGAATTCAATAATGCACCGCTTGAGCAATTGATTCCTGCTGATCAGACATATATCGCATCGGACTATGGGTATTACAGTCTTTATCTGAAGCCGGGAAGATATAAGCTGGTATTCAGAGATGTGGGATATCAACAGTTGAATGTGCGGGAGAAGCAGGTGCAGTAATTGAATCTTTGTCAATTGTCACGCGAACGGGTGTATACTGGTTGAAGTTGTTTAGTGCATCGGAAGTGTTAGTCTTTTTGACTCACACCTCCATCATTTTTTTACGTCAATATTTTGTTTTTTTCTCCTTGTTGATTTTCATGTGCAAGTGATATTTGTGGAGATGATATGCTGTTTGCGCGCGCGAGGGGATGTTGTCATTTCAGCCTAACCGGAAAGGGAGTTATTGCCAGGTGAAAATAACTGGTGCAGGCAACTTTTGCCTCAAACTCAACTCCTGAATTCAGGACCCTGGAGGTGGTGGCGGGGGAGGGCCCAATGGGGGCGGTGGGTCGGGGAGAGATTGATCTGGCACCAAGCGGCCCAATCGCTGTTGCAAAATGCCTCTCCCAAAATAAAACTTCCCACCTTCCTTCGGTCAATCGCCCCATCCCGAAACAGCCCATTAGTGTTCATTTGCGCTGATTGGCGCATCATTCGCATTGTTCATCAAACCGAATTCCATACTCCCCCAATTCCCGTAACACCGGCTCATAAATCTCCCTCGTCGTCGGAATATGTAAACCAGAAAGCAACAACTCATTTTTCAAGATCAGCCGGGCTGCAATACCCAATGGCAATCCCACCGTCTTCGCCATAGCAGTACGCAAGCTGTCTATCCCCTTTACAACAAGTGAACTTTGCCATAAATGCACTTTCCCATTTATCTCATAATCGAATTCATGCAACATCACAATCATGTCCCTATCATTTGGTTGAAGTCCAAGTCGTTTTTCAACTGCGACCTGTAACAGATCTGCCGGACTGCAAAATCCTTTGTTGACAAATGTCTTTTTGTCTTCAAGACCCAGATAGAAGAGTTGTTTCAACACGATATTGGCTTCATGTATCTGCGTGCTTACAAGGGAAGCGGCTTCAGCCTTGACCTGTCCGATCTCTATCTCCTGTAAATTACCTGTAACGTCTGCTGCAAGAAATGAGGCAGGAACTTTCTCACCTTTATCCGTTGCCCGGGTTTCCGCTTCCACCAGCTTCATTAAATTTTCAAGAAGATTATTGGTCCGTGAAAAACCGGATGTGAGTTTTTCCAGCCATTGATTGAATCCGTGTTTGTCAAGATGCTCGCGAAACAACTCCTGTAAAGTACGGCCATCACTTTCGTATGCCGGAGTTTCATCTGTTAACTTCAGCTCCACTATATTTTTCCACCCAAGCATGAATTCCGGATGACGAAGCGTGGTTCTGATAAATGTTACTGTCTCTTCCAGTCCATATAATGGCGCATAGCTTAATGAATCGCGGTTGGGATACCAACTGAAAGATCCATATCCGGGAACTGTTACCATTCTATCCGGAGAAAACAAATCCTCATATCTTAACCTGATCTCCCGGCCATCTTCCCGATAATGAGCACCGGCTTTCCCCGCCAGAATGATATTGCGTGGGTTCCAGCTGATCTTGTAATGCCATGGGTTGTTGTCACTTTCAGGGGCGACTAATCCTCCGCAATGTGACCGGAATGAGGTTATTTTTCCCCCTTTGCTCCGTATCTCATCAATGATCTTCATTGCACTCATATGATCAATACCAGGGTCTAATCCCATCTCGCAAAGAAACAGTAACCCTTTCTCTTTTATCTCATCCGCCATGCTTCGCATTTCATCATCTACGTAAGACGCTGTAAGCAGATGTTTGCCAAGATGGAGACAATCTTTTGCCACAGTATTATGCAACAGGGGAGGCAACATGGAGATCACAAGATCGGATTGTGTGATCAACTCGCTTCTTTTTCCCTCATCCCTTATATCAAAAGAAACGGCCTCTCCATTCGGAGAATTACTGATCTTCTCTTTTGCTAATGCGAGATTTGCATCTGCAACGATCAGCTTCCAGTTTTCCTTTGCTGCGTGTTCCAACAAATAATCGATCAGCACTGTTGCTGATTTACCTGCGCCGAATAGGAGTATGCTTTTCATGTGGCAAATATCTTGAGGAATTAAAAAGGTCGAAAGTCAAAATTCAAAGTAAAAATACCATTCCTTTAAGCTCAAATGGGTTTTACATCCTTTTTTACTTTTGAATTTTGACTTTTGGCCTGCCATGGCAATACCGGAAAATTCGTCCTTGGCATTCTATTTGAATCGCGCTAGTCATTAACAAACTAATTTTTATGAAAAAAGTATTTGTAGCTGCCCTTTTGCTCGCTGGTGTTACCGGTTTCAGTCAAAGCCTTACCGGAGGTCTGAAAGCCGGTGTGAACGTGTCTAATTTTACCGGTGGCGATTTCCAGAACGTAGATAAGAAAGCACTGATTGGTTTTCATGCTGGTGGATTCCTGAATATAGCGTTTGGAGGCTTTTCCATTCAACCGGAGGCACTGGTATCTACACAGGGGGCTAAATTTGAAGATATAAGCGGCGGAGATTATGACGTTAAGCTTACTTACATTACCGTTCCTGTAATGGCGAAATTCAGAACAGGCAGCGGTTTTTATCTTGAGGCAGGTCCGCAGGTAGGTTTTAAGATCAGTGAAAACATCGGGAATCAAACTATTGACAACTTTGCAAAAGATCTGGATCTTGCCATTGCAGGAGGTCTTGGATTTCAAAGCAAAGGAGGCTTCGGTATCGGTGCACGTTATATTGCCGGCTTGTCTAAAGTTGGAGACTTCTCGGGCGTAGGCAATGCTGATCCTGATTTCAAGAACGGCGTGATCCAGGCTGGTATCTTCTGGGCGTTTGGTAAATAAGCAGACTTAAATTATTATCAAAAGATGACCTTCCCAATGCGGAAGGTTTTCTTTTACCCGGATCTGATCGGCGGTTGAAATGTCCGTATTAAGGAAAAGAGTCTGTATCAATTATTGAATTGATACAGACTCTTTTTATTCTTGTTTCTTTTAGGGGACCAGGAGTTGTTAAGCTATCCTAAAAGACTTTGTTTGTTTTCATACAACCCTTTCCATTAATCTATTTATGCTTTGGTCTTCGGATGTGATTTTATTCAGAGCTGTTTGCATTACGTAAACTCAACTTGCTTCACTATCTGTCCGCTAATTGACTGCTTCCTATCCGCACGATCTTATACTGTATCCTTACTCCCCGATTTGTATCCGGTATCCGCAGTGTTTCAGATTGGTTGGCTGAAACGGATTTGAAGTGAATAACCTCAGTTTTTAATACCTGGTCATTGGGTTTGAAATATTGCAATTCTACTGCCACTTCATCCAGATCGTATTTGGAACGGTTGCTAACGGTCAGTTCAAGATTTCTGATACCACCCAATGCAACACGCTTATAATCGTTACTGACTACTGACACCTGGCTGCCTAGGCCGGACAATGCGTTATCTGGCACGGATGAAGCAGATGACTGAGCGGGAGAGGAGTTCCCCGGATTTTCCATTGCGGATTTTACGGTCATTTCGTTCAGCGTATTTCTTGCTGAACGGGTGCGCTCTCCTGTTGAACTGTTGATTGCTGAAGGAACATATCCCTGCTGTTCTTTTTCTGCTTTTCTCGTATCTGCTGCGGACATGACCGCCAACGGTTTTTTGTTATCACCAGACTGCCTGCTTTCTTCCCTGGTCTTCACGGGAGGAGCGGCGGCAGTTTCCGTCAATGCTGAGGATGTTTGTTTTTCATGATTGAGTTTTGTAGCAATGGGATTGGCAGGTTCTGCCTGTTGCTGCAGATCATGAGCCGCCGGAACATTCTCTTCAGGAGGATCGGCAGGCTGCTCAGACGGCACAGTTGTATTCAGTGCCTCATTATTCACCGCAAGAGTGTTGGTCGCGGGAACCTGTTGGACAAGACTTGCGTTTTCGGATGGCTTCGACTTTAAAATGAAACCCGCCAGCACACCTATACCGATCAGGCCCAAAACAACTGCCGCTCTTTTCACACTCACTTTCATAAAACTATTGCGGGCTAGTCTGTCTTTTCTGTCTTTCAGTGTTTTTACATACATCTCCTTGATCTCGTCCAGCGGCTGTTCGTATTTAACTTTAGCCACATGTTTTTCCGCAATGCTGACTGTTTCTTCAGCATCGGACTGGGTATAGTCAGGGATAGCTGCAGGAACCGGTTTGGGAATGGGAGTGGGTTTAACAACTGCCTTTTGCGAGCTTCCGGCTGTTTGACCCGGCATTGTCACAAAAACTGATTTACGGGCTGCAGGCTTAACCTGTTCGGTTTCGGCTTTTGGCGCATAAGCCTGGTACTGCTCATTGATGGTTGTTGAAGCCTGTGCTGCTTTTAAAGCTGGCTGTTCAACCTCCTCCTGAGCAGGTTTTTTGTAAAACCGGTCAAATGGCTGTTCTTCTACCGTGGGGGCATAAGGCTTCAGTTCATTCACCTCACTTGGATAACGCCAGGCGGCACTTTTTCCCTGAACCCACACGAGATCGTACGGTTTTAATCCAAACTTCACCAACTCTTCCAGGGAGAAAGGGCCGGTTTCTTTGTTATCACGCAACAGTAGATAGTTCGCCATATCATTTCACATTTGCTGGTTAACGACCGGGGACCGGTTGATCTGCGAACCCGGGTCAGTATATGTATGCAAAAATCGCGCTTTATTTGCCGGGTTATCAGCATTTAACTTTTCGTAGGATTAACTTCCCATTGAACGTAAAACCCATGCCGTCAAGTGCAAAGAAGATGTTATAAAATGGCGGTTGCAATAAGGCAACACAGTAATCCACAAAGGTGGAAAAATAGGGGGAAAATTCAGATTGGCGGTCAGGTTTTGAGTGCCAAAAAAGGTAGATTTGCAGGCCCTTAAAACCGCTGATTTTGAGGTGTAAACACACAAGAATCCCGAATTATTATGGAAGAGAATTTTGAACCCCAGGAAACGAATGATATTAACAGGATCATACCGGTAAATATCGAGGAGCAGATGAAAACGGCATATATCGATTACTCAATGTCTGTAATCGTTGGCCGTGCATTGCCGGATGTAAGAGATGGTTTTAAGCCAGTACACAGACGCATTCTTTTTGCGATGAATGAACTGGGCCTGAACCACAATAAACCCTACAAAAAATCAGCGCGTGTGGTAGGTGAGGTGCTTGGTAAGTATCACCCGCATGGAGACTCATCCGTGTACTTTGCCATGGCAAGGCTTGCACAGGAATGGAACATGCGATATACACTCGTCGATGGTCAGGGTAACTTCGGTAACCAGGATGGTGACGATCCGGCGGCAATGAGGTACACGGAAGTAAGACTCGATAAACTCGGCGAACACATGCTGGATGATATCGAGAAAGATACCGTGGATTTTCAACTCAACTTCGATGATTCTGAAAAAGAACCATCCATTCTTCCTACCAGGATCCCTCAACTATTAGTGAACGGTAGTAGCGGTATTGCCGTGGGTATGGCAACGAATATGATGCCGCACAACCTCACAGAAGTGATCGACGGTTGTATCGCCTATATCGATAACCGCGAGATAACTGTTGACGAACTGATGGTGCATGTAAAAGCGCCGGATTTCCCAACCGCAGGTATCATCTACGGTATGGAAGGCGTGAAGTCCGCGATGCATTACGGTCGCGGTAAAGTTGTATTAAGAGGCCGTCTTACAATCGAAACAAAGCCAAGCGGACGCGAACAGATCATCATTACAGAAGTTCCTTACCAGGTGAACAGAGATTCTCTGACCAATCGTATCGGTGAACTGGTGAATGAAAAACTGATCGATGGTATCGCACACGTAAACAACGAATCAAACAGCAAAGAAGGCACACGTATCGTTATCGATCTCAAAAGAGATGGCGTGGCAAACGTGATCGTTAACCAGCTTTATAAACTTACAGAACTGCAAACTTCTTACGGAATCAACAACGTTGCGATCGTAAGAGGCAGACCCAAAACACTGAATCTTCGCGATCTGATCGTAGAGTTCGTTGAGTTCCGCCACGAAGTGGTGATCCGCCGTACTCAGTTTGAACTGAGAGAAGCAGAGAAAAGAGCCCATATTTTGCAAGGTTATCTTATCGCACTTGATCACCTGGATGAAGTGATCAGAATGATCCGTAACTCATCTACACCGGAAGAAGCGAAGAACAATCTGATCAACGCTGGATGGGGCCTTGACGAGATCCAGGCAAAAGCGATCCTTGAATTGCGTCTGCAGCGTCTGACAGGCATGGAGCGAGAGAAGATCAAGGAGGAATATGACGAGCTGATGAAACTCATCGGAGAGCTGCGCGAATTGCTGGCGAATGAAGGATTACGCTACGGCGTGATCAAAACCGAGTTGCTCGAGATCAAAGATAAATATGGTGATGAACGAAAATCTGAGATCACGTATCTCGATAATGAAGTACGCATAAAAGACCTGATCAAAGAAGAACCGGTGGTGATCACCATTTCTCACCTGGGTTATATCAAACGTACGCCGGCTGATGAATACCGCGCTCAGCGCCGCGGTGGAAGAGGTGTTCTCGGTGGAAAAACAAGGGAAGAGGATTATATTGAACATCTTTTCGTAGCTTCCACCCACCATACGCTTTTGTTCTTTACCGAAAAAGGCCGTTGCTTCTGGTTGAATGTGTATGAGATCCCTGAAGGAGAGAAAACAAGTAAAGGAAGAGCGATCCAGAACCTTATCCAACTGACTCCGGACGATAAAGTCCGCGCGATCATTGATGTGAAAGATCTCAAAGATGAAGAGTTTGTTAACTCACATAATATCGTTCTCTGTACCAAAAAAGGCATTATCAAGAAAACAGAATTGCAGGAATTCAGCAGACCACGTCAGAATGGTGTGAACGCGATCACCGTTGTGGAAGGTGATGAACTGCTGGAAGCAAAAATGACCGATGGCCATTCTGAGATCATGATGGCTGTAAAAAGTGGTCGTGCAATCAGGTTCTCTGAAGAAAAAGTACGTGCAACAGGCCGCGGAGCGATCGGTGTAGCAGGTATTGAGGTAGATGATGAGAACGATGAAGTTGTTGGTATGATTTGTGTAAACCCTGAGACCGACGCATCAAAAACTGTGTTGGTTGTTAGTGATAAAGGCTTTGGTAAACGAACACCGGTTGATGAATACCGATTTACCAATAGAGGTGGTAAAGGCGTGAAAACCATTAACGTTACAGAGAAAACCGGTGGCCTGGTCGGTATCCTGGATGTAATGCCGAATGAGGACCTCATGATCACCTGCAAAAGCGGTGTGACCATCCGGATGAAGGTGGCTAATGTAAGTGAGCAGGGGCGCGCGACACAGGGTGTAAAACTGATCAGATTGGATGAGGGCGATGAAATCGCAGCTATAACAAAGCTGGATGAAGAGCCTGAAGTAGTGGCCGTGATTGCTGAAGGTGCTGAAGGTGTCGTTCCTGTTGGAACGGAACAAGGACCTGAACCAGTTGAAGCCGCAGCAACAACCCAGGCAGATAATACTGACGCAACTGAAACGCCTGATGAACCATCTGTAGAAGGTGAAAACAGTGAAGAACCTATTTAATTATTTCATAATTCAATTAAAATAATGAAAAAGACCACGTTTTTCTTAACCACTATGATGGCGTTCGCAATCGCTGGCCAGGCGCAACGCTATGATGACATCAAAACGAACATCCTGGTTAACAGGTTCGAGGAAGCAAAAAAAGACGTTGACAAGGGGATGGCTAACGACAAATTCAAGTCAAAGCCTGAAGCATACCTTCTGAAAGCAACCGTTTATGCGGCACTCGCTGACGATCCGAAATATGCTGCACAAGGCGATCAATTCCGTCAGGAAGCATATGACGCATTCACCAAGTATAAAGAAATGCAGCCAGATGCAAAACTGATGGAAGAAATACCTTACAAAAATGGTCCGTCATACCTGCACACCACATATTTCAATGCCGGCTACAAAGATTATCAGGAGAAAAAATGGAGCGATGGTCTGCCTAAATTCGAGAAAGTTGTTGCATTGTCAGACTATATGATCGAGAAAAAGCTCTTCAATGCGCCTCTTGATACAAATGCCCTGATCCTTGCCGGCATCATGGCGGAGAATGATGGTAAAACAGATATTTCTGCTAAATACTATGCCCGTCTGGCTGACGCAAACATTCAGGGGCAGGGTTTTGAAGATATCTACAAATTCCTGGTGCGTTATAACTTCCAGAAGAAAGACATGGCTGCGTTCGATAAATACCGTGCGCTCGGAGGCAAACTGTATCCTCAGAGCGAGTTCTTCAAATATGATAAAACGGATTTCGCAGTTGGTCTGGAAGAATCTCTGGATGCAAAGATCAAAGGTCTTGAGCAGGTTCTGGCAAACGACCCGAATAACTATAAATCCAGCCTGTTGCTTGGTCAGTTGATCTATGACACACTTTATTCAGATAAAGAAGGCGCGGTAAAACCAGGGAACGCTGCTGAGCTTGAAACAAAGATGATCGCAACGTTCAAAAAAGCATCTGAGCTTGATGCGAACGAAGTACTGCCAAATCTTTATCTCGGTGAGTATTATATCAACAAAGCAGCTTCAATAAGCGAGAAAAAAGATGCGTTAGCTGCTGAGATCAAAAAAGCAACAAAGCCAGGCGCACAGCCGTCAAAAGAGAATGTTGCCAAGAAAGATGCAATCGAGAAGGAACTTGATGAAGTATACGAGTCTGCACGCGTTTATTACGAGAAAGCAGGTGAGCTTTTCGGAAAGAAAGGAACCCTGACTGGTCCTGAGAAACAACAATACAAAAACGTAGCAGGATATCTCGGTGATATCTACACGATCAAAAAGGATAAGGCCAAAGGCAAACCTGCAGAGATCGCTAAATACACTGAGCAGGAGAAAAAATGGAATGACATTTATGGAACAATCCGCTAATTACGGTTTCGAAAATAATGAAGGCCGGGGAGTTAAAACTCTCCGGCTTTTTTTATGGCAAAAGGAAAAGAGAATTATGAGTAAGAAGAGGTTATTAGCTAAGGTAAGTGACCTGAAAATGATCAAACGAACCCACAGGTTTCGCGAATAAGGAGAGTCTGTTTTTCAAATACACTATTTAACATAATGTAAATTATAGGAAGGAATATGAGGCCGGATAGGGGTTCATAACGTATCTTGCAGCTTGTAATCAGGAACTTACTCAAACTGCACACTATCGTATGACATTCCTTGAGACTTATAATCCTGCCTGGAAGACCGAATTTGAAAAACTGAAAGCCGTTTTTCAAACAGAACTCCCCGATCTGAATCCGCCAATCGATATCCAGCATGTAGGCAGTACGTCAATCCCCGGAATGCTCGCCAAGCCAATTCTGGACATCGATATCATCATCACAGATCCGCCTCAGCTTGTCCCTATCACCCAGATCCTCGAGAAAATCGGCTACCAGGCCAAAGGCGAACAAGGAATTCCCGGTCGTTTTGCCTTCCGCCAAACTACCCCGCAGACGCCCCAAACAGCTCCTCAAACCACCTGGCAGTCCCATCATCTGTATGTTTGCTACGCCAATAGCGTGGCCCTCAAAAACCACCTTGAATTCCGGAATGCTCTTCTAAATGACGCCGTTCTTGCTGAACAATACGCCCGGTTGAAACAGACCGTAACCACCGACTCACAGATCACCATGGAGCAATACTGGAAAAGTAAAACCGCATTTATCATCTCAATTCTCGAACGGGCTGGTCTGTCGGCTGAAGAACTCGCGGACATACGGAACGCGAATTCATAAATGCGAATTCCGTGAATTGTTCTCTTATGAAAACGACCTATTCGCGTCCTTTCGTGGTCATTTATGTTCCATTTGAATGAGGAAGGCGTATTGCAACGCAACATCTTTCAAATAATCAAAACGTCCTGAAGCACCGCCGTGTCCGGCTTCCATATCGGTTTTCAACAACAGGATGTTTTTATCCGTTTTCATGGCACGTAGTCTGGCAACCCATTTGGCAGGTTCGAAATATTGTACTTGAGAGTCATGAAGACCAGTCATCACCAGCATGCTCGGATAATCTTTTTTCTCAACATTATCATAGGGAGAATAAGATTTCATATAGAAGTAAGACTCTTTATTTTCGGGGTTTCCCCATTCGTCGTATTCGTTTGTGGTGAGCGGTATGGTTGGATCAGACATGGTGGTTACCACATCTACAAACGGAACTTCTGCGATAATTCCATTCCAAAGTTGCGGAGCCATATTGGCAATAGCGCCCATCAGTAGACCACCGGCGCTGCCGCCCATTGCATATAAATGTCCTTTGGATGTGTATTTTTCGCTTATCAGGAATTGTCCGCAATCGATAAAATCGGTGAATGTGTTTTTCTTCTTCATCATCTTTCCCTCTTCATACCATTGACGGCCCATTTCTTCACCGCCACGGATATGCGCCATGGCATAAATAAATCCGCGGTCAAGCAGGCTGATCCGTTCGCTTTCGAAATCGGCATCAAGGCTGTAGCCGTATGAGCCATACGCATACAGCAGCAATGGCGCGGATCCATCTTTCGGGGTACCTTTTTTATATACGATAGAGATCGGAATTTTTACACCATCACTGCCGGTAGCATAAACGCGTTCAGATACGTAATCTTCTTTCTTGTAACCTCCGAGTACTGCCGTCTCCTTCAGGAGTGTTTTCTCCTTTGTTTGCATGTTATAGCTGAACACAGAATGCGGCGTTGTAAGCGATTCATAATCGAACCGGATCACAGCCATATTGTATTCAGGATTATAAGAAGCCCCTGCTGCATAAGTTGGTTCTCCAAAGTCGATATAATGTTCGTTTCCGGTTGAAAGTTCCCTGATCCGCAGTCTGATAAGGCCTTCTTTTCTTTCTTCGATAAGCCAGAAGTCTTTGAATGCTGAAACATCTTCGAGTAACACATCGCTGCGATGTGCGATCACGTCTTTCCAGTTATCCCTGGATGTTTTATCAACCGGCGTTTCCATCAACTTGAAGTTTTTTGCATCAAGGTTGGTTACGATCAGGAATTTATCATTCCAGTGATCAATATCATACAATACTTCTTTCATCCTCGGTTGAAACACATGGAAATCCTGCAAAGGCTTATCAGCATCCAGTATGCGGATCTCCGAAGAAAGTGTCGCTTTGGATGTGATCACGATATATTTTCTGGATCTCGTTTTAGATACGTCGATATAATTGGATGGATCCTTCTCTTCATAAACGACAACATCCTTTGACGCTGGTGTGCCTATGCTATGCCGTTTTATTTTTTCTGAAAGCAGGGTTTTGGGATTGTTATGGACATAGAAGAAGGTCTTGTTATCATTCCCCCAGGCAATATCAGTGCCCGTGCCTTTTATCTGATCGGTTAATAGTTCTCCGGTTTCAAGATCCTTGATGTAAAGAACATATTGCCTCCGGGAGACGGTGTCTACAGCGTAGATCAGTTTTTTTGTATCCGGACTAACTGCAAGCGCCCCTACTGAAAAATAACTGTGTCCTTCCGCCAACGCATCCGCATCAAGGATCACTTCTTCCGGAGCGTCCAGATTTGCTTTTCTCCGGCAATACTTGAAATATTGTTTGCCTTCATCAGTCCTTCTATAGTAATAATAACCGTTGTTGAAAACAGGCACGCTTTCATCTTTTTCTTTTATCCGCGCTTTCATTTCGGCATACAGGCGGGTTTGCAGTTCTTTGGTATCGGCCATCATCGTATCGAGATACGCATTTTCTGCCTTGAGATATTCTACTACATTGTTACTGTCAGGGCCTTTCTTAAAGAAATCATTCATCCAGTAGTATTCATCCACACGGGTATCTCCATGCGCAATCAGTTCTTTCGGTTTTTTCTCTGCTACCGGTGGCGTAATACCTTCCGGCCAACTGTATGTTTCCTTTTTCACTTTATTATTATTATTGGTACATGCTGCAAATGCAAAAAGTATTACAGCAAAAAATAAGACTCTGTTCATGATGAATTGCTTTCAACCTGAATATACGAAACACTGAAAACTGCCACAAAAAATCCTGTTATGCCGGGCGCACTTACACGGGAAACCTTCTTACCGTTCTTTCTGCCTTACCAGTAAAATAAACCGGTAAGGCAGAAAGAATGGTAGGAAATACAGCAGGTAAATAAAAAGGCTGCCTGTTTGGGCAGCCTTTTCACTATCGTAAAGGTTGGATTACTGTTTATCAGAAGCAAGACCCGCTTTCGCGTACTCGCCATTCAACCTTGAAATGTTGGTGATAGAAATTTCTTTCGGACAAACTGCTTCGCAGGCTTCGGTGAACGTACATGAACCGAACCCTTCCTTATCCATTTGAGAAACCATGTTCATCACGCGATTTTTTCTCTCTGTATTACCCTGAGGCAACAATGCCAGGTGAGAAACTTTCGCAGACACGAACAGCATGGCAGAAGAGTTCTTACAAGCTGCAACACAGGCTCCGCAGCCAATACAGGCTGCAGCTGCGAATGCTTTGTCCGCATTATCTTTTTCAATCGGAATAGCGTTACCGTCGATAGAAACACCGGTATTCACAGACACATAACCACCCGCCTGGATGATACGGTCGAATGAAGAACGGTCAACCACCAGGTCTTTCACCACAGGGAAAGCATTGGCTCTCCATGGTTCAACCACTACCGTATCTCCGTCTTTGAACGCGCGCATGTGCAGCTGGCAGGTGGTCGTACCATGCCATGGTCCATGCGGGCGGCCGTTTATATACATAGAGCACATACCGCAGATACCTTCACGGCAGTCGTGGTCAAAAGCGATCGGTTCTTTTCCGTCGTGGATCAATTGTTCATTCAATACATCGAACATTTCCAGGAATGACATTTCCGAAGAAATATCTTTTACCTGGTAAGTTTCAAAATTACCCTCGGCTGATGCATTCTGTTGCTTCCAGACCTTAAGCGTAAGATTCATTGAATAGTGCTCCATATCTGAGACCTTTTTTCTTGATTGTAATTGTTATAAGGTTTGCTACGTTTGAGAGGTTTGGAAGGTTTGGGCGGTTAATAACTAATCAAACCTTCCAAACCTCTCAAACCTTTCAAACCTTATTTATAGTTCCGCTGGCTTGGCTTGATCACTTCATATTTCAGATCTTCCTTATGCAACTGCCAGTCGCTTTCGCCTTTGTATTCCCAGGCTGCTACATACATATATTGATCATCGTGGCGCAGTGCTTCGCCGTCTTCGGTCTGGCTTTCCTCGCGGAAGTGACCGCCACAGCTTTCATTACGATCCAACGCATCTTTACACATCAGTTCACCCAATTCGATAAAGTCAGCAACACGGCCGGCTTTGTCAAGCTCTGAGTTCATTTCATTGATATCACCGGGAATACGAACATCGCTCCAGAATTCTTTTTTCAATTGCTGGATCTCAACGATTGCTTCTTTCAGGCCTTTTTCATTACGCGCCATACCGCATTTTTCCCACATGATCTTGCCCAACCGTTTGTGGAAGCTTTCGACAGACTGCTTTCCTTTGATGTTCATCAAAGTTTTGATGCGATCGCTTACAGCTGCTTCCGCTTTCTCAAATGCTTCGTGTGAAGTTGGGATCGGTTTTGTTCCGATCTCGTCAGCGAGATAGTTACCGATTGTATACGGAATTACAAAGTATCCATCAGCCAGACCCTGCATCAGTGCAGATGCACCAAGGCGGTTTGCACCGTGATCGCTGAAGTTTGCTTCGCCAAGTGCATACAGACCTTTGATGTTCGTCATCAGTTCGTAATCCACCCAAAGACCACCCATGGTATAGTGAACCGCAGGATAGATCCTCATCGGAACTTCATACGGGTTTTCGCCGGTGATCTTTTCGTACATATCGAAAAGGTTTCCGTATTCTTCTTTCACTACTTCTTTACCCAGGCGAACCAGCGTTGCCTCATCCGGATTTTCGATACCCAGTTTGCTGGCTTCTACCCTTCCGTATTTGTTGATCAGGTTAAAGCGGAAGTCGAGATAAACGGCCTGTTTGGTTGTTCCTACCCCGAAACCTGCATCACAACGCTCTTTCGCCGCTCTTGAAGCCACGTCACGGGGTACAAGGTTACCAAACGCAGGGTATCTTCTTTCGAGATAATAATCCCTTTCTTCTTCAGGAATATCATTCGCTTTACGATCGTCATTTTGTTTTTTGGGAACCCAGATCCGGCCATCATTTCTCAATGATTCAGACATCAGGGTCAGCTTGCTCTGGTGATCGCCCGTTACCGGGATACAGGTGGGGTGGATCTGCGTAAAGCAAGGGTTGCCGAAGAAAGCACCTTTGCGGTGAGCTTTCCAGGCCGCGGTTACGTTACTTCCCATCGCGTTTGTCGACAGGTAGAATACGTTACCATAACCTCCGGTACACAGCAATACAGCGTGTCCGAAATGGCGTTCAGTTTTACCACTGATCAGGTCACGTGCAATAATTCCTCTTGCTTTGTCATCGATCACCACCACGTCAAGCATTTCGTGACGGGTGAACATCTGTACGTTACCAAGCGCTACCTGGCGTTCGAGGGCCTGGTAAGCACCGATCAGCAATTGCTGTCCGGTCTGGCCGGCAGCATAGAAAGTTCTTTTCACCTGTGTACCACCGAAAGAACGGTTGTTCAACAGGCCGCCATATTCACGTGCAAAAGGAACGCCTTGTGCCACGCATTGGTCGATGATATTTACACTCACTTCAGCAAGGCGGTGTACGTTTGCTTCGCGCGCACGGTAGTCACCTCCTTTAATGGTATCGTAAAACAAACGGAATACAGAATCACCATCATTCTGGTAGTTCTTTGCAGCGTTGATCCCACCCTGTGCAGCGATAGAGTGAGCACGGCGCGGAGAATCCTGGAAGCAGAAAGCCTTCACTTTATAGCCAAGCTCACCGAGTGAAGCGGCAGCAGATGCACCTGCCAGACCCGTTCCTACAACAATGATCTCCATCTTTCTTTTATTGGCAGGGTTTACCAGCTTACAATGACCTTTATAGTCTACCCATTTTTCTTCCAGTTTTCCTGCAGGAATTTTTGAATCTAACATAACCGAGGATTTCTCTTATTAGTATGATTAGAATGATTTCAAGTTAATGTCGTGTGAGTTGATTATACCCAACCCAGATAAAAGCTGACCGGCATCATGGCAAACGCCAATGGAACGATAACGGAGAAACCTACACCTACTGAATTGATCAGTGCGATGTACTTGTGGTTTGTGAGGCCCAGTGCGCGGAAAGCACTCTGGAATCCATGAAGAAGGTGCCATGCCAGTGAAAAACATCCCAGCACATAGAGGATCACCACAAGCAGGTTGTCATTGAAAACAGCTGCCATCTCCCCAAAAAGGTTATGATATTCTTTACCGTCGATATAAACAGGCTCGAGACCGGTAATACGGGACGGAACCCAGAAATGAGCAATGTGCATGATCAGGAACAAGAGGATCAGCGTACCAAGCAAGCCCATTGATTTGCGATACCAGGCAGAACCTTTGCTACCCATTTTCACCAGATAGCCTTTTTTTCTCTTAGCGCGGTTCTGGAATTCCAGAACAAGACCCTGGATAATGTGGAGGAAAAAGGTTGCGAACAAGCCAATCTCCAGTACACGGGGAACAACGTTTGAACCCATGAAATGGGCCGCCTTGTTGAACATTACTCCGTCATCCATTGCCCAGATACAGGCATTGAGACCAACGTGAACTACCAGGAACGCAATCAGGAATAAGCCGGATAAACTCATTATGAGTTTCTTGCCGACAGAGGAAGTGAAGAAATCAGACCATTTCATCAGTATATTCTTTTATTTAATCCGTGCTGATGGGTCCTTCGCTATCAAAACAATACCTGAAGGGGGTACATATTCTGATAAGGGCGACTCATACGCAAACAAAGGGATGGTGATTAAATTTTTGCAAATTTAGTATCGGATGACGAAAGAATGACAAAAACTTTTGCAAACGTTACCGGCAGAATTGTCATAATCGCCTGTTTTTCCGTGAAATCCACGCCCAGAGCGGATGTTACGGCGTTAAGAACAAAATTAAAATTTCCTGTGATAAATACAGGTATTGACCGGCAACGATTTCGAAGTGTTGTTTCCCGCAGATTTACGCAGATCAAAGTGCAGATGCGCAGATTCATCTCTGATTGGAGTAATATCTGCGCATCTGCGCTTTGATCTGCGTAAATCTGCGGGAACCCTACGCCATGCGTGATAAAACAACGAAAATTTGGAGGTAAAGCTAGTCTAGCCGTGACATCTGCTCCCCGTCGATCTTTTTGAACAAATGATATGGCTTATACACTCTCCAGTTATCCAGCTCCTTTAATTCTATGTAACGGTTTAATTTTGCTTTTTTAAAATCATGTTGTGTCTGCTCCGGCATATTCAGACAAACCACCCATCCATTCTCATCACTGATCTCTTCATATAGCTCTTCGTAATAATCAGTCTGCCCGCTATGAAAATTCAGTACATTTTCCGCAATAAGAACAAATTTGTGTATCCCTTCATACATGAACTTTTCGAGCACATCCCGCTTCAGCGTCATCATATCTTCTTCGATTGCATCGTTCCACTCCCCTATCATTTCAATGATTGCATATCCTTCCTCATAATCCGCCATCAACACTTTCAGGTAAAGTGTACGACTCCCGAATTCATCCCACTGCGGATGTATATAATAATTATAAACCGTCTGCGAAAATTCAAACTCCGAATATGCCCTCCCGTAAAAAGGCGAACGAACATCTTCTTCACTTACATATATATGCCGCCAGTTATAAAAAGGTTCAATATCATGCATAGGCTAAGAGGAAAAAGAGGATAAAGAGAGGAAAATGGAATGAATTAAAATGATCTCCAGGTTGTACTTTTCTCTCCTGTCTCTTATGCCGCAAAGATAAGCTAAGACGAAAAAAGAGGAAAAGAAGAGGTTTATTTTTAACTCTTTTTTCCTCCTTTTTCTTCTTTTATCCTCTTAGTATATGTTTGAGATGATCATAGTCAGGTTTGATGAAGAGGCTTTTCTTTTTTTCGCTCATAAGTGCTTGTAATGATGCAGGCATGGCGACGGGTTTGCCGGTAGCGGTTTGTACTGCGTCCGGGAATTTAACGGGGTGCGCTGTCTCGAGGAAGAAACCTTTGAGATCTTCGTGTTCGTTGAGGTAACGTTCAAGTGCGAGGAAGCCAACGGCTCCATGCGGGTCGGCGAGATAGTTGTATTTATTGTATACTTCTGTGATAGTCTTTGTGGTCTCTTCATCGGAGATGCTATAAGAGGATAGTTTGTTTTTGAGTTCGGGGAGTTGTTGATGGAAGATCTCGAGGATGCGGACGAAGTTGCTTGGGTTGCCAACGTCCATCGCATTGCTGAGGGTGGGAACGGCTGTACGGGTTTTGTATTCGCCGGTTTGGAGATAGTTTGTCACGACGTCATTGGCGTTGCAGGCAGCGATGAAGTGTTTTACGGGAAGGCCGGATGCATTGGCGAGGATACCGGCACAGATGTTTCCGAAGTTGCCGCTGGGCACAGAGATCACGGGTGGATTGTGTTTGTCTTTCCATTGTTTCCAGGCGAGAAAATAATAGAATTGTTGGGGCAGCCACCGCGCCACGTTGATCGAATTGGCTGAAGTAAGAAACACATCACGGCGCAATGCTTCATCTGCAAAAGCCTGTTTCACGAGTTGCTGGCAATCATCAAAACTTCCATCCACTTCCAGGGCCTTGATGTTTTTTCCTAATGAAGTAAGTTGTTTCTCCTGCACAGGGCTCACTTTCCCGGATGGATAAAGAATAACGACCTCCACTCCTTCTACACCGAGAAATCCGTTTGCCACCGCTCCGCCTGTATCGCCGGAAGTGGCGACAAGCACAGTTACTTTTTTTGATTCACCGGAAAGAAAGTAGCCAAGACAACGGCTCATAAAACGAGCGCCTATGTCTTTGAACGCAAGTGTTGGTCCGTGGAATAATTCCAGTGAAGAGATCTGTTTATTTAGCTGAACCAGCGGAATAGGAAAACTTAGTGTTTCCTTAACGATGCTGCTGAGTTTTTCGTCAGGAATGGTTGATCCGATGTATGGTTTTATCACATCAAACGCGATGTCTTCATCGTTCAGTTGTTCAATGCTATCGATCCATGCTTTATCTTTTTGCGGGATGGTTTCGGGGAAATACAATCCTTTATCCGGTGCCTGGCCGAGTATGGTGGCATCTTTAAAGTCAACCGGAGAAGACTGTTTATTGAGGCTATAATATTTCACGATCAATGTTTTTTGAATGATCAATCAGGTAATGTACGTATATAAGCTTCATTACATCTCTTCTAAACGTACCCCTTTTTTATTTACTGTTGTAACGTAAGTGTGATAGGCGATGCCTATAGTATCATACACTTTTTTCATTTCGGATTCCACCTTTTTAGCAGTTGCTTCATTTTTGCTGAGCATAAAGATGGAAGGACCAGATCCGGAGATGCCGCCGCCTAAAGCGCCTGCAGCTTTGCAATTGGCTTTGACTTCATCAAATCCGGGAATAAGAATACTTCTAACCGGTTCGATGATCACATCTTCGAGTGAACGTCCGATGAGATCGAGATCGTTTTTACAGAAGCCTGCCACCAGTCCGGCGATATTCCCCCATTGTTTGATGGCATCCTTCAACTGTACTTGCTGACGGAGGATCTGACGGGCATCAGACGTACGAACTTCTATCTGCGGATGAATGACTGTTACATACAATTCCGGAGAAGGAATAGAGATGATATCCAGCGGATGAATCGATCTGATCAGGCTTACTCCGCCCAATACACACGGTGCAATGTTATCGGCATGCTTTACGCCTGATGCAAGTTTTTCGCCATTCATAGCAAACTGGATCACTTCATCCGTTGTGAAAACATTTCCCAGCAGATGATTAGCAGCAACCGCAGCGCCTGCTGCGCTTGCTGCACTTGAACCAATACCGCTTCCGGGTTTGATATGTTTTTCTATCGTTACTTCAAAACCTGTGTTGCCTCCGATCTTTTCCATGATAGAAAGAAACACAACGCCTGCTACATTTTTTTCAGGATCGGTCGGAAGATTGAATGCATCACGATTATGAATGATCACTTTGGGTTCGTCCAGCAACGATACTTCCATGATATCGCAGGGTTCATTTAGCGCAAGCCCGAGGATATCAAAGCCGCATACAAGATTGGCGACAGTGCCCGGAGCGAATACTTTTATTTTTGACATGTGGTTGTAAGGGAGGTTTTAGTTTTAACGTTTAATAGCTTAAATGTTTTAAAGTTGTTCACTGATTTTCAAGCTTTATAAAAATTAAACCTATCAAACTATAAAACCATTAAACTTTAAAACTTTTAAACTTTCTACCTGCTTGCACGAATGATATCCGCGAATACGCCGCTGGCGGTTACCTCCGCTCCTGCTCCCGCACCTTTTACAACCATTGGTTGTTCGGGATAACGATCTGTATAAAACAGAACGATATTGTCTTTGCCATATAGATGATAAAGATTGTGAGCGGGATCGATATGCTGTAATCCAACCGAGGCTTTACCATTATTGAATGTAGCTACAAATTTTAATTTGCAGCCCGCTTTTGCTGCGTTTTCAAACAGACCTTTGAAATGTTTTTCTTCTTTTGCCATTGCTGCATAAAAATCAGCAACTGATCCCTGCATGCAGGATTCGGGCATAAAGCTTTCATTGCTGATCTCTTCCATTTCGATCTTTTCGCCGGCTTCGCGGGCAAGGATCATGATCTTGCGCATTACATCGGTGCCGCTGAGATCAAGACGTGGATCAGGTTCGGTGTATCCTTCATCCTGTGCCTGTTTTACTACATCTGCAAACGGACGGCTGCCATCGTAATTATTAAAGACGAAATTCAATGTACCGCTTAAAACGGCGTCGATGCGGTTTACGCGATCACCACTTCTTAAAAGATCATTCAATGTTCCGATGATCGGCAATGCTGCGCCAACATTGGTTTCGAAAAGGAACTGGCAATTGAATTCGTTCGCCAGATCTTTCAGGCGTTTGTATTGTTCATATGCAGAGGAAGCTGCGATCTTGTTACATGCCACAATGGAAATGCTTTTTTGCAACAGCTTATCGTAAACGGCTGCTACTTTATCATTGGCTGTTACGTCAACAAAAATGGAGTTGCGCAGATTGCGGCTGATGATTCCCTCTACAAAGCTTTCAAGGCTTGCCGACTCTCCATTCTCCAATTCATCTTTCCATTTCTCCAGGTTGATACCTTCTTCTTTCAATACCATTTTACGACTATTGGATACACCGACAAGGCGCACCTGTAGTTTCATTTGCTGCTGAAGGAAACTGAGTTGCTTTTGTAACTGGCTTAACAATTTTGCGCCAACATTCCCAGTACCTGCAACAAAAAGATTTACTTGTTTATACGTCGTTTCAAAGAATTCTTCATGCAGAACGTTGATTGCCTTGCGAACATCTTTTGTAGAGATGACGGCTGAGATATTCTTTTCGGATGATCCCTGCGCGATGGCACGGATATTCACCCCGTTCTTACCCATGGCACTGAACATGCGTCCGCTGATACCCGGATGGCTTTTCATGTTCTCACCAACAAGTGCTACTACCGACAGCTCACTTTCGATGGTCAATGGCTCTACTTTTTGCAGAGTGATCTCATTGGCGAATGCGGCATCGACAACCTGTTTTGCCAGAGTGGCTGCGCTGGCATCCACTGCCACACAGATCGAATGTTCCGATGAGCTTTGTGTAATGAGGATCACGTTGATGCGTTCATTGCTTAGTGCTTCAAAAAGACGTTTTGAAAAGCCGGGAATGCCGATCATCCCGCTGCCTTCAAGGCTTAGCAATGCAATATTATTGATGCTGGAAATACCCCTTACGATATTACCTGTTTTTGATGCAGCAGATTCGATGAGTGTTCCTTCATCCTGTGGAGCAAATGTGTTCTTGATCCATACAGGAATGCCTTTGTTCATGACAGGTTGTATGGTTGGCGGATAGATCACTTTCGCCCCAAAGTGTGATAATTCCATTGCTTCCTGATAAGAGATGCGCGGAATGATACGTGCATTGGCAGTAAGCCTTGGATCAGCTGTCATCATACCACTTACATCCGTCCAGATCTCAAGATTGCTTGCCTCTGCACAAGCTGCAAGAATTGCGGCAGTATAGTCTGATCCACCTCGGCCAAGCGTTGTGGTGATTCCTTTTTTATCCGCAGAGATAAAACCCGGCAAAAGAAAAAGACCTGCATCTGATGAGGAAAAGAATTGTTTGATCTTCTCTGAAGTTAAAGTAAAATCAACCTCGGCTGCTGTATAATTTGAATTGGTAACGATCAGTTCGCGGCTATCTTTCCATACCACTTCTACCCCATTTGATAAGATCGTTTCTGCTATGATGCGTGATGATAACCATTCGCCATAGCTCGCGATGCGGTCTTTTGAGCGCGTGGTCAATTCGCGGAGCAGGTATATGCCACTGCAGATATCTTCGAGTTCATTACAGCTCTTTTTTACGAGACTTAGCAACTGACTTTGTTGTGCGACAGGTATCAGTTGTTTTACAGCTTCAAGGTGCCGCTGTTCTACTACCGCCAGTTTTTCTTTGTATGATTCATCACCCTCTGCAGCCAGTGAAGATGCTGATAAGAGGAGATCCGTGACGCCACCCAGTGCTGATACAATAACAACCGTTTTATCTTTTTGCTTTGCTGCTGTAACGATGCTGACAACCTTTCTGATATTTTCCGCGTTGGCTACGGAAGTTCCGCCAAACTTTAAGACCTGCATGATCTGTATTTAAATGATAAATAGATAGAATGAGAGCGATTCTCCTTTGATGTTCAGCCCTGTCGGGGCCCTGGGGGGTAGTATGGTAAATTAATCCGCGTCAGCGGATTGTTGTAATCGTTGTAATAATAATAGCCATCGTTGCAACAGGGGCCGTTGCAAATGAAGAAGTGATGATATGGTTATTATCTCCTGACAAGATGATGCAATATAAAGTAAAAAGTCAAAATTCAAAAGTAAAAATTAAAAAAACACCCCGAATGATAGATATTCTCTACCGTTCAGGGTGCTTTTTTAATTTTTACTTTTGAATTTTGACTTTTTACTTTGAAACCGACTCAGCTGCCTTTTTAACGCTGCCATGCTTCACCAGCAGGTCTTTTGCTTTTTCGTAATCGCTCCAGTTCAATCTTTCCATCAGCATTTTTACGCCGCGATCGATCAGCTTTTCATTGGTCAGCTGCATGTTCACCATCTTATTGTCCTCTACCCTGCCGAGTTGGATCATTGCGGACGTAGAGATCATGTTCAGCACCAGTTTTTGCGCTGTGCCGCTTTTCATACGGGTGCTGCCGGTTACAAATTCAGGTCCCACCACCACTTCAATGGGAAAGTCCGCAGCTGCACTTACAGGAGACTCAGGGTTGCAGGAAATGCTGCCTGTAACGATCCCATTCTTTCTGCATTCTTCCAGTGCACCGATCACGTAAGGCGTGGTGCCGCTTGCAGCGATACCGATCACCACATCTTTATCGGATACATTATATGCTTGCAGATCTTTCCAGCCTTGTTCACGGTCATCTTCTGCAAACTCGATAGCTGTCGTGATCGCTTTATCTCCACCGGCTATAACTGCGATCACCAAACCGTATGGAACTCCGTATGTGGGAGGGCATTCACTTGCATCCACTACTGCCAATCTTCCGCTGGTGCCGGCGCCGATATAGAACAACCGGCCACCCATCAACATTTTATCACTGACTACTTCGGTAAGTTTTTCGATCTGTGGAATAGCTGCTTCAACGGCAGCAGGAACAGTTTGATCTTCTTTGTTAATGTTGTCCAGTAAAGTTCTTACACTCATTTTTTCAAGATGACGGTAAGGACTATCCTGCTCTGTTAATTTTTCGAATGCCATGTATCTCTTTTAACTATGATAATCTATCAGCCCGGTCATAGGCTTCTTTATAACTTTTCCCAATTCAAATTCATAGCTATGGCAAAGTTGGGCCAATACATCACGGAAACCAAATGCCACGCTGCCCACAAAGTTCACCGGATGCGACCAGATTTCCCGGTATTTACACAAATGATTAAAGAAAAAATCATTCAGACCATCTTCTATTATGTTCTCTATCATGTAATGATTGCGGTTTTCTGCAAGAAATTTTGCAAAACCGGCCAGATAACGATTCGGTAATGGTTTTTTATAAACGTTTTCGAGAATTTCTTTCGCATTCGTCATATAAGTAAGATCGAAACGGCCGCGAAGTTCTTCATCAAACGTGCCATACAGATAGTACTGGATCACTTTTTTTCCGAGATATGCACCACTGCCTTCATCACCCAGCACATAGCCCAGGCCCGGACTGTTCTTCATGATCTTTTTACCGTTATAGAAACAGGAGTTTGATCCTGTACCGAGAATCGCTGCCACGCCTTTGCCATCGCCGCAAAGCGAACGCGCGGCTGCAAGCATATCATGCGTTACTTCCACCGATTTGGCCTCAGGAAATACTTTGCGCAATGCTTTTTTTACGATCGATACATTGTCGGGGTTGGAGCAACCGGTTCCATAATAATAGATCTCATCAACACTTACTTTTTTAAGCTTTGATCTGAGCTCGTTCTGGAGTAGTTCCTGGATCTGCTCACCACTGAGAAAGTAAGGACTGATTCCCTGGGTGATCACTGTTTTTACTTTTCCGAGGCCTACCAGGGTCCATTCAGATTTGGTAGCGCCACAGTCCGAAATTAGTTTGACTGAAGGCATGGTTTGAATTTGAGTTCCCGTTTACCGCTGGATCTTAAACTGTAAGAGGTTATTGGGAAATGTTTAACATTGGAATAACCATCAAACCGGGTGCCCGCAAAAGCCGGCAATCCATAAACAATAAACTTTGTCTATTTTGCGCCAAATTTCAGCAAAATAAATGATGGGAAATAAAAAATTACAGGTTTGGTTACCACTTCTCTTTTCGGTTGTATTGATAGCAGGGATGTTTTTTGGTTACAAATTGAATAAAGGCGGCAGTTCCAAAGGTTTTTTCAAAGCAAGCAGGCCCACTTCGCTTCAGGAAGCGCTGGACCTGATCCGTTCAAAATATGTTGATCCGGTTAGTCTTGATTCACTCCAGGGCGGGGCTATCCAGGAAATGATGACTGAGCTTGACCCTCACTCTGTTTATTTCCCACCGGTTCAGTCGAAAGAAGCCATCGAAGATCTTCAGGGCAATTTTGATGGCATCGGTGTTGAATTCAATGTATTCTCCGATACCGTCAATGTTACGTATGTATTGCCGGGCGGGCCAAGCGATGTGGCCGGTTTGAAGATCGGTGATAAGATCGTAGCGGTAAATGATTCCTCTCTTGTTGGAGCCGGGGTTACCAATACCAGGATCCGAGAATTTATCAGGGGGAAAAGCGGTTCTTCTGCCATGCTCACTATCGTTCGCGATGGAAAAACACAGAACGTAAATGTAAAACGTGGCAGCATTCCCGTGCCATCTGTTGATGCTGCTTATATGATCGATAAAACGACCGGTTATATCAAGCTTAATAAATTCACCGCAACGAGCTACGAAGAGTTTATGAAAGCCCTGGAAGATCTCAAAGGTCAGGGTATGAAAGCGCTGGTATATGATCTTCGTGGCAATGGCGGAGGCTTTATGAACGAAGCTATTGACATGGCCGACGAATTTTTGGATGGCGATAAACTGATCGTATATACAGAAGGGTTAAACAGCAAGAAGAGAGAATACCGGGCAAAGCGTCCGGGACTGTTCGAAACGGGTAAACTGGTTGTATTGATCGATGAACTGTCTGCCAGTGCAAGCGAAGTGTTAGCTGGTGCATTGCAGGATTGGGATCGTGCCACGATCGTTGGCCGCCGTAGTTTTGGTAAAGGCCTGGTGCAGGAGCAATACGAGTTGAGCGACGGTTCAGCGATCCGTCTTACTGTTGCACGTTATTACTCTCCATTGGGAAGAAGCATTCAGCGCCCTTATGATAAAGGAAAAAAAGTATACATGGAGGAAATCTCTGAGCGGTATTATAACGGTGAAGCGCTTTATGCCGATTCCAATAAAGTAAATCACGGCAAAGAATATAAAACGCCTTCAGGACATATCGTTTATGGCGGTGGTGGCATCATGCCGGATTATTTTGTACCTATCGATACATCAACTTATCCGGTAAGTATCAACAGGATCTTTACGTCCGGCAGTATCAACAGTTTTGTCTATACTTACTATCTGAAAAACCGAGCGCTGATCGATCAATATAAGAGTGCAACTGATTATGCGCAGCATTTCAGCCAGTCAGCCCAGATGTGGGGCCAGTTTGTACAACATGCTGCATCCAAAGACTCTGTCAATCTTTCCTCCCTGAATGCAAAGCAGCAGGAAACATTACAGCGTCGTCTAGAAGCATTTCTTGGCCGTTTCCGCTGGAGGAGCAATGGCTATTACCAGGTACTGAATCATGATGATGCGGTGATCGCGAAAGCGATGGAGTTGGTGAAATAGACCGCCCTCCTTCGTTGAAGCTTCGGCGGACAGAGGAGACCGCCCTCCTTCGCTGAAGCTTCGGCGGACAGAGGAGACCGCAGACCATAGACGATAGACGATAGACCATAGACCATAGACGATAGACCATAGACCGCCCTCCTTCGTTGAAGCTTCGGCGGACAGAGCAGACCGCGGTACCAGTTTTTATTAAGGAGACGAGAAACTAATGGTCGGGCACTTATTCTCTTATAGTCTCAGGAATTCAAATAAAAAAAGCGAGGGTTGGAATTCATTAACAAGAATTCCAACCCTCGCTTTTTTTATTAGTTGCCTGCTTTAAAGACTGGTACCGCGGTCTGCTCTGTCCGCCGAAGCTTCAACGAAGGAGGGCGGTCTATGGTCTATCGTCTATGGTCTATGGTCTATCGTCTATGGTCTATCGTCTATGGTCTATGGTCTATCGTCTATGGTCTATGGTCTATGGTCTATCGTCTATAGTCTATAGTCTATAGTCTATGGTCTATGGTCTATGGTCTATCGTCTATCGTCTATCGTCTATGGTCAACCCCGCTTCTTCCTCCCTCTTCCATCTCC
>VFQP010001117.1_pt1 | contig 39205 bp, 60 predicted proteins | sample 3512351 | NCBI WGS metagenome assembly VFQP01 (sample SAMN10412372, study PRJNA504923) | tailings metagenome | isolation source: Relicate 1 Philex TSF1 revegetated site | place: Philippines: Tuba, Benguet | collected 2017-08-29
GGGGGGTTGGGTGTGTGGGTTGGGTGTGGGGGGGGGGATGATGCAAAGGATTGTTTTGTATGTGTATTGTTTTTCGGTGTGTGAAAAACACTCCAAACACCACCACACCAAAACAGGTTGGTGGCCTGGGTGATGTGGTCACAGCCCTTGGTCGAGCAGTACAAGACGAGGGTCACCAAGTACACGTCATCCTCCCCAAATACGACTGCATCAACTATGATGAAGTTGAAAACCTCACATGGGCGAATGACTTTAATTGGGCGGGAACGTCCATCAAAGTGTGGAAGGGATTTGTAGAGGGGCTGGAGACGGTGTTTTTGGAACCACTCAATGGGATATTTTGGGTGGGGTGTATTTATGGAAGGAATGATGATGCGGGGAGGTTTACGTTTTTCTGTAATGCAGCGTTGGAGTATTTGAGGAACGTCAGTGGATGGAAGTACGTTTTTGTGTGGGGGTGGGTGGGTGGTATATTGTGGGGGGTGTTGGTATATTCCATTGTTTTGTGTGGGGTGTGTGGTGGGAGTTGTATATCATTTTGTGTGTCCATTATTTACACATAATACCATACACACACACATCAAAATACACACACGCACATAAAAACACATACATAGAAACACACACACAACCACGTCCCTCACCCCCAACACCCCCCCATCACACCCCAAACACCCCCGCCCCCCCCCCACATCCAGGCCCGACATTGTGCACTGCCATGATTGGCAAACGGCCCCCGTAGCCTATGGCCAAGTGGGTGACGCACGCCCCGTCCTCACCATTCACAACATGAACTATGGTGCAGACCTCATCGGCCGAGCTATGGCCGCATGTTCAGTGGCAACGACGGTGTCACCCACCTATGCAGCGGAGATATCGGGACACCCTGCCATTGCACCAAATTTGGACAAGTTGTATGGGATTCGTAATGGTATTGATATGGATATTTGGGATCCCATGGAGGATGACCTGCTGCCACGGTATGTGTTTTGTTTGTGTTGAGTGTGTTGTCGTGGCTGTATGTGTGTTTTGTTGTGTTACGTATGTGTTTATATTGTAAAAATGGTGGTGGTGTTTGTGTGTGGTGTGTGCACCCTTCTCTTTCACACACATCCCCTCATCTCCCCCCCTTTTCATACACCCCCTCCCCCCCTCCCACCCCCACAGTCTGTTCAGCTCTGGTGATGTTGTACAAGGCAAAGCAGCAGCAAAAGCAGAACTACGCAGACGTGCCAATCTCTGTCAAGCAGACGTACCCCTCGTGAGTGTCGTCACACGTCTCACCCACCAAAAGGGCATCCACCTCATCAAGCACGCAGCGTGGCGTACCCTGGAGCGGGGAGGACAATTCGTGCTGTTGGGGTCCGCACCAGATGGCCGAGTGCAGGGAGAATTCAACGCCCTTGCTGCCGAGCTCGGCCGCCAGTACCCCGATCGTGCACGGCTGATTTTCGCCTACGATGAGCCGTTGTCGCACTTGATATACGCGGGGTCTGACATGTTTTTGGTACCCTCTATGTTTGAACCATGTGGCCTGACGCAGTTGATTGCTATGCGATATGGGGCTATACCGATTGTGCGGCGTACGGGTGGGTTGAATGATACAGTGTTTGATGTGGACACCGATGAGGAGCGAGCGCGATCGTTGGGGTATGATGTGAATGGGTTTAGCTTTGAGGGGAGCGATGCTGCAGGGATGGATTATGCATTGAACAGGTATGGGGGTGTGTTTTTTGGGGGGGGGGGGATGTGGTGTGTGTGATGGGGTACAACATGTATGTATGTGTGTATGTGGTGTGTGGTACAACATGTATGTGGGTGTATATGTGGTGTGTGGTACAACATGTGCAGAATACAACATTCCAAGCATTTTTACCATTTTTGCCACACCCTATTCTTCTCCCAACACAGGGCACTTGCATATTGGTACACTGACAAGGAGTGGTGGCAGCGGTTGAGTCGCAAGGTGATGGAACAGGATTGGAGCTGGAACCTTCCATCACTGGACTACATAGAACTCTACCACAAAGCACTCAAGGGATTTTAGGGGACAGTGTAAGGGGGCTGTGTTAGGTCATCAAGAGGGTTGCAGTGTGTCAAGGACATATGTTGTAGGATTTGTCAAGGATGCATGTTGTTGATGTGCATGTGAGGATTGTGGATGGACATTGGCGTGTGCATGCTGAGCATCATCCCCTTGTGTTGTGTTGCATTGCTGATTTTGTTGCTGCTGTGCTTGATCTTGCAGCTGCTGTTTTGTTTCCTGGGTCATTGCGATGGATGGTTGCTGGATGGTTGTTGATGTACATCCCAATGTCCACCACCAAGGCAAAGAAGAAGACAAAAACCGACTACCATGTTTTGTGGGGTCACTGCTTGTATTGTTTTTTATGTGTGTGTTGTTTTATGTGCGTGTGTGTGCATTGTGGTAGCAGTTGGCTGCCGGTTTTGTGCAACGAGTGACGAGGGCATGCTGCAATACATATATGGTAAACTACACGCGTATCATGTAAGCATACTGTTACAAAGATGTGTGTCATCCCATCCCCATCATCATCATTATCATCACCGCACTCGAACGCGCTTGGTCTGCTGCTGTGGCCCCACTTCTGATGCCACGCTGTCTTGTCGTGCAAGCGAATCCGCCCGTGGCGCAGCAACGCCTCTTCGTGGGGCCCTCCCCGTGCTGCTGCGCGTTTTTCGGGTGCGCCGTGTGGTCGTTGTGGAGGGTGCTTCTGAGGTAAATGTGAGGGGAGAGGTACGTGGCATGCACAGCTGTGCAGCACCTGCAACGGGGGAGAGTATGGTCGGGGCAAGGGGCTGCTGCACGGCAGAGAGGGTGGTGAGAGCGGGGGAGGCGCGCTCGCTCGCTTCTCGCTTGCGTTTGGTGCCTCGGCGTGCTACGTCGTCCTCCTCTTCGTCATGGTCGTGCATGTCGTGCATTTCTGCATCGGGTGTGATCTTGCGGCGGCGAACAGAGACGGGCTTTGGGGTGGGTGTGGGTGTGGGATTGGTGTGTGGGTGGGTGGTGTTTTGTGTGGGCATAAAAAAACATACCGTCCGCTGCTTTTCAACCATGCCCGTCTCTTCAAAGCATTTGTATGTCTGCAGGATGAACGAAGCTGGGTTTCTTATGGAAGACACCATTTCCTGCGGCAATGCTTGCAAAAACAGGTCCACTGCGTGTACAAGACGTCCTTGTGGTGATGCCATTTTGGATTCTGCCTCAATATAGGCCTTGATGGCCTGCTTTCGAGCAAGTAAGGATGCATTCTGCTGGACATTCTGCTGGATTGCCGGCATTCTGCTGGATTGTATATTTTACGATACTGGTGGGAAATGGATACAAGTACGCCGTATGGAATGGGTCGCGTTTATGGATTTATTTCGCACAAATGCGATGCGTGCGTGTCGAAAACATGCAGAAAAATAAGCAGTCAATTTCACAATAGTGTCGTAGATCTCCGTGTGCATGCAATATTGTGTAGCACATTGCATTGTACATTTTGGTGGTACTCGAAAAAACATCTTGATCAATCAACAGCAACGACCTGTTGTTGGGAGGACATGCCAGATCACTACCAACAAGTTGCTGCCAGTACGTACATGTGGCACCAAACTGGCCATGCACTTGTCCATATACTCCAATACACTCCCACCACAGAATATGAGCAGGCATTTTTCTACAACGACCCCGAGTACATTGCATGGCTGGTGGACATGATCGCCCCCGCCCTGGCCTTGTCAAGCACCCCACCCACTGGCACAGCTGCTCCACTGCTCGTCGACCTCGGGGGTGGCACGGGTAACTTTACCCATGCATTGGCAACACGATTGATGGAGGGTGGCGTTGCCTGGCGTAGGGCATTGTGTGTGGACAACAGCGCGGACATGCTTCGACAGGTTGTGTATGGTCGTACGTTTTTTTCCACATTGTGTTAGAACAGGATGAATGCCCATGCAGGATGAATGCCCAACTACATGGATGGGTTTTATTTTACATGCACCATGCTGCATTGAACACAAACCACACCCACCCCCCAGGCAGTTGCACATCCCACTGTAGAGCCCGTGCTCCTTGATGCCGTTGCATTCAGCCGCCTCCCAACCACAACCCCCACCCTCCCACCCCATTACCGTATCCTCCTTAAAGAGGTGGTGCATCACATTCCAGTGCATGAGCATGCGGGGATGTTTGCTGGGCTTGCACATCGCATGGCAGTTGGTGGTGTGGTGTTGGTGGTCACACGTCCCCAAGAGGTTGACTATCCGCTGTTTGACCTTGCGAGAGAGGTAATTGTTGGGTGGGTGTTGGGTTGGGTGTTTTTGCGTGTTTGTGTGTTGGTATCGGTGTGTGTTGGTGTATTTGCTACATGAATACCAGTTCAACACACATACACAAACACACATAACACCACCAGGTGTGGCGTGCGCATCAGCCCCCAGCACGTGCTATTGAAGCTGCCATGAGTGGTGCTGGACTAGAGGTGTGTTGATGTGTGTTTGTGTGTTGATGTGTGTTTGTGTGTGTTTGTGTGTTGATGGGTGGGTGTGGCAAGTGTGTATGCTCCTCCAACATTCGAGTGCATGCCCGCAATTCTAACAGAACAAGCACGTATGTATAATCATACAAACCACAGTGCATACAGGATGCAATACCACACAGAACCTCCATCACACATTCCCACTATGTCTCCACCCCTCCTAGGTCTCCACCACCCTCCACTGCTACAAGGCCAGTGTACCGGTCAACGCATGGGTCAACATGGTGAAGAACCGCTTTTGGTCAACATTTGCATCCATGACAGATGCACAATTGCAAGAGGGCATTGGTCAACTGTTGCAACAGGCACATGGGCGGTCAACCTTTGACTTTGAGGATAGGCTGTTGTTTATTATGGGTAAAAAGGTGGGTGGGTATGGTGGGGTGGGTGGGGAAACGGGTGTGCGGGGAGATGGGCAGGGAGTTGGTGTTGGAGCAGTACCTACAGAGGAAGAGAGGGAATCAACAGCAACAACAGTAACAGCAACAACAGCAGCAACATTGGCAGCAGGTGATGCACATACCCCACCCCATTCGGCAACAGTGTTGACCATTGACCAACAGCAGCAGTATACAACACAGGGGTTTGTGGGGCCTGTTGATGTGTTGTCATTACAGCAAGCAACAGATGCCCTTCATGTATTGCACCAGTACCAGGAGCGTGTGGGTGCGGGTGGTGTGGGTGCGGGTGGGAGGAGCGGGGGGGTTGGGGAGGGGGGTGATACTGATGACGGTCACAGTGATGATGGTCTTAATGATATGAATAATAATACATGTGATGATGCGAGTCATAATGAATGTGATGGTATTACTAATACCAATACTAATACCAAACATGACATCATTCAGTCATTTGCCAATGGTGCGTGGAGGTTCAAGTCACACCTGGTGTTGCCCTGGGTGTGGGAATTGGTGCATCACCCCCGTATTGTTGCGGTATGTAGGTGGGTGGGTGTATGTGTAGATATGTTGTTGGGGTGGTCCCTTTTCCCACATGGGTGTATGTGGGACATGTGTGCGTGTGTTGATAGGTATTTCCATGACACACGCTCTACATGCAGCACATGTACCACATACATTGCTCCACCACACTATCACCCCTCCATACTCTCTCTCTCTCTCTCACACACACACACACACACAAATAAACACACAAACACACCCACAGGCAGTGCAGGATGCATTGCAGTGCAGCAATGTTTTGTGTTGGTCTACTGATTGGTTTATAAAGGAAGAACAAGATGGATTTGTAAGTTGGCATCAAGATTCTACATACACAGGTATATAAATACATATATAGCAAGTGTATATATATATACAGCAAGTGTATATATAGAGCAAGTGTATATATAGAGCAAGTGAGGGTGTCGTGTTGGTGTATGTGCATATTGTGTGTGTGGTGTTGTTGTCTGTGCATGCTGGTGTTGCGTATGGTGTACACACACATTCATACACATACACATACACATACACACCATTGTTATCAGTAAAACTCCCAATAATTCACCAAAATCCTCCCAGCGTTTGACCCACCCAGTGATGTGTTGACCGCATGGCTTGCCCTCACGCCCTCAACCACCACCAATGGTTGTGTGCAATTTGCCTCAGGCTCTCACATGCATGGTCAACTCCCACATACACAACATCCCAGTGCACACAACATGCTGTTGTATGGTCAAACAGTTGACCATATGCCCGGTCAACCTTCTGATGAAACTTCTGATCAACCTTTTGGTCAACCTTCTAGTCAACATTCTGATCAGCCTTGTACGAATACATGTGTACATGATGGTCAACATGCATCCCACAATATGACTTGTCACAATGTCACATTGTCAACGCAGAAGGGGAAACAGGGGGTTGTTGCAATGGAATTGATGCCTGGGCAGTTGTCATTACATAATGCACTCACACTCCATTGTTCTCATGCGGGGCAACAGGGTGCAGGCAGACGGGTGGGGCTTGCTTTGCGGTATGACGGTGGTGGTGGTGTGGTGGTGGTGGTGGTATGATGATGGTGGTGGTGTGGTGGTCATGATAATGATAATGACCCTGTGTACAAGTGAACACATCACACAACACACACACACACACATACACACACACACACACATACACACACACACACACAAACACAGGTATATGGCATGTCATGTGACACAGGGACTGCCACACCCTGATATGGTGTGTGTTGTGGCTGGTTATGACAGTTTCAACAGACATGAACATGAGCCAGCACCACAGGTGTGATTTTGGTGTGGTTTTGGTGTGGTTGGGGGTGGCTGGGGGTGCATTGGAGAGGGGGGGTAATTGGAGAGGGTGAATTGGAGAGGGTGGGTGATGTGCTGAGGTCATGAAACCCTGGTGTGTCATGTGATACGTGTATGTGATGTTGCCCACCTGTGTTTTGGATACTGCATAGGGGGAGATGGATGCACAGGGGCGCGCCATGCATGCCAAGAGTGTTGCGCGTGTGGACCAACAATGAGTGTGTACCCCACCATGATTTCATTGAGCAGTAGGCAATATTTCTTTTGTGATTCCATTTGTCATCATCAGAGTATCATCAGTAGAGTATCATCTTCATCAGCAGCAGCGTCTCAGCATAAAAGAGTGTGTATTAAGTGCAGCATCGTAGTGGTCAAACATCGAGTGTTGGTGTGTAGCAACAAGGTACAACGCACTATGTGTTATCAATGAGCACTGCAATGCACCGCACAATACGCAACACGTTGATCAACCAGCCATTCGCTCCAAACGCAGGCACATGCCGCTGCTTATCGAGATGCAACACCGCCTCGCCACACGGCCAACGCTCCACACACGCAAGTGTCACAGCAAATCGTATACAAGACTTCAAGCAACCCAGCATCCACGCCAAGCACGCATCGGGGTGCCATGCACACCCGGGCGCCATGCACATCGTCGCCCACCCACCCGCGCAACCGCTACGAGCCCAACCCCCACCACCACAGCACAGCGTGGCAGGGACAAGGCCCCCACTGATGTCGTATACGATGCAATTGTGATTGGCAGCGGCATGGGGGGCCTTACAACTGCAACACAGCTTGCCGCCAAGGGGATGCCCAACGTGTTGGTGTTGGAAAAGTAGGAGGGTGGTGTTTGGGGGTGGATTGTGGTGGTGGTGGGTTGTGATGGTCAGGACAAGGATATGTTGAATGCTGTTTGATGACTGCATGATGGCCAACGCATGCATGATCATCAACACACACATCACACACACACACACACATCACACACACACACACACACACACACATCACACACTGTCACACACTCTCTCTCACGCACCCACCCACCTCCCCACCCAGGTACATCATCCCAGGTGGTAGCGCTGGTGCATACAGTCGTGATGGGTATGTGTTTGATGTTGGCAGCAGCATGATGTTTGGCTTTGGTGATGAGGGCACCACGAATTTGATAACCCGTGCGCTGGCGGCTGTTGGGAAACGATTAGACACAGTACCAGACCCTACACAAATCCATTATCACCTGCCTGCATCTACAAATCACCCAGAGGTGTGTGTGTGGTGTTATGACCACAAATTATGTTGTGTATTACTGTTAGTATGTGTGATGTATTGCTTATTGTATATGTTGTTTGATGTGCTAAGCTTATTGTACATTGTGCTGTGTTGATCCCCCAATACACCTTTTGCAGACCCCCCAATACAACGCTCCCCCCCCCGAAACAACTTCCCTCCAAACCCACCCACCACCCACCCACAACAAACAAACACAACAGGGCTTGGAGGTCAAAGTATGGAGGGCCTATGATGATTTTGTACAAGAACTCACCTCAAAGTTCCCACATGAAGCTTCCGGCATACAAGCCTTTTATGACGAGTGCTGGAAGGTCTTCAATTCCTTAAACTCCCTGGAGCTGTTGTCACTTGAGGAGCCCCGGTACCTATTGCAGCAGTTTGTGAGGAATCCCATTGCGTGTTTGACATTGGCGTCGTTTGTGTTTACCAACACGGGAGATGTGGCTCGACGATATATCAAGGTGGGGGTGGTGTGGTGTGGTGTGGGTGGGTGGGTGGTGTGGAGTGGGTGTTTGGAAGGTGCATACACAAATACACACACACACACACACACACTCTATCTCTCACACACATATATATGTATACACACATATCTATATGTGTATATATATATATATATATATATATATATGCATATAAACACACACTCATATGTACAATACACCAACACACACATACACACTCCCACACGTACACACTCCCCCCCCCCCCCACACACACTCCCACATACAGGACCCTGAGTTGTTGCATTTCATAGACATTGAATGTTATTGTTGGAGCACAGTGTTAGCAGACCTCACACCCATGATCAATGCAGGCATGGTGTTTTGTGATCGACACTTTGGTGGGATCAACTACCCCAAGGTGTGTTGGGTGTGTTGGGTGTGTTGGGTGGGGGTGGAGTGGGTATGGGTGGGGGTAGGGTTGCATGAGGATGTATGTGTAGGAAGAGGGGGGTTTGTTGCTCCATGAATACTCACATCACATTGTTCTCCACACCCATCGCAACACCCCCACACCCATCGGCACATACCACTGTTTGTACACCCACCACAACACTCCTACACCCATCGAAACACCCCCACACCCCTCACCCATCACACACACCCCTATACCAATCACCCCAGGGTGGTGTGGGTCGCATAGCTGAGGAAATGGCTGATGGGCTGCAGCAGCTTGGTGGTCGCATTGAATACAAGGCACATGTGACACAAATAACAACAGATGCTGAGACGGGGAAAGCACATGGAGTGGTGCTGGCTGATGGTCGACAGTATCGGTGTGTGTTGTGTGTGTTGAGTGTGTTGAGTGTGTGTTGAGTGTGTTGAGTGTGTGTTGAGTGTGTGTTGAGTGTGTTGAGTGTGTTGAGTGTGTGTTGAGTGACTGGGTGTGTGTTAAAATGTGTGTGTATGTGTGTTTATGCTTTTCCAACACAAAACAACAGCATGAATCAATACTATCCATATTGTTGTTATGTACATATTACATATTATTATTATACCAAACACAATACCCCACCCCCCCCCCCCCCCCCCCCCTTTCCCTCCCCCCCAGTGCCAATGTCGTCATCAGCAACGCAACACGTTGGGACACTTTTGAGCGCCTGCTTGCATGCAACCCCACCCCCACCTCCCCACCAGCAGCCACCCCCGCAGCGACCACCCCGGCCCGCCCCATGCCAGAGGGAGAAGCCCTCTTCCGGGGACGATACCAACCCTCTCCTTCCTTCATTTCCATCCACATGGGTGTCAAGGCAGAGCTGTTGTCAGCGGGCACAGAGTGTCATCATATAATAGTAGAGGATTGGGAGGAAATGGAAAAGCCACGTGGCACGTTGTTTGTGTCTATTCCCACACTTCTGGATGCGTCTCTGGCACCTGAAGGGACACACATTATTCATTACTTTACACCTGATTGGATTGAAGACTGGCAGGTGTGTGAATTGGGTGGGTGTGGTTTTTGTGGGTGGTTTGGTGGGGGTGGGCGGGTTTTTAGGGGGGTGGGTTTTGGGTGGGTTTTTCGAAACATTGTCATGTGTTGTTTTTATACACAATGAGACATACACAATCATATACCCAATCATAATCATACATGTGTGTACCTCTGTCACACCTCCCCCCCCCTTCACACCTCCATACACCTCCTCCTCCTCACACCTCCCCCCACCCCCCACAGAACCTACCTCCAGAGGAGTACAAACAGAAAAAAGAACAAGTAGCTGATGAATTAATTGCAAGACTAGAAAAGGCAGTGTTTCCCGGATTACAAGATGCATTGCTTTTCAGGTGTGTAGATAGAGATCCCCCATGCCTTGCCCCACCCCCTCCCTCTCCCTCAACCTTCCTCATTAATTCAAAACACACCCACCACCTACCTGGCGTAACACAGCCACCACCTTGAACACACTTGCCTCTGACACACCCACCTCGCGTAACACACCCACCACCCACATTGAACACACCCACCTCCCATGTAACACCCACACCCCACACCCACACAGGGAAGTTGGCACACCTCGTACCCATCGTCGTTTCCTCAACCGCATGGATGGCAGTTATGGCCCCATCCCCTCCCGTACACCCCTGGGCATGATGGGTATGCCATTCAACACCACAGAAGTGGAGGGGCTGTATTGTGTGGGGGATAGCACGTTTCCGGGGCAGGGTGTGAATGCGGTGGTGTTCAGTGGCTTTGGGTGTGCACACAGGTGCGTTGATGGGTTGATGGGGTTTGTTGTGGTGCTGCTGCTGAATAGAGGGGTGCAGGGTATACATATACACACATAAATATACACACATAAATATACACACATATATATACACATATAAATATACACACATATATATACACATATATATACACGTAAATATACTCTCAACGTCTCATCATGCACAGGATATTGTGTGATGTGGGTAAGCAGCCAACCATACCAGTGCTTGATGGGGCCTTTCAGCAGCTGCTACGCACCATACGCAATGCAGCATGAGGATGAGGATGAGAATGATGTTGATGTGTTGATGTGTTGATGTGTTGACGATGACGATAATCAAGGTGGTGGTGTGGGCGTGATGATGGTGATGTGCTGCCTTCATGTGCTTTTTGTTACTGGTCGTGTGTGTGTATGTCAGAGTGTGTGTGTGTGTGTGCGCGTGTGTGTTTCAGAGAGTGTGTAATTACACAGGTAACACAACTTGTGTGAGGTTGTGTTGCAGCGTACCACTGATGAAACAATAAGCGATGAAAGTTGTCCAAGGTCAAACATGGTGTCCAAGGTCAAACATGGTGTCAAAGGTCAATGTCAAAAGTCAAAATAAAACATATGTCTCTCAATCCCAGCAACAACACGATTGTCATGCACCCTTCACAGCAGCATCCCCCTTGTTTTTCACAAATGCATCCCCTTTGTTTTTCACACCCACCCCCTCCTTTTTCATATCCTCAACATCAGGAGGGACCCCTGCAGGTTGTTTTGTTTCCACTCGTAGTACACCAGCTGACTCTTGTTTCTCTACCCACCTATCAAACCATGCTTTTTTCCAACCAACCATGTTTTGCATGGTGGTGCTGCTGCAAGTAATGTCGCTCTTGCTGCTCGTACTGGTGTGTGTGGGTGTTGCATGTGGTTTGTGGGTGTGAGTGGGTGTCCCATGTGGTGTGGGTGTGGGTGTGGTGGTAAAGACACGGTCGATCCAAGCCACCAACAGGGGAACGGAGAGGGATAGTGTTGCCTGTGTACACATGATGTGTGGCAACTGGTGTAATAATCTTGGTGTTGATACCCACCACACTTCATGAATGCTCCATTCCAAACAACCCCCAATACGCACCACCCTGCCAACAAACAACACACACACACACCTTGCGACCAAGCCCCCCCTTTTTACACAACCAGTCAGTCAGCGTGTTGAGTATACAGCCTGCATCATACAGTTGTGTGTGACCACTGCGGCACAGGGTGGCAAGCATGCTGCCTGGTGGGACTGCAGCATAAAAATTCTATTGGTGGTGTGGTGTGGGTGGTGGTGTGGGTGGTGGTGGTATGGTGTGTGCGATACATGGGGGCAACACAAGAATGCAATGTAGTTGTGCACAACACATGTGCAGAACAATCACCATCCATGCATAAACAACCCAAAACCCAACACACCCAACACATCCCAACACCCCTCACACCCCCCACACACCCAACACCCCATTACCCTGTAATTGCTGCCCTCTGGTGAGCATGGACCAGTCACAGCAGCACCCACCACACACACAGGGCGAGCACACGCAGCAAGGGCCCTGCATGCAGAGGGGTACAGGGGCCCCTCAGGGGTCCTACTGGTATTGTCCACCGGGTCGAGCAGCACCGCCGTGTGAAAGAGTGTTGGGTGGGCTGGGGTGGTGGTGAGTGTTTGATGTGGTGTGTGTGTATGAGTATGTATATATGTGTTTTCGTCAATATGTGTGTGTGTATGTATGTATGTACAATCATCAGAAACACACTGACAGGAATAACATCCACACCACATCTCCCTCAACGTAAACAAACAACACATCATCATCATCATCACCTACCACACAATGAGAGTGCAGCAAGCTTTGCGCCCCTGCTGTGCCCTGCAATGGCGATACGTGCTGTGTCAATGCTATGCTGGTTGGTGAGCCAGTGCACCAGCTTTGGAATGTACCCAAGCTGTGTGTGAAAAGGAAGCGGGTGGGTGTTTTTGATAATGACGTACGTCATAGATGCTTGTACTACCGTAAGAAGACACTACCTCTATGCTGTCTGGAATGATGCCCCAGCGTGGCGTGTCGTACTGCATGCAGACAATGCCATAGGATGCCAAACGTGATGCATAGAGCGTGTACCAGCTGGAGTGGGCCTGAGGCGTTGTGATTGGAGTTGTGGTGGTGATAAAAAAGTTGCACCGTGCAGGTTACGCACCTTAAAACCGTTTATCAACATTACAAGAGGCCACAGGGTATTGTCTGTGCCGTTTGTGAGAGCTTGTTTGGGAAATGTCAAGGTAATAGGCAATGCAGTTGATGGTGCAACATCTGCTCTTGTATGCACAGCTTTCGTAGAAAATGGTCCTTCCTTATCATAGCCGTCCATTGTTAATAAGTGTCTGGGACAATCGAAACATACCGGAAACAAACAAAGAAAAAACGCCGAACGTCTCCAGCCAATGACATCATCACAAGTCACGCTTGGCGCCCTTTTGCGCCTTTAAATACCTTGGCATCACCATCTCCAGTGCCTGCTCCAACTTGGTCAAATCCACCTCCAACGATGCCCCAATTTTGATCCAAAACTCCTCACACTCGTGATTCTCTGGATCATACTCTTTGCCTGGACATTGCTTATGCTCCCACACTGCTAGCTTTTGCTGTGGTGGTAGTGTTGAGAACAAGGGTGGTCATGTGTACGCTTCATACACCATCATGGCATAGCATCATGGTGTGTATCATTCAGAAAACCACACAGCCACCAACCAACACATCCCCCTTGGCATCCATCCCCCTGCGCTATCCCCACCCACCCACCCACCCACCCCACACACCTTGCCATTGATCCCACCAGGCCCCCACAGTGGTGACCACCGTATATACCCAGGCCTCAGCACCACCCTGTCAGGGTCTGTTTCCAAGACATGTACTAGATGAACCCGCTGGGGAAGGTCCCGGACCAGCTCATCAGGCCACCCAGTGAGTTCACTCGGGTGGTCACGCATGACAATCTGATGATAGGGGGGGTGTTGGTTGTGTGGGGTGTTGGTTGTGTGGGGTGTGGGATGATAGCGATGGTGTTTTGATGATGATGTGCGGTGCGGAGAATACTACACACACCTCACACAACAAAACCAGACACACACTCACCAACATGACTACATCACACACACCACCACAAACACCATTACTAATTCACACACATACCTGTATCCCGGAAGCACCCTCAGGCATAAACACCAGGTTTGTCATTGCAGCACCATGTTGCCATATCACAACAGTTGCATCATCAAACACCCCTGCAGCTTCCTCCACACTCATGCTCTCCAAGTATTTCACTTGAACATTGACCTTGTGTTGGTTATTATTGGTGTTGACCATGGGTGTTGATTTTAGGAGTTGAGCATAGGTGTTGACCATGGGTGTTGACCATGGATGTTGGTGTGTGTGTGTATGCATTGTTGTGTACCAGCACATGCAGCAGCACAACGCACACGAGATCATGCAGCACCCCATACACATGAGCCACATTCACACATTCACACATCACCCACCCACCCACCCACCAGCGAGTACTTCCCCACACCCCCTTTGTACACACACACACACACACCGTTGGGTATTTTCGCTCAACCAACTCCCGCATCTGCTCCACATTGAGAAACGTTCTCCCTGCCCCATATGCACGGTCAATGATGACCACGTTAATGGGGTCCACTGAAACCTGCTTATGTGCATCAAATCCCAGGCACTTGGCAAGTCGTTCCCTCCACAGGTTCATCATGTATTTGGGTGGGGGGTGTCTGTCCTCCCTGTGTGGTGGTGGTGGGGGGTGAGGTGTATATTATGGTGTATATTATGGTGTACAATATGGTGTACAATATGGTGTATTATGGTGTGTTATGGCGTGATGCATGGTCGTGTGATGTATTATTGTGTGATGCATTGTCGTGTCATGTGTTGTTATGTTGTGTATAAGGGCATATGTGGTGCATTGTCGTGTGGTGCATTGTAATGTTTGTCGATACACCACCACCCACACCACCAGCACCACCTCCCACACAACCCAAAACACCTACCAATGATGCATGTGCCCATGATCCGCACGAGCCTCACTCCCCCACCCAGCCAACACATCCTTCAATACAACCAGCTTGCCATCAAACTGAGGACTCTGTACATGTCTGACAGGCATGCTTGTCACACACTTGGTAAACGCTGGGTTGACGGGCTCATACCACAACTCCTTGTGCACATTAAACGGGTCCACCATGATAAGCTGTGTCTTGGCGTGTGGGTTGTACGTACACAGCCCCAAGTAGCGGCACAGCATGGTGTGTATGGTGGGCATGTATTCCGACATCACATGGTAGAAATTGTGGCCAAATGTGAAAAATACAAGTTGTGCCTGTTCGTGTACAACCACAGGGGTTGTGTGGGTCAAATTGGCTGCAGCATAGGCTTCAAAGGTTCCGGGGTGTTCCATGCCCAAGATGGCACCCAGAAACCAGTCAATGTTGAGTGCTGGGGGTTGGGTGGTGGTGTTGTCGTGGTGGAAGAACAAAACGGTGCCGTTCCATATGGCCAAGTACTTGTATCTATGTGTGGTGGGGGGTATATACATAGGGGGAAGGGATGGAATGTGAAGGAGCACAATTTACATGTCCTAAACATACATACATCCACCCATCCCACCCCCGACCCACCATACACATCATACCTACACACAATGTACGTTTCCCTACGGGATGGCTCTGGTGTGCTGCAGTTGTACCCGCTCTGCATCCCCTGCAGCTGTGTATACAAGTCACCCAGTGTCATGGTGGCATTTTCGTTGTTCACTGGCAGGTTGGTGGTGTCCAGTGAATATGGTGTGGGCAATGCATGCCACTGTTGATCAAATGTCGGGTAGACCGTGGCATAGGCGTCGCGTGCATGGTTGAGCTGTGACATTCGACTGCCGCTGTAGTTGCCCACTGCCACGAGTGGTATCAATATCGCAAGGCCAGCAAGGAACAAGCAAAGTGGTTTGGCATAGCTTCGCTGCATGGGGCGGTGTTTGGTGTGATGATGCACCCCAGTGTTGTTGCCACGTTTGTGCACCACTTCAAGCGTGCCCACATCCATTGGCCGTGCACCACGAGCACGGGCTGCTGCAGCAGATGCCATGGTTTGTGGAGCAGCAATCTCTATTTGGCAATCTGCAGATGATGGTGCCTGCTCCTCTCTACTGCCGCCCTCATGTCTATGGCATTTATGCTGCTAGGTGGGTGCTAGGTGGTTATCCTGGGGTTGTCCTATGCAATCCTATGTTCTGAGCCCATGCAAACCACAAAGGTTTTTACATAGTTCTCTACAATACTGCCACCCAACATTGTATTCCCCCACTACACAACATACAACAAACCCCACACCCCCACCTTTGCATGCCCTGACACACAACAGCCCAATCCAACCCGAGATGGTAGCAGCTCACACAACGAGTCTGCGTACCCCCATACCTCACAAAACACGACGACATACTACACCACGTCGATCGTCAGTGTTGTTGTTGCGTGCAGAAGGACGGTGCGTTTGGACTGTTGGTGGGATGGCTGGATTGCAGGCGTCCACACATCCCAACGACCTCATTTCACCCAGGGATGGCAGTAATGACGGCAGTGGACCCTCCAGTGCACAGGTAGGGTGTGTGTAGGCGGACACAACAACGGGCGTCCTGCACCACGACATCCACAAACCACCTATCGACACAGGCACGAGATATTCGAGTGCGTGCCACGCCACAGGCGTCTGATCTAGCAACCCCACCTCGCACGGACGAAAAGAGGGAGGAGAAGCCACGAGCAGGCAAAGGTAGGATGATGAGAGAGGATGGTGGTCCATATTGTCACACACATACACACACATACACCCCCCCCAGATGTCACCCCACAATATGTGCTCTCACGCATCGGTGGCAGCCGCTCACGCCTGCAAGAAATGATTGCCCGCGCACAAAACGCACTCGATGTCCCATCAACAAACTCCTACCGAGGAGAGCCCATGGACAGCCGCTCTCTATGGGACAAGTTTACCTCATCCATCGGCATGGGCAGCAGCAGCAGCAGCAGCAAGAGCGAGCTTGTCAATACGGAATCACGATGGAGGGATGATCTGCGGGAGCGCACGTCTGGCATCCCTGGCCCATTCCCCACCCGGTACGTCAAGGGTATAAGTAAGCCTGCCGATGTCTTGCTCAGCCGGTTGGACCTGGGACGAGGTCGCTGGAAGGCGCTCTCGATCCAGGTCAACACCGCGATTGAGTTCAAGACACCGGGGGCCCGTCCCGTGCCCATTGCCCCATTTACTGATGAGGATCGTCGACGATATGAGCAGCGCAGCCGGTTGTTGTCAGGGGGCAGTGGGAGGAATAGCAGCAGCAGCAGCAGCAGCATTGTGTCGAAAGGTAGTAGGAAAAGTGAGAAGGGCGGTAATAAGAAGGATTCGAGCAAAAGCAGCAACAGCACCAGTGGTAAAAACGACTTTGTCAGCAGCAGCAGCAGCAGCAGCAGTGCTAAGAAGAAGGAAAACGGCAACAGTGTGGGTTTTGGAGATTTGTTTGGCACCACAAGCAGCAGTAGTAGCAATAAGAAGAAGGAAAACGGCAGCAGTGTGGGTTTTGGGGACTTGTTTGGCAACAGCAGCAGCATCAGCGATATGTTTGGAAAGGATGATAAGAAAAGGAATGATGACAAAAAGAAAAGCATAAAGGAGGAGGATGGGAAACGTGGTGGTGCTACATCAAGCAGCAGCAAAAAAGATACCTTCAGCACGCTGCTTTTTGGCGGCAGTGGGAAGAAAGAGGATGGGAAAAAGAACGACAGCAGCAAGAACGACGGGCTGAGCAGAAACTGGGACGATGACAGTAAATGGGAAGACAGTAAAAGAACAAAAGTGGGTGCCAGCAGCAGCAAAAAGGAAAGCAGTGTGGGGAACAATGTTGTGGTGGCGGGCAAAGCATCCTCTTCATCTTCTGATTCATCCTCGGGGAAGAAATCGGGTCGTGATTGGCGAACTGTGTTGGAGGCGTCCTTCTCAGCGCCTTCCGCTGCTGGTGTTGACAAAAAATGAAACCTTGCTTGTGTGGTTGATTTGTTCCTGGTATATATGTTTGTTTGTTTCTTTGTTGTTGTTTGTTGATGGTCGAAAGATATAATGGTGTATGTATACGTTGGAAATGATGGTGTATATATACTTGAAGTATGATGGTGTACAACAATGTTGTTTTATTTCATGTGCCTGTGGTTGGTACAGAGGATACATGTGTGTTGTTATGAGAGTAGGTTTTGTTGATTTCATCGTGCTGGCAACAAGATATCGTATGTGTGTGTGTGGTGAAAAACACACATTCCTGATTTTTTTTTTGTTTTTCTGTGAGTGACGTGTGTATTTCATGGGGATGCCTGGTCGTTGTGTTGCTCTTTGTTGTGTTTGTGTACTGTGTATATACACGCATCAGCTATGTCTCACCTGTGTTGAGTACCACATCCATCTCTTGTGTGTCATATTTCATATTGTATACACACACCACGCGCACACCATGTTGATCCATGCATCAACGTATCCATGGGTGTGCGTGTGTGTATGTGTCTCAAGAAGTCAAAAATCCTGTACCTGAAATAACCTCCTGTGTCTTGCTCTTGTGTGTTTGTTGTGTAACATGCCCCAAATGCGTATCCGCTGAAAAATGCGGCAACGCTGCGTATATATATAGACCTGGTGGTGTTGCTGCTGATGTGTTCCAGGCATCCCCCCCCCTTTTGGTTTCTGTGGTGTTTTTGTTGCCACACGTTGTTCCCGCCACGAGTGCTCCTCCACGAGTGCTCCATCAGCCATAACAGCAGCAGCCAGCGCAGCAGGGAATGCATCAGCGTATCGCACACAGCAAATAACCACAACCGCAGCACGTGTCAGCCTCAGCAGCAGCAGCCCTTTTTTCTGTGTGAAAAACCGTTTCACAAACCCACCTCACTGTACCCACCAAACACGCACATGCTCCTCCTCCCTCCACAGGCCGCCACCTCAGGAACAGCAACATCCATCAAGACAAGACAGTCAGTCAAGGCAACGGAATACCAAGAAACAGCCACCACGCATGTCATTCAAGCCACCAGCGTACAAGCCACGGGTACCACCCCCCCCACTCATCCTCGACGACATCCCCTCTAGCAGCAGCAGCACCCAACAACACGGGACACAGCAGCGCATGGCGCAGCCCACCACACCTGCAGCACCACCATCAAGTGGCACCACACTGACCACATCAAGCAGCGACGACGAGCAAGAGTGGGGGGGGCAAGGGGGGTGGGGGGGTGGGCAGGGTGCGGCTGCATATCGCACTACAAACCCACCAGCAGCAACCCCACCAGGTTCCGCTCTAACAACAAGAGCAACACCAAGGGTGGGTGCGCAACGGAAAGCACCTCCTTCCTATGCTACACGTCGACAGGGGGGTGGTGGTAGTGGTGGTGGCGGTGGTACTGCACAAAAGCGTGTACAACCAAGCACCATGTTGAATGCAGTGCGGCAGGAGAAAGATGCATGGGAGATGGCTGAGAAACCACTACTAGAACAACAGGTGGGGGGTGGGTGCAGTGTGTGTTGTTCTGGCAAGTGCGTGATGCGTGTTGTTCATACGCACTCCATCCACACCACACTCCATCCACACCACGTCCACCTTCAATTACAGGTGAGCATGTATGAAACCCAGTTAGACATGCTTCAACAGCAAATGGACGCCATTGAATCACTGCTCGCCAGTGGGGATGCTCGTTTTGAGAGGGAACTGGCAGCACAGCAGCGTTCCATGGATGCAGCAGATCAGTTGCTTGCACAAGTGGAAGCACTGGAACGTGCCAAGCTGCAGCACCAACAGAGATTGGAGGGGTTGATGCAGCGATTGGAGGATCATCCGGGGGGGTCATGATGACAAAGGTGTCATTTTCTTGATAGACAAGGATGGGTGGTTTTGTGTAGGCAGCAGGTTTGAGAGAAAGGGGAGAAGTGATTTCGAGAAAAGAGAAAAGCAGAGCGCCGGTTGTTATTGTGACTTGCACATGATTGACCACCATTTCAGGGGAATGTTGACCATGATCGTCCCGTATGTGACCTGCACTATATGCTTGTACATGACCACTGCACCCATCACAATGATATCGACAGTATGCTGCGTGTTGTGTATGTATGCTGCATCTGTTGTGGAGCATCATTACGTCATCATTACGTCATCATTGTTGCAGGTAAATAAGCAGTATCATCTTTCAAAGCAAAAATATTTCACCAAATAACATCAAAGCCACACCAACCCCCTGTTGCTCCTCCATGCATTTTCCCCCCTCATTTTTTCCAGCATTTTTCTTCTCTCCCCTCCTCCCTTGCTCTCAACTGCCACTACAACATAAAGCATTGCCCACCACAACATCACCCCATCACACTCGCCAATGCCACGTCCCGCTGCACATCCTCACGCATCATCCACTGCTCAAACACGTCTATCTCAAACCGTGAACTCGTGTTCCTCCCCCCAAACGACGCATGCAGTTTATCCAAATCAAACATGTCCCCCAGGTGACTGTCATCTTTTGTTGTGGTTTCCCCATCATCATCTGGGTGGAAGCTGTCATTCGATTGTGATTTCCTAAACACCCCGGCAAACCCACTGGTGGTGCGTTTTGGTGCTGCATGTTTGAGAAACACCACTTTTCGCCGTGTCACTGGGTCGATAAAGGGCTGCAGGGCCTTCCATGTGACCTCAAACAAACGGGGGGCCCTGTGACACACCGCAGCACCAAGGCGTTCAGGAAAGTAGTTTTGCACGATAGAGAGAGTCTTGCGGCATACGTCGAGGGAGGGGGCGTTTTTCATGGAATAGCCCTCAAAGTCCACGAGCCATGTGATTTTACCAGAGCCTGTGATTAGGGGGGGGTGGTTATGATGGTGTGTGTGCCCCCATGTAGCCTGTTATGCACACACTACACAATGGCACTAAACATTACACACTTGACAATTGCACATGAACAACACCAATTACCTACCATGTGCATCGGTGCGTTGTGAGGCCCGCTCCATCACATACACCAAATACTTCATCTGCTCATCAGCCTCGGTGGTGTTCTGTAAGCGGGGTGTCATCACCACCATGGCATTGCCACGGTTGTCAAACCAGTCAAGCAGGACAAGCTTGCCTGATTCTGCCTCTTGTCGTACATCACTGAACATGATGCGGTGGGGTTGGTAGGTGGCACGCCTGGGGATCATGTGGATCATGTGGACATGGTGAGGAGGAGGATAGTGTGCATATGTTGGTGTTTGTGTGCTCGCAAGATGGCACCACCCACACCAAGACACACCATTGCAGGCTCTCACGCATCATTTTGGTGGCACGCTCCAGGTCCCACTGCCTGGCACGCATGTAGCGTACATAGGTGTGTTGGGATGCACAGTATACAGATAGCGCTGCATCGCCCTGCAATGGGAGCATATGTTGGTATAGGTAAATAAAACAGCTTGAGAGCCATTGAGGCGCAATCAGGCAACAAGTGACGTGGCAACAAGGGGGAGCAGTACCTCGATCAGATCATGCACGTTGGCTTGCAGCTGTTTCACCTTGGTTGCTTCTTCAGGGGTGAGATTGTCCTGTGGGCCTGTCATTGGGGCCATTTGATCGTGTACAAAACACGATCTTCGTGTGGTATCGAGTTGAGCTTTTTACATAATCATTGCAGGCGTTGCTGTCCATAAAACCGACCCCAACAGATGCATTGCACCATTATAAACACAAAGACAGTCGTACACACAAACACCGTCGTAAATATGCGCTTACTCTATCCCTGACACCATCAACATTGAACAAACTCGTCTTCAACAACCATGGGTTCTTTGCAGGAACAATTGGAGAGCATTCGTCTAGCAGTACCATCACTGCCTGGCGCAAAAAAGGAGGTGTGTCGTGCTGATTCCCTGTGCTCCATCGAGAGACATGCCCCTCACTGTCCACACACCTGGACACAGCGCAAGCCCCGCAAGCCTGCAGGAGAAGGTGCTGGGCGTGGCCGAGGCCGTGGTCGTGGCCGAGGGCGTGGTAGCCGTGCAGCAGACAGCAGCACACGTACGTAGTGTGTATGCGTGGCCATCCACATGTGGTACCCCCATCATGGACACACACACAAACGCATCCAGCACAACACATCCACAACATCCACACAGCCCCTCCCTCAGCGGCGACCACCACCACCACCACCACAACTGCGGTACCATCATTGCAAGTGGGTCGCATCCAATCCACAGCATTGCAGCATGCAGAAGCAGAGCGCAGGCGAAAGTTGGCAGCTGCTGAGGAAGCTGCTAAACGACAAACAGCAGCCATGGGGAAATTACTCAAGGTGTAGTGATACATTGTTATTTGCGACACATTTGTTGTTTGCGACACATTTGTTGTTTGCGACACATTTGTTATTTGCGACACATTTGTTGTTTGTCATTTGTTGTTGTTTTCATGTGATGTTGTTGTTGTGCATGTAGACACTCGATTATTGTTTTTATTGTTATTTGGTCTCTCTCTCACCCACCCCCCCACCCCCCCACCCCCCCCCACCCCCAACCCCTCCCCCCACAGGATGCAATACAGCACCTGAAAGATCATCAAGGAAGCCCTGTCAGTATGGATGCACTGAGCAAGGTGTTGCTGCTGGATGTGCGTGTAGGGCAAGAGCTGGTGACACAGTTGAGGGAGAACAGCAAGGTGGATGTGATTGATATGGACGGGGTGTTGTCATTTGCATACAGGTGTGTGTGTATGTGTACATACAATTGTGTACCACGTGATGAATGTCATGAAGACAGTACACACACACCACTATACACACACCACAATTACACACCCCACACAAAACCAGGCCTACACACAACATTAAAACAAAAGCAGAGCTATTAGAGTTAGTGGGGAGGTACAAGCAAGGGGTGCTACAAGAAGAGGTGTGCGTGTGTGTGTGTGTGTGTACACACAAGAGCAACAGCATCATGAGGGTAGCACACATACACACTAGCACACACATCTTCTCCCCTCCCTCACACACATCCCCCGTGCACACCCTCAAACACCCTCATGAACAGATTGAAGATGCATACCCCAAAGTGCTCGATGACCTGACTCAGTTACGACAAGCAGGGCAAGTGGTCGTGATGTACAGTATAGAGGCCACTGCCAACATGATCTACCCTGTGGTGGGGGGGATGCACGTAGCCAAGGTGTGGTGGTGTGCTGTGTGGTGTTTTGGTGTAGGTGTGTTTTTATTTTTGTGTGTTTTGGTGTAGGTGTGGTGGTGTACATGTTGAAACGTACATACTATTGTTTGTTTGTGTGTGTGTGTGTGTGTACAAACACCATATAGCAACACTGCCCAAAGGATTTACAGAACCGTTCCTCACCCACACTCACCCCCCCACCATTGACACAGCTTGATGATGAGTTGATCAAGGAGTGGCACAGTATACAAGTGCCTAGGGACCCTGATGCATTGGATCAAGCACTACGTAGTGCTGGTATGTGTAACTGTGTGTGTGCTGTGTGCCGTGTACGTGGTGTGCTGTGTGCTGTGTACATGGTGTTGTGTATGGTGGGTGTTGCTACCATGCCCACCAAATACCCATACAATACTGTCACACCCCTCCAGTCACTCACACACCCCTCCAGCCCGGATATCACATTGTCATGTGTACAAACAGGTATCAAGTCTGCACCACGACGTGCACCACGCAAGCTAAAAGAGATCAAAGAGAAAAAGGCGAGGAAGAAACAAGCCCCCCGTGTGTTGACCAATACCCACATGCCTGCACTGTTTGAGCAAGCGAAACAACAGTAATAGTTGATTTTGATCGACAAGTACATGATTATTACATTTAATTCGTTGTAAAATAGTGTCAAACGCGAGCCACACAATACAGGCCATCGACGATGTTTGCATTGACTATGCATAGCCGGCCACACAGCGCCCCACGCACACAACAAAACAAAGCACATGTGCCATATATACGGTGTCACATTATTTCACGGTCGCTGCATGGTGTTGGGGGGCAGCAGCAGATTGCAAGGATGTTGATGCCAAGGGGGGCGCGATGTACCACACGCGCCAGCTTGTCAGACATAGCACCGGTATGCTACTGCATCATACATATATGCTATGTGGTGCACACAACCACCATGCCATGCACATCAGTTGCGTTGTGTTGCAGGCCATCCACTTGCTGGCACCCCCATCCCCTTCCCCATCCCCCACCAAACACCCACAGCCCGCATTTGCAGATTTTGATGATGATGATGATGACACAGCATTCATACGGGCACTCAACTCATTACGAAGGGGTATCATCATGTTGTTTTTGAGGATGCACAATTCCCTCGCAGCACAGCAGGCGTTTTTGTTACTCGAGGTGTGTGTGTGGTGTGTGTGTGTGTGTAATGGAGGGTGAGTGTTATGTAGATTGTATGTACCACTGCTATTCACATCCCTTGCACCCCCCCACCATCTTCTGTACCCCCCCACCAACCCTTGCACCACCTCCCCACCAACCTTTGTACCCCCCCCCTAGGCACTGACACGTGTCCCCCCAGCATTCACGTTACAGCGCTTGCTTCCAGAACTTGTTGCACACCCACCAAGGGGCCCCACCAGTCCCCCCCCTCCCACTGAGGAGGCCCCTCGCACGAGTGTGGTCCCTGTTGTGTTGGACATCATCAAACAAGCACCCAAGTACGTGTTGTTTTTGTGTATACAGTGCTGTTATTTTTGTTTATGCAGTTTTGTAGTGTTGCGTGCATGCAGTGTTGTGTTGTAGCACAGAGCTGACATGAATCACCCCTGCTTGTCTCTGGCCCCCACCCCCCCCACCCTCACCCCCCCCACACAGAACGGGGGGCTTTATGCAAAGCATACACACCACGTGGTTTCAGGCACGTTTGCTCCCCCTCTCCATTCTCACAGCAGGGGCCTTTATGATTGCAGGGCTTGTGTGTATACTGTTGGGTATGCCACCGCAGCGCACGTCACTGGCAGTGGAGCCAGCACGCATCATGCTGCGGCGGTACGTGGAGTATTTGCAGCAGTTCGCAGGAGCAACAGGGGGAGGGGTTGCAGCAGGGGCAATGGGTGACGGGTAGCAGGGGAGAGTAAGGGAGGGCTGGGCAAAGAAGGGAGAGAAAAAGAGTGTGTCCTCGGGGTGGTGTGTGCTGACCAATGAAAACGAATGTCGTGGGGTTACAATTTAGCAAAAACACGCAATCCGCCAAGTTGGTGTTTTGTAAAAGCACACCCACGTTTTCTGACACGACATGCAACACACGCACGTGAACAACCGCACACACACATACAACACACACACACAAAAGAAGCAAATGCACTACATGGTCAAAAACACCACCCATGTGGTGAAAAACACCACATACGTCCTCCCAACCGCGGTCAACATTTCTCCCCTCCCCTCTTTTTTCCAATTTTTCCATTTCCTCCATTGCACACAAACACACACCATGGTATCATGATGCATTGCGTGTTCATGACTCCACAGCAATAAAACATATAGGTTTTGACAGTGATACATCTAGGCACACTGCAATGACAACATCTAGTGATATCATAGTGTCGGTTGCCCTGACATGGCTTCTCCTACTCACAAGCACACACATGTTGCTTTTCACACACACATCTTGCCATGCACATCATCCTCCAACACATGCCACCACCATACATCACATGTACCAGCACTGCACATCACATGCCACCTCCACTACACTCAGGCAGCCCCCCCCTTCAGGCAAGTCCCCCCGTCTGTGCAGCCACCTCTGCAGCAAAGTCAACCTCCTTCTTTTCAATACCCTCACCCAGTGTGAAGCGGGTGAAGCGACGCACTTGGATGTTTTCACCAGTGGCAGCAATGGTCTCCTTGATGTAGTCACCCACCTGGTGAAGAGAGGGATGTTGTTGGGTGCAGAGGGATGTTGGGTGCAGAGGGATGTTGGGTGCAGAGGGATGTTGTTGGGTGGGTGTTTTGGGGAATGACAACGTGCGCATGTGGATTGGTGTGGGTGGTGGGGTTGAATATAATGCGATACATGTGATGCTATACAACCACGTACATACCACACCTCCCTCGTACCCTCTCCCCACAAACCCACCCCATATACTCCCACACCCCCACAAAACACCACAAAACACCACAAAACCCCACAACCAGTATTGTTTGTACAACACCCCCCCCCTCCCCTCAACCCCCCCCATACCCCCCCCCCCCCACCCCCATACCGTCTTGCTGGTGTCTTTGATGAAATCCTGCTCCAGCAGTGCACGCTCCTTGGCAATCTTGGCCACACGCCCCTCCACAATCTTCTCCCTGATTGCCTCTGGTTTTGACTGCAGATCCTCCTTTTGCAGCTCAATGGCACGTTCCTTTTCAAGTTCAGCTGCAGGGAAGTCGTCCACTGTGACATAGTCCACCTGCATGGGGAGAGGTGTGAGAGGGTGAGAGGGGTGCGAGAGGTGGGAGTGGAGGAAGGGGAGAGAGGGGAGAGGGGAGGTGTAGAGAGGTGAGAGAGGGTATGCTATCCTCACCTTTCTACGTATTGTGTCTGCTCACCCTCACATACATCCCTACACAGCCTCCCTCACACACACACCACACAACCATCATACGCACCATGTACACCCCCCCACACACCCATACATACACACACACACCTGTGGGCATGCAGCAATTTGCATAGCAATGTCAGTCACCAGCTGGTTGAACTTTTCACCCCGGGCCACAAAGTCGGTTTCGCAGTTGACCTCCACGAGCACACCCATCCTGTGTGTGTGAGGTGTGTGGTGTGGTGTGTGTATGCGGTGTGTGGTTTTGTGACATGGTGGTGGTGGTGAGGATATTGTGGTGAGGATCATAACACACACAGCCCGTTATAGCATACATGAAACACATGAAACACATAAAACACATGAAACACATGAAACACATAAAACACATAAAATACGTAGTACACACTGTGTACATACTACACACACTACACACACTACACACATACTTGTAGCTGTGAATGTAGGTACCAATAGCACCATCAGCAGCCACACGCCCTGCCTTCTTATCAGCACCAGCCAAACCCTTCTTCCTCAACCACTCTGTTGCTTTTTCCAAGTCACCACCAGTGGCTGCCAATGCCTGTGTGTGTGGGGGGGGGGGGGAGGAGGGTGGAGTGTTTGTGTATGTAGACAAGGAACAACATACACGCGTGCATGGAAACAACAGCGTGTGTGTGTGTATGTGTGTGTGTGTATGTATGTGTGTGTGTGTGGAAAATGTCTAGGTGAGAAACAAAGGGAACTGTGAAGGTGCATGTATGAACATGTATATACGTAACCACACACATATCCTCCTTGTACTCCCACAAGTCCTCCTCGGTATCACACACGCATACTCACACATGTCCTCCTCGGTATCACACACGCATACTCACACATGCCCTCCTCGGTATCACCCCCCCCACTGCGCACCTTCTTGCAGTCCATCATACCCGCACCACTGCTATCACGCAACGCCTTGACCAACTTGGCAGACACCTGCACAGCAGGAGCAGCTTCCTCAGCAGGTGCTGCGGCAGCTTCCTCCTCCTTGGCGGCAGCTTCTGCAGCCTTCTTTGCAGCAGCGGCTTCGAATGCTGCTGTTTGTGCTGCGACCTCTTCGGCAAGGTTGCTCTCCTTCTTCTCAATGCCCTCACCCAAATTGAAACTGTGTTGTGAGGTGTGTTGTATGTGTGTTGTATGTGTGTTGAGCTATGTTTTTTGTGTGTTGGTGAGTGTATGTACTTCGTACATGCTGTATCATGTGCACATACACGTGTAGTGCAAATGACAACCACCCACCTCACCTACACACTGTATACCCACCTCCCCCTCCCCCCCCCACACTCCCACAACACACACACACACCGGTCAAAGCGCCGAATCTTGATGTTCTCCCCAATCTTGGCCACCATGCTCTTCACATGTTCACTGACAGTCACATTGGGGTCTTTGATGTAGGGAGCATCCATCAATGACAACGTCTTCAGCGTCTTTGCAATGCGTCCCTCGACCATCTTCTCACGCACGTTTTCAGGCTTGGACATGATGTCCTCCTTTTGAGCCTCGAGTGCTTTTTCCTTTTCTACGAAATCAGAGGGGATATCGTCAACGCTGACGTAGCGCACATCGGGGGATGCTGCCACCTGTTGGTGTGTGTGTGGGGGGAGGTGTTTTGGGGGTTGGTCGTGTAGGTGTGCACAAGGTATTTCTACATGCATGCTGGTCAACACACAATCAACACGCAGTCAACACATACAACCAACACACACAGTCAACAGTCAACAACACACCTGCATGGCAATGTCATTGACCAAATCCAAAAACACCTCACCCCGAGCCACAAAGTCGGTTTCGCAGTTGACCTCCACCAACACACCAAGGCGGGCCCCTGCATGAATGTAACTCCACACAGCACCATCAGCAGCCACACGGCCAGCCTTCTTATCCGCACTAGCAAGACCCTTGAGGCGGAGATACTGTGTGGTGTAGTGGGTGTTGTTATTGTGTAGTGGGTGTTGTGTTGTTATTGTGTGGGGTTACTGTTGTCATGGAATACCTATATATGTGTGTGTGTGTGTGTGTTATGTTTTGTGTTTATCTAGGAGATGTACAGTTGATGGTCATCGTATGTGGTGCGCACATGCGATGATATAGGTGTGGGATATAATAGCAAAGGGTAGTGTAATGATGCAGTACTCACTGGTTACACACACAAAAACACACACACAAAAATCACACAATGTGTCCACAGCACACAAACACACACACAAACACACCAACCATCACCCCCTCCCCATCTCATCGATGCTCGTCCCCCTCACTTCACTACTCATCATCATGACGCACCTCCTGTGCCTTGCCAACATCACCATTTGTTTCCTTGAGTGCCTTTTTGCAGTCCATCATACCAGCACCACTCTTCTCCCTCAACTCCTTGACCAATGCTGCACTTATAGCACCACCCTCCGTCTCCTTTTTGCTCTCCTTTTTCTCCTCTACAGGAGCAGCAGCTGCTGCCTTGGGTGCATCTTCCTCAGCAGGTTCCTCTGCCTTGGGCTCCTCCTTGGCGGGGGCAGGAGCTGGGGCAGCTTCCTCAGCAGGTGCGGGGGCCTCTACGACTGCGGCAGCCTCCACAGCGGCGGGGGCAGCTTCCTCAGCAGGTGCGGGGGCCTCTTCCTCAACAGCAGGGGCCTCCTCGGCAACAGGGGCCTCCTCAGCAACAGCAGGGGCCTCCTCAGCAACAACAGGGGCCTCCTCAGCAACAACAGGGGCCTCCTCGGTTACCTTGGTTGCAGGTTCCTTTGTACCCAGTGCCTTTTTCTTCAGCTCATCCATAGACACCAAGCCTGCAGCTGCCATTGCATACTGCATGGTGGTGGCTGCACCCTTGATTTGCTTGGTGCTCACACCCTTCTCCACAAGGGTGCGTTCCTGTGCACGGAGCTCTTCGGAGCGTGCTGTGAGTGCCACCTTGGTGCCGTCCACACGCAACACCCATCCCTGTATTTTGAGTGTCGTTTTTGAGTGGAGTGGGCAGTGGTGGTGGTGTGAAGGTCGTTATGGTGGTGGATGTTGTGGTGATCTTGGTGATGTGTGGTGTGGTGGTGTTGGTGGTGACAGATGATACACTGGCACCCACCCCCAAACACCCACCCATCCTCACACGCACCTTGAACTCATCTCCAGGCTGAAACAAGTCACGAGGTGTGGCATTAGGGTTGTCATCAGGGATGATAAGCTCTGACACAGGTACAAGGGCCTGTACCCCACCTTCCAGGTCCACGAACACGCCAAATCCAGCAGTCTTGGCAACTTTGCCGGTCACCTCGTCCCCCTTTTTGACGTTGATGACTGGAGCAGGGCGTGATTGACGCTTGCCTGTGATTGTGTGGGGGTGTTTGGAGATGTGTGGGGAGGTGTATGAAAGTGTGTGGGGGGGTGAAGAAATGAGGGTGGGGGTGTATGAAGTGTGTACATGTCAACCCTGTTGTGGTGTTTACAAAAGAAACACATTTTTGTACACGCACCCTCACCCACACCACAACCACACACACAACACCCACATCCACCCACCGCCATGCACCACCATATTCTTCAAGTTAAACCTACCTCGTGTTGCCACCTTGCCCCGTGTGGGCTCAGGCCTGTCATCCTGCCCCTCACGTTTCCCCCTTGTAAAATTGGCACTGTTGCGGCTGGCACGACGGGGGGCGCCCTCACCACTAGCACGCTTGGCGGCACCTTCTGCGGCAGCTGCCTCCTGCTCTTCAGTGAGTAGAGACAAGCCAAACTTTTGCTTTTCAGGTTCAATGTTGATCACACGGACGGATACTTTGGCACCCACAGACACGATGTCACCCACATTGCGCACAAACCCAGCCTGTGTGTTTGTTTGTGAGGGGGGTGTATTTATTTTGAGAGTATATTTGTTTTGGGGGGTACATATACTTGGGGGGTGAGGTGTGGGTGTGTACGGTGTGTGCCATGCGTGTATGATGATGATAATGATGCATGTTGTTGTATGTCGATTGTTCTAGAATGATGCACATCCAACAATAAAACCACATAGTCTATACACACGCACACATTCGTACATATACAACATTATGTCTACAAGACAAGACCGACACACAAATCCACTACACATACCGAGAGCTTGGAGATGTGCAGGAGGCCATCAGTTTGCATACCCACATCCACAAATGCACCATAATCCTTGACACCCACCTGTTGTGGTAATACATATACGGTGTACAGCAGTCAGTAATACATATACGGTGTACAGCAGTCAAGAACAACACTACGATGCAGATCCACCCCCGTGCAGAAACACCCCCATAATCACATACCACAGTGCCCTCCAGCTGCTGGCCAACCACCAGCTCTGTAATTGGCTTTTTGTCGCTGCGGTCCTTGCGGAACGACTTGCGCTCGCTGCCCTCTTCAGCGGCGGCTGTGGCGGGGCCACCCTCAGCAGCAGGCACCTCCTCAACCACAGCCTCGGCTTCTGTTTCTGTGCTGGCAGCAACCCTGGCAACAAGACGGCTGTGTTGGCGGGTGCTCAAGAGCCCATGACGCACAGCTGCGGGCTGTGTGCGGCGAGGTGCGGGCCTGTGGGGCGTGGTCAAAGATATGTGGTGGCGGGATGGGATGTGGCACATGTTGTGGATAATACATGAAGTGAGCCATTGTGGCGCGTATGGGAGTGGAGACGCAATGCGAGTTTACAGTGCAGAATGGTGTTGTATGCGCAATACACGGCGGCAAACAGCCAGCATGATACCTTGAGATTGAACGAGGCGGCTGAACAACCTGAGCCTGTTGCGTTATGGGTTGCATATGTGTGCGCATTGCTTGGAAATTCGATATCGTCTCATAACACGTGCGTACCTGTAGAGAGGCTGCCATGGTGTCCATAAATGCGAGGAACTGCGAGTCACGCAGTAAAATCAAGACGTGACAGGGACGTGACCTATATAATGTATATGCCTTTTAGTGGTTGTGTATGGGCAAGGGGAAGCAACGGCGTGGAGATTAATCGGTTTCTTGAGCGTTTTTCAGCACAGTTTTTGTCCCTTACAATCACTTACTTGTGGCCCCAAAATGCCGTATGTTCGAGGAGGTACGCATGTTCAGGAGCAGCACGTTGTGTGCGTAATACAAGCAACAGAGTGCACAACACCTGCTTCTCAATGCTAAATCTTCACACAGGCAACGTTGTACACCAGCCCTCGCTGGTTCAACGTATAACCAAATTATTTAAAGACCTTGTGGACATCATAGTGTTGTTTTTCAAGACCATCTTCGACCCATCTGCAGCAGATGGCTTGAAAAAGCGAGGTGCGGAGATGTGCCGGAGCTGCGTCGTGCTGTAACACATACCCAACACGAACAACGCATGTATACACACAGATCCACCCAGCCGTGGGGGGCCAGGTGGCCCAGGTGGCCCTGGGGGAGGTCGAGGGCGCATATTCGGTCTCAACAACCTACAGACACCGCCCCCCGCAGGTATGGTTGTATGGTGGAAAACATAGTGCTTGTCATGTGCACACACATATGCGGCGTGTTTCCCGCACCATGCCACACCATCATCAACAAACCATCATCAACAAACCATCATCCACACAGTATGTGGCACGGGTGGCTGAGGCAGGTAGGTGCTCAAGGCTTGTGCTGTAATTACAGTATACAGTATATTGCAGCTGACAGCAAGCCTTGGGTGCCGCCCTTGTCCCATTCAATACGCATCACCACGTAGCATTGCATGTCCTTTGCAACGACCACGCGACATGTGACACAACAGCACATACAGGGGATATACACCCCGGTGTTGTTGTCGATGAGCGCGCGTGCAGCGAGCATGTGCTTGTGTTGCTGTGCTGATGAGTGTGTATCATTTGATCGCCGCATGATTTTGTTATTGTACATCATCATCATCATTCTACATGATCATCATCCATTTTCCACGCGGTACCATATGATGGCCCTATGGGGGGCCCTGCAATTGTAACATCTGTGGCTTTGCAAACGAATTGTGTTACATGTAAGTGTGTCAAGTTGTGTACCACCAACAAATGTGTACAACAACAAATGTGTACAACAACAAATGTGTGCATTTCAACAAGATTGCATCATCGTCCTCGCACCCGAAGGACGCCCACCACCCCACATCACTATATATCCAGCTCCTGCATGTGCATACTCCCTGCATACTGCTCAATCAGCTCCCGTCTTGGCCCCACTTTATCCCCCATGAGCAACGCAAACATGTGACTTGCCTCTGCGGCATCCTCAATCGTCAATCGGCGCAGCATGCGTGTTGCGGGATCCAATGTCGTTGACCACAACTGCTCTGGCATCATCTCCCCCAGACCCTTGAATCGCTGGATGGTGTATTTTGTGCTTTCTGAGAGTGTAGAGAGGATCTGTTGCAGTTCCTGGTCGTCGTAGCAATAGTGTACCTGTTTGGCACCGGCTTCCACCTGCGGGTGTGGGGGAGGGTGTGGTGGAGGGCGTGGTGGGGTTTGCATTGATTGTTGTTGGCGATGTGTGTGTGTATACATTGAGTTGTTGACTGTAGGGTTTGGTATGTCATGTGCATATTCACATACACATGTGCATGTATGTATCAACCATGACAGGACAAAACACACCATACCCACCATACCCACCATGCACACACTACCTTGTACAATGGTGGGCAACCAACATACACACGACCCTCCTCAAACAGTTGTCGTGCATATCGAAACAGGAATGTGAGCAACAGGGTACGGATATGGGCACCATCAACATCAGCATCTGTCAACAGTATGACCTGAGAGGTTGTGGTGTGTGTGTGTATGTATGTGTGTGTGGGAGGTGTAGTGTGTGTGTACCATTCATACCAATATACAGCCCACCCACACCCAATAGCCCACACCAACACCCCTGCCACCATACAACACACACCCAATACAGCACGCACCCAATACAGCACGCACCCAATACAACATGTACCATATCTCCACACACCTTGCCATATCGCAGGTTGGCTGTGGTCGCCTCCCCCTTCACCCCCAACCCCAGTGCCACAATCAAACTGCTGATTTCATTGTTCTTATACAGTGCAGCATCCTCCTTGCGTTCCACATTGAGGATTTTACCTCGCAGTGGGAGCACTGCTTGAAAACGACGATCCCTTGCCTGCTTGGCACTACCACCTGTGTGTGTGTGTGGTGTGGTGTTGTTATGTATGTGTGTTTGTGTGGGTGTTTGTGTGGTGCTGTTATGTATGTACGTTTCTCATTTGTTACTCTGTGTATAGTGCCCTGACACAGCGCCTCTCATACACAACAACATCATCATTCCCAACCCCACAACATTCTCACGACGTCCCCACAACACCACTCCCCAAACACATCACACCACAACATCCCAACACAGCACACCTGCAGAATCACCCTCCACAATAAAAATCTCAGAAGACGCTTTATCACTGCCAGTACAATCAGCAAGTTTCCCAGGCAACGTTGACTTGGTCAACACATTTTTCCTGCGTACAAGCTCCCTGGCCTGTTTTGCTGCTGCTGCTGCTTTGGCTGCTTGGAGTGCTTTTGAGACTACTGCACCGAATGTGGTGGGGTCCAGTTCAAGTGCCTCTAATGCATACTGAGGGGGGGAGGGGTTTGAGTGGGTGGGTGTGTTTTTGGGTAGGGATTTGTATGAAGGTGTGTCGGGTGTGCGTATGTATGGGGATGTCATACATGTATCGTACGATGCTCTTTGTACATTGTGTGCTGAAGCACAATTACAAATAGTTGTACTGCTGTTGTGTATGATCCTCTTGTGTATGACACACCACCAATCCACCACCCATTACCCTTCATAAAACCACCAAAAACGCACCTGTGCAACCACGCCTTCCACAATTTTCTTCACCTCTGGGTTGCCCAGTCGTGTTTTTGTCTGCCCCTCAAATTCAGGGTTGGGTACACTGACAGACACCACACCAGCCAATCCCTCTCGTATGTGATCACCACTGAGATTGGGGTCACCGTCCTTGAGTACCTTGAGCTGTGTGTATACATGCAAGTGTTGCTGTTCTTTAATGTGAGTGTACAAGTGTTGTTGTGTTTTATGAATGTGTGCATGTGTTAGGTGGTGGGTGCGTGGCATGTGCATATAGCCCTTGCTGCACAGTACTATCAACACACCGTCCCTTCAACCCCCCTTCACCCCCTCCCAGCACCCCCCCCTCCCTTCACCCCCCCTCCCTCACCTTGCGTGCCAGGCTATTCACAGTCCGAGTCAGTGCTGTTTTCGTACCATCCAAGTGTGTCCCCCCATCAACTGTACGAATACTATTCACAAACCCCAGCAACGTGTCTGAAAACACATCAGAACACCATTGCAGGCTCACTTCCACCTTGATGCCATCCACCATTTTGCCAAATGCTATGGGCTTGTGGAGGGGTGTGTTGTCCCTGTTGAGCCAGGCAACGTATTCCTGTAGGCCACCAGTTGCGTGGAAGATCTGCCAACCATCTGCCACTGTGTTTGTGTGTTTGTGTGTGTGTTGTGTTGTGTGTGTTGGCTGCATGAGCCAAAACCATTCGTTATCAGATTATCACACACACATCCCCACACAACCACACACCACCAACACCCCCCCGCACAACCGCAAACCACCAACACACATCATGAACACACACACACACCACCAACACATTGTCACACAAACCTGCTGGGTTGCTTGTGTCAGGCACCACCCCCTTGGGCACCTTGGGGGGCACCACCACACCATCCTTTTTCACACGAAAGTGAATGTGTGCTGCAGGGTTGAGAAATGCAAGCTCACGCAAACGAGAGGCTAGGGTATCTGGGTCATATGACGCACTGTGTGTGAGTGGGGGGGAAAGAGTGTGTGTGTGCAATGGGAAAAAGATATGCAATGCAGCAACATAACATACTATATACAATATAGTATACTACACAGTATACAAAACTCTGTTGTAATTCGTTTCATTTCAATTTCCCCTCAACACACAAGGTGAAATACCTCTTTGCAAATATAGTAGGATCGTACAGAAAGGAAACACATGTGCCAATTCGTTCAGGTGCACATGATGCCTCTTCCAATGGTGTTTGTGGTACACCCTGGCTGTACCGCTGGCTGTATTGCACACCCCTACGATATACAGACACATGCAAATCTTGGCTGAGAGCGTTGACCACGGAGATGCCCACACCATGCAAGCCACCACTGACACTGTACCCACTACTATCACCACCAAACTGTGTGGAGGGGTATGTAGATATGATGGATTTGCGTGTATGTGCGTCGAACGTGTGTGCGGTAAACAAGGAGAGATTGTATGGAGGAGGTCGATGGCACCATCATAGCATGCACATGCATATCTAATACACCCCAGCAACCCATCCATATGAAAACGCAGGGTGTACAACACCCACACATATACCTTGCCACCGGCGTGTAGTACTGTCAAGACTGTTTCCAATGCACTCTTGCCAGTTGCAGGATGCACATCGGTGGGGATGCCACGCCCGTTGTCTGTGATGGTCACCCACCCATTGCCCACATCCACCTCCACCTGTGTTGGTAATTGATGTGTTGATGACAAAATAGAGCATGTGATGCATGAGATGACGTGTTTTTGGGATGACGTGTGTATGAGATGACATGTGCATGAGATGACGTGTGCATGAGATGACGCATGTATGAGATGACGCGTGTATGGGATGACGCGTGTATGAGATGACATGTGTACACGATGCACATCCATACGCCTGTACCTGTACAAGTGTTGCATGTCCAGCTTGCACTTCATCAATGCTATTGTCCAACACCTCATAGACCTGTTGTATGTGTGTTGTATGTGTTGCAAATGTACCAATCCCATCTCATCATACTCTCATGACTGTTCACAACAACTGCTTCACACCACGTGCATACCAAGTGATGCAACCCACGCTGGCCTGTGCTGCCAATGTACATGCCAGGTCGCTTGCGTACAGGTTCCAAGCCCTCGAGCACCTGGTAGAGAGATGCCATCAATCAGGTGATCACACAATATCAGGTATGATAACGTTGTCATGCTCCACACCCATGCGCCCCCACTGCCTCTGACTCTGAACAGAATCAGACTTGACCATTCCCACCAGCACACCTGAATGCGGGTTGCATCATACTGGTCTGCTGCAGCCTCTCGAGCTTTGACAGCCTGTGCTGCAACATCCCGTGCCACTGTGCTGCTGCTGTGACGACTAGCAACCACGCCATTGTGCGCTATAAATCCATTTGTCATAGTGTACAATGTGGCTTGGAAACAGCTGTGGGACTGGCAGGGAAAAAGTACTGGACAATGACATCGCATGCCGTGACGGCTCAACGCCGCGCTGTGCATCCCATTGCGAAACATTGTTGCAAAATACATGAAATATAGATTGATTTGGGTGTATATGTTGGGTACTAAAGAGTGTGTACTCTGTGAGTGCAAGTGTGGAAAATATACACTGAAAACACAACAACCCATCAATACACACGTACTGCACATACTGCACATACCAATCATGGCTACGGAAGCACCACATTTCCTTGATACACTCATCACTGCGTTTGAAACATTGCAAAATGAAGCGGAATTCACCACAGCAGAGTTTGTGATAGCGTGTACCAACTTGCTACCTATCTTTGATGGCTTGGGGAGCTTGTTTGCAGCGTTTCCCAAACAAGATTTGCAAGCCAAGGTGTGTCATCCGTGTTGTCATGTGCTGCACCATGCAGGTCACACTCGAGACACAACCCCACAGGCACAATCACTAGAGGACATCAAGGAGAGCAGGCCTACATTATGTGCCGTTGTCGACGAGGACAAGGCGGTATGTGATGTGCGACGCACCACCAACATCCTTCTTACACACACCACGCACCATGATCACCACCATCATCCACAGAACAACACCATCACTGTCAAGGGCAGTTGCGGACGCAACCTACATCGCTTGATCATTATCCAGGATTTTGTGCGACACATATTTGTCAACATGCTGGACAACCCCACTGCGTATTTTCGTGTGGCAGTGGCACAGGCATACGACACCTCCTTGGGCAAAATTCACACCTGGACTGTGCGCACGGCCATCAAGGCTGGCATGTACACCTTGCCTTCAACAGAGCAGTTTTTAAAATCTATCAATGAAACACGTATGATATGGGACGGGGTGCCTGGGAATGGGATGTATAGGTGGTATACAAATGGTGCGTTTACACCACCACCACACCACCAACAGAGGAGAGTGGCACTGCCAAAGCACAGCGATTGGTGGAGCTTGCTACCCCAGTGGTGGAGCGGTTGTATGCATTGTTTGATGGTGTTGAGATTCCAGGTTCTGATGTCAAGTTTTTGCCCAAGTAGAGATTTTCATGATTGGTACATTATCGTGGGGGTACATGCTACGTATATGGAACACTGTGACAGTAAAAAAACACATCATCAACAACCCTCATCGCTCGGCAACATCCCCGCATGTTGTGGTGTCCTCGTCATGCCCTTCCTGTTCCACACCTTGCATCCCAATGTTATATTCCCCCAACCGTGCGCGTGTCAGGTCGTGTCGCATGTGCTGCTCACGGGCCCCCTGTGGCGTCATTGCATACCCATTGGCCCGGTCCACCATTTGCAACACCCGCGCCACCGCAAAGCCATCCTCAATAGCCAACGGCAAGAAATCCACCAGATGAAAGCCATCCACCACTTCGCAGAGGCCTTGTGCAAGCTTGCCAAAGCGGCGACCAAAGGGGGTGTCATCGTCGCCAATCATGGCCGCCAAGTGTTCCAGGTCTTGCGCTTCACAAAAGTATTCCAAGCTAAATGGCAACTCGCCATAGTTGGGGAGCAGATCAACCTGGTGGTATGTGATGGTGTACATTGGTGTTTTCCATCAGTGTTGTCCATCAGTGTACAACCTCCTACCTTGGTGAGTACATTGACGTGTGGGAGCTCCAAGTGCAGCATCACATTGAGACTCAGGAGCAATGCTGCAAGGTATTTTGATGGGTCGGCACACAAGTGGGCATCGACACAGTGTACACACGTAATGTGCAAGGGGATGGGGGCGCTTTTGGCAGTCAAGTGCTCGATGACGCGGGCAAGCGAGGATTGCAGTGTAAACACCTCCACTTGACCAGGGAGGTCAAACAAAATGTATGTGTTGCCTGTTGTTGTCCACAGTGTGTGTGTGTGTGTTGAAAGGTGTTGATGCCAATCATCCAAATCATCACATACTTGTGAGCAGTGGTTGCAGCTGTTGGTCTAGCCAGTCGAGATTTTCTGATAAATACTCCATGCAGTATAGCAAGCCCCCATTTGGACCCAAATGTAGCTGCTGCTGCACATTGTTGAGGTCTACAAGGTCTGCAATGTCACATGCAGGCTCATAGGGGAGGGCATCGTTGGCAGGGTCGAGGTTGACGATTGCAACCTTGCGTTGTGCAATTGTGGTGAGGAATTCATACACACCACGGCAATACGTTGTCTTGCCAGAGCCTGGTGGGCCTACAACAAGTTGACCATACCCACGTGGTGGTGATGGTGTTGGTGGCACAACCATGATGATGTGGTAATCATGATGTGGTGATGATTGTGTTTTGCATAAAGTGATGCGGAGAAAAAAGAACAAAAAATGGCAAAACGCAGCGTCACGGGGAGTTCCCGGGTGATCACTCAACCTAG
>VFQP010001118.1_pt1 | contig 39131 bp, 38 predicted proteins | sample 3512351 | NCBI WGS metagenome assembly VFQP01 (sample SAMN10412372, study PRJNA504923) | tailings metagenome | isolation source: Relicate 1 Philex TSF1 revegetated site | place: Philippines: Tuba, Benguet | collected 2017-08-29
CCCGGCGACATGAAGGAGAAGGTCGATCCCTATCTCAGGCCGATCTACGACGCGCTCTACGACCTGATGGACGCCCCCCGCGTCGAGCGCGGCATCCAGTCCGGCATGATCGAGATCGCCCCGCTCGCCTTCATGCGTGGCCGCACGCTGACCAACGCCGTGGTGATCCTCGACGAGGCGCAGAACACGACATCGATGCAGATGAAGATGTTCCTGACCCGCCTCGGCGAGAACTCCCGCATGATCATCACCGGCGATCCGAGCCAGGTCGACCTGCCGCCGGGCATGAAATCCGGCCTCGCGGAAGCGCTGGACCTGCTCGACAATGTCGAGGGGCTCGCCCAGTGCTACTTCTCCGAGGATGACGTGGTGCGCCACGAACTGGTCGGCCGCATCGTCAAGGCCTACGAGGCGGCGACGCGCGCCGGCGAGCATTCCGCACCCCACAAGCCGAGGCGTATGCGCGAGGGATGAGCGGGCGGCAAGACGGGGACGAACTGGTCCAGACGGACATTGCCGTCCTCTCCGATCTCTGGAACGCCCTGCCGGAGGCAGAGGACACGGTTCATCTCGCGGTGCGCGCGGCGTCGGCGCATGTCCGCGCCAAAGTGCCCGCGGATGCCGAACTCTCCGTCGCGCTGGCCGACGATGCGACGGTCCGGAACCTCAATCGCGACTACCGGGCGAAGGACAGGCCGACCAACGTCCTGTCCTTTCCGGCCCCCCACGGGCCGCTGCTCGGCGACGTGATCATCGCCTACGAGACCCTGCAAAGGGAGGCGGAGGAGGAGGGTGTTGCGCCGCGCGACCACCTTGTCCTCTTGACGGTCCATGGCTTGTTGCATCTTTTGGGCTATGATCACCTGACCGAGCCGGAGGCTGTGGAGATGGAAGCCATCGAAACCGCCGTTCTCGCCGGCCTTGGAATCAACGACCCCCATGCCGCCGGGCGCATGATGCCCGAGGGACCCGATGCCCGACCCTAGCGACAGTCGATACCGAACCACCGCGGCCGAGGCCGCTTCCCAGCCAGAGACCGCTCAGGAGGCCGCAAGAGCGCCCGCCGAGCGGAATGGTGAGCGCCAGGAGCGCTGGATCGACCGCCTGCGCGCCCGGCTGGGCCTGAAGTCCAGCGCCTCCGTGCGCCAGAACCTCGAGGACGTGCTCGAGGACAATACGCCCGCCTCCGACGGCTTCTCGCCGGAAGAGCGCTCCATGCTCCGCAACATTCTCGACCTGCGCGAGAGCCGCGTGGTCGACCTCGCCCAGCCGCGCGCCGACATCAACGCGGTGCAGAAGGACGTTACCCTCGCCTCGCTCATGCAGACATTCGAGGATGCCGGCCACACCCGGCTCGTCGTCTACGACGATGCGCTCGACGATCCGGTCGGCATGGTCCACATCAAGGACCTCGTGAAGCATCTCTTCACCGAGGCCAAGAAGGCGACGAAGAAGAAGCGCAGCCGCGCCAAGGCGGCTGATGCCAGGAACGGCGACACCAGGCCCGCTGACGGAAAGCCTGTCGAGGAACCCGCGGCGCCGAAGCGCGAGACGCGAGTGACCGGCGACCTCGACCTCGGCGCGGTCGATCTCGGCGTGCCGCTGGCCTCGACCCGCCTCATCCGCCCGATCCTGTTCGTGCCGCCCTCCATGCCGGCCATCGACCTTCTGGCCCGCATGCAGGCGACCCGCATCCAGCTTGCCCTCGTCGTTGACGAATATGGCGGCACCGATGGCCTGGTCGCCATGGAGGACATCGTCGAGAGCATCGTCGGCGATATCGAGGACGAGCACGATGTCGATGACGGCCGCACCATCGCGGCAATGGCCGACGGCGCCTTCATCGCCGACGCGCGCGCGACCCTCGACGAGGTGCGCGAGGTGCTGGGCGCGGAGTTCGATCCGGGCGGCGATGTCGCCGACGAGGTCGATACGCTCGGCGGCTATCTCACCGTGCTCGCCGGCCATGTGCCGGTGCGCGGCGAATTGCTGGCCGGTCCCGGCGAATTCGAGTTCGAGGTGATCGACGCCGATCCGCGCCGTGTGAAGCGCGTCAAGATCACAAGGGGCAGGGGCCTCGTCGACAAGCCGGCGCGCGGCCGGCGCAGGGACGAGGAGGAGCAGTCGGCCGCTGCGGCGGTGGCCTCGGCTCCCGCGTCGGCGGCCGTGCAGGCGCCCCCCCCACCCGACGGGCATGCCGATCGGGCGAACCCGGAGCAGCAGGAGCCCTCCGCGCCGGATGCCCCGCCCTCCGATATCCGCAAGGCCAGTTGAACGCCGCCGCGCTTGACCACGCGGGGCCGCTGGCCGACACGGGAACCATGAACCAGCGCGGACCCGAATCGCCTGCCGCTGAGCGGAGATGCGGCCCGTGACGATTCAGGGTCTCGCCCGCTCGGTCATCCTCGCCTGGGGCTGGCGGCGAACCGCGCTGGCTTTCGGGGCAGGCGCGCTCGGCGCGCTGGCCATGCCGCCCTTCGGTATCTTCCCGGTCCTCGCGATCAGCTTCCCCATCCTCGTCTGGCTGCTCGACGGCGCATCGGCGGCGGGCGGTGGCTGGCGCACGGTCCTCGCCGCTGCGCGCACCGGCTGGTGGTTCGGCTTCGGCTATCATCTCGCGGGGCTCTGGTGGGTGGGCTCCGCCTTCCTCGTCGAGGCCGACCGCTTCGCCTGGCTGCTGCCGGCCGCGGTGACGCTGTTGCCGGCCGGGCTGGCGCTGTTCACGGCTTTCGGGGCTGGGCTTGCGCGGCTGCTCTGGCGGCCGGGTGGCCGGCGCATCCTGGCACTGGCGCTCGGCCTGACGCTCGCAGAATTTCTACGCGGCACGGTCCTGACCGGCTTTCCCTGGAACCTCTACGGCTATGCGCTGACGCAATATGTCTGGCCGGCGCAGGCGGCGGCCTATATCGGCGTCTATGGCCTGACGTTGGCGGCGGTCCTCGTCTTCGCCAGCCCCTGCGTGCTCGGCGACGACCCCGAGGAGACGCCGCGCCGCGTGGCCATTCCGCTCGGCGCGGGCCTTGCTCTCATGTGCCTTGCCCTGTTCGGCGGCTGGCGCGCCTCCACCGCCCAAATCGCCAATGTGCCGGGGGTGAAGCTCCGCATCGTCCAGCCCGACATTCCGCAGGACCAGCGTTTCCGCCCCGAGGCGCGCGACGAGATCCTCGCGCGCTATGCCGCCTTGTCCGACAAGGCGGCCTCGCCCGAACGCTCCGGCATTCGCGACGTGACTCACGTCATCTGGCCGGAATCCGCTTTTCCCTTCTTCCTGATCTGGGATCGTGAGGCACTCGCGAGGATCGCGGACCTCGTGCCACCCGGTGTCACCCTGATCACCGGCGCGGCCCGGCCGGACGAGCCGCTGCCCGGACGGCGCGATCCGCGCGTGTTCAATTCCGCCTATGTGATCGACCATCAGGGCGCGATCACCGCGACCTACGACAAGGTCCACCTCGTCCCCTTCGGCGAGTATCTGCCGTTCCAGGATCGGCTGGAGGAGATCGGCCTCGAATCCCTGACGCGGCAGCGTGGCGGCTTCTCGGCCGGCGACAGGCGGCGCACGATCACGGTGCCGGATGCGCCGCCCGTGGGCATCCTGATCTGCTACGAGGCGATCTTTCCCGGTGCGGTAACCGCCGGGGATCGCCGTCCGCAATGGCTCCTCAACGTCACCAACGACGCGTGGTTCGGCTTCACGCCCGGACCCTACCAGCACTTGCACCAGACGGCCGTGCGCGCGATCGAGGAGGGCCTGCCGGTGGTGCGGGCGGCCAATAACGGCGTGTCCGCCGTGATCGATCCGCTCGGCCGCACCGTCCGGTCGCTGCCCCTCGGCGCGCGCGACGCGTTGGACGCGGACCTTCCCGCCGCCCTGCCGGCAACTGTCTTCGCCCGCGCCGGGCACGTCCCGCTGTTCGTCGCGCTGTTTGGCCTTTTCCTTGCTCTCCTGCGGACAGGCCGGCCGCGACCTCCGATTGCATGAAGCGCGGCGCGCGCCCATGGGGTTTACTTGTAACGATCTGGACAATTGGCCATAAGCAGCCGAGCTCCTTGGGACTGGGCCGCGTTGGTGGCAAATGACCCGGATGGTAAGGTTGCCGTATTGGGGATGCGGCGGCCTCTCGGCATGGGCTGGGGAGCCATGGAGACATTAGATGGTTAAGAAGGCGCCGAACCCCATCGACAAGCATGTCGGCAGCCGCGTGCGGATGCGGCGCATGATGCTGGGCATGAGTCAGGAGAAGCTGGGTGAGCGCCTGGGCCTGACCTTCCAGCAGGTGCAGAAATACGAGAAGGGCACCAACCGGATCGGTGCCAGCCGGCTACAGCAGATCGGCTCGATTCTCTCGGTGCCGGTCGCCTTCTTCTTCGACGGCGCGCCGACCGGCGAGCCGCTGCCGGAGGGCGGATTCGCCGAGGCCACCGGTGCCTCCTATGTCGCCGATTTCCTGTCCACCAGCGAAGGCTTGTCGCTGAATCAGGCCTTCATCCGCATCAAGGACGCCAAGGTCCGCCGCAAGATCGTGGACCTCGTCAATGCGGTGGCAGGCACGGAAGACGAGCCGACCTGAGACGCGCTCACCGGGGGCGATCCGGCCGAAAAGCGACATTTCGGCAGCATCTGCGTTCTTTTCTGCGAACGAACCGGCCTTTTTGCCATATTCAGGCTTGACCGCCGCCACGGCTGTTGCGAGAACCTCGCCCGCTCTGGCGTCGGACCATCATGCCGTCCCTTGGCGACCGCGCGCCCTCGCCGGGCGAGCGGCTGTTCAATTCCGGTTCATGGCGCCACCGATACCCACGGCGCCTCGCTCCCGCGATCCCCGCGGCTTGCTTTCTGGAGGACTTTCGTGTCCCGCAGCTCCTATCTCTTCACGTCGGAATCCGTGTCCGAGGGTCATCCGGACAAGGTCTGCGACCGCATCTCCGACGAGATCGTCGATCTGTTCTTCAAGGAAGCCGGCAAGGCCGGCCTGCCGGCCGCCCAGGTGCGTGTCGCCGCCGAGACGCTGGCCACCACCAACCGGGTGGTGATCGCCGGTGAGGTCCGCACCAACCTGACCGAAAAGCAGATCAAGTCGAAGGTGAAGTCGGCTGCCCGCAAGGCCATCAAGGCGATCGGCTACGAGCAGGACGGCTTCCACTGGAAGAAGGCCAAGATCGACGTTCTCCTGCATCCCCAGTCCGCCGACATCGCCGTCGGCGTCGACGAGACCGGCAACAAGGATGTCGGCGCCGGCGACCAGGGCATCATGTTCGGTTATGCCTGCCGCGAAACGCCGGAGCTGATGCCGGCCCCGATCTACTACGCCCACAAGATCCTCGAGAACCTGACCAAGTACCGCAAGGCCGGCGAGAAGGGCTGCGAGAAGCTCGGTCCGGACGCCAAGAGCCAGGTCACCATCCGCTACGAGGACGGCAAGCCGGCTGCGGTCACCCAGATCGTTCTGTCGACCCAGCATCTCGACGAGAAACTGACCTCCAAGGACGTGCAGAAGATCGTCGAGCCGGTGATCCGCGAGACGCTGAACGGCCTTGAGATCGCCAAGGACTGCAAGTGGTGGATCAACCCCACCGGCAAGTTCGTCATCGGCGGCCCGGACGGTGACGCCGGCCTGACCGGCCGCAAGATCATCGTCGACACCTACGGCGGCGCGGCGCCCCATGGCGGCGGTGCCTTCTCCGGCAAGGACCCGACCAAGGTCGACCGTTCGGCCGCCTATGCCGCGCGCTACCTCGCCAAGAACGTCGTCGCGGCCAAGCTCGCCGACCGCTGCACCATCCAGCTCTCCTACGCCATCGGCGTCGCCAAGCCCCTGTCGATCTATGTCGACCTGCATGGCACGGCGAAGCCCGGCGTCGACGAGGCGAAGGTGGAGAAGGCGCTGTCCGAGGTCATGGACCTGTCGCCGCGCGGCATCCGCGAGCACCTCGGCCTCAACAAGGCGATCTACGCCAAGACCTCGGCTTACGGCCATTTCGGCCGCAAGGCCGGCCGCGACGGCAGCTTCTCCTGGGAGAAGACCGATCTCGTCGCCAAGCTGAAGGAAGCGGTCGCCGGCTGAGGCGAACGCTCCTGAACGAGTTCGCGAAGGGGGCCCACGGCCCCCTTCGTCATATTTGGACCGATGCACGACAGCAGATGATGAGCGACGACAAGCGACTGGCGGGGCAGGGTTCGTTCTTCGGGCGGCGCAAGGGCAAGAGCCTGCGCCCGCATCAGGCCGATCTTTTCGAGACGCAGCTGCCGCGCCTGCGGGTCGACCCGTCCGTCCCCTGCGACCTCGCCGGGCTCTTCCCGCGGCCGGTCGAAGGCTACGTGCTGGAGATCGGCTTCGGCGGTGGCGAGCATCTCGTGCGCGAGGCGACCGCCCACCCGCATCTCGGCTTCGTCGGCGTCGAGCCCTTCGTCAACGGCATGGCCAAGATGCTGGCCGAGATCGAGCGCAAGGCCATCGACAATGTCCGGCTGCACACGCTGGATGCCGCCGAACTCCTGCCATGGCTGCCCACAGGGTCTCTCGACCTCGTCTATCTGCTCTACCCCGATCCCTGGCCGAAGACGCGCCATCACAAGCGCCGTTTCGTCTCGGACCGGACGGTGGCCGCCATCGGGCGCCTCTTGAAGCCCGGCGGCGAGTTCCGCTTCGCCACCGATATCGATCACTACGCCGCATGGACGCTGGAGCGGCTCATACGCTCGCCCGACTTCGTCTTCGCGGCCACGAAGGCCGCCGATTGGACGACGCCGTGGACCAACTGGGAATCGACCCGCTACGAGACCAAGGCCCTGCGCGAGGGGCGCAAACCGTGCTACCTGACGTTCCGGCGTACCTGATCCGCCGGGAGACACCGTGACGGCGGCGCTCGCGCTTCTCTGCATCCTTCTTGCCGGCCTGTCGCTGCTCGTCGGCCCGGTCTGGCTGCCGCCGGGCGCCGTGCTCGCAGGCCTTGCCGGCGGCGATAGCACGGCCGGCATCATCGTCCACGACATCCGGCTGCCGCGCACCATTCTGGCGCTGATGATCGGCGCGACCCTCGGTCTTGCCGGCGCGGCGCTTCAGGGCCTCGTCCGCAATCCGCTGGCCGAGCCGACGCTGTTCGGCGCACCCGCGGCGGCGGCCTTCGCCTCGGCCGCCATGCTCGCCTTCGGCGGCGCCTCGGTCCTGTCGTTCTGGATGCCGGCGGCCGGCATGGCGGGCGCCTTCGTCTCGGTCGCTGCGTTGTTTCTGGTGGCCGGAAACCGGGCCGGCGTCACCGTGCTGCTGCTCGCTGGCCTCGCGCTCAACAGTCTGTTCGGCGCGGCGACCGCGCTGGTGCTCAACCTCGCGCCAAACCCCTTCGCCGCGCTGGAGATAGCCTTCTGGCTGCTCGGTTCGCTGGAGGACAGATCCTTCGTCCATGTCGCGCTTGCCGGGCCGTTCATGGTGGCGGGAGCCGCGCTGCTGGTCTCGCAGGCGCGCGCCTATCGCGCCCTGTCGCTTGGCGAGGAGGTGGCGGCGAGCCTCGGGGCCAATGTCGCCCGCGCGCGGCTCGCCGTGGCGGTCGGCCTCGCGCTCGGCGTCGGTGCGGCTGTGTCGGTCACCGGCGCCATCGGCTTCGTCGGCCTGGTCGCCCCGCATCTGGTGCGCCGCTCTGCCGGCTCCGATCCCGCGCGCATCCTTTTGCCGGCGGCACTGGCAGGCGCGGCGCTGCTGACAGCCGCCGACATCGTCGCCCGGCTGATCCCCGCGACCACCGAGATCAAGACCGGCGTCGTCACGGCGCTTGTCGGCGTGCCCTTCTTCCTCTGGCGCATCCTCAAGTCGCGCCGGGCGGAGGAAGCAGCATGACCGGTCTCGTCCTCGACCGCGTGAGTGCGAACCTTGGCAGCCGCCGGGTCGTCAATGGCGTGTCGGCCGGCATGCCGGCGGGAAGCCTGACGGTGGTTGTCGGGCCGAACGGTGCCGGCAAGACCAGCCTCCTGCGTGCCATCGCCGGGCTTCTCCGCCATGACGGCACGATCAGCCTCGACGGTGCCGATATCGCAGCCCTGGCGGCCGGCGAGCGGGCGCGCCGTATCGGCTATCTGCCGCAGCGCGCCGAATTCGCTTGGGGCTTGCCGGTGCGCGATGCCGCCGGCCTTGGCCGCCTGCCGCACGGCGATCCCTTCGGCCGCCTCTCGCCCGCCGACCGCGAGGCGGTCGACGCCGCGCTGGAGCGCCTCGATCTCACCGGCTTCGCGGCAAGGCCGGTTACCGAACTCTCCGGCGGCGAGCGCGCCCGCGTCATGCTCGCGCGCGTGCTCGCGACGGGCGCGCCGCTGCTGGTCCTGGATGAGCCGACCGCCGCGCTCGACGCGTCTCACCAGTTCGAGGTCATGGACCTGATGCGCGCGCTGGCAGCGGAAGGCCGCACGGTCGTCGCCGTGCTGCACGACCTGACCATGGCGGCGCGCTACGCCGACCGGGTCCTGGTGCTCGATGGAGGCAGGGCGGTGGCCTTCGGCCCCCCGGACCAGACGCTCACCGAGGCGCGCCTTGCCGAGACCTTCGGGCTGGCCTGCACCTTCCTCGACATAGGCGGCCGCCGCGTGCCGGTTCCCGCCGGCCGCCGGCAGGGCTGACCCGTCGCAAGGCTGCGCTGCCGCATGGGCGCTCGACAGCGGCGCGCGCCCGCCGATAGCCTCCGGGCATCAAGCCTCAGGAGCCTGCCATGGCCGTCATCGACCGCATTAAATCCTACCACGACGAGATGACCGCATGGCGTCGCGATTTCCATGCCCATCCGGAGATCGGCTTCGAGGAGGTGCGCACGTCAGGAATCGTTGCCGAGAAGCTGGAATCGTGGGGCATCGAGGTCCATCGCGGCTTCGGCAAGACCGGCCTGATGGGCGTCATCCACGGCCGTCCCGGCAACCGCAAGATCGGCCTGCGCGCCGATATGGATGCGCTGCCCATGCCGGAGCTGAACGATTTCGCCCACAAGAGCACCTACGAGAACCGCATGCATGCCTGCGGCCACGACGGCCACACGACCATGCTGCTGGGTGCGGCGCGCTATCTCGCCGAGACCCGCAACTTTTCCGGCACGGTGCATCTCATCTTCCAGCCGGCGGAAGAGGGCCTCACGGGCGCAGCCGAGATGCTGCGCGACGGCCTGTTCGAGAAATTCCCCTGCGATCAGGTCTACGGCATCCACAATGCCTGGAACCTGCCGCTCGGCACGGCCGCGATCCGGCCAGGAACGGTGCTCGCGGCGGTGGACTATTTCACCATCACGCTGAAAGGCCGCTCCAGCCACGCAGCGCAGCCGCATCAGGGCCTCGATCCGCTGCCCTGCGCGGTGCAGATCTACACGGCACTGCAGAATCTCGTCAGCCGGCGCATGGACCCGCACGACACCGTGGTCCTCTCAATCGGCAAGTTCCTCGCCGGCACCTCGCAGATCGTCATTCCCGAGATCGTCACAATGTCCGGCACGATCCGCACGCTGAAGCCCTCCACCCGCAAGGCGATGGACGACCTGTTCCACCAGACCGTGAACGGGCTCTGCGCCGCTCACGGCGTCGAACTCTCGCTCGACTACAAGCGCTCCTATCCGCCGACCATCAACACGGTGGAGGAGGCGTCGGCCTTCGAGCAGGCGGCGCGTGACGTGGTGGGCGACGATCTCATCAAGACGGACCTGCCCTCGCTCACCGCCGGCGAGGACTTTGCCTACTATCTCGAGAAAGCCCCCGGCGCCTTCATGCTGCTGGGCCAGACGACCGAGACGCATGGCGCGGTGCCGGTCCATAACGGCCATTACGATTTCAACGACGAACTGCTGCCGATCGGTGCGAGCTGCTTCGCGCGGCTGGTGGAGCAGCAATTGTCGGGGGCGTGAGTTCGATTTTGCATCTGGTCCGCTGCCCTATTCCGTCACCCCCGGCGAGGCCGTAGGCCGAGGGAAGGGGGTCCAGGCGTCGAAGGGTGGAAGCTTCGAGCTCGATTGCCTGCAACCCCTGGATCCCCTTCCCCTCGCTGCGCTCGGCCGGGGATGACGGATTGGAGCCGTGAACCGGTGCGGAGTAAACCGCGCCTACCGGAAATGCTTCGACAGCTTCAGGCCCTGCGCCTGGTAATTTGAGCCGACCTCCCCGTAGAGGCTGCGCGGCCGCTCGGTCATGCGCTCGTAGACAAGGCGCGCGACGATCTGCCCGTGCTCGAGGATGAAGGGCACCTCGCGCGAGCGCACTTCCAGCACTGCGCGGGCGCCGCGCCCGCCGGCTGCGGCATGGCCGAAGCCGGGATCGAAGAAGCCGGCATAATGCGCGCGAAATTCGCCGACCAGCGGGTCGAAGGGCAGCATCTCCGCCGCATAGTCCGGCGGCACGACCACGGCTTCCTTCGAGGCGAGAATGTAGAACTCGTCGGGGTCGAGGATCATCTCGCCCTTGCCGCGTTCCTGGATCGGCTCCCAGAAGTCGAGCACGTCGTGCGCGGCCTTCCGGTCCACGTCGATGACGCTGGAATGGCGCTTGGCGCGATAGCCGAGAAGGCCGCCCCAGGCCTCCCCCATCAGATCGATGGAGACCGCGATGCCGACCGGTCCGACCATCGGCGCGCCGGTATCGACAAGCCGCTCGGTCTCCTGCAACGCATTCACCTCGTCCAGCGTCAGCTCCGCCCGGCCGCGCCGGAAGCGGATCTGGGAGAGCCGCGACCCCGTGCGCACCAGCACGGGGAACGTCTGCGGCGAGATCTCCAGATAGAGCGGTCCCTCGTAGTCGGCCGGAATCGTGTCGAAGGCCTGTGCCCGGTCGAGGATGACGCGGGTGAAGACGTCGAGCCGGCCGGTCGAACTCTTGGGGTTGGCGGTGGCTGAAATGCCGTCGCGCAGCGCCAGCCCCTCCAGCAATTCCACCAGATAGACGCAGCCGGTCTCCAGCACCGCACCGCGCGACAGGTCGATCTCGTGCAGCGCGAGCGATTGCAGGCGGTCCGCGACGGTCGTGGTCGGGCCGGGAAGGAAGCTCGCGCGGATGCGGTAGGCGCGATAGCCGAGGCGGAGATCGAGAGAGGCAGGCTGCACCTGGTCGCCGTCGAGCGCGCGCGCGATGCGGATGGACCCGCGCTCCACCAGCGCCTCGATCGCCTGGGCGGGAAGAATGCCCTGAGCCATGTCCTCGACCATCCCGGCGAACTCCCGTCGAACAAAACGTTCGTCAAAACGAACAAAACACTTGACGCGTTCTCTCGGCAATCCTACCAAGCTGACCACGACGTGGAGATTTGGCCGGCCGGCTTGCGATCCACGCTAAACATCTCGCTAAAAGGCCGGGCGCACGGGATCAACCCGGCCTCGGCTTTTGCCAGGTCCGGGTTTTGTTTTTTCCGGGGACAAGTGCCCCGCAGCGCGCCTGAGGTCCGCCATGAAGAAGCCGTTCGATCCCGCCCGCGCGCGGCCCGCGACCCGCCTCGTCCATGGCGGCACGCTGCGCTCGGAGTTCGGCGAGACCTCCGAGGCGCTGTTCCTGACGCAGGGCCACGTCTACGAGACCGCCGAACAGGCCGAGGCGCGCTTCAAGAACACCGATCCCGGCTTCATCTACGCCCGTTTCTCGAACCCGACCGTGCAGATGTTCGAGGACCGCATGGCGCTGCTGGAAGGCGCGGAGGCCGCCAAGGCGACCGCCACCGGAATGGCGGCGGTGAACGCGGCGCTGTTCGGCCAGCTCTCCGCCGGCGACCACATCGTCGCGGCCAAGGCGCTGTTCGGCTCCAACCGCTACATCATCGAGAACCTGCTGCCGCGCTTCGGCGTGGAATCGACGCTGGTCGACGGCGCGGACCTTGCCCAGTGGCAGGCGGCGGTGCGGCCCAACACCAAGGTCTTCTTCCTCGAAAGCCCGACCAACCCGACGCTGGACGTCTATGACATCGCCGCCATCTGCCAGATCGCCAGGAAGACCGGCATCAAGGTGACGGTCGACAACGTCTTCGCCACGCCGCTGCTGCAGAGCCCGCTCGAACTTGGCGCCGACTGCGTCGTCTATTCGACCACCAAGCACATCGACGGACAGGGCCGCTGTCTCGGCGGCGCCATTCTCGGTTCGAAGCAGTTCATCCAGGACTACATCTACCAGTATCTGCGCCAGACCGGCCCGGCCATGAGCCCCTTCACCGCCTGGGTGGCGCTGAAGGCGCTGGAGACGCTGCAGGTGCGCGTCGAGCGGCAGACGCAGAACGCCGCGAAGGTGGCGGACGCGCTCGCCGAGCTGCCGGGCGTGACGAAGGTGCTCTATCCCGGCCGCAAGGATCATCCCCAGTACGAGCTGGCGCAGCGCCAGATGCGCGGCGGCTCGACACTGATCGCCTTCGAGGTCGAGGGCGGCAAGGCGGGCGCCTTCCGGGTCGCCAATGCGCTGAACATCATCCGCATCTCCAACAATCTCGGCGATGCCAAGAGCCTGATCACCCATCCGCCGACCACGACGCACGACCGCTTCACGCCGGAAGAGAAGCTCGAAATGGGCATTACCGACGGCCTGCTGCGCCTGTCTGTGGGCCTTGAGGATCCGGACGACCTGATCGACGACCTCGCGCAGGCGCTCAAGACGCTGGAATGGCCGGCGGACGCGAAGATCGTGCGGCTGTAAGGACGCGCCATGAACCCTCTCCCATGGGGAGAGGGTGGCGCCGGCAGGCGCCGGGTGAGGGGACAGGGCTATCCGGTTTTCTCCATCCACGTCTTGCAATAGCGCTCCGCCATGAGGGCTGACCCCTCACCCGCCCGCTGACGCGGGCACCCTCTCCCCATGGGAGAGGGTTAGCGACCCCCGTGGCCCTTGCCCAGTTCAACGGTGGATGCCAAACACCGGTCATGTCGCTGCTCTCCTTCGCCTCCCGTCTCGCCCGGCCGCTGCTCCTCGCGACCGATGCCGAAACCGGCCATCAGCTCGCCATCACGGCGCTGAAGACGCTGCCGATCCCGCGCTGCGCCGGTGACGACCGCCGTCTCGGCGTCTCCGCCTTCGGCCTGACCTTCCCGAACCCGGTCGGGCTGGCCGCGGGCTTCGACAAACATGCCGAGGTGCCGGACGCCGCCTTGCGACTCGGTTTCGGCTTCGTCGAGGTCGGCGGCGTCACGCCGAAGCCTCAGGCCGGCAACCCGAAGCCGCGCGTCTTCCGCCTCGTGCCGGACGAGGCCGTCATCAACCGTTACGGCCTCAATTCGGACGGCGTCGACGTCGTCGCGCGCCGTCTTGCCGCCCGTGCGGGACGCAGCGGCGTCGTCGGCGTCAATATCGGGCCGAACAAGGACACGGCCGACCGCATCGCCGATTACGGCGTGCTGGTCGAAAAGCTTGCGCCCCACGTCTCCTATCTCTCGGTGAACGTCTCCTCGCCCAACACGCCGGGCCTGCGCGATCTCCAGCAGGCGGGCTTCCTCGACGAGGTGCTGGCGCGCTGCACCGAGGCGCGCGACAAGGCTGCGCCGGGCCGGCCGATCCTCGTCAAGATCGCGCCGGACCTTTCCCTCGACGGCCTCGACGACATGGTTCAGGTCAGCCGCAAGCGCGGTGTCGACGGCATGATCGTCTCGAACACCACCATCGCCCGGCCGGAGACGCTGATCGACCAGACGACTGCGAAGGAGACGGGCGGCCTCTCCGGCGCGCCGCTGTTCGACCGCTCGACGCAGATGCTTGCCGAAGCTTACCGCCGTGTTGAAGGCCAGTTCCCCTTGATCGGCGTCGGTGGCATCGCCTCGGCCGAGGACGCCTGGGCCAAGATTGCCGCCGGCGCGACGCTGGTGCAGCTTTATTCGGCCATGGTGTTCAAGGGCTTCGGCCTGGTCGAGGACGTCAAGGCCGGGCTTCTCGCGCGCCTGAAGCGCGAGGGACAGACCTCCATCGCCGCGGTGGTCGGGACGCAGAACGCCGATTGGCGAATCTAGGTTCTGAACGTCGCCCGGACGAGGCCTGGCATGACCGCCGCCTGATAGAGCCCGCGCACCGCCTGCAGGATCAGGAAGGCGATCCACAGGCCGTCATTGCCGTAGCCGGAGAGCAGCCACCACGCCGCGATGAAGGTCGCGAAGGCCGCGACCATGCAGTTGCGCATCGCCGCCGACCACGTCGCGCCGATGAACACGCCGTCGAGCAGGAAGGCCATGACCCCGGTGAACGGCGTCAGCGCCGCATAGGGCAGGTAGCGCCGCGCCTCAGCGCGGACCGCCTCTGATGTCGAGATCAGGTCGATGGCGGCCCCGCCGAAACCAAAGAAGATCAGCGACGCCGCCGTACCGAAGGCGATGGCCCAGATGCCGGACAGGATCACCGCCCGGCGGAACGAGGCTTCGTGGCGAGCGCCGACGGCCTGCCCGCCGAGCTGTTCGGCCGAGGTCGCGAAACCGTCGAGGAAGAAGGCGACGACGCCGACGAGGTTCATCAGGATGGCATTGGCGGCGAGCACCGTGTCGCCGCCGACCGCCCCCTGCCGGGTGAAGAAGGCGAAGGACCCGACCAGCGCCGCCGTGCGGATCATGATGTCGCGGTTGATGGCGATGGTGCGGAGGATTTTCGCGCGGTCGAGCACCACCTGCCACGAAACGCCGAAGCGCCCGCCGAGCAGCTTCAGCACCACGACGAAGCCGGCAAGCGCGCCGCCGATCTCGGCCATGGCATTGGCCGCCGCGGCGCCCGCAACGCCGTAGCCGAGATGGCTGACCAGCAGCACGGTCAGCGCCATGTTGGCGACGTTGATGACGATCTGGAGGACGAGGCCGGTGACGGTGCGCGCCTGTCCGATGAGCCAGCCGAGAATGGCGTAGTTGACGAAGGTCGCCGGCGCCGACCAGAGCCGCAGCGAGACATAGGTGTCGGCCGCCGCGCTCACTTCCGCCGAGGGGCCCATCAGCGCCAGCATGCCGGTGACGATCGGCCGCTGGAGCACGATCATGGCGAGGCCGATGGCAAGACCGAGCAGCAGGGCGCGGGCGATGACCGCGCGCCGTTCCGTCTCGTCGCCGGAGCCAAGCGCCTGGGCCGTCAGGCCGATCGTGCCCATGCGCAGGAACACGAAGGCCCAGAACAGGACATCGATGATCACCGCGCCGAGGGCGACGGCAGCGAGCAGCGTCGCATCGCCCTGCCGGCCGATGGCGGCGGCGCTGACGATGCCGAGCAGCGGCGTCGTCACATGCGCGAAGATCATCGGCACCGCGATGCCGAGCACGCGGGCATGGGTGACGACGGGCGGCGAGACGGAGGGGAGGGTGGTCACCCCGCCGTTCTAGCCGGGGCTACCGGGAAATCCAGAGGCCGCCGGACAGGGGAGCCATGGGCTCCGGCTGACCGGCCGTCATCCTTGTCACCCCGCATGCCCGGCTTCCCAGCCGAGCATGGCCTGCTTGCGCGTCAGGCCCCAGTGGTAGCCGGTCAGCGCGCCGGACCGGCCGAGCACGCGATGGCAGGGCACCACGAAGGAGATCGGGTTCTTGCCGACAGCCGCACCGACTGCCCGAGCGGCGGTCGGCCGGCCGATATGGCTGGCGATGGTTGAATAGGTCGTCGCCTTGCCCATCGGAATGCGCAGCAGCGTCTCCCAGACGCGCACCTCGAAATCGGTGCCGATGAGGCAGACGCGTAAGGGTCGCTCGCCCGCCCAGGCCTTGGGATCGAAGATGCGCTGGGCCATCGGCCCGGTGACAGACGCGTCTTCCACGAAAGCGGCCTTCGGCCAGCGGCCCTTCATGTCCGCGAGCGCCGAGGGCTCCCCGCCGGCGTCGCAGAAGCCGAGGCCGGCAAGGCCCCGCTCGGTCGCCACCACGATGGCCTGCCCGAAAGGCGAGGGATGGAAGCCGTAGCGCATGGTCAGGCCCTCGCCGCCGGTCTTGAACTCGCCGGGCGACATGGCCTCGTGGGTGACGAAGAGGTCGTGCAGCCGCCCCGGCCCGGAATAGCCGACCTCGTAGGCGGTATCGAGCACTGTCGCCTCGTCGCGCAGCAGGGCCCGCGCGGCGTCGAGCGTGATCGCCTGCAGGAAGTCCTTCGGGGTGAGGCCCGCCCAGCGCCGGAACAGGTGGTGCAGGTGGCCGGGCGACAGGCCGACATGCTCGGCCATTTCCTCCACGGTCGGCTGGCGGCGCCAGTGATCGGTGATGAAGGCGAGCGTGCGCCGGACGATCTCGTAGTCGTCGGCCGCCTCGGCGAGGCGGATGGGCATGCCATGCTTTTCGAGCTGGACGACGTTGAGCATGGGACTGGCTCCTGATCTCTTGAACGTGAAGCCGAATGTGGCGTGTCACAGGGCCCGCAACCACCCGATTCCTATGGTGCGGGCGATCAGTCAAACCGCGTGCGCGTCGGGCCGCGCTTCGCCTCGGCCAGCGCCAGCCGCAGCGCCTTGCCGAAACCCTCGCGTTCGACCGGCGGCAGGAAGGTCGCGATGTCGAGCTTGCGGCGACCTTCGTCTAGGGTGAGGGAGAGAACCTGCCCGTCCTCCTCGTCCACGACCTCGGTGACCCGCGTCCAGGCGGGGTTGAACCGCCATTCCCGCGACCGCCCGTGGAAGGTCACCTTGCGGATGCGGATTTCGGTCGGCGTGACGGTGACCTCCTCATAGGCGCGGGCGTGCAGGTAGTTGGCCCGGAAGGCGAGGAAGATGATCAGCACGTCGAGGCCGAGGAACGGCACGACCGGCCAGGCGCCGATGGCCGTGAACAGGATCGCGCCGATCAGGTTGAGCGCGCCCACGGCGGCCATGACCGCGATGAAGCCCGGCCAGCCGAGCGAGCGGTGCGGCGTCAGGATCGCCGCGAAGAGCGGCCGCTCCTCGTGCTCGGGAATGTCTGCAACTGTCGGGTTGCCGGTGGTCATGACGCCGCATTATACGACCTGAATGCCGCCCGCGACCACCGCCAAGCCGTCGAAGTCCAGAACCTTGCGCAAGCGGCCGGGCAAGGCGCTGGCTAATGCCGCCGCGGCCAGGGCGGCGGCGAAGCGGCGCAAGCGCGATGGCCTCACCCGCCAGGAGGTGGAGGCGATCTTCTTCCGCTTCCATCAGGTCGATCCCGAGCCGAAAGGCGAGCTCGAAAGCGTCAACGCCTATACGCTGCTGGTGGCGGTGGCGCTGTCGGCGCAGGCGACCGATGTCGGCGTCAACAAGGCGACGCGGCCGCTGTTCAAGGTTGCGGATACGCCCGCCAGGATGCTCGCCCTCGGCGAGGAAGGGCTGATCGGCTACATCAGGACGATCGGCCTCTACCGCAACAAGGCGAAGAACGTGATCGCCCTGTCGCAGCGCCTGATCGATGCCTATGGCGGCGAGGTGCCCGCCGACCGCGAGGCGCTGGAGACGCTGCCCGGCGTCGGCCGCAAGACCGCCAACGTCGTCATGAACATCGCCTTCGGCGTGCCCACCATCGCGGTCGATACCCATCTTTTCCGCGTCGCCAACCGCACGGGGCTCGCGCCGGGCAAGACGCCGCTGGCGGTGGAGCTTGGACTGGAGAGGACCGTGCCGGACGCCTATCGCCTGCACGCCCACCACTGGCTGATCCTGCACGGACGCTACGTCTGCAAGGCGGCCAAGCCCCTCTGCCCGCGCTGCATCATCCGCGACATCTGCCGCTTCGAGCACAAGACGGCGGCGTGAGAGCGGCCATGCGTCGCGCCCGCCTTTTCCCGGACGCGCATTTGCGTAAGATCGCGGCCGAAATCGAGATGACCCCGCCATCTGGCCGAAGCCGCGACGGGGCTGGGAGGACAGAATGACCGCCACCACCACCTTTTCCCGCCGCACCGTGATGGCCGGCGCGGCCGCGACCTTTGCCGCCCCCGGCATCGTGCGTGCGCAAGGCCAGACGCTGAAGGTCGGCTCGCTGCTGCCGCGCTCCGGCTTCTTCGCGCAGGCCGGCCAGTCGATGCATCGCGGCGTGCTGGCGGCGCCCGAACTGCTCAAGGAACTCGGATACAAGGTCGAGATCGTCCATATCGACACCGAGTCGAATGCCGACGTCGCCCGCACCCAGGCCGAGCGCGCCATCAATGACGGCTGCCACGTGCTGACCGGCGCCTTCGATTCCGGCCATACGCTCGCCATCGCGCAGGTCACCGAGCAGCGCCAGATCCCCTTCGTGGTCAATGTCGCTGCCGCCCCGCAGATCACCGAGCAGGGCTACAAGTACCTCGTCCGCAACTTCCAGACCGGCGGCCAGCTCGTTACCAACGGCCTGCGTCTGATCAAGGACGTGATGGATGCCAAGGGCATTAAGTTCGAGAAGGCCGTGTTCCTGCACGCCAACGACACGTTCGGCACCGCCCAGCGCGGCGCCATGGACGCCATCTGGCCGCGCGTGAACCTGCCGATCGAGCTGGTCGAGAAGATCGCCTACGACCCGCGCGCGCAGGACCTCTCGGTCGAGGTGACCAAGATCCGCTCGCTCAACCCCGACCTCGTCATGTGCGTCACCCGCGCCTCCGACGCCATCAAGATGGTGCGCGACATGGTGCGCCAGCGCTTCCAGCCGAAGGCGATCATCTCGCCCGGCTCGCCCGGCTTCTATGACGAGGAGTTCTATCAGGCCCTCGGCCCGCTGGCCGATTTCGTCATGTTCGGCCTGCCGTGGGCCAATCCGAAGTCCAACATGACGCAGGCCTTCGAAAAGAGCTTCGCCAAGGCCAACCCGAACAACCGCTTCGCGGTCGACAGCTTCAACGCGGGCTTCGCCTTCGAGGGCATGCTGATCGCCGCCGATGCCTTCAAGCGCGCCGGAACGACCAACGGTCCGGCCCTCATGGAGGCGGTGCGCGCCACGAACCTGCCCGAGCACATCATGATCGGCGGGCCCATCACCTTCGACGCCAAGGGCCAGAATCCCAACATCGGGTCGGCGCTGGTGCAGAACCTGAAGCGCGTGCCGACCGTCGTCCTGCCGAAGGACGTGGCGGTGGCCGAGCCGGTCCTGCCGCTGCCGGCCTGGCAGGGCCGCAGCTGATATCTCTGGGGCCACTGTATGCCGGGCCGCTGCATGGTCGGCCCGGCGCCTTCGCGGAATGCCGGTTCGTGACTGCGACGCCGTGACCGGCTGCCGCGCCGCCGGCCGGGTTGCCGAACCCGTGCCGTCGCGCTAACTCCCCGGCGACCCTCTCTTTTCCCGCGAAGCTTGGAATGCTCTGGTCGCTTTATGGCAACGTGCTCGTCCAGGGCATCCTGACCGGCCTCGTCTACGGACTGATGGCGCTCGGCCTGTCGGTGATCTTCGGCGTGGTGCGCGTGGTCAATTTCGCGCATGGCGAGTTCGCGGTCGTCGCCATGTATGCGGCCTTCGTACTGTTCCGCTCGTTCGGTCTCGACCCCTTCCTCGCCATGTTGCCGATTGCCGCGGCCTTCTTCGTGATCGGCTACGGGCTCCAGCGCACCCTCATCAATCCCTTCGTCTCGCGGCCCGAGCACGAGCAGTTCATCCTGCTGGTGGGCCTTGCCATCATCATGGTGAACGGCACGCTGATGATCTTCGGGCCGGACGCGCGCAGCGCCAACCTACCCTACTCGTTCGATAGCTGGGAGATCGGCCCGATCATCCTCGACAAGGTGCGCGTCTATGCGGCCATCGCCGCGCTCGCCGTGGCGGCGCTGCTCTTCGCCTTTTTCCGCTTCACCGCGACGGGCGTCGCCATCCGCGCATGCGCTGACAATCTCGTCGGCGCGGCCGTGGTGGGGCTGAACGTCAAGCAGCTCTACGCGCTGACCTTCGGCCTCGGTCTTGCCTGCGTGGGTGCGGCCGGCGCGCTGATGGTGACACTGACCGACGCGACGCCGATGATCGCGCCGGCCTTCACGCTGCTCGCCTTCACCATCGTCATCATCGGCGGCATGGGCTCGATGGCGGGCGCCATCGTCGGCGGCCTACTGATCGGCATTGCCGAGGCGATGGCCTCGGTGGTCATCGCCCCCTCGATGAAGACCATGGTCTCCTTCGGTCTTCTGGTTCTCGTGCTGGCGCTGCGTCCGCAGGGCTTGCTCGGCAGGCGGGCCTGAGGTGGGCGCGATGAATCCCTTCTCCCTGCTCGCCCGCCTTGTCGATGAGGCGCCACGTCGCGCTCTGGTCCTGCTGGCGGCGCTGGTGGCTGTGCTTTTGGTCGCGCCTGCCGTGCTCGACCGTTATCTGCTCTCGGTCTTCTTCCTGATCTTCTGGTTCGCCACCGTCGGGCAGGCGTGGAATGTCATGATGGGGCTTTGCGGCCAGCTCTCGCTCGGCCATGCGCTCTATGTCGGCCTCGGCGGCTATGTCGGCGCTGTCCTGTGGGTGAAGTTCGGGATATCGCCGGCCATCGCGCTGGTGCCGGCCATGCTCGTCGCCATGGCCTTCGGCGCGGCCATCGGCTGGCTCGGCTTCCGCTTCGGCATCGAGGGCGTCTATTTCGCCCTGCTGACCATTGCCTTCGCCGAGGTCACGCGCATCGGCTTCGACAACTGGAGCTATGTCGGCGGCGCGGCCGGCTTCTTCATGCCGGTGACCGCCGGAGGCAGTTCGCCCGTCAACCTGCGCGGCGGGCCGATGCTGTTCTATTACGTCGCGCTCGCCATGATGCTCGTCGCCTTCGTGGTCTGCGCGGCGCTCAGGCGCTCGCGTCTCGGCCATGCCTGGCTCGCGGTGCGCGAAGACGCGGAAGCAGCGCGCGCGCTCGGCATCGACGTCTTCCGCGCCAAGATGGCGGCGGTGCTCGTCTCCTCGGCCATGACGGCGGTGGCCGGCGTCGTCTACGCCTTCTACCAGAGCAATCTTTTCCCCAGCCAGACCTTCGACATCGCGCGCTCCATCGAGATGATCCTCGCGCCGATCATCGGCGGCCTCGGCACGCTGTTCGGGCCGATCCTCGGCGCTTTCATCCTCACCCCGCTCGGCCAGACGCTGATCGCCCTCGTCGAGAAGATCGCGGGCCGCGCCATTCCCGGCGTCAACCTCGTCTTCTACGGGCTGGCGCTGATGGTGATGATCTGGTTCGCGCCGAACGGCATCTGGCCCTGGCTCAAGAAGAAGCTGGGCATTCCGGAGGGGCGCTCTTGACGGCGCTTCTCGATGTCAGGGGCGCGACCAAGCGCTTCCGTGGCCTGACCGCCGTGGACAATGTCTCGCTGTCGGTTGCCGAGGGCGAGATCTTCGCCGTCATAGGGCCGAACGGCGCCGGCAAGACGACGCTGTTCAACCTGATCGCCGGTGTGATGAAGCCCGATGCCGGCAGCATCACGTTCGACGGAGCGCCTTCCGCTGGCGTGCCGCCGCACGAGCTCTGCCGCCGCGGCCTTGCCCGCACTTTCCAGATCGTCCGGCCCTTCCCGGAACTGACGGTGATGGAGAACGCCACCATCGGCGCGATGATGCGCGCGCCGGACATGGACGCCGCGCGCGCCCACGCGGGCGAGGTGCTGCGCCGCCTCGACCTCTGGGACCGGCGCGACGCCAGGGCGAAGTCGCTGACGCTTCCCGACCGCAAGCGCCTCGAATGCGCGCGCGCGCTCGCGACCGAGCCGCGCCTCCTCCTGCTCGACGAGGTCATGGCGGGCCTGAGGCCGACCGAGGTCGACCGCATCGTCGCGATCCTCAAGGACATCAACCGCGAGGGCGTGACCATCCTGCTCATCGAGCACGTCATGCGCGCCACCATGGCGCTTGCCGGCCGCATCCACGTCCTCCATCACGGCGCGACCATCGCCGAGGGCACGCCGGACGAGGTGACGCGGCATCCGAAGGTGCTGGAGAGCTATCTCGGGGCGGAGGCGCTCTGATGCTGCTCGTCCACGAGATCGACGTCTTCCACGGCGACGCGCAGGCACTCGACAAGGTGTCGCTGGAGGTGCCGGACCGCTCCATCGTCGCCATCGTCGGCGCGAACGGCGCGGGCAAGACCTCGCTGATCCGCACCATCGCCGGCATGCACAGGCCGGCGTCCGGCACGATCCGCTTCAAGGACCGCGATATCACGGGCCTGCCGAGCCACGAGGTCTGCGATCTCGGCATCGGGCAGGTCGCCGAGGGCCGGCAGGTCTTCCCGACGCTGACCGTCGCGGAAAACCTCGCCATGGGCGCGATGATCCCGCGCGCGCGTCATCACAAGGCGCGCAATCTCGACCGCGTCTACGCCATGTTCCCGCGCCTCCTGGAGCGGGCAGGCCAGGCGGCCGGCACGCTTTCGGGCGGCGAGCAGCAGATGCTCGCCATCGGCCGTTGCCTGATGGGCGAGCCGGAACTCGTCATGTTCGACGAGCCCTCGCTCGGCCTCGCCCCGGCCGTCGTGCAGGACGTGCTGCGCACGATCCGCGACCTCGCCGAGGGCGGGCTCACCTGCGTCCTCGTCGAGCAGAACGTCGCGGTGTCGCTGAGGCTCGCCAGCCGCGGCTACGTGCTGGAGAACGGCCGCATGACGCTCTCCGGCACCGGCGAGGAACTGCTCGCCGACGACCGGGTGAGGAAGGCCTATCTCGGGATGTGATTTCCCTCGCGGTTCATGGTATATCCCATTGGGATATACAGGAGGCGTCGATGAACCATCATGCGCCACGTCGCGGATCGGCTGGCAAACCGGCTGCTCGCCGCGCCAAGTTGTTCAAGTCCAACCGCAGCCAGGCAGTCCGCATCCCCAAAGCGCTCGCCTTCCCGGAGGCTGTGAAGGAGGTCGAGGTGGTTCAGGTCGGCAATACGCTGGTCCTGAGGCCAGTGGCGCCGAGCTGGGACGATTTCTTCGACAGTCCGCCTCTCGGTGACGACTTCATGAGAGAACGGGATCAAGGCGAGTTCGAGGAGCGGGAGCCGTTCGATTGAACGGCTATCTTCTCGATACGGATATTTGCATTCGGATTCTTCGGCGGAAATCAGCCTCCGCGCGCGAGAGGCTTGATGCCGAGTCCGGTCGGCTATTCATGTCGGTGATAACCTTGGCCGAGCTGACATTTGGTGGCTTGAAGTCGGGACAGATCGAACGAGCCTCTCAGGAAATACAGAACCTTGCCCTGCACCTGATGGTGCTTCCGTTCGATGCTTCGGCCACGGATGACTACGCCGCCATCCGCCTGTATCTGGAGCGTTCGGGGCACAAGATCGGCCCGAACGACCTGCTCATCGCGGCGCAGGCGCGCGCGGCGGGCCTTGTCATGGTGACAGGCAACCGCCGCGAATTCGACGGCGTGCCGGGCCTCGCCGTCGAGAACTGGCTCGTTTGAGCCTCACGCCGCGCCGGCCACCGCCGCGCGCGTCTTGCCCATCACGTAGTCTTCCACCGCCTTCTCGTCGGCCGGCAGGTGCGCCATGCGCTCAGGGGCCTCCATCAGGTCGCCGAGCCAGGCGGGCAGGGCGGGGCGGGTGCCTGAGGCCGCTTCCACCGCGTCCGGAAACTTCGCGGGGTGGGCGGTGGAGAGCACGACCGTCGGCACCGCCGGGTCGGCCTTGACCTTGCGCGCGGCGACCATGCCGACCGCCGTATGGGGATCGAGGAGGTAGCCGGCCTTCTCAAGCGTCCCGCGGATCATGCCCGAGACCTCCGCCTCGTCGGCGCGCGAGGCCGCGAACTCCGCCCTGATCGAGCCCAAAGCGTCGTTGGCGATGGTGAAGCTCTTCGACTGGGCGAGGCCCGCCATCAGCCTGCGCACCGTGCCGGCATCGCGGCCATGGGCGTCGAACAGCAGCCGCTCGAAATTGGACGAGACCTGGATGTCCATGGACGGAGACGAGGTGGCGACCACGCCGGTCACCTCGTAGCGGCCGGTGCGGATCGTCCGCTCCAGAATGTCGTTGACGTTGGTCGCGACCACCAGTTCGGAGATCGGCAGGCCCATGCGCTTGGCGACATAGCCGGCGAAGACATCGCCGAAATTGCCGGTCGGCACCACGTAGCGCGCGGCCCGGTGCGGCGCGCCGAGAGCGGCGCCAGCGGCGAAGTAATAGACCACCTGTGCGACGATGCGCGCCCAGTTGATCGAGTTGACGCCGGAGAGCCGCACCCGGTCGCGGAAGGCGTGGTTGTTGAACAGCGCCTTCACGATGGCCTGACAGTCATCAAACGTGCCGTCGATGGCGATGGCATGGACGTTGGGCGCATCGACCGTCGTCATCATGCGCCGCTGCACGTCGGAGACGCGCCCGTCCGGAAACAGGATCACCACGTCCACCTGATCGAGGCCCCGGAAGGCCTCGACGGCCGCGCCGCCCGTGTCGCCGGAGGTCGCGCCGACGATGGTGGCGCGCTGGCCGCGGGCTTTCAGCACATGGTCCATGAGCCGCCCCAGGAGCTGCATGGCGCAGTCCTTGAAGGCGAGCGTCGGCCCGTGGAACAGCTCCAGCACCCATTCGGACGCAGAGAGCTGCACCAGCGGCGTCACGGCCGGATGGCGGAAGCTTGCATAGGCCTCGTCGATCATGCGCGACAGGTCGCCGACTGGAATGCTGTCCGCGACGAAGGGCGCCAGCACGCGCCGGGCCACCTCCTGATAGGGCTGGCCGGAGAGCGCCGCGATGGCCTCCGGCGCCATGACCGGCCAGGTCTCCGGCACATAGAGGCCGCCGTCGCGCGCAAGGCCGGCGAGCAGCGCGTCGGGGAAGTTCAGCACCGGAGCCTCGCCCCGGGTGGAGATGTAGCGCATGGCGGGCCTCCGTCGGGCCGGTCGGTCGTTGCCGCGGGATTAGGCCGGCACGCCTGCCAAGGCAAGCCTCACGGGGGCTGGACAGGCGGTCATCGTCCTGTCACAGCCGCGCTTCAGGAAGCCCTCATGACCATTCGCGCCATTCTCTTCGACAAGGACGGCACCTTCGTCGATTTCGACCGTACCTGGGGTCCGGCCGCATTCCGCGTCATGGAACGCATGGCGAAGGGCGACCGCTTCGGTGTTGAGCGCCTCATGGCCGTCTCGCATTTCGACGAGGTGGCCATGCGCTTCCATCCGACCTCGCCGCTGGTCGCCGGCTCCGCCGCCGATTACGGCCCGCTCTGGGCCGAGGCGCTGGGCCTCGCCTTCTCGGTGGCGGTGACCGACGAAATGGAGGCCCTGTTCGTCGAGGAGGGGCTCGCCGGCCTCACGCCCATCGGCGATCCCGCCGGCACCATGGGCGCCCTCAAGGCGCGCGGCCTGACGCTCGGCGTGGTCACCAATGATTCCGAGAAGGGCGCGCGCCACCAGACCGCCCGGCTCGGCATCGATCACCACTTCGACTACATCGTCGGCTGGGATTCCGGCCACGGCCGCAAGCCCGCCCCCGGCCAGATCACCGCCTTCCTCGGCGCATTCGGCATGCGTCCGCATGAAGTCGCGATGATCGGCGACAGCCTCCACGACATGCATGCAGCCCGCGCGGCGGGCGTCGTCGCGGTCGGCGTCACCTCCGGCCCGCTGGTGCCTGACGACTTCCACCTTCACGCCGATGTTGTGCTGCCGACCTTCATGGAACTCGCCGGCTGGCTCGACGGCGTCTCCGTGCCGGGTCAGGCGAGCCCCTTGGCGAAGGCCTCGCCGTCCCTCAGCCCCAGCTCGTAGGCCGCGCGGATCGCCTGCGCGTCCGTCACCGCGAAGCGGCTGGTCAGGATCGGCACGGAGGGGCGTACCACCGTGCGGTTCTCGACCTCGGTCATGGCGCGGCCGGCGCGCGTCGTCAGCACCAGCGTACGTCCGCCATGCGCCTCGACCTCGGCGATCCTGTCCACGGGCGGATTGTCGACGAGCCCGCCGTCGAGGGCAGGGCGGCCGTTGACGAGGCCGACCGGCATGAAGGGCGGCACGGCGGCCGTGCCCATCAGCGCCGTGACGAGGTCTGCGGGCGCCGCCACCTCGTGGGTGGAAACCCAGCTCGGGAACAGGCCGACATGGCGGCCCGCGCGCGAATGGGCCGCGCCCATCCACACCTTCTCGATCTGATAGGCGCCGATGGCCGCGTAAGCCGCGATCAGCGAGGGCATGAAGCGCGGCGGATGGGTCAGCTGGATCAGCACCTCGGGCGCGGCCTTCAGCGCCGCCAGTTCCAGCTCGCCGAATATGTCGGTCAGCAGATCGCGGTAGAGGCCGGAAACCACGAAGGGCGAGCGGCCCTTCAGCACCTGCCGCCAGTCCAGTTCCTTCTCGATGGTCGAGCAGGCGTCGATGACGATGCGGCGGACGCGGTCGCCTTCCCCGATCAGGGAGAAACAGGCCTGGAAGGCGCCGGCCGAGACGCCGACCACGACGCCCGGCCTCTGCGGGCGGGCGGCGTTCAGCGCGTCCCAGAAGCCGCCCTGCCAGTAGCAGCGGTTGCCGCCGCCGGCGAAGGCCACTGCGTCGAAGGAACGGGTCGTCATGCCCGCAATCTAGGGGGAGGGCGCGGCCGCCGTCGAGTGGTCGCGCAAGGCCGTGAAATGGGCGTGGCGATGGGGTTGCGCACTGCCGAAGCCGCCGCTATACACGCGGCCTGTTCGCGAGGCGGAGTGTAGCGCAGTCTGGTAGCGCACCACGTTCGGGACGTGGGGGTCGCAGGTTCAAATCCTGCCACTCCGACCACCTAAGCCCCTGAAATTGCTAGTTAATTTTGAGGGCTTAGGTGGTCCGCCCTCGGCGCTGTCAACGATTGTGTCAATGATTGACGCCCTTGCAAGCTTTTGCGCCCTGAGAAAAACTGCACAACATAGCCGCGAGTTGTTGGGCGGCAACGACCACCGATGGTTCACGGGTTCGTTGGTCGGCGAGGTACAGGGATGCTTAGGCCAAGCGTTGCGGCGATTTTACTTCTTGTGGGATCGCAGGCTGCGGTCGCCTTTTCAGGGACGTATGTCGGTCAAGGGGAAGGCCGGTTGCATGCGAGAATTTTTCACTTGGAAGGCCAGCGATATTTCATCGAACTCACCACCATCTCTGGCCACTGCTTGGGCTCGGTGAAAGGGGACGTTTATATCCGCAGCAACAGGGCCAGCCTCGCGATGAATGAATGTGTCGTCCAGCTCAGTTTCAATGGAAGACGGGTGGTCACATCGCCGACTAACTGCGGCTCATATTCAGGGGCCGCTTGCGGCTTTCAAGGAACGCTCAGCAGATAAGCTGTTCAAAGGGATTCGGTGGTGGTGCCCGTGATGACGAGAAACATCGTGCGCTGGGTAGTGCCGCTAGCTCTGTTGGCTGGTTGTGGGCGGCCAACAACCGGCCCAATCAACCCGGACACCGAATTGTTTCAGTCAGCGCGTTCAGTGACGGATGTGACTCAGTGCCTCAACGAGCAAGTGATGCGAAGGGTAGGCGCGACGATCAGCCAGATCGATGTGCCCAATGGCAAGCAAATCGTCTTTCTTGAAGGCATGGTTCGAGCGGACGTCCTAGCTACCCCGGAGGGCGTGACGAGAGTTGTCCTCAGCATGGCCCGGCCGCAGATTTATCCTGGCGATTGGCCGTCTATCGTTCGAGCTTGCGTCTGAGCAGGCGGCAAAAAAGTTTCAACAAAATTAGTAATATACGACTCGACTTATCAACCCAGCCCACTCAGTTTCCAGCCTGTTTGCTCCGATCTCGATCTGGGTTCGTCGATGCATGGACTGCTGCCCAGCAGCAATTCCCAACGCGACCGAGAACTCATCAAATCCACGCACGGCTGAGTTCGTGACGGTTAGATCGGCGCAGTGCGGGACCTAAACGGGTCCTCCCTTCTTCCCGCTCGACATGTGCTCCCAAGCGACGTCGGCGAACGAAAAGAAAGGAGGATGTTCATGGCAAAGCGCAAGCGTGCCGGACGCCGTCGTAAGCGGCGCAAATAGCTAATCCGGGGCAGACATAGGTCTTTGCACACCTGGTAGGCCTCGCAGCCCTGTTGAGGGTCTACGCGAGGGGGCGTTAATGCCTCCTCGCTACGTTTGGGCGTTCCGACATTAGCCCTGATTCTACCGCGTCCATCAGTTCGTCGAATGAAGCTCCTTCTTCGAACGCTCCCAAGACGCCGAGCCGCACCAGCGCCGCCCAGAACGTCAAATCAGGCGTGCCCGATTGAGGCGCCTGTGCAGGCGCGTGCTTCGGATTGTTCGGGCAAATCGCATTGACGCTGCGCGCCATTGAGCCGCTATGAATTCGGTCGATGCGGGATACGGAACGGCGCTTACTCGGCATGAGAACAAACCTTGTACTGTCAATGATTGTCAATGAATGGACGGAACAAAGGGTGTTCAAACGGCACGAAGCGGTTCAAACGGCCCTTGAAAATAAAGGGAAATTTCTTGAACTCCCTCGTTCGGGACGTGGGGGTCGCAGGTTCAAATCCTGCCACTCCGACCAGCGCACCCTCGGATTTGCGCAGGTTGGACGCCGCCGCGGACAGGTTTCACCATGCAGCATGGATCCAAGGCCGCTGGCTGGCATCGCGCCGGCCGGAACCTGCATGCGCCGCGCGGCGTTGCCCTTCGTGATGAATCCGGAGGACGTCATGGTCACCGATGAAACCAGAAACGAGGACGGCAAGATCGTTGAGCCGGATCGCCGGCAGAAGCCGCCGCCGCCCGAGGCTGCGCCGGGTCCGCAGATCGTCAACGCCGATACGGTGCGCTCCGCGCCGCCCGGCCGCCCGGTCCTGCTGGTCCTGTCGGTCAGCCTCGCGGCGATCATCGCGGTGTTTGCCGTGATCTACGCCTTCTTCGCGAGCTCGGCGCCCTGACGGGGGTTCTCAGGCGCTGACGAGGCGCCGGATGCCGGGGTTCACCGGCGGCGGGGCGACCTTGTATTCGCCGCACCAGTCGCTGCGCGAGACGGCCGGCCATGCCGCCGTGCCGTCGGCGCGTGCGATCGGCGGGTGAGCCCGGCACATGCCGCCCGCCCGCGGCTCGAAGAAGTTCCTGCAGTTCCCGCACATCTCGGCCATCGAACCGCCCCCAATGATCGGACTGCCCCAAAGTGATCCGGGCAGCTTGCCGGACGCGCCTTACCGCGCGGTTTCCGCCGCTGTCGGCATTGGACGGAGTTGCGGGCGTCGTTAGCGGAGCGTTTCCATCAGGCCCGCGAGCAGGCGCGCGCGCGGGAGGATCGACGACACCAGTCCATGTTCATCCAGCGTATGGGCGCCCGCGCCGTCGATGCCGAGCCCGTCGAGGGTCGGCACGCCGAGCGCGGCGGTGAAATTGCCGTCCGAGCCTCCGCCGGTCATCGGGCAGTCCTGCAGGTCGAAGCCGATGGAGCGCGCCACGGCCTGCGCGCGGTCCAGCATGTCCACGATATCGGCCGTCTTCGGATAGGCCGGGCGGTTGATGCCGCCCTCGACGCGCACCGATACGTCGGGATCGACCGGCTTCAGGCCGAGGATACGGTCGATCATCTCTTCGCCGACAGAGGGATCGGGCACGCGCAGGTCGATCTCGGCGGTGCAGGTCTCGGGCGTGACATTGGCGGCCGAGCCGCCCTTGATCAGGCCGACCGTGGTGGTGATGCCGCGCGAATAGTCGGTCATGGCTTCCACCGCCAGAATCTGGTGCGCCATCTCGCGGATGGCGCTGCGGCCGTCCTGATGACGCGCGCCGGCATGGGCAGGGCGGCCGTGGGTGACGAGATGGAACCGGCCGACGCCCTTGCGCGCGGTAACGATCCTGCCGCCGTCGCGGGCGGGTTCCGTGACCAGCACATAGGCGGCCTTGCGCGCCTCCTCCTCGATCGCCGCGCGCGAGGTGGGGCTTCCGACCTCCTCGTCCGGGGTGAACAGGAAGGTGACCGGCCGCGCGGGCGCGATGCCCGCCTTCACCAGCGCGCGATAGCCGGCGACGGCGAGATAGGCGCCGCCCTTCATGTCGTAGAGGCCTGGCCCGAACAGCTTGTCGCCATCGCGCCGGAACGGCAGGCGCCCCGTCAGTGTGCCCTTGGGGTGGACCGTGTCCATGTGGGTGAGAACGAGGATCGATTTCTCGTTCGACGGTTCCTCGGTGGACACCTTGAGGATGCCGGCATAGCCGTCCACGCCCGGCCGCCGGTCGATGGTAACGGGCAGGCCGTCGAAGTCCTTTTCGACTTCGTCCAGCACCGCTTCCACGCCCGAGGCATCATAGGTCGGGCTCTCGATGGTCACCCAGCGGCGGATGCCGTCGATCACCTCGTCCTCGTGAAGGGGAATGGTGGCTGCCTTCAGGCTCATGATGTCCTAACGCTCCCGCTGGACGCGCCGCGCGGCCGTCCGCATCTCGTCGAGCGCGGCGATGACCCGCCGCGCATTGACGCCGAAATCCTGCGCCCCGTAGCGCGCCGCCGATCGCATGTCGATGCGGGACCTGCCATTCACGTGGCGAATGCGAATGACGACGTCATCCCGGAGCCCGAGGATCAGCGAGCGAGTGACCATCTCGAAGCGGCCGTCGCGGCCGGGGCCGCGATAGTCCTGCTGGTCGAGGATGCGCCAGCGCTGCGCCTCGATCAGTTCGGTGACGATGTCGTTCGCGTCGCTCGCCGGCAGGTCCACCTCGATGGCCCTGATTTCCGGATAGAGCCGTCGCTGGACCGGCGCGAAGGCGGCGGGGTAACGGAGCGGATTGGCGGTCGGCGGGCGCGCGGCGGCGACGATTTCGAAAGCCGGCGGGTCCGCCGGATCGGTGGTGATGTCGGTGATGGCCGGCAACGTCCAGCCGATTGCCGTGAGGGTCGCCGGATAGGCGGAGGCGGCGGCGCCGACGATCAGGGCAAGGGCAGCGTAGCGCGCGCCGCGATAGCCCGTGAACCAGATCGTCGTGCCGGCGACGAAGGCCATGGCCATGCCGAAGGCGACGACACCGAGGCCGATGGTCAGCGCCGTCACCGCCTGCGCGCCGTCGAGCCAGTCGGAGCGCGCCGCGAAGACGGCCACGCCTGCGCAGGCGCAGCCGACGAGAACCGCGCGCAGGCTCCACACCGCGAGACGCGAGGTCGGCTCGACGAAGGCGCGGCGGGTAAGGCTCATGAAGGTGCTGGAACCGGCATTGTCGCGTGTGCGCCGCCGTGCGGCGGTCCTACTCGGTCTTCTGGCAGATCGCCCGCAGGGCTGTCCATTGTTCGGGGGTGAGCGCCGGCATCGCGCGCGCCCGTCCTCGGGCCATGTCCAAGATGGCGCGTTCGCGTTCGGCATTGGCCGGGTGGCTGGTGATCCACGACAGCGCGCCGGGAGCGCCTGCCCCGAGCGAGGTGAAGAAGCCGGCGAGACCCTCCGGATTGCCGCCGGCCCTGAGCATCAGGTCGACACCGAAGGCATCGGCCTGCCGCTCCGCGTCGCGCGAGAAGGCGCTCTGGATCAGCGCGCGCGAGGCGAGCACGACGGCGGTGCCGCCGGCGAAGTCGCCGAACACCGTGCCGAGCAGGAAGCCCAGGCCGCCCGACTGGATCGCCGATTGCAGGCCGTGGCGGTAGCGGACATGGCCGATCTCGTGGCCGAGCACGCCGGCCACCTCGTCCGGCCCGCGGGCGCGCTGGATCAGCCCGTTCATCACATAGACATAGCCGCCGGGCAGGGCAAAGGCATTGACCATGCGGTGGTCGAGAACAACCACTCGCAGCGGCACATGCAGGCCGGCAGCGCGCTCGTAGCGGCCGGCGAGATCGGCGAGCGCCGCGACGCCGTCCGGGTTGGTGCAGGTCTTGAGCGGCGCGCCGCCGAACTGGCGCCGGATCTGCGGATCCATGGTGGCGCCGAGGCGCTCTTCCATGCCCGCCGGCACGAGCGGCGCGATCCGTCCCGCGATCGCCGGCAGGCCGATATAGGCAAGGCCGACCAGCGACACGGCTGCCGCTATGGCCCAGAGCACGACGTTGCGGCGCTCCCGCCGGGCGGCCATGCCCTGCGTCAGGGTCAGCGGCGCGCGGGCGGCGAGATCGGCGGCGAAGCGCTGGTCGGCGATCTCCAGCCGCGGCTCGGCGGCCGAGCCGGGCTCGGGGGTGCGGGTGATGGCAAGGCCCTCGCCGGCAAAGCCCTCGATCCTGCGGATGGCGGCATAGGGCCATGTGGCGGCGGGCCTGCCGTCGGGTGTGAAGATCGCGAGGCCCTCCGGGTGCAGCGAGACCTCCACGGCCTGCCGCCGGCTGACGAGCCCGTCGTAATAGGTCGCCGCGGTTCCCGGCACGGTCAGAAGCCCAGCACGTCGACGGCATCGCCGAGGCTGTCGCCCATGGCCGATGCGTCGACATTGTTGGCGCGCACGTTGTCGAGCGCAGCGAGATTGATCACCGAAAGCGAGCGCGCCTGCGCCCGGTAGAGCCGCAGCGTGATCAGCAATTGCTTGGCGATCCAGAAGCCGCCGAAGACGAGGAGATAGGCGAGGGCGAGGGTGACGATGCCGATGACGCCGCTGGCGGGCGAGCCGAACTCGCCCCCGCCGCCGTAGAACACGGCCGCGAGCAGCCCGCCGAACAGCACCCCGACGACGATGGAGATGACGATGCCGAGCCCGAACAGGCCGAGCGCGCCGAGGATATAGACCCGGTAGGCCGCGCCGATCCGGAAATCCGACGCGAGCGCCGCGCCTCCGAGCCTTATCCCCTCCATGCGCCAGCGGAAAACGACGGCCTGAAAGGCGGGAAAGAGCAGGACGGGGATGAGCAGCGAGGTGAAGAGCGCACCCATCAGCATGTAGATCGCCACCGCAAGCCGGCCGGAAGGTTCGAAATTGCCGGCGGTGATCGTCGTGCCGAACTCGCGCCACACCTCGTAGGGGACGGAGGCGATGGTCGAGCCGATGATGAAAAGCGGCAGGCCGAATCCGATGGCCCAGATCAGGATGCCGCGCCGGAACAGCGTGCCGGCCGTGCCGACGAAGGCGCCCTGCGCGTCGCCGTACCAGGTGTCGCGCATCTTGATCCGTTCCATGATCGCTGCCGCCCACGGATAGGCGAGGCCGAGCGTCAGGATGACGATGATCCACAGGCCGAAGGCCTTGGCCGCATAGATCCATGCCGAGCCGACCATACGAAGGCGCAACCCACGGAACGCCGTGCGCGTCAGCCGGTAGCGCCGGCCCGCATAGGCCGCGTACTGGCTGAGAAACAGGAAGATGACCGTGCCGCCGAACGAGATGGCGGTCTCCGCCGAGGGGAGGCCGAGGGTCAGGAAGAAGATGCCGGCATAGATCGGCACCAGGATGGTCAGGGCGATCAGAAAGCCCTTGAGCAGTTCGATGCCCCGGCCGGTATAGGCGACCTCCTCCGGCCCGACGCGGGTGTGGCTCCAGTAGAAGCGCCGCATGTCGGTGATGAACCAGAAGCGGTAGATGCCGAGCGTGACGATCTGCAGCAGCATGCCCTTGACCAGCAGGCCGAAGAGCTGGCTTCCCGCGCCGGTGAAGCCGACCCGCACGTCGCCGCTTGTCGGCGGCGCGACGCCGAAGGCCGGAGCGACCGGCGGGACGCTCGCCCGTGCAGCCTGCTCCGCCGCCGCGACGGCGGAGGCCGTCGAGCGCGCGCCCCACGGCCCCATCGCGCCGGAACCGGGCTGGGTCGCATCCGTCATGAAAGCCTCCGACTGACTCGCCGCAGGCGAGCTTATCCGGGGTCATGATGCCGCGCCATGGTTGCCGCCGGACGACGGCCGCGCCGCCTGCAGGTTGCGTGAGGTCCGGCCATGCGGTGTGGCAAGGCAGAATGGCTCCACCCGCACCCTCCCCTCTCCTTCGAGCCTTGGCGAGAAGGGGAGGGTGAGGGTGGGGCAAACAGCCGAGCGAAGGCTCTCACCCCGGGAAGCGGTAGCTCTTGAACTGGTCGCGCAGCGCGGTCTTCTGGATCTTGCCGGTGGCGGTGTGCGGAATCTCGTCGACCAGCACCACGTCGTCCGGCATCCACCACTTCGCGATCTTGCCGTCCATATAGGCGAGCAGGCTCTCTCGGGTCGGCTGCTTGCCGGCCTTGGGCACCACGACGAGCAGCGGGCGCTCGTCCCATTTCGGATGGACGATGCCGATGACCGCCGCCTCGGCGACGTCGGGATGACCGACGGCGAGGTTTTCCAGATCGATGGACGAGATCCACTCGCCGCCCGACTTGATGACGTCCTTGGAGCGGTCGACGATGCGCATGTAGCCATTCGGGTCGACGCTGGCGACATCGCCGGTGTCGAAGAAGCCGTTATCGTCGAGGATCTGGCCGCCCTCGCCCTTGAAATAGGCGGCGGCGACCGCAGGTCCCCGCACCACCAGCCGGCCGAAGGCCTTGCCGTCGCGGGCAAGCTCGGTGCCCTCGTCGTCGACGATCTTCATCTCGACGCCGAAGGGCGGGTGGCCGGTCGTCTCCTTGATGTCGAGCCAGGCATCGCCGGTGAGATCGGCGACCTCGGGTTTCAGCGAGCAGATCGTGCCGAGCGGGCTCATCTCGGTCATGCCCCAGGCATGCAGCACCTCGACGCCGTAGACGTCGCGGAACTTTTCGGTCACCGCGCGCGGGCAGGCCGAGCCGCCGATGATCGTCTTGTTGAGATGCGGCAGCTTGAGGCCGTTCTGCTCCAGATACTGGAGCAGCATCAGCCAGACGGTCGGCACCGCCGCCGACAGCGTCACCTTGTAGGTGTCGAGCAGTTCGTAGATGGAGGCGCCGTCCATCTTCGGGCCGGGCATGACCATGGTCGTGCCGGCCATGGGCGCGGTGAAGGCGAGCGACCAGCCGTTGGCGTGGAACATCGGCACCACCGGCATGATCACGTCCTTGGACGCCATGCCGAACATGTCGGGGCCGTTGACCATCAGGGAATGGACGACGTTGGACCGGTGCGAATAGACGACGCCCTTGGGGTTGCCGGTCGTGCCGGACGTATAGCACATGCCCGCCGCGGTGTTCTCGTCGAACGAGCCCCAGGCGAAGTCGTCGTCCACTTCGTCGAGCCAGCTCTCGTAGGCAACCGCGTTCCTCAGGCTCGTCTGCGGCATGTTCGCAGCATCGGTGAGGACGATGTAGCGCTCGACCAGCGGCAGCTTGTCCTGAAGCTTTTCCAGAAGCGGCACGAAGGTCAGGTCGATCATCATCATGCGGTCTTCCGCATGGTTGGCGATCCAGGCGATCTGCTCGGGGAACAGCCGCGGATTGAGCGTGTGGTAGACCGCGCCGAGCCCGGTGATGCCGTACCAGACCTCCAGATGCCGCCAGGTGTTCCAGGCGACCGTTCCGACCCGGTCGCCAAGCCGGATGCCGTCCTTCTCAAGGCGCTTGGCGACCCGCAGCGCGTTGCGCCGGATCGCCGAATAGGTCGTCTCGACGATCGGCCCCTCGACCGAGCGCGAGATGACCTTGCGGTTGCCGTGGTAGAGGCCCGCATGGTCGATGATCTTCGGGATCAGCAGTGGCCAGTCCTGCATCAGGCCAAGCATGGCGTTTCTCCGGGTAATGCTTCTGCCGGGCCTTAGCTTTCGCGAGCCCTTGTCGGGCCGCAAGCTAGACGAGGCGGGCGCTGCGCGTCCACAGGCGCGGCCTTAAGCCGTTCGGCCGAAGGGCCGCGGGACGGGCGCGCAGTCCTCGGATGTCGTCGTTGGATGCCGCCGGACGGGCGTTGAACCTTGCCGGGCACATCGCTATGGTCCGCCGCGCTTCGCCCCCGGGCGAACGGTTGGGTCGTCGTCTAACGGTAGGACTCGGGTTTTTGGTACCCGCTATCTAGGTTCGAATCCTAGCGACCCAGCCAGTCTCTCGTCACCCCGCCCTATCGCGCGCAAATCCTGAAATCGTCGCCCTGCCAGCAGGCGCCGTCGCGCGCTGAGCGGCGGGCGGTGCCCCAGCGCGAATTGATGCCGTCGCGGGTGAGGCCGCGCACCTCGGCGAGGCCGGGCTCGATCACCGACAGGGTGACGACGGAGATGCCGGGAAACAGGCTGCCGCCGTCGCGCGCGGAGAGCGAGAACGAGCCGTCGCGCCCTTCCGCCTGGAAGTCGCAGGTCCGGTCGAGAACGACACGGCCGGCCTGCTCGATGCGGCAGCCGGCATCGCGGGCAAGGGCCGGAGCCGCCGTGGCGGCGAGCACGAGGGCGGCGAGAAGCGGGCGGTTCATGGGATTGTCCTCAAGGCAGGATCGGGCGAGGCCGGGCGGATGGCCTATGGCGGCCCCGCCGGCATGGCCGTCAACGGTTTCCATATGATTGCGTCAGGCGCACGGCGTCACACGCCCCGGGCGAAACGGTCAAACGCCTCCTGTCCGACGCGCGCTTGCGTCGCGATGCGCTCCGCCAGCAGGCGCGCGGCGGGTCGCATGGTCCCGCGCGGGCGGTCGAGCCAGTAGGAGACCGGGTTCAGCGCCGTGCGGCTGTCGACGGCGCAAAGCCGCCCGCTCGCCACGGCAGCGGCGACCAGCGGCGGGCGGGCGAGCGCCACGCCGAGGCCGTTCATGGCGGCCTCCAGCACCAGGTTATAGTCCTCGAAGCGGCGGTCGGTCGGCTTCGGCCGGTAGTCCAGCCCCTGCTCGGCGAACCATGCGCGCCAGCCTGCGCCGTCGGAATCGTGGATCAGCGGCTCCCGCAGCAACCTTGCGGCATCGCCCTCGCCGATCCGGCTGGCTTCGGCCGGCGCGGCCACCGGAAAGCACTGTTCCTCGAAAAGCCGCATGGATATCCGCGCCGGATGTCCGCCGCGTCCGCAGCGGATGGCGAGGTCGATGGCCTCGGCATCGAGGTCCTGCTGGCGGTGATCGATGAGCAGCACGGCGCGCAGGGCAGGGGCGGCGGTCTCCAAGGCCTTCAGCCGCGGCATCAGCCAAAGGCCGCTGACGGAGGGTACGGCGGCAAGGCGCACCACGGCCGCGCCGCGCGCATCGGTCCAGCGCTCGGCCGTGTCGGCGAGCAGCGCGAAAGCTTCGCCGGTGCGCTGGTAAAGCCGCTGACCCTCGGGGGTGAGGCTCACCCCGCGCGCCCGCCGCTCGAACAGGCGCATGCCGATCCATTGCTCCAGCCGCGCGATCTGCCGCGATACCGCGCCATGGGTGATGTTCAGCGCCGTTGCGGCCGACGAGAAACTGCCGGTCCGGGCCGCCGCCTCGAAGGCGCGCAGCGGATCGAGCGGAGGCAGGTCGATCGAATAGCTGTGATCCATAGTCACAGTTCGCCGTTGAAATGTTCCATTGTCAACAGGATGCGTGGAGCGCACGGATGGCACCACCGAAACCAGCCATCGCCGGAGCCGCCATGTCCGTCGCGTCCTGCCCCGCTCCCTCCGCCCGCTTCGACCGCACGACCATGCTGGTGCTTGGCGCGACGGTCCTTGCCTGGTCTTCCGCATTCGCGGCGATCCGGGCCGGGCTTACCGGGTTCGGCCCGCTCGAACTCGGCGCCGCGCGCTTCGCGGTCGCCGCCGGCCCGGCGGCGTTGTTCCTTCTGTGGACGCGGCCAGCCCTGCCGCATCGCCGGGAGGCATGGCGCTTCGTCGCCGGCGGGTTTCTCTTCGTGGCGCTCTACACGGTGCTGCTGAACCTCGGCCAGCAGACGGTCTCGGCCGGCCCGGCCGCCTTCATCATCAACGTCAATCCGATCATCACGGCGCTGCTCGCCATGGCGCTGCTCGGCGAGCGCTTCGTGGCGGGAGCCTGGCTCGGCACGGCCCTGTCTCTCGCGGGCGTCGCCCTGATCGCGCTCGGCGAGGGCAGCGGCATGAGGATCGATGCGGGCGCGCTGCTGATCCTCGGTGCCGCCTTGTGCAACTCGGTGACGGCGGTGATCCAGAAGCCGCTTCTTTCAACGCACGGTCCGCTGACGGTGGCGGCCTGGAACGTCGTCATCGGCACGCTGTTCCTCGTGCCCTTCATGCCGTCGGCGGCAGCGCAGGCGGCCGTTGCTCCGCCCCAGGCGCTGTTCGCGGCGCTCTTCCTCGGCATCGTGCCGAGCCTGATCGGCTATGCGACCTGGACCATGCTGATCGCGCGCATGCCGGTGAGCCGCGCCTCCAACTTCATGTACTGCGTGCCGCCGGTCGCCGTCGTGCTCGGCTTCCTCTGGCTCGGCGAGGTGCCGAACACCTTCGCCATCGCGGGGGGCGTGCTCGCCCTTGCCGGCGTCGCGATGGTCAACCTCGTGCGGACGCGGTGAGCCGGCCTCAGGCTGCGGCGTGGCGCGCGGTCTTCTGCCAATAGTCGACGATCGAGCCGATCATCGCCCGGTAGCCATCGAGCGAAGCCGGCTTGCGGAACATGGCATTGGCGCCGATCTCGTAAGCCTGGTCGACGGATTCCCTGGAATTGTCGCCCGAAATGACGATGACCGGAATGTGCCGCGTCAGTTCGTCCTTGCGCAGGGCCTTGAGGAAATCGAAGCCGTTCATGGCGCCGAGCTTGAGGTCGAGGATGATGATGTCCGGGTCCTCGGCCAGCACGGGATTGTCGCCGGCCTCGCTTTCGAAGTGCAGCCGCGCCAGCGCCTCTTCCGCCGAGGAAAAGGTCTCGAAGCTGCAGTCCTCTATCCGCTCCTGGAAGAACTGCACCATGAAGCCGATGTCATGCAGTTCATCGTCGATGATCATGAGGCGCGTCAGTTGCCGCATGGTCCGTCTCCGGATCGCAGGGATGGGGCGTTATGGCTGTGCATGAGTGGCGACTTCAACCTTGCCGCCGTTACCAGACTACGGCGCATGGGGATTGCAGGCAATGGAAGAAAATCCCGCATATTCGGGCGGTTGCGGGTCCGGGTCGGCGTTCTTCGGGTCCTTCGGAACACCGGAACGGGGTTGCCGTTGCAGGGAACTTGGTGATCCCGAGGGATTGTGTTAGCGGTTGTCTGAATTCGGGTCATATCCACAAAAACCCGAAACGTCAGGGGAGCGCGCGAATGGGCAGGCTCGATCCCGATTTCTCGGCCGACGGCATCTATGCCGGCGCCGACCTCAACGCGATGCGCAAGGCCTTCGACGCGGCCTGCCTGCAGCTTGGCGAGCTTGCCGAGGACCGGCGCGTCCGCCAGGCCGTCGCGCTGGTCGTGACGCAGAATTACGAACTCGGGCTTCGCCAGCGCGCCCGCCTCGTCGCCGCGGCTTTCGAGACCGGCCGCACGGTCGGCCGGGATGTCCCGAAACGCTCGCTGACCTTCTTCGGCTAGCCGCCTCACCAGCTCTGCCTCACTGCCACGCTGCCCCTGAGCGAGCGATGCCGGTCGCCGACCTCGCCGTCGAGAGCGAGCGAGGCGTTGAGGCCCTGCCGGAAGCGGGCTTCGACGCCGAGGGTGGCCAGCGCCGTATGGGTCGAGGCTCGGGCGCCGAACACGGTGAAGGTCGAGCCGGCGA